>Ga0187867_10004605_pt1 | contig 10625 bp, 10 predicted proteins | sample June2016WEW_13_1_FD_132976 | JGI IMG/M metagenome (GOLD analysis project Ga0187867, IMG submission 132976) | Peatland microbial communities from SPRUCE experiment site at the Marcell Experimental Forest, Minnesota, USA - June2016WEW_13_10 | ecosystem: Environmental > Terrestrial > Soil >... | reverse complement strand
GGGCTGGACTGGCGAGCGGGAACATCCGGTGTCCGTGTTCTCAGTCCGTCCCCACCGTGCGTCGCGGATCGGAATTCGCGTCAGTTCGGCGCAATCCAGTCTACCACCCGTTCGCCGATCATGATCACGGTGGCGTGTGCGCCGCCAGACCTGGGAATTCGTGGCATCACCGACGCATCGGCCACCCACAGACCTTGGACACCCTTTACCCGGCAATATTGGTCAACCACCGCCATCGGATCCGAGTCCGGCCCCATCTTACAGGTCCCGGACACATGCCTCGCCGTGCCCACGGTCTGCCGCATCCACACGTCCAACGCGTCGTCGTTGGCCAGAATGTCGTCCGCCGGTTGGATCCGGTAATCCACCACGTCCTTGTACGCATCTGATTGCAGCAACTGCTTCGCCAATCGCAGGCCGTCACGCACCCGCCGACGATCGTTCGGATGTTGCAAATAACGGTAGTCGAAGTGCGGCTGGACGCTTGGATCAACCGAGGCGAGGCGGACGAAACCCGAGCCATCGGGTAACCCAAGCGTGACCGAGACCCGCGCCGCCTGCTCGGGCGGCACGTCACCGGTCAGATATTTGGTTCGCACGCCAGGCACGCGCTCCCGCCGTTCATCAACGACCGGGCTGGTCCGCAGCACCATGTCGTTGCTCTCGTTTGAGCCTTCGGCCGTGTAATGCAGGCAGAAATGCACGGCATCCTTATGCGTTTCGAGCGGGACGCCGTCTTTGACCTTGAAGGTCATCTGGGCGCTGAGGTGGTTCCAGAGATTCTGGCCGACCCCGGGAAGATGACATGCCGTTTCGATTCCGAATTGGCGCAAGTGATCCCGCGGGCCGATGCCTGACAGCATCAGCAGATGCGGCGAACGGATCGCACCGGCGCTCAGCACCACCCTGCCGGCTTCAATCTGGAATACCTGTCCGCCGCTTTCGGCTTCCACGCCGACTGCCTCGCCATCCTTGATCAGGATTTTGCGGACGAACACGCCGCCGCGCACCGTCAGGTTCAGATAATGACGCACCGGACTGAGATGCGTCATCGCCGTGCTCATGCGCACGCCATCGATGTTATTCGACGGCGACACACCCAGTCCCGCCGGCTGCCGGCCATTGGTATCGTTCGTGATACCGTATCCAGCCTGCAGACAGGCAGCATGGAAGGCCTGCTGGATGACCGGCGTTGGACCTGCCTGGCGGCGCCGAACCGGCATCGGTCCGTCCGAGCCATGGCACTCGTCCTGAATGTCGAGATCACGTTCCGACTTGCGGAAGTACGGCAGGATCTTGTCGTACGACCACTCTTCGTTGCCGAGCGCGGCCCATGAGTCGAAATCTTCGGGAAATCCGCGCTGCATGGCCTGACCGTTGATGGACGAGCCACCACCGATCACTTTGCCTTGCGCCACGTGGATAGTCCCTTGCTCTTCGGTAATGGTACCGCGCAAGGCCCAGTTGTGGGGTGAATCCGGCGCCTCGGCAAATCGCGTGTGGCCGAATTTGACGTCGTCCGGAATATGGGCGGGATCGGGATAATCCGGCCCGGCTTCCAGCAACAGCACGGAAGTATGGGCATTGCTGGCCAATCGGCCTGCCATAACCGACCCGGCGGCTCCTCCGCCGACGATGATTACGTCGTATTTCATCCGGCCCTCCCTTGTTGACGCTCCCCCGGACACGCGGGTCCGCAGGTTCCATCGTCCCGCCTTTTCGCAACACTCGCAACATGCGCGGGCGTGACGGTTCTTGCCAGATAGATGACATCCCATATAATGGCAAGCCATCTGATTGGAGACGAGATGAGGCAGACCCAAAACCGGCTGCGCGAGAGCTTCGGCAGCCTTATCGCTTTGACCGGCCGACAATGGCGACGGGCGGTGGATCGCCGCCTGCACCCATTCGGATTAACCGAGGCCACGTGGCTGCCGCTGATCCATCTCGCCCGCGCACCGGTGCCGCCGCGGCAAAAGGATCTTGCCGCGTCGTTGGTTCTCGATGGCTCGTCTGTCGTGCGTCTGCTGGATGCATTGGAAACTGCCGGTCTGATTGAGCGCCGAGAGGAGACTGCTGACCGTAGGGCCAAGACCATCGGCCTGACCGCACGCGCGTTGTCGATCATCGATCAGGTCGAGGCAGCGTCACGCGATATCCGGGACGCCGCGCTGACCGGGCTGGCCGCAAAGGATATCGAGATCGCCACCCGGGTGCTGGAGCAGGTGAGCCGCAATCTCGAACTGACACTGGAGAAATCAACGCCATGACCTGGGCGCAGGCGGAATGATTGTGATGTCGATCGGCTGATACAAGGCAGCTACGCGAGGTTCCCGTCCGGTGCAGCAACCGAACCAAAGTGCAACGACGACGATGGTGGTGGCCGAGCCGGCTGGCATGACCTCGACCACTCGGCTGGTGATCACAGTCTGCACCGTCATGGCAACGTTGATGCAATCGCTCGACAGCACGATCGCCAACGTTGCGCTGCCGTATATGCAAGGCACCATGTCCGCCAGCGAGGATGAGATCAACTGGGTTTTGACCAGCTATATCGTCGCAGCGGCAATCATGACGGCACCGACCGGCTTCCTGGCGGCCCGGTTCGGACGCACAAGGCTCTTCGTGACCGCCGTCACCGGATTCACCTTTGCCTCCATCCTTTGCGGTATGGCCCAATCACTGGGCGAGGTCGTGCTGTTCCGTGCTTTGCAAGGCATGTTTGGCGCCGCATTGGTGCCGCTGTCACAGGCGGTGATGTACGACATCTATCCGCCCGAGAAACGCGGCGCCGCCATGGCATTGTGGACCATGGGCGTGATGGTCGGGCCAATTTCGGGGCCGATGTTGGGCGGCTGGCTCACCGACAATTACAGTTGGCGTTGGGTTTTCTACATCAACGTCCCGTTCGGTATCGTGACGGTAATCGGCCTGCTGACGTTTCTGAAGGAAACCTCGCACGGCAACTCGGCGCGGCTCGACTGGATCGGCTTCGGCGCGTTGAGTCTTGCCATTGGCGCGTTCCAGACCATGCTCGACCGTGGCGAAACTCTGGACTGGTTCAGTTCACGGGAAATCGTGGTCGAAGCGTCCCTGGCAGCGCTCGGGTTCTATATCTTCCTGGTGCAGTTCGCGTTGGCGCCCAGACCGTTTCTGCCACCACGATTGTTTAAGGATCGAAACTTTGTCGCCGGCGTCATTCTGTATTTCATCATGGGATCGATCATGTACGCGACACTGGCCCTGCTGGTGCCGTATTTGCAGACATTGATGAGCTATCCGGTAATCACCACCGGCATCGTACTGGCGCCACGCGGCGCCGGATTGATGCTTGCCGCAATGATATGCGGACGGGTAATTGGCAAAATCAATCCGCGCCATCTGGTGGGCGCCGGCTTCGTCACCGGCGCTTATGCGCTGTACCGGATGACATTCTGGACCCCGGATATCTCGGAATGGGACCTGATCAGCGCCGGCTTTATTCAGGGTATCAGTATTGGCTTCCTCGCCATTCCGATCAACATTATTTCATTCGCGACACTGCCGTCGGAACTGCGTACCGAAGCGACCGGCATCTACAGTCTGGTGCGCAACCTGGGCAGCGCGATCGGAATATCCATCACCGGCGCGCTACTGGAGATCAATACGCAGGTCAATCATGCAATCATTGCGTCTGATGCATCACCATTCAACCGAGCCTTACAGTCAGGTGTCACTTCACGATTCTGGGGTCTCGGAAACCTGCACGGCATGGCGATGTTGGACAATGAAATTACCCGGCAGGCGAAAATCATTGCATTTGTCGACGATTTCAAGCTCATGCTGGTGCTCGCGATCGTTGCGCTGCCATTGTTGCTGCTGACCCGGCCGCCGACGTCAGCTTTGCGACCGTCTCCCGCCCGATCGACCGAACCGTGAAGCGAGTCCGACGGCAGTACGGCGAGCGGCTCCGGGGACAAGCGCATCCGCTATCACCCACGATCATAGACGCGTGAGTCGCGCACGGCCCCCTGTCATTGCGAGTGCGGCGAAGCAATCTCGTGGTCGGGGCACGCCTTTCAAAAGATCGCTTCGCTGCCCTCGCGATGACACAAGGCTCGCGTTGACAGACGGTATGGTCGCGCTCGAACGATCCTGATTATTACTCCGCTGCCGCCCGCGCGGCCACGGTGTTGCCAGGGATATAACGCAGACTGACCGGCTGCTCCGTCTCGAACGGGCTCTTGAGGTCAAGTTCCTTCGCAATTTCACGCACTGCCGGGAACACTTCCTGACCCAGCAGGCGAATGCAGGTCATGGCATCCTGGTGCGGCACGGTCCCATCGTTACCCCAGAAACCAAGGATGCCCGGCCGCGTCTCCTCCAGCAGAATGCGCAGTTTCGCGATCACCTGCTTTGGCGTACCGGCAATGACCATCAGGTCTTCCAACTGCTTCTCCAGCCCCGGACGGCCACGCGGATTTTTCGACCGGCCAACGGAGAACTCAGCGAATGCCCGACGATTATCCGGGCTGCCGTAACCCGCCGGAGAGCTCCACACCGGGTGTGCGAGGCCGGTGAATTCGCCCTGCATCCAGGTGAACTGGCGGGCGTTTTCCAACGCTTTCTCCTCAGTCTCCGCGACATGGATCTGCTTCAACAGGCCGTGGTACGCCGGGCCACCGGTGAACCCGTGCTCGGCTGCAACTGTGTCGTAGATATCCCACACCTGCCTGGTCCGATCGACCGGCGTGTTGAGCGCGATATACGGATAGCCGTGTTGCGCGGCCCAGACGATGGTTTCCTTGCTGATGACGCCAGGGATCCAGATCCGTGGATGTGGTTTCTGCATCGGAACGGCCCACGGATTGACCACACGGTGCTGGTAGTGGGTGCCCTCCCAGCGGAATGGGCCCGGCTCTGTCCAGATCTTCACAATCAGATCATGCGCTTCCTCGAATCGCTCGCGATTGAAGGCCGGATTGACGCCGGCGGCGAGCTGCTCCTGTCCACCGCCGCGAACAAAGCCCGAGACCAGCCGACCTTTGGAGATCATGTCGATCATCGCCAGTTCTTCGGCGAGCCGGATCGGATTGTCGCAAAGCGGCAAGGGATTGCCAAGAATGACGATCTTCGTCTGTTTCGTTGCAGCGGCGAGGATCGAGGCAAAAATATTGGTTTTTGCTTGCATGCAAAACGGCGCATTGTGATGCTCGTTGAGCATGATGCCATCGAATCCAAGTTCATCGCAGAGCAAATAATGCTCAAGATATTCGTTATAGATCCGGCTGCCCGCCACGGGGTCAAAGTATTTGTTGGAAAACATCAGGGCGGTGGCGCCGAAATCCAGCCCAGCTTTGGCGTCGTAGGCCGACATTGGCTGCTCGGTGAAGTACATCAGGTGCATGGCGGTCTCCCCTTGCCTCGCGACGCAGCATCGCGGATATCCGGGCCTGGCGGACGAAGCCGTCGTCTGGTCCGGCGCCCCGGATGCTGCTCCGGGCGCACAATCAGGCTACGCCTTTGGCCTGACGCCCGGCAACTGGCTGGCCAGCGGGATCAGGCGGCCACTGACGTTACCTCGTCAATCGGTGGCCAACGCTGCAATGCAGCCTCACCGACGGCGGTGAGTTGGTACATGCCTCGCCCAGTACGCTCGAACCAACCATACACATTGCGCAACAAAATGCTTCCGGCATCCGGAGCCACCGCGCGAAGTTCCCTGGGCCGGCCTGGGCCGGCCTTCAACAACGCGGCACACGCAAGTGCCTGCTGCCGATAGGCGGTCATCACCGGCTGGCGCGTTGACCCACCAGGCGATGGATCACCTCTCCGCCGCGCATGTTCGCTCAACAAACGCTTGCGCCTGTGATGATCGGGACGCGGCCGATAAGGGCCCGGCTCGACCAGCACCTCGACCCGGTCGCGCGCGGCATTCACCGCCAGCAGACCAAAACCGATCAGTCGGCACAATCGATGCACGCGAGGATCCCGGTCGCGTCCGCGCCGTGTCGCCGGCACCGCAAGCCACACCTCGTCCGCCGCGCGCATGCGATCCGTGGCCTGCAGCAGCAGTTCGAGGTTGAAACCGAGCTTCATTTCCACGATGGCCAAGGTTTGCGGCACGTCGCCCCGTACCGCGACGGCGTCGCAACCTTTTACCTCGCCTTTCACGTCGAAGCCGGCCGCTTCCAAAAAGCTCTTCACGGCGGGATAGAGTGAGACCTCTGGCATGGCGCACAGCCTGCAATGGCGCGCCGCGTCGCATCAACTGCTGCTTGTGGCCAGCCGCGCCTGTGTGCCTTGGCGGTCGCGCGTTGACCAGCGTCACCACAACACCTGCAGGCTTCCGCCCCGTCTCCCGCGATTGAAGCCGCGGGCTGGTCGGCGGCAAAGTCATAAGAGGGTTCGGCATGCCATCGCATGGTTTTGCCCGGTCGACAAATATCGCTTGCCAGGCCACCCAAGGATGCCGCCAACTACTTCGATAATTTCTGTCGCGCCGGAGATTCTTCATATGCATCGAACACAACATTTCACCCGCCGCGCCGCTCTCGGCATGGTGGCGACCTGGCAGGTCGGAATGTTTTCTCAACCAGCATCAGCCTCGCAGGCCGAGGTGCTGGCGGCCGCCGAATTCACCGACGAACGCAATATCGTCCATCATCTGAACGAACTGACCCGTCCGCTTCTGCTGGTCAATCTTTGGGCCGCGTGGTGTCCCGGCTGCCGTGCGGAAATGCCGACCCTACAGGCGCTGGCCTCCCGCCTTGGCCCGGACAAAATCGATGTCGTGCTGCTGAGCCATCCTATGAACTGGAATGCCGACCTCGCCTATGCGCGCGATGCTGGCCTGCCGTTCCGGCACTGGCGACTTTCAAACCGGGTTCCGGAGCCGGTCGTGGCCGTCGCCTTCCGCGTTCAGGGCGATCGCTTCGGTCTGCCGCAATCTTTGGTATTTGCCGGCAGGCGGCGGGAGTTGGTGGCGTCCTATCTCGGGTCACGCGACTGGACCGCTCCCGACCTGCTTCGGCTGGCTCATGGTTGGTTGGATTCGGTCGGATGAATACGCCAACCGTTGCGCGCTGAGCCGGAGCAGCAGGAGCCCGGCGACGCCACCCAACAGAACGGCGGCTGAACTCGGTTCAGGTACCGCTGTCGGCAGCGTTCCAACCGAAATCACCGGTGGCCACAGTCCGGTGTACGGCGTCGATGGCGGCTGCGGCCAGTAATTCAAAATTGGCGGCGACTCCGATGAGACAGCCGGTCCCGGTGCCACGATGGCAGGCGGTGGTGCAGGCAATTGCGTCGGGGTCGTCGCAGGCGGGCCCAACAATATGCCACCCCCGGCAATGCCGGCCGGGATCAGCTTGCACACCAGTTTGAACCAGCCCTGCGGCGTCGTGGTCACTTTCGCCATGTGGTGCTGCATCAGGTTGGCATGATGAACGATTGGGCGGAGGCGGCGACCGGCCGCATGTGCCACCCGCGTTACGCCCTGTGAGACCGATGGGCCGCCCGGATAAAATACTGTCCAACAAATAATTGGCATGACGCAAATCTTTCTGCCTTAGCCCATGATAATGAGGGCGTTGACGTGATTTGATAGGCGATTTGGCGGGGAGACGCATTGATCTGAGTCAAAATTCGTATATTAAAAACGGTAGTGTCTTAGTATTTGTCCATTTGGGACACTGCCCGGTTCGGCTAATCCGGTCTGCCACCTTGGACGCCGCCTGACACCCCGAGAGCGCACCATGGAGGGACGCTACGCAGATACCAGCGGGTTGCCGGCAAAGAGGATGCGCGGGTGACATTGTTCGCGTGTTGGAACGGCGGCGACCGGTTCGACCGCACCTCATCCGGTCGGACGCTGAACAGGCGTTACACCGGGCCAGCCGCGGTATGGGTTTTTTGCGCCGCTATCCAGGACGCCACGTTATCGTAATGGTTCGCCATGTAATACTCGGCGATGTCGTCTGCCGTGGTGTTCCAGACACCGTCATGCCCGAGAATATACCCCAATGCCTGGTCCAGATACTTCGCGGCATTCGGCCGGCCAATATTATGCGGATGCAACGAAAGGCACATCACGCGGCCGCTTTCCGCGCCTTCGCGGTACAGGGTGTCGAACTGATCCTTAATCATTTGCAGGAAGTAATTCGCCTCTCGGTTCCACGCGAGCATGCCGGCGTCGTTGGTCTGGCCGGTGTACGGCACGTAGATGAACTTCTGACCGCCTCGCACATTGATCGGCCACGGTTGATCATCAATGATCCATGACGTGTGATAGAGGCAACCAGCCTCTGCCATCAGATCATCCGTTCTGACCGTATAGCCGGCGCCGCCACCAAGCCGCCCTTTCAGGCGCTTGCCGGTCATCTGATGCAAATGCGTGATGAAATCCTGCCAATACTCGCGTTCCTGTTGCTCGGTGTAATCGTAGATCGGCCGGCTGTTATAAAGACCGTGCGCCATGTAGTCCCAGTCGCTGGCGATCATGGCGTCCTTTATTTCCGGAAAGTGATCGAGAATTTCCAGATTGAGACAACAACACGCCCGTACCTTGTGTTTGTTCAGCACATCGAGCATGCGCCAGAACCCGACCCGGTTGCCGTAGTCCATGCGCGAGTAGGTCGGGATGTCCGGTTGCGTTGGCCGGTTTTGCGGCAGGTACTCGAAGAATTCCATGTTCGGTGCGACCCAGAACGCGACGCGCGCGTTGCCGGGCCATTTGATGATGGGCCTTTGCGTGATCGGTGCGTAATCAAATCGGCCGGGTGCGATGGTCATGTCGTGTTCTCCGTTGGCCCGAAGAAAAATCAACCGTGTTGGCCTTTGTACCAGTCGACGATCTCGCCGCCGGCGGCCTTCCAGACACCCTGATGGCCGCAGATGTGGCCCAGTACTTCGTCGAGGTGCCGAATGCGCCACGGCTGGCCCATGATCCACGGATGCAGATGCAGCACCATCTGCCGTCCATTGGCTGCACCGTCCGCATAAAGGCCATCGAACCAGTCGCGCCACAGCAGATTGACCTCGTTGATGGTGCGGCGGCCGTGCAAATGGATGTAGTTGTCGTCGAGGTATGCGTTCACCCCGAACGAATAAAGCTCGCCGGTTTTCGGCGTCATCTTGTAGGGCTGTTCGTCGTTGCCCCAGTCGCACACGTAGCGAATTCCCGCCGCGGCCAGCAGGTTCGGCGTGTTCGGCGTCTCTTGGAAATCCGGGCCGGACCAGCCGATCGGGCGTTTTCCGGTGGCTTGCTCGACCGCGGCGATCGAGGCGCGGATGTAATCCCGCTCCTCCGTTTCGGACATGCCGATATGGATGATTTGCCGCCGCGTCAGACCGTGCGCGATGAACTCGGCGTTGCGTTGCAGGCCTTCATTGACCAGGAACGGATAATGGTCCGCGATGACCTTATCGAGCGCCAGTGTCGGCCTGATGCCATACTTGTCCAACACTGCGAGGATGCGGAATATTCCGACACGATTGCCATACTCGTGGTTGCCGTAACCACCGATGTCGGGGAACATTGGTTGATTGCCGGTCCACAGGCCCTCGGGACCGCCCATTGGGGTAACCGGAAGCGGCGTATTGGCCGCGACTTCCCAGTCCCAGTGCTCCAGATTGACAATGACCGCGAGCGCGACACGCGCACTGTCCGGCCATCTCAGAGCGGGACGGGTGACTATCGGGGACCAGGGGTAAAAATCCTGATCCATCCCGTGGCTTCGCGTGGCGGGCATGGCTCCAGTTGCTCCCGTGCTGTGGTGAGAGCATCAGGCTATCCGCGTTTGCCGGATATCGTCCATAACGGTCCGGCTTAGATTGCGATGGCGCCACCATCGACATGAATTTCCGAGCCGGTGATGTAGGACGCTTCATCGGAGGCGAGGAACAGGATGGCATAAGCCACTTCGTCGACCTCGCCTGGCCGGCGCATTGGAATGACGCGCATCCGCTCGGCCCGAACCGCGGGATCGGCGGTCCGCCCGGATGTGCGCATTGCCGGCATGACGCCAGGGTGGACCGAATTCGCACGAATGTTGTCCTTGGCGTGCTGCACGGCGGTCGACTTGGTCATCAGCCGCACCGCCGCCTTGGATGCGTTGTAGGCCATGTGGATGCCCTCGCTGCCGATGATGCCGGCAATCGACGACAAATTGACGATCGCCCCGCCACCATTCGCGATCATCGCCGGGACTGCATGCTTGGTACCAAAGAACACTCCGGTTGCGTTAACGCCCATGATGCGATGCCACGCATCGGTACTGTACAGATCCTGTTCGGCACTGCCGGAAATTCCCGCATTGTTGACCAGGATATCCAGCTTGCCGAAATGTTGCCTTGTCGCGGCAACGCAACGAGCCCAGTTGGCCTCGTCGGTGACATCGAGCGACTCGAAACGGGCAACTGGGCCGATGCTGTTGGCCAGCTGGCTGCCCTCGTGGGCCAACATATCGGCGATCACGACCTTGGCGCCTTCGCGCGCGAACATGCGTGCCGTGGCAGCGCCCATGCCGGACGCTGCGCCGCTGATGATGGCGACTTTTCCCGCGAGTCTCATGGCAGCCGCTCCCTTGGCAAGGTTACCTGAAATGACCTTGCCAGACAGGTTGTCCGGACGGAAGTTTGGCGGC
>Ga0187867_10004602_pt1 | contig 10629 bp, 10 predicted proteins | sample June2016WEW_13_1_FD_132976 | JGI IMG/M metagenome (GOLD analysis project Ga0187867, IMG submission 132976) | Peatland microbial communities from SPRUCE experiment site at the Marcell Experimental Forest, Minnesota, USA - June2016WEW_13_10 | ecosystem: Environmental > Terrestrial > Soil >... | reverse complement strand
GGTTTGCGCGGCCAGGCCAAAACGCGCCTGATCCGCATGCTCACGACGCTGCTCGACGATGTGCTGCCCTATATGGAAGGGTGCGAGATCCACGACAATCCCTACCGCCCGATCTGCCGCCGCTGCCGCAACCTGATTCAGGAGGATGGCGACGACACGCCCATCGCCTATCTCACCTCCGAGCATCGCTACGTGGAAAAGCTGGCCACGCCCGATGTGACCATCGCGGACATGATCGGCGACATCGATCCCATCAAGGCGGCGCGCCGCGGCCAGGACATCTCCGACGAGCTCACCGTGCACTACGGACTGTTGCCGCGCGCCAATCGCGGCGTCTTCGCCATCAACGAGCTGCCCGACCTGGCCGGCAAGATCCAGGTGGGCTTGTTCAACATCATGCAGGAAGGCGACGTGCAAATCAAAGGCTACCCCGTGCGCCTCCCCCTGGACCTGATGCTGGTATTCACCGCCAACCCGGAAGATTACACCGCGCGCGGCAAAATCATCACGCCGCTTAAGGACCGCATCGGTAGCGAGATCCGCACGCACTATCCGGTGACCCTCGAGCAGGGCATGGCCATCACCGAACAGGAGGCCTGGCTGCAGCGCGAATCGTCCATCGAAGTGCGCGTGCCCGCGTATATCAAGGAAATCGTGGAGCAGTTGGTCTTCCTGGCGCGCGAAGACAAGCGCGTCGACAAGCGCTCCGGTGTTTCCCAGCGGCTGCCGATTTCGGTGCTGGAAAATGTGGTGTCGAACGCGGAGCGGCGCGCCCTGAAGAGCAGGGAACAGGTGGCCGTGCCGCGCGTGCTGGATATCTACTTTGCGCTGCCCTCCATCACCGGCAAGATGGAACTGGAGTACGAGGGCGAGCTGAAGGGCGGCGACGCGGTGGCCCGCGAGTTGATCCGCGTCGCGGTGGGTAAGGTGTACGACAAATATTTCGAAGGCGCCAATGTCTCGCAGATCGTGCAGTGGTTCGATTTGGGTGGCAGCCTGAAGCTCGACGAGAGCCAGGATGCGGCGGCCATGGTGCGGACCTTGGGATCCATCCAGGGTTTGATGGAAAAGCTAAAGTCGTTGAAGCTCTCCGCCAATGAGCCGGACGCGGTGCGCGCTTCGGCCGCGGAGTTCGTCTTGGAGGGCTTGTACGCGCACCGGCGCATCAGCCGTAACGAGGAGCACGAGTTCGGCGCCGGGGAGCGCAAGCGCGAAGGGCAGCGCGAAGAGGGACCGCCGCAGCAGCGCCCCAACGTACGCAGGCAATACAACTGACGTGGGGCAGGCTCGTAGCCTGCGGCGGCCTCGCAGGCCGCCTCTTATGAAAATTAAATACTCCAAATACACCGGCGAAGATTTCGGCATCGAAGCCGAAGACCTCCTGCAGGCCCTCTCCGACTTCCTCCTCCAAAGCGGCTTCAACACCCAATACATGCCCTTCAGCGAGTGGAACGAGCACACCCTGGAAGATCTCAAGAAGGCGATCCAGCAAGCCCTGGAACAAGGCGACCTCTTTCAAAACGAGCAGATGCAAGAAATGATGGAGCGCCTCCAAAACCTCACGCCCGAGCAAATGCAAAAACTGCTCGACAATCTCGTCCAGAAGATGATCGACGAAGGACAAATCACCGTCGAGCAGGGCAGCGAGCCGCAGGGTGGGTCCGGCCCCGGCAGCGGTCCCGACAGCAAGGTGCACTTCGAAGTCACTGATAAGTCGCTCGACTTTCTAGGTTTCAAAACGCTCAAGGATCTGCTCGGATCGCTGGGCAAGTCCAGCTTCGGCCGCCACGACACGCGCGACCTGGCTACCGGCATCGAAGCATCCGGCTCCTCCAAGCAGTACGAATTCGGCGATACGCTCAACCTGGATATCAGCGAGACGCTCTTTTCAGCCATCCGCCGCGAGGGAGCCAAGGTGCCGCTCGACATGGAGTATAGCGACCTGCACGTGCACCAGTGCGAATATCAAAGCTCCTGTGCCACCGTGTTGATGCTGGATTGCAGCCACAGCATGATCCTCTATGGCGAAGACCGCTTCACGCCGGCCAAGAAGGTGGCGCTGGCGCTGGCGCACCTGATTCGCACCCAGTATCCCGGCGACAGCCTGCGCTGCGTGCTGTTCCACGATTCGGCCGAGGAGTTGGCCATCAGCCAGCTCGCGCGCGTGCAGGTGGGACCCTATTATACGAACACGCGCGATGGCCTCATCCTGGCCCAAAAGCTGCTGGCGCAGGAGCGCAAGGACATGCGCCAGATCGTAATGATTACCGACGGCAAGCCAAGCTGTCTCACGCTCGAAGACGGCCGCGTGTATAAGAACGCGTTCGGTCTCGACCCGCTGGTGATCAGCCGCACGCTGGAGGAAGTGAATCGCTGTAAGAAGCAGGGCATACTCATCAATACGTTCATGCTGGCCAGCGACTACGGCTTAGTCAACTTCGTACAAAAGGTGACCGAGATCTGCCGGGGCAAAGCCTACTTCACTACCCCCTACACGCTGGGGCAGTATTTGCTGATGGATTACATGAACCGCAAGACCCGCACCATCCATTGATGTGGGGCAGGCACCCTGCCTGCGGCGGCCTCGTAGGCCGCCTGCTTTCTCGCCCCACTTGTGCTTTAATATGTTTAACCGCGTGGCGGAGACAACTGAAGATCCTTCGCAAAATGGCACGCCCGCCAACCTCAAGACTTGGCGCATTCCGCAGTGTCCCTTCTCCATTGAATGCTCTGCTGCCGTGCTCGAGCAGATTCGCCGCGAGGTCGAAGCCGGCCGCGTCTCGCCGCACGGTGAACGGGAAATCGGCGGGGTCTTGTTCGGTTCCCAGGAGTCGGGCGGCATCCGCATCCTTGCCTCCCAACCGCTGCCCTATGAGCATGCCTTGGGTCCCGGCTTTGTACTCTCTGAGAAGGATGAAAAGCGGCTGGCCCAGCTTATCTCAACCCCTGCCACTGCCCCCGAACTGAACGGACTGCAGCCTTTGGGTTGGTACCATTCCCATCTCCGCAGCCGGATCTTTCTTTCCGAGCGCGACCTCCAGATCCATTCCCGCCACTTCGACGCGCCATTTCAGATCGCGCTGGTCATTCGTCCTGAATCGGAACGCCCCACGCGCGCCGGCTTCTTCTTCCGCGAAGCCTCCAGCCAGATGCGCGCGGAGTCCGCTTACGAGGAGTTCACCATCGAGGCTCCGCCGCCCGAGGCTCCCGAACCCCAGCAGCCGCTGGTTTCCAAGCCGCCCGCCTCTCACAAAAGGAGGCACTCGAAGCCCGAGCCGCAACAAACCGAACCCGTCTGCCCCAGGTGCGGCAGCCTGCATCTGCGGCGTTCGCGCCGGGATGGCCCTGTCGAACGCCTCCGCGGCTTTTTCGGTTTTCACCCCTACCGGTGTCACGAGTGCCTCTCACGATCCTTTGTGAAGACTTCCTCCGGTCCCTTTGAACTGGCTCGCTCCAGCCGCCGCAGACGGCCCGAAGAGCGTAAACGAGCCCGCCAGCGCACCCGGCGGGAAATCCTGCTTTGGGGTGGTGGAGTTTTTGGCTTCCTGGCGATCCTGTACTACTTGATCCGGGACACCGGCCCGAAACAGGAAGCGCCCTAGTGCCGTCGCGTTTGCTCTACCTTATTTGGCTCCTTAGCATTCTCTTGGTAATCGCCGGATCCCTCCTGCCCGCCAGTTCGCCCGTGGTGCGCGCCGTCCAGAGACTTCCCGTCAGCCAGAAAGTGCTGCACTTCTGTGCCTACACCTGGCTCGCCCTGCTGGCGGTGCTAGCCGTGAAGCGCCGCCGTTTCGTCGTCCTGGCCGCCCTCGCTATGATTCTGTTGGGCGTGCTTTTGGAGTTCGGCCAGAAGCTGATACCCGGCCGGTCGTTCGAAGTCCGCGACATGTTCATCAATGGGGCTGGCGTCCTGACCGGTATCGCCATCGGAATCCTAAGCCGTGCCCCGTACCGGGCCGCGACCCCGCCGCGACCGTAACGGAACGGTTTGCGCACCCTCCGCCCCCGGATTTGCTAAACTACAAGTTTCGCCGGTTACAAAACATACAGGATGTTGCTTCCCAGGGAATTTATCGCCTATCTCTCCCGTGAATTGGTAAAGAAACTCACGCCTGCTTCCATTGAAACGAGCAATCCCCAGGCAGTCGCGGAGATCGTCACCAATATCATCACCGAGGAACTCGCGGTCGAAGACCGCCTTAACGACGAAGTGCGTGAGATCCTGCAGCAATATAGCGAGTATATGCGCCGCGAAGGCGTTAGCTATCAGGAGATGTTCCGCAAGGTCAAGAACACCATGATCGCCGAACGCAAAGTAATCCGCGCTTCCGGACGCGATACCCACGATCAGATGAAGCTATCGCGCGACAAGGTCACCGATATGTCGCATAAGATCATCGTGGCGCTGCGCAAGGCGCGCGAGTTGCGCATGAAGAAGGATCCCAACGAGGTGCGCCTCGAAATCGTGCGCGACATCACCGAGGTGCTCACCGCCGAGGACAAGGTGGACCACCTGGCCCGCCAGAAAATCCGCTCCCAGAAGCGCGAGATTCCCGAAGGCAGCGAAGAGTGGGATCTGCTGCACCGCAAATACTATTCCGAGGAACTCAAAAAACTGGGCATCGACCTTGCAAGATGATGGCCCGGTGACGCCCATATGATACCCGCGTTGGTGGTCGTCGGCAGCCTGAACATGGATTTCGTGGTGTCTGTCGACCGCCTTCCGGCGCCCGGCGAGACTGTATTGGGCCGGGACTTTCAGATGATTCCCGGCGGCAAGGGCGCCAACCAGGCGTGCGCTGCTGGCAAGTTGGGAGCCGGCGCGGTGGCCGTGCGTATGATCGGGCGGGTGGGTTACGACGTCTTCGCCGACCATTTGAAGGCCAGCCTGGCCGCTGCGCAAGTGGATGTAAGCGCTGTGCACGGCGCCAAATCGCATTCCACTGGCGTGGCCCTGATCTGGGTGGATAAGCAGGGTCAGAATTCCATCGTCGTGGCTTCCGGCGCCAATTACGCGCTAGCGGCGGCCGATGTGGAAGCCATGCGCAAAGTCTTTCACGGCGCAAGCCTCGCACTGTTCCAGTTGGAGACGCCCCTCGACACGGTGGCGGCCGCGCTGGCCCTGGCCCGCGCAGAGGGCCTGCGCACCATGCTCGATCCGGCGCCGGCGCAACCCTTGCCCGGCGCCTTGCTGGCGCACGTCGACATCCTCACGCCCAACGAAAATGAAGCGCTGATGTTGTTAGGCCGCGCTCCCGCGCGCGTTTCCGCGGAGGATGCTCCCGAGCTTGCGGAAGCTCTGCGAAAACTCGGACCCCGCACCGTGGTCTTGAAGCTAGGTGATCGGGGTTCCTACTGCTGCGGCGATACCGGATGTGTCCTAACGCCCGCATTTCCGGTCGAGGTGCGCGACTCGACCGCGGCTGGCGATACCTTCAATGCCGCGCTGGCCATAGCCTTGGCGGAAGGGCAATCTATGGAGCGCGCCCTGATCTTCGCCAACGCGGCCGCCGCCATTTCAGTCACCCGTCTGGGAGCGCAGGCCTCCGCCCCCACACGCGCCGAGGTAGAAAAATTCATAGGGCAGCGCTAAGCGCTGCCCTATTCTAACTTCTGTCTTCTGACTCCTGTCGTTCTGTCTTAATTCGCCTGCGGCGCCCCGATGATGATGTTCGCGGAGACGGAAGTGTGATGGCTCAGATTTTCCCCAGTCGCTATATCTCCCTCCAGAACATAGTGCCCCGGCGCGGGTGCCGTGATGGGGAACTGCGCAAACCAGATGCCCGGAAAAACGGATCCTGCAACACTTCCCGTCATAACCGGCGCGACCGTGGGATTCGCTTTAATGGCGTACGTGAAAGCGGCATCGCCCCCGTAGAATAAATCGTCGCCGGTCAGCAAAACGGTCACTGATTCGCCTTCGGCAATCGCCCCTAGCGGAAGCGCGATCAACAAAGTTTGAATGTCCGGGCCACTCACGCAATTGAAACACGGAACAATTGCCTCAGGGTCGGTTTGCCCGACCATGACGCTAGTCGCAATAAAACCTATATTTACGCTGTCCGGCCCAACGGCGGCCGGCGCATTGGCGGCACGCGGGATACCAACGATTTTGGCATTGTTGGCAGCCAACAGCGGGCCAACACCCAGAAGAAAAACAGCAACGGCGCTCGTACAAACGGTTCGCATCCTAAGAAACCTCCCACTTGGGGTTGAAGTTTGAAACCGATTCTTAGTCGGCTCACCCAAGTGGGGTTAGTATCCCAATAGATCAATCACTTTGTCAATAGGGAAACGAATCCCGATAAGAAATGTGGTGCTGCCTCTCACGCTTCGTTAATACGACGTGGCGCAGGCACTCATGCCGGTGGTGGCCGGTTCTTCGGCGCAGTGACCGCGCTGCTGGACCCCGAGCCCTGCGTCAGCCGTGGTCGACTCTGTACCCGAAACTGGCGTGGGGCAGGCTCGCAGCCGGGGTGCCCGCCGGGCCCGGCCTCGTAGGCCGCCAATCTTGCTCCCATTCACCAATCGACATTCCCCCGCATCCCCCTGAAAACAAAGTAAACTGCCCCCGAGATCCCGGTCCCCACGCACCCACCCATGCTACTCTCATCGTCGAAATGGAACACTCTACCGATTCCACTCCGCTTACCACCGTCCAGCAGTGCGTCGTCGATGCCCTGGCCGCTGGCGCCACCATCACCGATGCCGCTGAGGCCTACCACGTCCATCGTGTCACCATCTATCGCTGGATGAAAACCTCGAAACCCTTCTCCGCCGCCCTCCACCGCGCCCGCGCCGAATTCGTCCTCGCCCGCCGCGACGACCTCCACCATCTCAGTAACCGCGCCCTGGAGACCCTTCTCACCATCCTCGATAATCCCAAGGCTTCGCCCGCCGTACTGCTGCGCACATGCGTGTTCATTTTGCAACGTCCCCAGTTGCCCAAGACCGGCTGGTCCATGCCGGAACCCGCCCCCGACCCGGATGGCAAAAAGCTGCTCGACTCGGCCATCATTGAACAGGACTACGATAGCCTGCCCGGCCTGTGCAACATCGAAAGGGACGACCCCACAGAAACGGAAATCCTTGCCGGCGCAGCCACTTCCGAGCTCCAGCCCGCCGCCGATGCAAATCCATGTAACACGATGCAACAGGATTTCGAAGATTCCGTTGCACCCGGCCCCGCCCCCCAGCCTGGGTTGCGCTCCTGCCCCGTGCCCCCGGATGTCCTCAAAGCCCGCAACGACCACCAGAAATACCTTGACCTTCTCGAAATGATGAAATCCGTCGATCAAACACCCATCCCGAAAATCGACAAAGAGGACCTTTCTGCCGGCGAAACCGAGGACGACCCCGAAGAAATCCCGGCGTAAGATCGCCAATCCCAATGCTAAACTTGGGGAATAATGGCCCCGACGACACTGAATGCCCAACTCTGCCAGTCTCTCGCCCAAGCCCGCGCGCAAACCGATAGTCTCTTCGACCTGATCCACCCCGGCGCGCTGTACGAACGTCCCATCCCCGAACGGCATCGCATGATTTTCTATCTCGGCCATTTGGAGGCGTTCGATTGGAACCTGCTCAGCCGCGCTCTGCAGATGCCCGCGTTTCATGCCGGCTTCGATCGTCTGTTCTCGTTCGGCATAGATCCCGATTCCACCGCGCTGCCCACGGACCAGCCCGTGGACTGGCCCTCCGCCGATGAAGTGCGCAATTACAATGCGCGCGTGCGCCGCACCCTGGATGCCGCGCTGGCGCACGCCCCCGATGAACTGATGCACGTGGCCATCGAGCATCGCCTGATGCACGCCGAAACTTTCGCCTACCTGCTGCATCATTTACCTTTCGAACAAAAAGTGGCGCCCGCGTCTTCCATGCCATCTACCGTCCACTCCGGACCCGCGCCCGCAACCCGCATGGTCGAGATCCCCGGCGGAACGGCCACGCTCGGCCGCCAACACGGCGATGGTTTCGGCTGGGATAACGAGTTCGACCAGTACCAGGTGGCAGTTGCGCCCTTCGCCATCGCACAGCACAAAGTCACCAACGGCGACTATCTGGAGTTCGTCAACGCCGGCGCCGCCGCGCCGCATTTCTGGATCTGCCGGGCCATCGGCGGCAGCGCTGAGTGGTGCTATCACGGCATGTTTGAAGACATCCCGCTGCCCCTCGATTGGCCCGTCTACGTCACCTACGAGCAGGCGCAGGCCTACGCCCTGTGGAAAGGGAAGGCGCTCGCCACTGAAGCGCAATTTCATCGTGCAGCATACGATGGCGGTCATCTTGATGACGGCAATGTCGATTTTCGACGCTGGGATCCCGAGCCCGTCACCGTTTCGCCGCCCAATGGTTTCGGCGTTTCACAACTGGTGGGCAACGGTTGGGAATGGACCGCCACCCCCTTCGCGCCGTTCGCCGGCTTCCAGCCTTTTTCGTTCTATCCCGGCTACTCGGCTAATTTCTTCGACGGCCAGCATTACGTGCTGAAGGGCGGTTCGCCGCGCACCGCCCGATGCCTGCTGAGGCCCAGCTTCCGCAACTGGTTCCGCCCGTCGTATCCATACATCTACGCGACTTTCAGGCTGGTAGAAAATTGAGCATGTTTTCAGACGACGTGCGCGAAGGCTTGAGCCAGGTTGGGCAGAAACAGCTACCCTGCCAGTATTTCTACGATGACGTCGGCACGGCCCTGTTTGAGGCCGTTACGGTGCTGCCCGAGTACGGCCTCACCCGCGCGGATGTGCGCTTGATCCGCCGTCTGGCGCCCGCATTGACCAGCCATTTTCAAGCGCCCGTGACGGTTGCGGAACTGGGCAGCGGCACCGGTTCGAAGACGCGCCGGATTCTGGAATCGCTGGCGCGCCTCGGACCGGTCGCTTACTATCCCATCGATCTCTCGGCCGCCGCGCTGGCCCGTTGCGCGCTGGAGATGGCCGCGGTCGCCCAGGTCCATCCCATCAAAGCAACCTATCTGCATGGCTTGCAGCAAGCGGTCTGCAGCCGCCGCCCCGGTCAGCCGCTATTGGTGCTGTTTCTCGGCAGCACCATCGGAAATTTCGATCGCGCCGCCGCGCAGGATTTTCTGGCCGACGTGCGCGCCTGCCTCATGCCCGGCGACGCCTTGCTGCTGGGCGCGGACCTGATCAAGCCGCTGGCCCGCATGCTGCTGGCCTATAACGATCCCGCCGGCGTCACCGCCGCCTTCAACCGCAACCTGCTGGCGCGCATCAATCGCGAATTGGGCGCGGACTTCGCGCTGCGCAGTTTTGCGCACGAAGCGCGCTGGGACCCGCGCCACCGCCGCGTCGAGATGCATCTGCGATCGCTCCGCGCGCAGCGCGTTTCCATCCGCGCGGCCGGTTTCGAGTGCGAGCTGCGCAAGGACGAAACCATCTGGACGGAATCCTGCCACAAGTTCCACGCCGAAGAGATTCACGAGATGGCCGCCGCGGCAGGCTTTGAGTGCCGGGCGCAATGGCTGGACGACACCTGGCCATTTTCCGAGAGCTTGTTGACCGCGTGAGCGCCGTTGTCGAGTTTCGTGCAGTCTCCTACCGCATCGAAGCGCGCGAAATCCTGAAGAGCTTGACCCTCACCGTCGAAGCCGGCGAGACGCTGGTGTTGCTCGGCCGCAGCGGTTCCGGCAAAACCACCGCGCTCAAGATGGTGAACGGCCTGCTGTTCCCCAGTTCGGGCGAGGTGCTGGTGGATGGCACTCCGACGCGCCGCTGGGATCCTGTGCGGCTGAAGCGACGCATCGGCTACGTGATCCAGGACATCGGATTGTTTCCGCATTACACGGTCGCGCAAAACGTCGCCGTGGTGCCTCGCCTGGAAAACTGGGAAGCGCCGCGCATTCGCGAGCGCGTGGATGCGCTGCTCCGCCAGGTGGGTCTCGACCCGGAACAGTTCGCGGCCCGCTATCCCGCGCAGCTTTCCGGAGGCCAGCGGCAACGCGTCGGCGTGGCCCGGGCGCTGGCGGCCGATCCTTCCGTGCTCTTGTTCGACGAGCCGTTCGGCGCCGTCGATCCAGTCACCCGCCTCGATTTGCAGAAACAGTTTCTGGCCCTGCGCCGCGAGCTGGGTAAGACCGCCATCTTCGTCACTCACGATGTCCGGGAGGCGCTGATGCTGGCCACCCGCATCGCCCTGCTATGCGATGGCGCGCTCGAATTGGTGGCCCCACCACGCGAATTCCTGGATGCCGCCGGCGCCGAAGCGCGCGCCTTCCTGGCGTGTCTGGATTGGAGAGACCCGCAATGACTTCGGATCTGGCGAACGAAATCGCCCAACTCACGCTCGAGCATCTGACCCTGGTGCTCGTCTCCATGGCCATCGCCATCGCCGTAGCTGTACCATCAGGCGTTGTGATCGCGCGCCGCTTGGCATGGCGTCCCTGGGTGCTGGGCTTCGCCAACGTCATGCAGACCATCCCCAGCCTCGCGCTGTTCGGCTTTCTGATCCCAGTGCCGCTGATCGGCGGCATCGGCAAGCGTACCGCGATCGTCGCCTTGGTGCTCTACGCCCTGCTTCCGATTCTGCGCAATACGCTGGTGGGCATCCTGGGCGTTGATCCCGCCGTGCGCGAATCCGCCGTGGCCATGGGGATGACCGGCCGCCAACTCT
>Ga0187867_10004600_pt1 | contig 10634 bp, 8 predicted proteins | sample June2016WEW_13_1_FD_132976 | JGI IMG/M metagenome (GOLD analysis project Ga0187867, IMG submission 132976) | Peatland microbial communities from SPRUCE experiment site at the Marcell Experimental Forest, Minnesota, USA - June2016WEW_13_10 | ecosystem: Environmental > Terrestrial > Soil >... | reverse complement strand
CTGGGACGCCAACGAACGCCCGCCATGTCGGCGGGCTTGGCCGACCATGTATGGCCTTTACACGAATGGATCACATTTCCGGCCGTTCAATCGGAATAGGCCACTAGGCGAATTTCGAATTTCGAATTTGGCACTTACAGCATCGCCACCGGATCCACATCCACCGCCACCGCTTCTGCCTTGGCGAATCCTCCGGCCGCGCGAACCGCCGCCAACACCGCCTGCAACGGCTCCGGCCGCTCTGCCTGGAGCAGAATCTGATTGCGATGAAACCCCGCGATTCGGCCGATGGGGCACGGCATCGGGCCGCGCATCGTGACGCCCCGGCCCGACGCGGCGATCGCCGCCGTCACCTTTTCCGCCACCTCGTGGGCGATCTTGTGCAATTGCGCCTGATCCTGATGCCGAAGGATGATCCGAGCCATCCGCACGAACGGAGGCAGCCCCACCTCGCGTCGGCCGGCAAGTTCCGTCGCGGCGAATCCGGCGTAATCCTGCTTCAGCGCCGTCCGGATCGTCGGGTCGTCCGGCAGGAACGTCTGCACCACCACGCGCCCCGCCGCGTCGCCTCGCCCGGCCCGGCCGGCAACTTGCGTGATAAGCTGAAACGTCCGCTCCGCGGCGCGAAAATCCGGCAACGCCAACGCCGTGTCACCGCTGATCACGCCCACCAGCGTCACGTTCGGATAGTCCAGGCCCTTGGCGATCATCTGCGTCCCGAGGATCACCTGGAGTTCCCCTTTGGCAAAACGCGACAGCGTCGATTCGTAATCCTTGAACGTCCGCATCGAATCGCTGTCCACCCGGGCAAAACGCAACTCGGGCATCTTCCGCCCAAGTTCCTCTTCCACGCGCTGCGTGCCCAGGCCAAACAGGCTCAATTTCTTTCCGCAGATCGGACACCGCTCCGGCAGCACTTGGGTGGCCAGACAATAATGGCAAAGCATCTGCCCCGTGTGCAGCGCCGCCGCGCTGGAGGCACCGCCCGCGTGGGATTCCACCGAGCGATGGTAGGTCATGGTGGTATCGCAGTATTTGCACTTGATCGGCTCCCCGCAGGATGAGCAGAAGACGAAGTTGGAATACCCCCGGCGGTTCAGAAGCAAAATCGCCTGCCGCCCCGCCTGGATAGTCGTGCGCAGCAGATGTTCAAGCCGCTGGGAAATGAGGTGTACGCCGCGCCGCATCCGGCGTTCCTGGTGCATGTCCACCAGTTCCGTCGCCGCCAGCGCCAGCCCTCGCACCCGCCGCGGCAACGTCAAATAGTGGTATCGCGGCCCAACCGCCTGCCCTTCCCCGTGGCACAGCCGGTACATTTCCAGCGACGGCGTGGCGCTGCCGAGAATGACCGGCACGTCTTCGATCTGCGCCCGCTTGATGGCCACGTCGCGGGCATTGTAGCGCGGGGCCTGGTCCTGCTTGTAGCTGGAATCGTGCTCCTCATCGACGACGATCACGCCCAGCCCCGGCATCGGCGCGAACACCGCCGACCGCGCCCCGACCACCACGTCGGCCCCGCCGTCGCTGATCTGCTGCCAGAACCGGTGCCGGTCCGTCGCCGTCAGCCCGCTGTGCAGAACCGCCACGCGCTTGAATCGCGCCTTGAATCGCCACACCGTTTGCGGCGTCAGCGCGATCTCCGGCACCAGCACCAACGCCCGCTTCCCGATCCGGATCGCTTCGGCGATCACCTGTAAATAAATCTCCGTCTTCCCGCTCCCGGTGACTCCATGCAACAGATTGACGCTGAATCCACCCTCCAGCACCCGAGGCCGAAGGTCCTCAAATGCCTTCTTCTGGTCCTCGTTCAGCTCGATCTTCGCCTCGTCCCCGCTTCCCTGCGCGATATTCACCGTCATCTTCGGCAGATCGATTTCCGACCGGATCGTCACCAACCCAAGCGCGACCAGCTTTCTTACCGTCGGCGCACGGACGCCCGCCTCGCCGGCAAGCCGGTTCAACTCGATCCCCTTGTCCTTCTCCACTTGCAGCAGCCGCGCCAGCACCGCGCGCCGCTTGCGCGACTTGGTCTTTTCCAAAACCTCCTGAATCTTCTCCGATCCCTGCGCCAGCCGGACGATGCTGCTGTACCCGATCCCGATCTTCCTTTTCACCGCCGCGGGGATGACGCTCTCCAGCACCACGCCCAGCGGGGCCGAATAATACCGTCCCATCCACCGCGACAATTCCATCACCGGCGGCGAAACCAGCACCCGCTCATCGTCGATGGCCAGCAAATTCTTCAGCTTCGGAAGCTCGCTCGCTGCCCGCACCGCCACCACCCATCCCCGCATCGGCCGATTGTTTCGCCCCAGCGGAACGCGCACGCGCATTCCAACGTGTACCCTTCCGGCCAACCGCGGCCCAATCGCATAATCGAACACGCGATCCACCCCTTGCTCCAGGGCCACCTGCGCCACCGGCCCCGTCGCCGACGCCGCCTCCATTTCCGGCGGCCCCGCCTGCGGAAATAATGTCGCCGAATCGCTCAATGATTCACCCGTTCAAAAGAACTTTAGTTCCCAGGTTTATGTTAGGCAACCGTTCGCGTCGAGACATAGTAATGGTGGGGTGATGAAAACCCTCGATATTTTCGCTGAGTTCGGGTTGGGCGAGCGTCGCTGATTTGTTGCGCCTCGTGGAGACGGCCAAACCAAGAGACAAACCACGGCGCGAAGAGCGCGAAGTTAAAATGATGCCAGGAAGTCTGACCACGGATTGCACAGATGGGCACGGATAGGGAAAGACGCAACCCTGACTTTTCTTATCCCTACCCATCCGTGCAATCCGTGGTTAAACGATTTCTTCGCGCCCTCGCCGTAATCCGAATTAAGCGGCGACGGCGCAACAATAATCGGACGAAGATCCCGGTCACATTTTCATCAGCCCAGGGTGATGGTATGCTCCGGCATCCCCGGATTCTCCCGCCTTTGGGTATAATTGCGGCATGAACAAAGATCAATCCAGACAAGACGCTAATCAGGCCGCGGCGCGGGTCGTCGGCGAAACCGCCGCGAGAAATTCGGACGCGCTTCCCCCCGATGTAGAGGCCGCATGGGCGAAATGGAGCGCCGGGATTGCCGGGGTCGATGAGCGGGGCTGGGCGCTGTTGCGGGCGGCGTTTGAAGTGGCAGCGGAAGCCGCACAAACTCGCCACTAATCTCTCGGGTACTGGTAACCAGAATTCACCAGACAATCCGAGTCACCCCGGCCATGCAAGCCCACCTAACCCACCGGGTTTTTGAAATCGAAGACTTGCCGGCCCTGATTGACTGAATCGCGGTATAATTTCTCGCGTGAAACGATTTCGACGACGGGTATTCAACGTGCTGGCGGCAATTTCGCTCGTGCTATTTGTTGCCGTCGCGGTCATTGGGGCTCGGAGCTATGTTTCGCCTGACGCCCAAGACATGGGTATCTCGGGCACAACCACGCTCAAATTCTCCAGTGGCAAAGCGATTCTTGTTTTCTTGGGGCGCTCGGCGGAGATTTATGTTAATTCGGATTCAGTGGAAAGCCTGCGAGGAAGCGCCACATTACAGTGGAAGGTGATTGGCTTTGAGTACACCATTTACGACAACACCTGGTTTGGCGGGGGTTCCATCGTAATTATACCGCTATGGGCGATTGCGATGGGTACGATTTTTATGCCTGTGGCAGTGTTGTTTGCCGCGATTTTCCGCCGTGGAAAAGTACGACGGATTTCGTCTGGATTATGCATTAACTGCGGCTACGACCTGCGGGCCACACCGGACCGTTGCCCGGAATGTGGAACCATCCCGGAAAAGGCGATTTAATTTCAAATGTTACAAGTGGCGGAGACATTTCCGCCTATCCACAGTAAACTCCTCCGCAACATGACTGATGCCCCCGCACTATATCTGGACGACCGCACTTTCGGGCAACGGGTCCTGGGAATCTGGACCCCCAGCGTCATGGGCGCGCGGATCGCGCTGGCCGTCGCGGTCGGCGTCAGTTGCCTGATCTTCGCCGCCGCTTCGCGGTATTTCGAGCTTCCCATCCTTCCCGGCTATGACGGCAGCATTCTTTGCCAGCCCTCGCCGGTGTCCGCCTTCGCCGTCGTGGCCGTGGCGCTGGCGGTTGCCACGCTCGTCGGCACCGTCCTGGCCGGGGCCGTGAGGTTCGAGGCCGGCCTCTTCGCCGCCGCGTTTGGCCTCATGGCCTTCTCCCTACGCTGCGGCACGATGCAATCCGTCCTCCTCGAAGCCGGTGGAAACGAAGCCGTTTTCGTTCGTCTAGCCGTGGAACTGCTGATCCTCGGCATATTCCTCGGCGGAATGTGGGCATTGCTTTTGCGTCTCGCCCGCGCCGCCCACGGCCGTCCCTCCACCCCGCAGTTGAACCGTTCCGGATTGCTCAACAACCTTACCGCGACGGTTGCCCAGACCATCTCCACGGGCATTTTCATGTTCCTCCTTTGCCAATCCGAAGCCAAATACCAAGCCCTGGCCGCCATCGGCATCGCGTCATGGCTCGGATCGATGATCGCCTACAAGTACGCCCCAACCCGGCCCAGCATTTGGTATTGGACCGGACCCCTGTTGGTGGGCTTGATCGGATACATGCTGGCCGCCATGGGCCAGGATACGAACCTCAATATCGGAAGCCCGGCAGGCACGTTCGCCGCCTTCGCCCGCCCCCTGCCGGTGGACTATGCCAGCCTCGGAACGGCCGGGGCGATATTGGGGTACTGGATGATGAGGAAGAAAGACGAGGGAAATTAAATTCGAAACTCGAATCCCGGCGCGCCGGGACTCACCCCATTAGAAGAAACATCGTGAACATCGCCAGCCACACGATGTCCAGAAAATGCCAATATCGCGCGGCGAACTGCACGCCCATGTAGTTCTCGTGGTCATATCTCTGCCGCTTCGTCCGCCAGGTCACGATGGCCAGCGCCACGATCCCGCCGAGCACGTGCAGCGCGTGGACCACGATCAGGAAGAATACCAATCCGTACATCGACACTTGGACGGGTCGTCCTGGCGCCGCGGCCGCCTCCGCCTGGGCGCTGAGAGCGCGATGCTGGCCAAGCACCTGCGCCATGCACGGAGACTGCACCAGAAGGAACAGCACCGCGATGGCCGAGGTGAGGTAGAGATATTTCAGGCAGGTCGCCAGCCGTTCCAGCCGAATGGCGGCGACGGCGCGATGGGCGCTAAAACTCCCGGCCAGCAGCACGGCCGTGCTTCCCCAGGCCAAGGCGGGCATTTGAATCGGCTCGTCGGAGATCTTGCCGAAGTAATGCAGGCGCATCAGCACGTACATCAACATGCTGGAGGCGAACAGCATCCCCAGCGCCGCCAGCACCAGCCACAGCCCGATCGCCGATGCCCGCGGCGGAACCCGAAATCCGCTCTTTGTTCCGTTGACCACGGCAATCATTGGGTTTTGACGAACATCGGCGTCGGCTTCATCTGCGGCTCATAGCTATGCGAATCGAGCAGCGCCAATCCGATGAACAGCGACACGAAGAACAGCGCCACGATGAGGATCAGGCCGTTGAAGGGACTGTCCCATCTCAGGTGCATGAAGTACATCGCCACCAATCCGCCCTTGATGACCGCGATGAGCAGCGCCGCCCAGATATTCGCCGGGCCCAGGTCCACCTTCGACACCGCGACGGTGATGGCCGTGAGGAGGATCAGCAATCCATACACGCCCGCCAGCGTTCGCCGGGGGACCGCGTGAACTCCATGCGGAGCGTCCGGCCCCACGTCATCCGCCACCGGCGCCGGAATGTCATTGGAATGTGTCAGGCTCATAGGTCTTCCGTCAGTGAATCAAATACAACAGCGGAAACAGGAATATCCAGATCAAATCCACCAAGTGCCAATACAACCCCACCAGGTCCACGGGCGTGAAATATTCCGAGCTGAAATCGTTCCTCAGCGTGCGCATCAGAATCCAGGAGATCAACCCCATGCCCACAACCACGTGAATGCCGTGCAGGCCGGTCATCAAAAAGTAGCAACTGAAGAACGTATTCACGTGCCACTGGTCGGAAGCGGAAAGCTTCCGGTAGCGCTCGTCCCGCTGCTCTTCGTCGCTCGGCTTTTGGTCCGATTCCTTCCTGGGTGGCTGCGTCTGGATCGTCTGGCTGAGCGAGTCATTGTACCTGGGCTTGATCTGGCTGACGTCCAGGGCGGCGTTAGCGTCGTCCGCGATCGCCGCCGGGCTGTAGGCCGGCGGGGGAATCTGAATCGTCGGCTGGGTCGTCAGCTGCGCCGGCGGCGGCGTGGCGTACGAGGCGTCGTTGTCGCCGTTGTATTTGTTCCACAACCCGACCCACACGTGCTCGTCCCATTTCGCGCTGTACTCGATCGTCTTGACCACCAGAAACCCCGCCGCCCCCATCAGCGTCATCACCAGGCAACCGATCAGCAGTTTCTTCTGGTTCAACTGCGCCGCGCGCACGCCCCAGGCCATCGTCAAGCTGCTGGTGATGAGAATGACGGTATTGATGGCGCCCCACTTGGTGCTGAGGTATGCCTCGGCGGCGAACTTGAACACCAGCGGATGGTTGTGCCGGTAGATCGAATACGCGCAGAACAATCCGCCGAACATCAGGATTTCCGTGCCCAGGAAGATCCACATCCCCAGCTTGGCGGAGGTGAACTGCTGCTCGGGCGTATCGAAATGGTGCGCCAGATGCGGATCGTGGCCTCCCGGCCCGTGGGCACGTGAATGGGCGGAAATTTCCGTTGATGCCGTGCTCATGCGTTGTGCTTTCCCTTCATGATTCTCCCCTCCCCTGCTTCGCCCGACTTCGTTGCGCTTCTCCGAGGAGCTAACCGCGAAGGCGCGAAGGTCGCGAAGTTGCGCGAAGCGGCGTGAAATTCCGCGCTCTTGGAAAATCTTGGCGCGGAAAAAGGAAATTGCGGGATATCAACGAACGGCGCCAAGGAAACGCCAAGAAACGTCATTTTCTCTTCGCGCAACTTCGCGCCCTTCGCGCCTTCGCGGTAATCCATGTCGCCAGGCTCCGCAGCGCAAGGGTGGTGGCCAATCCAAGAAATTGTGCTTGCACGGCTCATTAGTGCGTTACCGGCCTGGTTCTATCCGCCGCCGGGCCCGTCGCCGCGACGGGCTGGGGCTTCCGCGGCACCCAGCCTTCAATCGACGGGTCATATTCCCAGGCGGCCAGGTTATAGGGATCGTCCACGACGGGCGGGGTGGCGAAATTGTCGTGGGGCGGCGGCGAGGGGCAATGCCATTCCAGCGAGTTCCCGCCCCACGGATTGGCCGGCGCCTTCTTGCCCCACAGCAATCCCGCCAGCCAGTTCAGCGCCACCGTGATCAGCGAGATCGCCATGATGTACGAGCCGATGGTGGACATCACGTGGTACGGCTGGAATTGGGCGGGATAAGTCGCCCATCGCCGCGGCGAGCCGTGCGCCCCCATCACGAATTGTGGGAAGAACGTAATGTTGAACCCAATGAACAGCAGGATCGCCGCAAACCGGCCCCACGCCGGGTTGCACATCTTGCCGAACATCTTGGGAAACCAGTGATACATCCCGGCCAGGAACGCGAACACCATGCTGCCCACCATCACGTAATGGAAATGCGCGATGACGAAATAGGTGTCGTGCAGCGGCACGTCGGTCGCCAACGCGCCCAGGAACAGGCCCGTCAGCCCCCCGATCGTGAACAGCAGAATGAACCCCATGGCGAACAGCATCGCCGGCGTGAACCGGATCGAGCCTCGATACAACGTCCCCAACCAGTTGAATACTTTTACCGCCGACGGGATCGCCACGCTGAAAGTCAGCAGGCTGAATATCGAATCGACCAGGTTGGATTGCCCGGCCACGAACAGGTGATGGCCCCAGACAAGGAATCCCAAAAGCGCCAGGGCCACCGAACTGAGCGCGATGAAGCTGTATCCGAAAATATGCTTGCGGCTATGGACGGAAATGACCTCGCTGATCACGCCCATCGCCGGCAGGATCATGATGTACACCGCCGGGTGCGAATAGAACCAGAAGAAATGCTGGAACAGAACCGGATCGCCCCCCAACGACGAATCGAATATCCCCACGTGCAGCAACCGCTCGGCAATCAGCAGCAGCAACGTGATCGCCAGCACCGGCGTCGCCAGCACCTGGATGATGCTCGTGGCGTACAGCGCCCACAAAAACAGCGGCATGCGGAACCAGGTCATCCCCCTTGGCCGCAGCGTATGGATCGACGCGATGAAATTCACCCCGGTCAGAATCGAGCTGAACCCCAGGATGAACGCGCCCAGCACGCCGGCAACCATCCCGTCCTCGGCCTTGGACGTGCTGAACGGCGTGTAAAACGTCCACCCGGTATCCAGACCGAATCCGAAGGGCAGGTGAATGTTGAACGCCGTCCGCAGAATCCCGCCCATCAGGATCCAGGTGAACAAAATGGCGCCCAGGCAATAGATATAAAAACTCAGCAGGTTCAGCCGGGGAAACGCCACGTCCTTAGCGCCCAGCATCATCGGCAGGATGAAATTCCCCAAAATCGCCGGGATCGCCGGAATGATGAACATGAACACCATCACCGCCCCGTGCAGGCTGAACATGTTGTTGTAAAACAGTTTTGCCTGCGTGTCGTGCGCCGGATCGCTGGGGAACATCCAGTGATTGGGCGTCAGCAGCGACGTGCGAAGCAGCACCGCGAACGTCCCGCCCAGCAGAAACGCGCTCAGCACGAACATCATGTACAACAGCCCGATCCGTTTGTGATCCAGCGTCAGCGCCCACGACAGAAAACCCCGGTTGTGCGTCAGGTAGTTGTCAACCTTCGGTTCTTTTTGCGACTGATGCTCTGCAATGGACATACGGCACTCCCAAACGAGAACTACTTCGACGGCCCGGTCGCCGCCGGCAACGCCGGATGATAGTTCTTACTGATCGACTTTATGTACGCGATGATGTCCCCGACGTCCTTCTCGTTCAGCAGTCCTTCGGTCGGCGGCATGATCGGCTGGAACCCGGCGATCGGATGCACGTTCGGATGCGTAATCACCTCGTGCAGGTAATCTTCATCCGCCATGTGCATCCCATCCGTGGTTTGCACCTGGGTCATGAACAAATCCTTCCAAGTCGGCGCCTTGCCGGTCGCCGCCCCGTCCGTGCTGTGGCACTGCTGGCAACCGCGCGTTTCCCACAGATATTTTCCCCGTTCCACCGGAGGCAAACCTCCGCCGCCGAGTTTACCCAGCCATTCCACGAAATCGGCCCGGGATTCCACCACCACGTGGTTCCGCATGGACGAATGGTCCTGGCCGCAATACTGCGTGCAGAAGATGTCCGACGTCCCCAGGCTTGTCGCCTGCACCCAGATCTTGTTGTAGCGTCCCGGCACAATGTCCTTTTTGACTCGGAACAGCGGCAGGTAAAAACCATGGATCACGTCGTCGCTGCTCAACACGAACACCACCGGAGTATTCACCGGGATGTGCAGTTCGTTGGATTGCTCCCCGTTGGGATACCTGAAGGAGTACGACCACATCCGGGCCGTCACGTCCACCTCATAAGCGTCCGGCGGCGGAACGGCCAGGTGCATGTATCCTTTGAACCCGTAAAAGAAAATGACGATCACGATCAGCGTCGGAATGAACGTCCAGGTCAATTCCAGCGCGGTGTTGTGCTTGGGCGCATCGAGCATCGGCTGGCCTTCGCGATAACGGTATTTCCACGCGAATGCCACCAGCAGGACCAGCACCAACAGGAAGAAAAAGACGCAAATCCAGTAGATGAAAAAGAAGAGCCAGTCCACCTCCCCGGCCATGGCCGAGCCTTCCGGGGGCATCCAGAATCCGCCCCAGGCGCCGCTCGCCAGGTTGTTCAGCATCGCGTTCATCAAGTCATTCCGTCATTTGTCATTTGCTGTTGGAGGCTTCGGATGCCAACCGCGCCATACCATCCAGGAAATCGCGCTTCCCAAAACCAACATCGTCAGCACGCCGGCCATTCGCATCAGGTTCATCGCGGCCCAAGAGTATTTGCCGGCCGTCGGGTCCCAATGCAGGCAGATCAGCAGGATTTGATCCACCGTGGTTCCGATCTTCCCTCGCGATGCTTCCACCAGCGACAGCCGAAGCGTCTGCGGCGGAAAACTCACGCCGTACAGATACCGCGAAATCCTTCCATCCGGCGTGATGATCATCGCCACCGCAGGGTGGGCGAACTGGCCGTTGTTGGCCGGCTGATACCGGAACCCCACCGCCGTCGCAATCTCCTCGATCTCTTTCGGCTTCCCGACCAACACGTGAAATCCACCGGCCGATCCCGGCTTATCGTATTCCATCACGTAGCTGTTTTTCTTCAGTTTCGCCAAATCGGGCGAATCCGTCGGATCGATGCTCACGAACACGAAATCGAAATCCTTCCCGATATCCAGATCGATCTTCTTGGCCGAATCCACCAGGCTTCGCGAAATCGTGTCGCACAGCATCGGGCATTCGAGATACCCCAGTTGCATCAGGATCGGCCGATTGGGGCGAAGCAATTGTGCCAGGGTCACGAACTGCGCGTTTTCGTCGTAAAACTGCACGTCCAGCGGAAGCTGGAGATTGAGATGCTCATCCACCCCGACGTTGCGATACGCCGCGGGCAATTGCGTGCCGGCGGCGG
>Ga0187867_10004599_pt1 | contig 10638 bp, 11 predicted proteins | sample June2016WEW_13_1_FD_132976 | JGI IMG/M metagenome (GOLD analysis project Ga0187867, IMG submission 132976) | Peatland microbial communities from SPRUCE experiment site at the Marcell Experimental Forest, Minnesota, USA - June2016WEW_13_10 | ecosystem: Environmental > Terrestrial > Soil >... | reverse complement strand
GAGAATCCTCAAATGGCTCGAAGAGACCAATGAGGCTCCCGTCGTTTTCCGATGGAAGTATGGGCTTGATTCCATTTCAGTAGCGTGAAATATTGCAACGTTAATTTGGAAGCGATCTACTAGGTCGTATCCTAGACGGGGCTGGATATACAGATGTAAAGGGTAGCGTTCGTTTGATTCAACCTCTCTTATGATATTTTGCGCATAAACATGACCGTCAAATAGTTGCGCAGCGAGATCCCGAAAAAGGGTTAACTGAATACCCACCTGGGCAGCCTGAGCCGTGATAGCATCAGTAAAAGAAGCTGCGCTGACCATTGTGCCTTGGGCCGAGGGATATTCTCGGCGCACAAGGCGAAGCTTAGCGATAAAGCTGTCGATATGCTCCGCTTTGAGGGGGCTGATCTTGCATTCTATAGCCCGATACACCGTTAGGTCGCCGAAACGACCAGTAAGGAAGAGGTCAACTTGCCGGCCAGAAAATATCCTGCCATGCACAACATCATAGCAAAGGAGCCTATAGAGTTCGGCAACTCGATCCTCAAAGGAGTGGCCTTCTTCGTAACTCCGCCGGCCCTGCTCGGCTCTGCCGCTGTGGCGCCAGATGCGTCTCTGATAATCCCGTCGCCATTCATTTTAGGTGCTACCTCACTGGCAGCTTGGTCCAGTCCATTACAATAAGCATACTCGTGGAGTGGAACGTTTGTCAAATTACAAGAACACAACAGGGGAGAGATATCCACAGAATGCTCAACATGGCTCAAAGTGTTAGTCTTGAAGCTCGATCTGTCAGGTTTCGAGCAAGCCCACATAGCGTGCCGGAATAGAAAAAAATTTGCTACTGCGGTTCCCTGAGCATATGATCCGCGTCCGTTGAGGCTTGCAGCCCTTCAGTCCTCACAAAGGATGAGAACTGGATTTTTCAAAAGCCCCCTCACCTGCACTGCACGGACAGGCAACGAGTTGCCCGTGCCACCCTGCGATAAAGAATTTAATACGAACCAATGGAAGAGCTGCGTAATCCCATGAGGGCGGGTCAGATCAACACTTTTGCTAATTGAGGCCCAGCTTCCTTTATCATATTTCTTCGTTTACCCAAAGCAAGCTGAGAGTCGCATTACAGGAAGGGATGTACCATGTTGACTCTTTTATTTCCGCATCCTCTGTTAGCCCGCGGTGTGACAGCCAAGCAGATGCAGGGACGGACCCCTCCTCGGGGGAAGAAAGGCGCCCTTTAAAGGCGTCATAGGCATAAGAGTAGCCGTCTACCAATTCCCCGATTCCCTTCAGGAAATATGTGAAGTCGCGGTTTTTGGAAGTCCAGCGGACTTTGCAATCGCAGCAGAAGACGAGAGCACATGGTTCTAAAGTGCAACGGATATACTGAATGGCCGTAGCTGTTAGCGATGTCCGGAATGCTCCGCTAAGAGAACCAAGGAGGGTCAACCCCGGTTTGCCAATGCACTTCGGTTTAAAGATCACTTCTGGCATCAACAGCTCGGCACTGAACTTATTGGCTTCGGTCTCCTTGACTTTTCGAGAATACCAATCGTCCATGTCGGCAGAAGTGCAATACATAATCGGCCAAGACCTATGAATCACAAAATGCCCGAGTTCGTGGCTGATACTGAACCTCCTTCTACCCTCGTTTGCTGTTTTCGATGACACCGAGATATAGGCTCTGTTGCCCACTCGTGATAACTTGGCTTCAGCTCCAGAGATTACGGCATCACGAACATAAGCACCCTTGGCAGCGGCAATCGCCTCCACATTTATTTCCGCCGGGCTTTGCACTTCCAAGTCTTCGATTATAGATCGCGCTGCTTTGATAGGATCCATTGATTCTGGCCTAAACTAAATTTAATCTGTCTCGTTACTTAACGTCTCCAGTTGGATAAGAGTATCCAACAGGTCTTCTTCGGTCATAGCATCGAAATCAACATTACGGTACTCAACCGAGAGTTCCTGGCCTTGAATGGAGCCAATAATGCGCTGAATGCGAGCTATTATTTCATCTTTTGACAGTGCTTCCGTAATCTTGGTTGCAGCTAGGGCGACAAGTGCATTTTTCCTTTTCTCTTCGGCTTCCTTCTGCCAGCCAAGCCGGACTTCGTCAAGCTTGGAGCTTACGATTGATCGGACCTGGCCAACGAGTTTTGCGGTATCGACCCCATCCTCCTGCAGTTCGCGCGCAAGTTCCTCAGTAGATTGATCCGCTGTATGACCCAGGAATTCCTCCAAAGTGTCGAAAAAATCGCGTGCGTCCTTTGTTTTATTTTCCATGACTAGAATCCTTTTCTATAAATAACACCCATCTCCGGGATGATCGAATCGATTACGCTCTTTATTTGACGCCTGAGTTGGTAAACTCTTTTTATGGGAATTTGCGTTTCTTTTGCAATCTCCCTCGGTTCATGAACTCCTACCAGCATGCAGTAGACAAGATTTTCAAGATCATCGTCACCCTCGACTCGCTTTAGCACTCTCTCATAAAGTTCGGCTATGATCTGGTCATCTTGATTTTCACTCAAAATGTCTTCAGGGGTGGATGTTTCGACTGGAACGGGGCTAATCTCATTACTATCCTCGTCGAGTCTCGATGGAATGAGGAGGCGATTGTCCGCGCTTTTCGCAAGACCACTGGTAAGGCTTCTCACTATCCCTTTCAGGAATCCAAGGAGGTCCACTCTCTGCGGATCCCAATTGCGGCTCTCGTCAAAGAATTTGCAAATCGCTTCCTGCACAAGGTCCTGAAGGCCCTTCCCTTCAGCTAGGATATTTCCCGTTCCAGAGCGCCATCTTTTTCCTACAAGGCGACTTTTCGCATATATCGCGAGTTCCAATGTTATGCGCTCCCAATCAGCACTCTTCAGTAATTCCCTTTTGGATTTATCCATTTCTTTCCCCTTTTAATGCATATGCCGGTGAGAATAACTTTTTTTGGCAAACGCATGCAAATTTTTTGTGCCCGTCGGCATATTAGGTTGAGGGCAGGATCGGCAGAGAACCGAAGGGGACGATGAAATCGTTACTTACCACTAAGAAAGGGGTTAGACATGGAAGAGGAAAAGGATCATCACAAAGAAGTGGAAATAATTATTGACCGCAAACACTTCAAACTGGAAAGTCCGACTACGGGCGCTGAGCTCTACCTGTTGGCCGGAATCAGCGGAGGTGGGTACGACCTGTATCGTGAAACAAAAGGTCCTGGTGATGATGAATTCATCCAGAACAATGCGGCCAAGGTTATTCTTCACCACGGAGATCACTTCTACACCGCCATCAGCACGCTAAATCCGGGAGGAATAGTATGACGGGGCATGAGCTCCTTTTGGATGAGGACCGGGATTACTTGGATTCTAAGGGGTTAAACTACGAAGTCACTCCGAATGGGGGTGGACTCCTGCTGATTGTTTGCGATTTTCAATTGCCGGAAACGTATAACCCCAGAGCTGTGCACCTTTTGGTCGTAATTCCTGCCGGGTATCCAAACGCTTGTCCCGATATGTTTTGGACAATTCCGGATGTTAAGCTCCAAAATGGTTCGTTTCCGCGGGCCGCAGACCACCATGAAGTTCATGGTGGCCGGAATTGGCAGCGATGGTCCCGCCATTTTACTGGCGGATGGCGAGTAGGGACCGATAACATGCGGAGCTACTTTGCATCAGTTCGAGCTGAGTTAAGGAAAGGAATCTGATGCGCTACACAATCACATTCAACGAGGACGATTACTCCCGGCTCACTTTGCACCTTTTTGAGGATCGAACTGTAGAGCAGGCCGCCTATCTCCTGTGCGGGGTGAGCCGGAGTGATGAGGAGGTTCGCCTGCTGGTGAGGGAGGTGCTTCCAGCCAACGATATATTGGAAGCCTCTCCCCACCACATGAAGATTCCTTCGAGATCCTTCACTCGTGCATTGAAAAAAGCCGATTTGCGCAATGAAAGTTTCGTGTTCGTCCACTCCCATCCGCCTGAAGCAGATGGTTTTTCACCTCAAGATGATGTCCAGGAAAAGGAACTCTCCCGGACCGCATCAAATCGCATCAAAAATCCTGGCCCTCACGGAGCTTTGATCTTATCTCGTCCAGAGAAACCTCTTGGAAGAATCTGGCTGAAAGGGGGCGGATTTGCCTTAGTTGAGAGTGTTCGGATTATGGGTCGACGGTTCCGTTTCTATTTCGGAGAGTCTGGCAAGGACGAAATTCCACCTTTTTTTGATCGGCAAGTCCGCGCATTTGGAAAGGAAATTCAAATTCTTCTCGGACGGCTTAACGTTGGAGTAGTGGGGGCGGGCGGGACCGGCTCCTGTGTTGCAGAGCAGCTAATCCGGCTGGGTGTCGGCAGTATTACTGTTGCAGATTACGACCTCTTCGATAGAACGAACATAAACCGTGTTTATGGAACCCGCCTAATCGATCAAAGCATAGCCAAAGTTAAACTTATCCAGCGGACAGTAGCGAACATCGGCTTGGGGACTAAGCTCCGCATTATCCATAAACCGATTACCTTTGAGTCTGCTCTGAGACCGTTTCGAGAGTGTGACATAATATTTTGCTGCACGGACGATCAATGGGGCCGGTCCTTGCTCAATAGAATGGCTTACTATTACCTGCTTCCGGTTTTTGATATGGGCGTGAAGATAGACTCTTACCAGGGAACTATTCGTTCCATAGAGGGCAGGGTCACCACCATCATGCCTCCGGAAGCCTGCTTATCTTGTAGGAACCGCATCCAAGCCGACGCAATCAACAATGAAGTCGAACTGGCAACCAACCCAGAGTTAGCTGAAAAAAGGCGAGAGGAGGGTTATGCCCCTGAGCTTCCAGACCCTGATCCCGCTGTGATACCTTTTACATCTGCAATTGCATCGAGCGCGATCAGCGAGTTTCTCCATCGCATAACAGGTTTTATGGGAACGGAACGGACAAGCTCTGAGGTTTTGTACTTTTACGATCAGGGGAGGGTCAGGACCAATCGACGCGCCCAAGCATCGGATTGCTTCTGCGCGAATCGGGATAAATGGGGTCGTGGCGATGAAAGGAAACTGCTCGGCGCGATATGGAGAGAGGAAAACTCATGACTTTATGGCGCAGAATTTCAAATGCATGGAAGCGACTCAGGCGAAGACACCGATTTGACCGGATTGTACGTCTCGAATTCAGAAAAGAACTACCCGAAAAACTCGGAAAGTCACTCTTCATAATCGGTAATCAAACCGCGAAATGGGTCATAATCGATTGTCCCTGTCGGTGCGGTCATCGCATAGAGGCCAATCTTATGCAGAGCAGACACCCACATTGGGATCTTTTTGTAAAGGGTGGGAAAGCGAGTCTCAGCCCTTCCCTATGGGTGCCTTCAGATCGGTGTGGGAGTCATTTCTGGATAAAGGGGAATAGGATAAAATGGGTAAGCTGAAAGAAAGATCCGTGGCCCGCCAATTTCGAAAGAATCCAGTTTGCGGCGATTCAGTAAACAAATGATTCGAAAACTGCAAAAACAGGATTTCACGCGAGACGCGGAACCTTTTTGAGTTGATATGGCCTGTCTCCCTACTGACCGCAAATGCGAAATCCAAGACTGCACAACTCAGCCGGGCGAAAAGTTACCACCCGAATCTTACGAGCACCTTCCGATTCGGAGATCGATCTCAGTAGGCTCAGCAATGTATCTTCGGCCTCGAACGCCGGCAACTTTGCTGCAACAACAAGGATGCCGAGCGACCCTGTTGCAGTTTATGAGCACGGTTTCAAACCAGGATTTCCGAGGGAAAGCCGGTTCAAAAACCATATGCAGAGTTGTCTCTGGAAAAATCCTTCGAAGTGAGCCCTACATTGAGTCTTACGTCCGTGTAGACATACCTTTCAAAGAGCTGCCCTTTGTCGTCGTAAAAGGCCGTATCCACCGGCAGCATGAGTTCCTTGTCCACGTGCAGGACCATGCGGGATGCGTAGTACTTTCGTTCGCCGCGCGGGACCGATTTGGCCTCCAAAACAATGCCGGGTCTATTTTTGAATTGCTCCTCACCGAATCGAATGATTTCGAGTTCATCATTTGCCACTGCCGTTTGGATATCTTTATGCAGCCCGTCGAGTAAATGGCCAAAACCAATCTCGGTGATCGGATGCCGATTGCCTTCCATGGCAGTCGAACTTGTCGGGTACAATGAAACGGTTACAAACCCGAAAATGCCGCCCTCGTGTGCGATCAATTTGTTGTCATTTTCGCCTTCCACATAAAGAACCTCTCTTTTCTGATGCGGACCTTTGATCCATTTCATGTAGACCTTCAGAGGCTTTTGGAACTTCAAAAGGATCGTTTCCTCAGGCAGGAGTTCCCCATCGACTCTTTCCTGCTTCTGCAAAACGGCGGTATAGTCCTCAACACCGGCGTAGCTCGACTCCAGTTGAGACAATAGAGTTAATACGGCCCGGTCCTGATCGTTTCCCGGAAAAGGATACGCCTGTGGTGCCCCGCAAAGAAGGGCCAGGAAAACGATTATAGGCAGGATAGCGGTTGAATACCTCATCTTCCCGGCCCTCTCTGCAGGCGGCTTCGACGGCAGTTGGTCATAGTGTCTCAGTCGAGATGTAAAGGTTGGTCATATGAAAAGCGATGGGTTGCGCTTCGCTCCACCCATCCTACGACTCCACCCATCCTACGTACTTCTCATATGTCCGGACAATCCACAGGTTGACGGCCCCTGACCAACCCTGCGCACAATAGAGAGAGCGTAGAGGTCGTAGGATGGGTGGAGCGAAGCGCAACCCATCACTCCCGTAATGAGCAAATCATTCCCCAAAGTCGCCATTTAAAACGTCCTCGCCGCCGCCCCAGTCCCGCACGTAAACCCCGCGCCGCACATACTCGTGAAATGTTGAGTGCGGCCAATCGGATACTCGCGACACCAATCCATGTTTTACCGGGTTGAAATGGATATAATCGAGGTGATGCCGCAAGTCCTCGTCATTCTGTATAGTGTGCTCCCAAAATCTGCGCTGCCATATCCCGCGCTCACCTTTCATTTCTCGGCTGGCTGTAACACGTTCACCCAAAGGAAGCGCTCGTGAAAAACCGGCCTTGATACGCCTCAAGCGGTTTGAATAATCCGAATCCTCTTGAGGTAATCGCCATATTGCGTGCAGCTGATCCGGAAGTACAACAAGGGCAAGGTTGATGAAGGGCGCGTGTTGATGCTCATCGCGAAATGCGGCCTTCAAGTGTTGAACGTGTTGCACCAATAAATCGAGATGCCTTTGGGCAATGGCCACGGTGAAGAAATATGTACCACCAGCCAGGCGGGTTCGACGATAGTTGGTCATAATGTCTCAGTCGAAATGTAAAGGTTGGTCATACGAAAAGCGATGGGTTGCGCTTCGCTCCACCCATCCTACGACTCCACCCATCCTACGACTACGTCCGGACAATCCACAGACTATCCAACACCTTTTTTCGTTTGGCCAAATCATTCTTCACTTATCGCCGAGGTCTCGAAGCGTATCCGGTGTTTTTCTATTTTGGCTATAAGGGTCGGGCGGGAGAGGCCCAGCATCTTTGCGGCGCGGGACCTGTTTCCACCGTTTAGGTTCAGCGCTTCGGTGATGAGCATGGCGGAAAACTGATCCATGGCCGAATCGAAAGTACCAGCGCCTTCCTGCGAAGTTAAATATTGACGAAGCCACGCGCGGATAGTCTCTTCGGGTAAATCGGGCTTTTGATCCGGTACGATTCCGCTAACCCGCGCGAAGTCCTCCCTGGAGACGGGACCGCCCCGGTTGAAGATCAGCGCCTTCTGTACGGCGTTTGCGAGTTCGCGCACATGACCCGGCCAGGAGTGTGCACGAAGCATCTCCAGGGCCTCATCCGTAATCCCCGGGTCCGGGAGCTCCATTTTTTTCGAGTACCGCCTGATAAAGTACTCGCAAAGAAGCGGGATATCGCCTTCTCGCTCCCGCAAAGGAGGAAGTGAAATGGTAACGACCTTTAGCCTGTAGTAGAGATCTTCCCTGAATTTGCCTTCCGACAGGGCTGTTTCGAGATTGCGATTGGTTGCAGCGATTATGCGCACGTCGACCGGAATCGGTTCGCGGCCGCCGAGCCGTTCGATGCTTCTTTCCTGAAGCAGGCGCAGGATTTTCGCCTGGATCGGGAACGGCATGTCTCCGATTTCGTCGAGAAAGACCGTTCCTCCGTGAGCCTGCTCGATGCGCCCTACCCTTCTGTTTACGGCGCCGGTGAATGCACCCTTTTCGTAGCCGAACAGTTCACTCTCAAGGAGCGTCTCCGGGATCGCGACGCAGTTGATAACCAAAAAAGGCTTATCGGACCGGGCGCTGTGCTGATAGAGGGCCCGGGCCACAAGTTCCTTGCCGGTGCCGGATTCGCCCCGGATAAGGACCGTAGCGTCCGTGGAAGCTACTCTTCCGATCGCTTTATAGACTTCCTGCATGGCCCGGCTGCGTCCGATAATGGCTTCACCGGACTCGGTTTCGGGGATAACGTCGAGTTCGACGCGCGAGCGCATGAAACGGCCGGCTTCCACGGCCTTTTCGATGAGCGCGAGCATCTCGGGTATGTTAAATGGTTTGAGTATATAGTCGAACGCGCCCATCTGGGTCGCTTCTATCGCAGTTTCAGTCGTCCCGAACGCAGTCATTATGATGATCGGCAAAAGCGGTTCGAACTCGCGGATTGCCTTGAAAGTCCGGAGTCCGTCCATGCCGGGGAGCCGAACATCCATTATGATGAGGTCGAATTGACCAGCCCTTACAAGAGGCAGCGCCGCCTCGCCACTGGAAGCTGTTTTGATTTGGTGGCCCTCCTGCGTGAGCAGCTTATCGAAACTCTGCCGCAGGTGATGGTCGTCATCAACTATTAGGATCTCAGCCAAGCTCCCTCCTCCTGACATGGGAGAGTGATCGTGAAAGTCGTGCCTTTATTCGGGCGGCATCTAACACTGAGGAAGCCTTTGTGGTCTTCGATAATACGGGCCGCTATGCTCAGACCAAGGCCCGTTCCTTCCGGTTTTGTCGTGTAAAAAGGCTCAAAGATTCTAGCTCTTACCGCTTCAGGAATGCCCGGTCCAGTGTCGCTGACTCGAATCACCACCACCCTGCCCACCGGCTCCGTTTTCCCTTCTTCTTCGGTTATGACAATGCGTCCCCCATCGCCCATCGCCTCGCACGCATTCGCGATCAGATTTACCAGCACTTCTTTTAATTGCTCGGGGTCACAATCAACCTGCGGCAGTTTGCGATCTCTCATCACCTCGACAGTTACGCCATAAGACTCGATTCTATAACGGAGAAGCTGCACAGCCATATCGACAACCTCCGACGGGCTGGCCTTCTGAATCTTCAGTTTCGGCGGCCTCGAGAATTCGAGAAAATTCCTGACTATTGTATCTATATTGCTGATCTCTTCGGAAATGACTTCGAAGTCTTCTTTCTCCGCTGCCGAGAGCGAGAGCGTCCGCTCCAGGGTAAACAGGCGCATCTTTACAGAGGTGAGCGGGTTTCGGACACTGTGGGCAATGCCGGCGGCAAGTTTTCCAATCTGAGCCAGTTTTTCGGACTGAAGCAGATGTTCCCGGCTCTGCTCAAGTTCAATGCGGGTGATATCAATGCTTTCGACCAGCCCCTGTATTTTTGCCCCAAGCGCCTTGACCTCATCGGGTTCATCGAGCGAGCCGCCTTCGTCACGGCCAGCGGTGAGGGCCAGGAGCCGAATCGGCACGAGGACCCTGTTCAGGAGCAATACGGCAAGCGCAATCCCAAGACCGATGGCAGAAATCATGGCTATGGATGCGGCCGTATCAAAAAAGTCGACCTTCAACCTGATGTCCTCTGAAAGTGAAGCAACCCTCTCGTACTGTGCCTGTTTGAACTGCTCGCAGAGGTCCCGGATAGCGAAAAACGGGCTGCGGTAATCCTTGTGCAGTGCGTATCCCTCTTCCCTTTTGCCCTCCCTGTAGAGTTCGATGATACGTTCGCGCTGATTGGTATACCGGATGTATTTTGATTCTACCTCGTTGAGTATTTCCCTGTCGCGGTCGGAGTCTGCAAATTCCCGGGCTTTTTTCAGCCAATGTTCGAATTCGAACCGATGCTGATCGAGCTGGTTAAGCCATTCACTGTTACCGTCAATATAGAAATAGCTCAGCAGCCCCCTCTGCATTGCAAGAGAGCTTTCCATCTCCTGGCTCACATTGAGCGCCGCAACCCTCGAAACAATGACCGAAGAAACGGCCCTGTTCATCCTGTGCACCATCCAGATCGTGGTTGAACCGCCCAGCAGCGCGATAGCCACAAGTGCACAGACAGCGAACATTATTTTAGATCGGAGGCTGAAATGTTTTAGCATTCGGTCCTGACAATCCTCTGTTAGCTCTGTTGCGAAAAGGCAGTCTCGCACGCGAAGACGCGTTTTTTTGACGTCGAAGAACGCGAAGAAGTCCAAATGAGACATGAATTACGGCTACGAAAAGGCCGCCCACAAGGGCTAGACTGTTTTGAAAAGACTTGATGGGTTGCGCTTCGCTCCACCCATCCTGATATGGATGACGGATACAAGCATATTCTTTCTGTCCCTTGTTGTTTTTTTGTTTTTTTAAAACCTCCGTTAAGCAACCAACTGAGCGGAG
>Ga0187867_10004598_pt1 | contig 10639 bp, 7 predicted proteins | sample June2016WEW_13_1_FD_132976 | JGI IMG/M metagenome (GOLD analysis project Ga0187867, IMG submission 132976) | Peatland microbial communities from SPRUCE experiment site at the Marcell Experimental Forest, Minnesota, USA - June2016WEW_13_10 | ecosystem: Environmental > Terrestrial > Soil >... | reverse complement strand
CTTTCAGGTTGGGATAATGCTGCGGTTCCAGCAGGTCGATCAGGTATGGGCGGAAGGGTTGCGCGGCGGGGATCACCAGCGTGCCTGCACCGTACTGTTTGCCATGCGCGTGAAACGGAGCGCGCGCCCGGCGCACTTCAATACCGGCCAGCGACAAGCGCTCCAAAAAGTCCCACGCGGTGGGCCAGTCCCATTGTTTCTCGGTGATCGCGTAGGCGTATGGCTTGCCCTCCTCGCCCGCGGCGATGGCCTGGCGCGCCATTTGATAGCTCTTCATCAGGTAGTCGGAGCGGCGCGTGGCGGCCTCGGTCAGCAGCGCCATATCCGCCGTGAGCATGTATTCGATGGCGTCGCGCAGGCCCCATTTGCCGCCCATCCAGGGGCGCTCGTAAAACATAGACGGCTCGCGGGTGGCCGCGCCGTTGGCGAATGCGGCGCTGAAATCGGCGGCCTGGTAGGTCTTCGGGGTGGCGTAAGCGTAGCCGGCGGTTTCCGTCAGGATGCCGTGCATGTTGTGAAACGCGGGCGCCGACCGCAGGCCGCCATTCCACCAGGCGTCGAAGCCGAAATAGGAGAGCACGCCGGGTTTGTCCTCGCGCGCGAAGCGTTCCCGCATGACCGCGCCCAGCTTGTTGATGCCTTCCATCACGGCGGCGGGAATATCCGGGTTCAACGGTTCGGCATAAGGCGGCACGAAGATGCGCGCCGGAAAGGGCGGGGCTTGATGCTGGTTGTAGACGATGTGCGGAAACCACTCGCGGAAGAGCAGGCGCGACACATTGCGAGTCTCCTCCAGGTTGAGCATGAACCAGTCGCGGTTGTTATCGTGCCCGGAATACTTCTGGAAGAGCCAGGGCATGGGCGCGGTTTCGTAGGGCGTACCCACGTTCTTTCGGTACCAATGCGCGATCATGTCCAGGCCATCGGGATTGATCACCGGCACCTGCATCAGGATCACGTTGCGCCGGATCGTCTCCACTTCGGGGCTGTCGTCCGTCAGCATTTTGTAGGCGAGCAGCGGCGCTTGCTGCGCGGGCGCGGTTTCGCTGGCGTGCAGGCCGGAATCGATCCACACCACCGCGCGGCCTTCCTCGGCAAGTGTGCGGGCCTCCGCCGCGGTGGCCTGCCCGAGGGCCAGGCGCGCGTTGATCTGGCGGTAGCGGTCCAGGTTTTTCAGATTTTCCGGCGCGGAGATAAAGGCGACGTACATGGGCCGGCCTTCGGAGCTGCGGCCGAACTCCTGCAGTTTGATGCGGTCGCTGGCCGCGGCGAGCTTCTGGAAATAGGCGAAGATTTCGGTGGTATCGGCGAGTTTGTAGTCGTCGCCGGGCGTGTAGCCGAAGTGCTCGGCCGGTGTGGGGATAGCGGCTTGGCAGCACACCAGGGACAGCAGCGCTAAACAGGTGTTCACACTCGTGTGAACACGGCACGCAAGAGTGCGTGCGCCACGGTTATCCATGCTTGGCCCGAATTACATCCACCAGCTCCTGCACAGACGAGGCGCTCTTTTGCAACATGGCCAACTCTTCCGGCTGCAGCTTCACCTGGTAGATTTGTTCGATGCCGCGCGCGCCCAGTTTCACAGGCACGCCCACGAACAGGCCGTGAATTCCGTATTCGCCTTCCAGGTAGGCGGCGCAAGGCAGCACCTTCTTCTTATCTTTCAGGATCGATTCGGCCATTTCGACCGCGGCGGCCGACGGCGCGTAGTAGGCGCTGCCAGTCTTGAGATACTTCACAATCTCGGCGCCGCCATTGCGCGTGCGATCCACGATGCGGTCGATGGTGGCCCGGTCCATTAACTCCGTGAGCGGAATCCCGGCTACGTTCGACAAGCGCACCACAGGGACCATAGTGTCGCCATGGCCGCCCATCACCACCGCGGTCACATTGTCCACCGAGACCTTCAATTCCGCCGCGATGAACGTGCGGAAGCGCGCGCTATCCAGCACGCCGGCCATGCCGACGACGCGGTTCTTGCTGAATTTGGAGACCATATAAGCGGTCTGGCACATGGCATCCAGCGGGTTCGAGACCACGATCAGGATGGAATTCGGCGAATACTTCACGATCTGCTCGGTGGCGGCGCGCACGATGTCGTAATTGGCCAGCAGCAGATCGTCGCGGCTCATGCCGGGCTTGCGCGGGAAGCCGGCGGTGAGAATCACGACATCGGAATTAGCGGTGGGTTCGTAATCGTTGGCGCCGGTCAGCATCACGTCGTAGCCCTGGACGGGGCCGGACTGCAGCAGGTCGAGCGACTTGCCTTGCGGGACGCCTTCGATGACGTCCACCAGCACCACGTCCGCCAGTTCCTTATCGGCAATGCGGAGGGCGCAATTGGCGCCGACGTTGCCGGCGCCTACAACGGTAATCTTCTTTCGCAATGGAAGCTCCTTTTGAGAGTATGAAACCGGATTATATCCTCATTCGCGAAGGCCCTATAATGGGGTGGAGTAAGATGCCATCGCAAAGGGCCACGGCCGCGGATCTATCCGCGCTTCACGACGAAGATTTCTCCGAGTGGACGCGGCGCAATGCGGAATTGTTGCGCGCGGGACAGGTGCGCCAAAGCGATATCGAGCATATCGCCGAAGAGATCGAGAATCTGGGCAAGCAAGATTTGAAGGAGTTGCATCGCCGCGCGCGGGGGCTGCTGGCGCATCTGCTGGTAGGGCGGTTGCAGCCCGCGAATTACGCGCATTGGCGGCTTGGGCCTATCACGGAGTATCGTATCTGGCTGGACGGTCTGTTGGAGCAGAGTCCCAGCCTGAAGATCAAACTCGCGAACGAATTGCAGGTATATTACGCAGAGGCGGTGCGTCTCGCCATGGCTATGTCCAGGACCGATTGCGTTCGGGAACGTTTTCCCCCCGAGTGTCCGTTTACGGTCGAACAGATTCTCGACGCCTGATTCGCGCCACGGGTACAATAAGAAGAACGGATGCAATCACAACTTGATAAAACAGAGGCGGTCACAGGCGGACTCTACGACGAAGATTTCTTCGAGTGGACGCGCCGCAACGCCGAACTGTTGCGCGCGGGGCGTTTCGAGCAGGCCGACATCGAACACATCGCCGAAGAAATCGAGGATATGGGCAAGCGGGATCTGAAAGAGCTGAACAGCCGCGTACGGGTGCTGTTAAGCCACCTGCTGAAATGGCAGTTGCAGCCCGAAAAGAGATCGCGATCATGGGAGCGCACGATTGCTAGCCAGCGTACCGAACTCGGCCACGTTCTAGAAAATAGTCCCAGCCTGCGGGTGAAGATCCAACCCAATCTGACGTACATTTACGAGAAATCCGTATATCTCGCCGTCCTTGAGACGGGCCTTCCGAAGGGCTTGTTCCCCGCCGAATGCCCATTTAGCGTCCAGCAGATTCTCGATCCGGAGCTTCTTCCGTAGATGTTTCACACTCTCGAAGAACAGGTTCAGCGCAACTTTCACGATCACATTCAGGCGCGCTATGGCGTCGATCTGGCGATCGCCGTCGAGCAGCCCAAGCAGAGCGATTTCGGCGAACTGGCAGTGCCCGCCGCCTTCCAGTTGGCCAAGCAATTGAAACAGGCGCCGCGCAAGATCGCCGCCGAACTGGTGGCGGAAATGGGCCCGATTCCGGGTGTGTCGGGGATGGAGGTGTCCGGCAGCGGGTACATCAACATCCGTTTCGACCGAACCGCATACGGGCAGGAACTGCTGGCGCCCGCGGTCGAGGAGACGGCCGCGACGACTGGCAAGATCATCGTCGAGCACACCAACATCAATCCCAACAAGGCGGCGCACATCGGGCACCTCCGCAACGCCACGTTGGGCGATACTTTCGTGCGTATGATGCGGGCGCGAGGGCAGCGCGTCGAGGTACAGAACTATATCGATAACACCGGCGTGCAGGTCGCCGATGTGGTTGTGGGATTTCATTACCTCGAACACAAGACGCCTGGCGAGGTCCAGCAGCTTATCGCAGACCCGGGCGTGCGTTTCGATTACCTCTGCTGGGACTTATATGCGCGAACTTCGGCATACTACGCCGAAGCGCCCGAATCGCGCGCGTGGCGCAGCGAGACGCTGCACGCCATCGAGGCAGGCAGCGGCGCGCAGGCCGAACTGGCCCATATCGTGGCGGATGCGATCGTCGAGCGGCACCTGGCCACCATGCTGCGGCTGGGCGTGGAATACGATGTATTGCCGCGCGAAAGTGAGATCCTGCACTTGCAATTTTGGGCGTCGGCATTCGAACTGCTGAAGCAGCGCCACGCCATCTACCTGGAAACCGAGGGCAAGAACGCAGGGTGCTGGGTGATGCCCGCCGAGGCCTTCGCGGGCGACTCGGGCTCGGAAGATAGCAAGGTGATCGTGCGTTCCGATGGCACGGTCACGTATGTCGGCAAGGACATCGCGTATCAGCTTTGGAAATTCGGTTTGCTCGGCAAGGATTTCCACTATCGACCGTTCTTGCGGTACGCCGACGGCCGCGAGCTATGGGTCTCGACCGACGAACCTGTCGCCGGTGGCGCCGCGACGCCGTCGTTTGGCCACGGCACGCGCGTTTATAATGTGATCGACGTCCGGCAATCGTATCTGCAAGATGTAGTGGTGGCCGGATTGAAGGCGCTGGGCTACGCCGAACAGGCCTCGCAATCCGTGCATTTTTCATACGAGCGGGTGGCGCTGTCGCCGCGCTGCTGCGCCGAGTTGAACATCCAGCTTTCAGAAGAAGACCGCCAGAAGCCGTATGTCGAGGTGTCCGGGCGCAAGGGGCTCGGCGTGAAAGCGGACGATCTGATCGATACCCTGATCGCGAAAGCGCTGGAGGAGGTGTCCGCGCGACATGGCGAAGCCACGCCCGCGGAACAGCGCGCCATTGCCTCGCAGATCGCCATCGGCGCGCTGCGCTACTTTCTGCTGAAGTACACGCGGAATTCGGTGATCGCGTTCGACTTTCAGGAAGCGCTAAGCTTCGAGGGCGAGACTGGACCCTACGTGCAATATGCCGCCGTGCGCGCGCGCAATATTCTGCGCAAGCTGGAGGAGAAGGGCGAGCGTCTGCCGGATTTCGCCGCCGAGCTGACACCCGCCGCGCTGGGCCGCCAGCTTGCGAGCGAAGACTTCTGGCAGGTGCTGCTGGCCGCTTCGAAAGCGGACGCGGCAGTGGAGCGCGCCGTCACGGCCGGAGAGCCGGCGCACGTGGCCAAGTACGCGTTTCAGCTCGCGCAAACGTTCAACAATTTTTATCATTTGTATCCGATCATTCACGAGGAGAACCGGGAGAAGAAAGTGTTCCTGTTGTGGATGACGGATTTCTTCCGGCGGCAGTTGGAGTGGATGCTGGATATTCTGGGGATTCAAGCGCCGGATTATATGTAAGTGCCGGTGACTTCCTCGCCCTTTTGTCGCACAATGGAGACATGGTGACCATGGACGCGCTGCGGAACGAGAAGCGCGAGGAGGTGTTCCGGTTGGCGGCGCAGCATGGCGCGCGTAATATTCGTGTTTTCGGTTCCGTGGCTCGCGGCGAATCCCGCGACACAAGCGATCTCGATTTGTTGGTCGAATGGGAAGCCGGCAGAAGCCTCCTCGATCATGTCGCGCTGGTGCAGGATCTCGAGGAACTGCTCGGGACCAAAATCCACGTAGGCACGGAACGTTCGCTGCACTGGTACGTCCGCGATCGCATTCTGAAGGAAGCAAAGCCGCTGTGAAGGATGACTTCTTGTACCTCCATCACATGCTGGAGCGGTGCCGGCGGATTTCGCGATTCATCCATCCCGGGAAAGATAGCTTTATGGCTGCCGAAGAACTTCAGGATGCCGTGATCAGGAACATTGAGGTGATTGGCGAAGCCGCGAAACGGGTTTCGCCCGAGTCGCGCAGCCAACTCGCGGAGCTCGACTGGAAAAGGATTTGCGGGATGCGCGACGTTCTGATCCACGATTACATCGGTGTGGATTTGGAAGAGGTTTGGAGTGTCGCCTCCACCCGCGTTCCCGAACTCGAGGTGGTGCTTGCACGATTTCTCGCAGAGGCGCCGCCCGCGACGCCGCATTGATCTTCGCTCGCTGGATCCTGCTGGATCCTGCTGTGGGCAAGCGGCGAAACATCGTTTATACTTTTCGCGAGGAACCCCGACCGTGGACCCGACAACATGGCAACAGGTGAGTGAGTTCATAGGTTTATTGAGCGGCACGCCACGCGGCCGACTTGGCCCGCGTGGTGGGGAAGCACTTGCCTACGCTTGGGCCTCAAAGCTCGCTCAATAGTGTCACGAAGTCCAAGAAGGAGAGCTTCAGGCATGCCATCGTTTGCCTGCGTCACCGAAAAGTGGTCCATGACGCGTTGTACGAGGCGTGCTTCGAAAGCGGGAAGGATGTTTGGTACTTGAGCATCATGTCAGAAGGCACTCTGCAGAAGTTGGATCTTCAGCTCGCGAAAGCCAAGGAGCATGGAACTCGACTTCATGTGCTGTCGTGGAACCCAAGGGTTGGACACGATCCGATCAATGCCTTCCGGCGGCACCTGGGCGAAGACAAGGACACCGTCGCTCAGGTATTGAAGGGCCGCTAAGTACTGGAAACGCAAAGCCGCCGCGTTCGGTAGCCCGATTAGGGAGCTGCGATTCTATGATTCATCGCCTACTATGCAAGGTGTCATCGTCGACAAGGAATGGGCCCTAATTGAGTTGCTGCCTTATCACTGCCATCCTGACGACCGGCCCGCGCTCATTGTGGATGCCAAACGACACCCTGAACTGTTCGCACTTTTTCTCTCCGCTTTCAAACAGCTAAACGCGGATGCGACTCTAATACGCCCCCGTCCACGAAGGGCACCGCCGGCGACAATGTGAATTGGACAAAATTGGACGACGCCCAGCCCGGCGTTCATTTTCTGGCAGGGTTGCGGTAGCAGAGATCCCTTTCGCGCGCTGCCTCAGTCGAGCCAAACATCGGAACCGACGGGTAGGGTCCCGCAGCCGCAGCATTCGCGGTGGTAACGCGTGGCTCAGCTTGAGGTATCTTTCGCTGGGTCTTGTCACATGACGCAAGTACGTCGGGCGGCAGTTTGCATTGTTATAGCAGGGTATTTCGCGGTCGTTTTGTCGGTCGGGCGTTATAATTAAGCATGCCCACCAATTCATTCGGAGCCGCGTCCACGCTGCGCGCGGCCAACACCGATTACCGTATCCTTCGCCTCGGTGCGCTGGAACAACAAGGCGTAGGCCATGTCGGGCGCCTGCCATTCACCACTAAGATTCTGCTGGAGAATCTGCTCCGCCAGGAAGACGGCCGCCGCGTGACCGCCGCCGATATCGAGTACGTCGCGCAGGGCGCCGGCGCGTCCGCGGCCAAAGAAATCAGCTTCATGCCGGCGCGCGTGCTGTTGCAGGATTTCACGGGCGTGCCCTGCGTGGTGGATCTGGCCGCCATGCGCGACGCGCTGGCCGCCATGGGCGCCGACCCCAAGCGCGCCAACCCCCTGCTGCCCGCCGACCTGGTGATCGACCACTCCGTGCAAGTGGACGCCTTTGGCAGCGCCGAAGCTTTCGGCATCAACGCACTGCTGGAATTCCAGCGCAACCGCGAGCGCTATATCCTGTTGCGTTGGGGCCAGACCGCGTTTCAGAACTTCCGCGTGGTGCCGCCCGATACGGGCATCGTGCATCAGGTGAATCTCGAATACCTGGCGTCGGTGGTGTTTCGCTTGAATACTCCGAAGGGTTGGGAAGCATATCCCGACACTCTGGTGGGTACGGATTCCCATACGACGATGGTCAACGGCCTCGGCGTGCTCGGTTGGGGCGTGGGCGGCATCGAAGCCGAGGCCTGCATGCTCGGCCAGCCGGTTTCGATGCTGTTGCCGCCGGTGGTAGGTTTCAAGCTGCACGGCCGCATGCCGGAAGGCTCGACCGCCACCGATCTCGTTCTGACCATCACGCAGATCCTGCGCAAGAAGGGCGTGGTGGGCAAGATCGTCGAGTTTTACGGGCAGGGCCTCAGCGCGCTGAGCTTGGCGGACCGCGCCACGGTGGGCAACATGGCGCCGGAATACGGCGCGACGGCCGGTTTCTTCCCGGTCGACGCGGAGACGCTCGCCTACCTGCGCTTCACGAATCGCGACGCGAGCCTGATCGAACTGGTGGAAGCGTATACCAAGGAGCAGGGCCTGTTCCGCACCGACGCCACGCCCGATCCGGTCTATGCGGATACTGTGGATTTGGACCTGGCCACGATCACCCCGTCGATGGCTGGGCCGAAGCGCCCGCAGGATCGCGTCAACCTGGCGGACGTGAAGAAGAATTTCGACGACGCTTTTGGCGGCGCGCACAAGCCCGTGACGATTTCCATGAACGGCGGCGCGACGAATGGCGGCAAGGCCACGCTCGATAACGGCTCCGTAGTGATTGCTGCGATCACCAGTTGTACGAACACCTCGAATCCGTCGGTCATGCTGGGGGCCGGCCTGCTGGCGAAGAAGGCGGTCGAGCGCGGGCTGAAGCCCAAGCCGTGGGTGAAGACCAGTCTGGCGCCGGGATCCAAGGTGGTCTCCGATTATTACCGCGCGGCGGGGTTGATGCCGTACCTGGAAGCGCTCAACTTCCATCTGGTCGGTTACGGCTGCACCACGTGCATCGGCAACAGCGGACCGCTGCCCGAGCCGGTGGCCGAGGCGGTGCAGAAGGAGAACCTCACGGTAGCGGCCGTGCTCAGCGGCAATCGCAACTTCGAAGGGCGCATCAACGCGCAGGTGAAGGCAAACTACCTGGCATCGCCGCCGCTGGTGGTGGCTTATGCGTTGGCGGGCCGCATCGATATCGATCTGACCACCGAGCCGTTGGGCGAAGATCCCGAGGGCGCGCCGGTCTATCTGCGCGACATCTGGCCCACCGACGAAGAGGTACGCGAGACGGTGCGCGCGTCCATCCGCCAGGATATGTTCCAGCAGGAATACGAGAAAGCCTTCGAAGGCGACGCGAACTGGCGGACCATGCCGGTGCCCACGGGCGATATCTATGTGTGGGATCCCAAGTCCACTTACATCAAGCGTCCTCCGTATTTCGACCACATGGTGGATCCCGAAACGTCCGTGCAGGATCTGCGCGGTATGCGCGCGCTGGCGCTGCTGGGGGATTCCATCACTACCGATCACATCTCGCCGGCGGGCTCGATCGGCAAAGATACGCCAGCGGGCCGCTATCTGATCGAGCAGGGCGTGCAGCCGAGGGATTTCAACTCCTACGGCGCGCGGCGCGGCAACCACGAGGTGATGGTGCGCGGCACGCTAGCCAACGTGCGGTTGCGCAATCAGCTCGCGCCGGGGACCGAAGGCGGCTGGACTCAACATCTGCCGGACGGCGAACAGATGTACATCTACGATGCGTCCGTCAAATACCAGCAAGAAGGCGTGCCGCTGGTGATTCTCGCGGGCAAGGAATACGGTTCCGGCTCATCGCGCGATTGGGCGGCCAAGGGTGTGCTGTTGCTGGGCGTGAAGGCCGTGATCGCCGAAAGCTTCGAGCGCATCCATCGCACGAATCTGGTCGGCATGGGCGTGCTGCCGCTGCAATTCGTCAATGGCGAAAATGCCGCGAGTCTGCAACTCACGGGCCGCGAGTCGTTCAGCGTCGAGCGCGTGAAGGAAGCGCTGCGAAGTACGGAGCGCCGTGCGCGTGTGCGCGCGGTGGACGATGCCGGCGGCCAGAAGAGCTTCGACGTGCTGGTGCGGGTGGATACACCGCAGGAGGTCGAATATTACCGGTACGGCGGTATCCTGCCCTACGTGTTGCGGCAGATCGCCGGCGCTCCGGTGGGTGTGTAGTCAGTTATAGATGGAAGGCGGCCAATTCTGCCCGCGCACGATCGGAAAACGATCAGAAGGTGAAACGGCCACCGACCGTCGGAGCAAGGTTGTTGTTGTAGTTATAGGGGACGCCGGGGCCATGCGGAATGGCGATGGCCAGACCGCCGGCCACGTAGGAATACGCCACTCCAACAAAACCATCGAAACGCTTGGTGAAGCGATGGTCCACATAGAGCGACTCCTCGTTGAGGGCGCCCGCGCAGGAACTGCGGAGACCGGCTTCGGGCGAGCAGGCCGTCGGAACACGGAAGTCGTTCTGCAGTTGATGATACCAGGACAAAGTGATGTCGGTTTTGCTGTCGAAGGCGTATTTCAAGCCCGTCCACCAGATCTGCACGTGCTTGGGAGAATCAAAATTGTCGTCTTCGACGCCGCTCATGAGATAACCGCCCTGGTCCAAGGCGCCAACGCCCAACGGGTTCGACGGGTTAGCCTGCCGGATGTATTCGTAGCCGGCGAACAACTTGAACGGTTCCCACGTATACTTGGCCGCGAACATAATGGCGCTGTTGTCGGTCACGATGCCATATACGGTGTTGGCCGTTCCAATCAGATTGGCCCCGGTGATAGGGTTTGTATTGATGCTGTCGGTGGTCGACTGATAGGGCTGCGTCGCACTCTGCGGCCCCAGCAAGGGATTCAATACGCTGATCGCCTGGTTGTAATGTTGGTAGACCACGTCGGCGGAGAACTTGCCGAAGGCTCCGCCGAGGTCGAATCCATAGGCATTGTTATGCGCCGATTCTGGCGTACAGGTGGTATCAGTCCAGCCTGCGGAGGCCGAGT
>Ga0187867_10004593_pt1 | contig 10647 bp, 6 predicted proteins | sample June2016WEW_13_1_FD_132976 | JGI IMG/M metagenome (GOLD analysis project Ga0187867, IMG submission 132976) | Peatland microbial communities from SPRUCE experiment site at the Marcell Experimental Forest, Minnesota, USA - June2016WEW_13_10 | ecosystem: Environmental > Terrestrial > Soil >... | reverse complement strand
GACCGGGGAAAGTGCCTCTCAACTGGTGGGCCGTACAAGACTTGAACTTGTGACCTCTTGCGTGTCATGCAAGCGCGCTACCAGGCTGCGCCAACGGCCCCTCAACTTGCGACGAGTCTAGCCCACCCCTCCCTCGCGGGGAATGTCCGTTGGACAAGGTATTCCTCATCCACCCGCGCCCAGCAGGGCAAAACCCGCCCCGGCTCGTCGAAGTGTCAGATCTCCCCGTGTCGCATTATCGGCGCCTGTGGCGTCACCTTTAGTTCTTTCACCTTGGGTAACTGCGCGCACACCCAAGGTGTTCATCTGGGTCGCCCTTTCAGCCGTGTATACCTGCGAGGCTGATCGGTCTCTTCACGGCGCCCGCGACGAACAACGATGGCCTTGAATGCGTGCGCGGACCGTGACGATCGTGGTTCGCAGGCTCCTGGCAGGCAAGAGGCGCAGGACGACTCAGCTGCCGCAATGGGCCTGACCAAGGCAAACCCAGCGCGAAGATCACACCGGATTGATGCTCCCACCGTAATGAACGAGAACGGCATGAGTATCGACACCGCGCGTCGCCGAAGGCGGGCGCCCAACCGGCCGGTTTCGCCAGGAGGTGAACGGCACGAGTTGGGCCACGCGCGATGCTCCAGTCGGAGGAGCCGCACGCGCCACCTTGCAAGCTGCGACACCAACCCCAAGACGACCAACCCGAGGGCCGACCTTCGCTTCTGCCACGCCCCATGAGGCCCAGTCCTGTCGGGTTCGCGCGCGAGGTCTAGTACCGCCGCAGGTGCCGCAGCGACAAGGCGACGGACTTCAGCGAACTCGTTCGCCTACCCAGCGCCCAGAGCGCAGCCTCGATCGAGAAAGGCACTTCCCGGGGCGAAATCACAGCGCGGTCGGCTACAAGTAGATTGCCCGGCGTGCAGGCCATTGGTGAGACGCCCGGCCCAACGACGGGCGAGGCGATCACAAAGGCCCTCGGGTTCCTCGCAGTAGCAGGGGCGACGGCATTCGTCATCTGGCAACTACGGCCGGATCTCCTCTTCAACTCGGCAATGGACGTCGGCGGCGACAACGCCGGTCACGTGGTGGCGCCGTACTTCCTGATCCACGACCTTTTGCCTCAAGGGCGCATCACGGGCTGGGACCCACAGTGGTTCGAGGGCTTCCCCCTCTACGTGTTCTACTTCCCGTTGCCCGCTTTGTTCGTCGGGGCGCTGAACATCGTCTTTCCCTACGCGGTCGCCTTCAAGCTGGTCACTGTCCTCGGACTGGTGACGCTCCCGGTGGCTGCGTGGACATTTGGACGATTGGCTGACTTCAAGGCTCCCGTTCCAGCCCTGATGGCCTTGGCGACCTTGCCCTTCTTGTTCAACACCTCGTACACCATCGAGGGCGGCAACATCGTCTCGACCATGGCGGGCGAATTCTCCTTTTCCCTCGCGCTCACGAGCGGACTCTTCTTCCTCGGGGTGTTCGCTTACGCGTTGCGAACGGGCCGGCTCCGCTGGCTGGCCGCCGCCCTATACGGGGTGACACTTTTGTGTCACGTAGTCCCCGCACTCGGCTACGCGGCCGTGGCCGTCATCCTCGCGCTTAGCCGATTCAACAAGAACACCTGGCGCGTCCTCGTCCCGGTCGGCGTCGTCGGCGCGCTTCTCGCCGCCTTCTGGCTCGTGCCCTTCGCTGCGGACCTGCGTTACAGCTCGTCTCTGGGCTATACGAGGGTGACCGGGGTCTGGTCGAACATCTTCCCCTCGAACTCTTGGCTGGTCAGCTGGATCTGGATGGTCGTGCCTGCGGGAATCGGCATTCTTATCGCAGTGATCCGGCGCGACCGGACGCCCATCGTCCTCGCCATCTCGACGGTGGCAGCAGTGGCAGGATTTCAGTGGTTACCGGCCGGCTTTGTGTACAACGGCCGCTGGCTGCCCTTCTACTTCCTCTTCGTGGCGCTTCTCGCTGCCTACGGATTAGGGGAGGTCTTCCGTCGCGGGGGTCGGTGGCTGGAGCTCGACGCCTGGCAGGCACCTGTGGTGCTCGCCCTCGGCTGCCTCGTCGCCGCTGTCGGGGCCTTCATCGCCGGAGGAATCGCGATCCCAGGCTTCGAGCCGGCCGCCACTCAGGACGAGGTGCCTGGTTGGGTCTCGTGGAACTACACCGGTTTCCAGGGAAAGTACGCCTGGCCCGTATACGAGAGCATCGTCAAGATGCTCGACCAGGCGGGCAAGGAGCACGGATGCGGGCGTCTCCAGTATGAGTACATCACCGAGACGACCGACCCCTTCGGTTCAACGGAGGCAACGATGGCGCTGCCCTATTGGACCGACGGGTGCATGGACACGATCGATGGTGTGCTGTACGAGTCCTCGACGACAACGCCCTTTCACTTCTTGGACCAAGCCGAGTACTCGCTCCCAGGCGAATCCTCCAACCCGGTCTCGTACCTGACCTATCCGCCCTTCAACCTCGCGGACGGGATCCGGCACCTCCGCTTCGAAGATGTCCGTTACTTCATGGCCGTGTCTCCGCAGGTCGAGGCCGCGGCGACGTCGATCCCGGGGCTCGTCAAGATCGCATCGGTCCCGGGCTTCCCGGGGACGATCGATGGCGCTGGCGTGGTCAACCCTCAATGGGACCTCTATATGATCACGGGCTCGCGACTTGTCACTCCCCTCGACTACCTCCCGGTCGTGGAGTCGGGCAGCTCCGCCCAGCAGTGGCTCAACACCAACCTCGTCTGGTGGGAGACGGAAAGCGACTGGCCCGTCGAGCTCGCAACCAGCGGGCCGGCCAACTGGCCGAGGGCGGCGGTAGGGGCGTTCACCGCGCCCTCGCAAGGAGTCCCGGTCAAGCCGACGACGGTGAGCAATGCGAAGGAGACGAACTCCACCGTCATCTTCGACGTCGGGCGCCTCGGTGCCCCCGTGCTCGTAAAGGTGCCCTACTTTCCCAACTGGCATGCCACGGGAGCGCTCGGGCCGTACGAGGTCTCGCCAAACTTGATGGCAGTCGTACCGACAGCGCACCACGTGACGCTCACCTACGGGACCACGGGAGCGGACCAGCTGGGCAAGCTTGCCTCGCTAGGCGGTGTCGTCGGACTGGGCATGCTCATGACGCTGCGCCCGCCGGATATGAGCCCGTCGCCCCGTGCACCCGGGCCTTCCCCAACTCCCAGCGGTGACGAGGAGGTTGCGGGTGACATTACGGCGCGGCCAGAAGATGACGACGAGCAGGTCGCGTCGCCTCTTGTGCCCGAGAGTGCCCAGCTTGACGGGAAAGACCCCGACGAAGGACCAAGGGAGATGACGGCGCGGCCGCCCAACAGCCCAGAATCAGACGGGGCATGACCACGAATTCAGGTTAACGACAGGTATCCTCGAACAACGTGTCCTTGGATTTCTCGAGCAGCTCACGGGCGCGGCGACGCGCCGTGCATCACGCGACGAATGGCCGCCGGTGGCCGAAGAGGGTCATCATCGGGGTGTCGATCCTGGTGTTGGTACTTGTCCTCGGTGGTGTCGGAGGCTGGTTCTACGTCAATTCCGTGCTGGGCTCCATAAAGCGAGTCTCAGTTCCCACCATCACGCCCGAAACCTCCGGCGCCCCGATCGACATACTCCTCGTGGGCTCCGATTCTCGACAGTTTGTCGACACCCCCGGCGAGGCCTCCTCCTTCGGCAGCTCCTCCACTCAGACCGGCCAGCGGTCCGATGTGACGATTGTCGTGCGGCTCGTGCCGAAGACCCGCCAGATCGAGATGCTCTCGATCCCGCGCGATACCTACGTCCCGATCCCGGGCACAGGCGGCTCGAACCGCATCAATGCGGCCTTCAACAACGGCCCCAGCCTGCTCGTCAAGACCATCCAACAAGACTTCGGTATCCCGATCAACCACGTCGTGGTGGCGAATTTCCCGGGCTTCGAAGGCATCGTCAACGCCCTCGGGGGCATCTCCCTCGACTTTCCCGACCCCGTCCGCGATCCCTACACCGGCCTGAACGTGACCACCGTCGGATGCCAGGCCGTGAACGGGACGGCAGCTTTGGCGCTTGTTCGCAGCCGGCACCTCTACTACTTCAAGGACGGCACTTGGAACTACGACGGAATGAGCGACTGGAGCAGGATCCAGCGCCAGCAGGCGTTTTTCCATGCCGTGCTCGACAAGGCGAACAACGAGTTCCCCAACCTTATTGCCATGAACAACTTCCTCCAGGCAACCGCGAGCGACCTTCAGGTCGACTCCGGGTTCTCTACTCACGAGATGATCTCCCTCGGACTCAGGTTCAGAGGTGTGGCGTCCTCCAACCTCGCCACCGAAGTGCTGCCCACCTCCGGCATCGTCATCGACGGCAATGACGTGCTGCTGGCGGCGCAGCCCTATGCGCAAAAGATGATCTCGAGCTTCCTCGCTTTCGGATCGTCGCCAAGCTCGACCAAGGCGTCCGCGACGACGTCGGGCTACTCGGGCGCCACGACCGGGTCGGCCTACGGGGCAACTTTGTCGAATGAAACCGCGACGACCGTTCCCCAGAGCCAGGTGGTCTTCGACAACCCCAAGGATCTCCCCGAGCCGTGGAATCCGAGGCCTTGCTGAGGCATCTCCCACTCGGGGGCGCCCCGGGCTTCAGCCCGCGGCAGCCTCGGCGGCTGCGCTCGACACGCTAATCAGCCGGTCGAGCGAACTTCTGGCGTTCCCGTCATCGATAGCCGCGCTCGCGATCTCGAAGCCGTCGGCCAGATCGTCGGCCAGGCCGGCCACGACGAGTGCCGCGGCGGCGTTGAGACACACGAGGTCGCGCATCGGGCCGCGCTCCCCATCGAGGATCCGCAAACCCAACCGGGCGTTGTGCGCCGCGTCGCCCCCGCGTAGGTCACGCAGCACGGCGCGCTTCAGCCCGAGTGAGGCAGGCTCGATCTCCAAACGGCGTCGGCGGCAGGTTCCGTCCGGTTCCCTCACAGACTCGATCATGGTCGAGGGTGCGGTCGTCGACAGCTCGTCTAGACCGTCATGGCCGAAGACCACCATCGCGTGCACCGAGCCGAAGGTCTCGAGCACGTGCAGCATCTTGATGGCCATAACCGGGTCGGAGACTCCCACGAGCTGGCGCTTGGCCCCGGCCGGGTTGACAAGGGGGCCGATGAAGTTAAAGACGGTGGCAACGCCCAGCTCGCGACGTACCGGTGCCGCGTACCGCATCGCCGGATGGAATCGCGGCGCGAAGCAAAAGCCGATCCCGACCTCGTCGATGCACCTTCGTACGCCGTCGGGCCCGAGGTCGATCACCACCCCTAGAGCTTCGAGCAGGTCGGCCGAGCCGGCCAGAGACGACGCCGCCCGACCACCGTGCTTGCAGACCACCGCCCCCGCGCCTGCGACCACAAGCGCACTGAGCGTCGACACATTTATCGTCCCGCTCCGGTCCCCGCCCGTGCCGCAGGTGTCCACGACCTCGACGCCCACCTCCAGGCGCTCTCCGTGGGCACGCATGGCGCGCACAAGGCCGATCATCTCCTCCACCGACTCACCTTTGGCGCGAAGCCCGGCCACGAAAGCCCCTATCTGGGCCGAGGTAGCCGTCCCTTCGAGGACATCGTCGAGGGCGGCCGAGGCCTCATCCGTCGTCAGGTCCTGGCCGCTCAGGATCTTGCCCAAGATCCCGGGCCAGCCGCCTACGTTCTCGAGCGTGACCGCCACGGCACCCTCAGTCCCACCAGAGGTGACGATCGAGCACACCTTTGGCGATGAGGTTCAGCTGGACCTGGGAGGTCCCTTCGACGATTGTGAGCTGTCGGGCGTCGCGGTACCACAGCTCCGTTGGATGATCCTTCATGTAGCCCGCCGCCCCGAGTAACTGCACTGCAAGGCCGGAGGCTCTGACGGCGACCTCGGTCGCGTAGTACTTGGCCATTGACAAGTACGCGGCCCACTCTCTGGTGAAGTGGCCTTTGTCTGCCAGCCAGGCCGAGCGGTATGTCAACAGGCGCGCCGCCTCGATGTCGACAGCGAGCTTGGCGATCTCCCACTGCACGCCTTGAAAGTCCGCGATCGTTCTGCCGAAGGCACGCCGCTGCTTGACATAGTCCACCGCGTACATGAGGGCACCTTCGGCGAGGCCGACACCCCGGGCGGCGACTATCGGACGCATGGAGTTGAGCCCGAGCATGGCAAGGCGGAATCCCCCTACCTCGCCGATTACGTTCTCGGGAGGAACTCTTACACCGCGGAGCACGAGCTCGCCGGTGTCGACCCCGTGCACGCCCATCTTGTCATCGACGGCACCGACCGACACGCCCTCGTAGCCGCGCTCGACAATGAACGCCGTGACAGAGTCGTGCGCGCGGCTCGAGACCTCGCCGGTCTTGGCGAAAACCGTGTACCAGTCCGCCTGGCAGACTCCCGAAATCCAGCACTTGACCCCGTTGAGCACCCAACCCCCGTCACGTTTCGGGTCGGGCGTGGCCCTCGTCCGCATGCCGACGACGTCACTTCCTGCGTCAGGCTCCGACAGGGCGAAACTGGCTCGTTGCGTGCCGGAGGCTATGCCCGGCAGATACTGCTTTTTTTGGCCCTCCGACCCGGCGATGATGATCGGACCGGTGGCGAGCCGCGTGAGCAAGAGCATCAGCGCGCAAGCGCTCGAGTACTTCGCCACCTCTTCGACCGCGACCGTGAGGCCGAGGATGCCCGCTCCCGAGCCGCCGTGCTCGATCGGCAAGCTCAGCCCGAGGAGATCAGCAGCACGAAATGCCGCGAAGACGTCCTCTGGGTACTCGCCCGTTTCGTCGATCTCGCGCGCCCGCGGCTGCACTTTGTCCTTGGCCAGCTTTCGGACGACCTCGCGAAGCGCAGTCAGCTCTTCCGGCAGGTCAAAGTCCATTCCCGGCAGGCTAATGGCTCTCGGTCAGCTCAGCGCCGGCAACCGTTCAGCTCCTGCGGGCAAGCGAGCTCCACCCGAGCCAAGGGCCTCGGCTCCGAATGGGTCCGCCGGTGGTTGTTCAGGCCGACTTGCGGTGCTGGCGAAGGATCCGGCGGCGTTCGCGCTCGGTGAGCCCGCCCCAGACGCCTTCACGCTCGCGGGCGGCGAGCGAGTACTCGAGGCACGACTGGCGGACCGGGCAGGACGAGCACACTGCTTTTGCCTCTTCCGCGTCGTCGTCCGACACGGGATAGAAGATGTCTGGGTCCACCCCTCGACATGCGGCTCGCTGGCGCCAACTGGCTTTCATCCCGGTTCACTTTCGTCATCTGGTCGATCTCTGGCGGCGACCTGCCGCGACAAAATCGAGTTGCAGGGGAATCGGCCAGCGGCGGCGCTAGCACTACGCGCCAGGGGGATCGCCGTCCGAACTCCTGATTATGTACGCCTGTAATGAAACTGTCAACGATTCGCCCCCGATCGGCCAACTCGGACCGATACGGCGTGCTAGCCGTTTCACCATTCTTCGGCTGGTCAGGCCCTCGCCTTGACAGGCAAATTCTCCCTGGGGCGATATTTTGCAGACGCGTGGCGACCCGGCCGAACTGGCTCGGAGGAGCTTTGACATCCGGCCGCTCTCGCCCTTAGGCCGAGCCGTGGCCCGCACACGAACACGGGCGCCGTAGCCTGTCCCGGTGACTTGCCATGGGCAGCGACGACATGGGAGCCGCAAGGTGGGGGGCAGCTGAATGACAGGTACTCTAAGTGGCAGTACGCTCGCTCTCAGTGAGGAGTTCCCGTGACAACCGATGACCTCGTGAGGGAAGCCACCGTGAACCCGTCGCTCGACGACGCCATCGAGTTGGCCGCATCGCTCCAGACAAACCTGAACGCCGTCGTTCTCGGCACTCCGGCCGCCGTTGTCGCGGCGACGACAGCCGTGCTCGCAGCCGGCCACCTCTTGATCGAAGATGTTCCCGGCGTCGGCAAGACAATGCTCGCAAAAGCAGTTGCCGTCTCGATCGGCACGCGCCTCGCACGGATCCAGGGGCATCCGGACTTGCTCCCTTCCGACATAACTGGGGTCTCGGTCTTCTCGGCCACCTCTGACACCTGGGACTTCCGCCCGGGTCCCGTGTTCGCTCACGTTGTCCTCTTCGACGAGCTGAACCGGACTCCGCCGAGGAGCCAGGCGGCTTTGCTCGAGGCGATGGAGGAGCGCCAGGTCACCGTCGACGGCGAGTCTTGGCCGTTGCCCGATCCACATCTTGTGCTGGCGACCCAGAACCCGATCGATCAGGCGGGCACGTTTCCCTTGGTGGAGAGTCAGATGGACCGTTTCCTTCTCGCCACCCGCCTCGGGTATCCCGACGAGACCACCGAGATCAGGCTCGCCCTCTCCCATGGGGCGCAACCGGCGCTCGCCTCGCTCACGCCGATCTGCACCCCTGCCGGTTTGGCGGCTGCACAAGCGGCTGTGGCGGACCTGCCCGTGTCGCCTGCGATTGCCCGCTATGCCGTCGAGGTGGTGCGGGCCACCCGCTCCGATCCCCTTGTCCGCCTCGGGGCAAGCCCCCGCGCCGCCATAGGCCTGCTCGCTTCCGCCCGGGCGCACGCCGTGATCTCGGGGCGCGGCTATGTGATCCCAGACGACGTGAAGGCGGTGGCCGCCAGCGTGCTCGCCCACCGCCTCGTCACCGATGCCGCTCCCGTCGGCGCCTTCGATGTCGGGCTCGCCACCGTGCAGGCGATCCTCGAGCGGGTTGCCTCGCCGAGGCCGTGATGCGACGGCGCTCGCCGCGTGTCAATGCTGGCGAGACAGCGCGAACCCAGACCGCCAAGCAAGCCCGGCTTCGTCACCTAGCCCTGCCCGAGCGAGCGCTCGGCCCGATCGCGGGAACGGCGCTTTTGTTGTTCGTGTGGGCGGGCGTGGCGCACGCGAGCGGATCAGGATGGGTACAGACCGTAGGCGCGGTGGTCGCTGGCTTGCTCTTGTTGGGCCTCGTCGCACCGGCGTTTGCCGCGCCCGGGTTGACGCTCATCTGCACGGCTTCGCCCACCGATGCGGTGGCCGGCTCGGTGGTCGAGCTCGCCGTCGTCGCCAACAGGTCGATGCGCTGCACTCCGCGATCGGTCGGCGGAGCGCCCCTTCTTCTGACCCGGAGGCTCCCGGGCCACCTCCTCGTCGTGCCCGGCCGCCGTGGCGTCATCTCGGCTGTCACGATCCGGTTGGCCACCGCTGCCCCGTTCGGACTGCTCTGGTGGTCACGGGATCAAGTCCTCGAGCTCGCCCGCCCGCTCTATGTCGCGCCGCAGGCTAGCGAGCACGCCGCGAAGCAGCGTGAGGCACAAGCGCTCGAGGAAGGCAGCAAGCCCCCGCGCCCGACGCTCACGGGAGACCTGCGAGGCGTCCGCCCCTACCAGCACGGCGACGGCCGCCGACGCGTGCACTGGCACGCCAGCGCGCACACCGGTGACCTCATGGTCCGCGAATCGGAGATGCGTACCGACGACCCGATCCGAATCGTCGCCGATCTCCCGCGAGACGAGGAGGCCGCTGACAGGCTCGCAGAAGAGGCGATGGGAGAGGTCGTCGCCCAACTCCGATCAGGCCGCCGCGTCGTGCTCGAGACAACCGAGCTCACCGGCAGGGTCGTGGCTCTTGTGGCCGACCGCGTCTCGGCCGGACGCCGGCTCGCCCGAGCGGTCTCCCCGCTCGAGGGTCGTTAGGCCCGGCGATGCCCCGCACCGGCTTTGTCGAGATGGTCCGGCGGGCGAACGCCCCACTTGCCCCGGAGCACTCCCTCACCTTCCGTGTCGCCACGGCTGTCGCTGTCCTCACCGGCATCCTCTCGTGCGCCGCGGTGGGAGAGATCTCCGGGCTGAACGCCGTTCTCGCCTGCACGGGCACCGTCGCAGGCATGGTCTTTTCCTACCTCACCCGGACCAAGCCCTGGCAGTGGGTGAAGGTCCTGCTCGCCGTGGCTGTGCTCGGCATCTTCGCCTCCTTCGTCCTCCAGATCCTCGGAGCGGCACGTGTCGGCCAGCTGAGCTCGATCGAGGTTCCCCTGGCGGGGTTGTTCACCTGGGTGCAGCTGATCCACAGCTTCGACGTGCCAGCAAGACGTGACCTGCTCTTCTCGCTCGCCGCCGCGGGTGCGCTGTTGAGCCTTGGCGCCGCTCAAGCGGTGTCCGTCGGCTTCCTCGCCTTCGTCGCAATCTGGCTCGGGGCCTGCCTCATCGCCCTCGGCTGTTCCTGGCGCTCGATAACCGGTGGCGTCGGCCGCCTCCCGCTCGGCTCGTTGGCTTTGACGGCCCTCGTGGTCGTGCTGACCGGTGCCATATTCCTCGTCTTCCTCCCCGCGCCGAGAGCAGCCCAGTCGATAACCTTGCCCGCCTCGCTCACTTCGTACCTCCCTCTCAAAGACCCGACCGGTGTCACCGGGAGCGGTACCCAGTCGACCGAGCCCGCCCGGGCGGGCAAGGCAACGGGACGAACCGGGGTCGGCGGTTACCTCGGGTTTGCGAGTGAGCTCGACACCGCCATCCGGGGAGGACTCAGCAACCAGGTCATCATGCGTGTGCGGGCTGGCAGACCCGGCTACTTCGTCGGCATGACCTTTGACACCTGGGACGGCCAGAACTGGAAGCGTTCGCCGGAGTTGAGCAGGATCACCGAGCTCAAGACAGGCTCTCCCTTCTTTGTCGGCTCGGCCTTGAGCTCGTTTGACAG
>Ga0187867_10004592_pt1 | contig 10649 bp, 14 predicted proteins | sample June2016WEW_13_1_FD_132976 | JGI IMG/M metagenome (GOLD analysis project Ga0187867, IMG submission 132976) | Peatland microbial communities from SPRUCE experiment site at the Marcell Experimental Forest, Minnesota, USA - June2016WEW_13_10 | ecosystem: Environmental > Terrestrial > Soil >... | reverse complement strand
TACCCCGGCCATCCTAAAATCTTTGTCCATTCGTTCTCGCTCATCCTTCACAGCGTACGGAAATCTTCCCCACGAGAAAAGCCCCGTCAATCGATCACTTGTTCAGATTCCTGCACAGAGCCGATTTTAGTGCTTGCACGACGTGGGGAATTATTGGAAAGTGGTCCACCTGGTCCATGGCCATAAACGCCCTATTAACAGCTTCTTAGCTCCGGCTCATTAAAGCCGGATGGAGGAACTTGATCCCGCAATAAGATGGCTCCTCGGCGGGCAATGGCGCATAGATGCGGATCGCGATGCCAACCAGGGTATCGAGACGTGTGCGGCAGATATCTGCATCGGCTGGCCGCGGCTCCTGCTGATGCGCGGCGTAAATGCGAACCCCGCCATCGCGGCGCACAATACGCAGCAGACCCTGGTAGTGCATGGCGTCGAGGGGAACGCGTCGTGGCGTTCGATGAGCCGCCCCAATAATTCTTCACCTTGCCATGGGAGAAATGCTCGCGCGGGTGTATGGCGCCGCGTTCGCGAACGAAGTCGAGCAAAAGCTGCGCGCGTTTTCTGCGCGCAGCAGGCCAGGGGGGCTGTCCTTGGCCAACGCAGTTGTCCGAGCGCGGATGCATCAGCGCCTGCAGGGATCGGGTTACGAAGCCATGTTGACGAAGAAGTCTTCCTCGATGCCGAGTTTCGTGTAGTTGCGCTCAAGATCGCCGGCACCGTAATTCTTCACACGATGGCGCAGGATCAGGTCTTGCGCGCGGGCTGGCGCGCGGATCGGATCGGCCTGCACAAAGCCAAATCTGTGCGGCGCGCGCTTCAGCGTGGTGGGTGCGAACAGACTTTGGTTGACGGCGAAACGGCGAAGGTAGTCGAGATTCATTGGACAGGGTTCGTTTTCAGCCGCGATCAAAAGATGAAGTCACGTTATACCATGGGGTGTGGACCTTCCAGTAAATCCGCCGATCCTGCCGATGCTCGCGAAACGAGTAGGCGAATTGCCCGCCGAGGGCGATTGGATTTTCGAGCCCAAGTGGGATGGTTTTCGCGCGCTGATGTTTCGCGATGGAGATGAGATTTTCATCCAAAGCCGCGACGAAAAACCACTCAATCGTTACTTTCCTGAGTTGCTGGAGCCACTGCGCGCTGCGCTGCCCGCACGTTGTGTGCTCGATGGAGAGATGGTCATCGTCAAAAATCATGGGCTTGATTTTGATGCGCTGCAATTACGTCTGCATCCCGCTGCATCGCGCGTAAAGCTTTTATCAGGGCAGATTCCCGCATCATTTGTATTCTTCGATCTGCTTTGCCTTGGAGATCGCGATCTCTGCGGCGAGGCGTTTCAAAAGCGGCGACGCGAACTGGAGTCGCTGCTTGGTTTAGCTTCACCGCCGATTCATCTCACACCTGCGACCAGCGATCGGAGTATTGCCGCCGATTGGTTTTGCCGCTTTGAAGGCGCAGGCTTGGATGGTGTGATGGCCAAAGATCCTGCAGGAACTTACGAGCCGAATAAGCGAGTGATGCTTAAAGTGAAACACGAACGCGACTGCGATTGCGTAGTTGCTGGATTCCGCTGGCATAAAAAAGGCGAGCACACAATGGTCGGCTCACTGCTACTCGGTTTGTTCGACGATGCCAGCGCTTTGCAACACGTCGGAGTCTGTGCGAGTTTCAGCACGGCAAAACGAAAAGAGCTGGTGGAGTTTCTCAAGCCGTATCGAAAAGATGCGCTCATGAACCATCCGTGGAAGACTTGGGCTGAGTACGCGGCCGAGAATGATGAGGGTGCCAAGCGAATGCCCGGCGGACAGAGTCGCTGGAGCCAAGGCAAAGATTTGTCGTGGGAGCCAGTGCGGCCTGAATTAATTGTAGAAGTTGCTTATGATCACATGCAGGGAGATCGCTTCCGGCACACGGCGCAATTCCGCAGATGGCGAACGGACAAAAAGCTCAGCGATTGTACCTACGCCCAGCTTGAAGTTGTTCCTCCCCAGGAACTGGCAGCAATTTTTCCACAGGGACGATGAGACGTATGTCGCGAAAGCGACGGTATTATTAGCTCCGGCGGTGAAAACCCAACAACCGCTAGTCCCCTTAGGGACGCCATTATTCCGGACCCCTGTTCTTCCAACGCTCCCGCCACTCCCGTGTGGGATCATCGTCGGGCTCTGGAGCTTCCTGCGGCGGCCGTTGTTCTTCGGGGACATGACGCAGGTTGATGCGGATGCGTGTCCACGTGGATGAGCGGCCTCGCATGGAATCGACCAGCACATCGTCCACGGCAAGCAGACTTGCGATATCCACATGTTTGGCCCTCCATCGCTCAAGACCCGCCAGCGCGGCCGCTTTATCAGGCGAATTCGCGACCGTAATCAAGGGCATCTTCACGCGCAGCTTCTTTATTGCTATCTTCTTCGCGGCAGATTTCGCGCGGGAAGGCATCACGCGCGCAGCCTCGCCTTCCATCTTTCGGAAGTGCGGAGGCCAGGGTGCGTCGGCGATACCGGCCGCTTCATCTTTATCGGCTAGTTCCAGCAATTTTTCCAGCGAGCCAGGGGATGCATCGATCTCGGCATGCCGATGGCCGATTTTCGCGAAGCGCTCAGGAACTGTGAAGATGGTAAAGTCCGCCGGATTGCAATCGGGCACTTCTTCCCAATAAAGAGGAGTCGAAACGCGGGCATCTGGGAGCGGACGCACTGAATAGGCAGAGCATGTCGTCCGATCCTTCGCGTTCTGGTTGTAGTCAAGGAAGACGCCATGACGCTCTTCCTTCCACCACTTCGAACTGGCCAGTGTTGGGGCGCGGCGCTCGACCGCTCGCGATAAGGCAACAGCCGCACGGCGAACTTGCGTGAACGTCCAACGCGGTTCGATACGTACATTAATGTGCATGCCGCGCGAGCCGCTGGTCTTCGGCCAGCCTCGAAGGCCGACTCCGTCGAGAAAGCCCTGAACTTCAAGTGCGACGCGGCGAACATCATCCCAACTAACGCCGGGAATCGGATCCAGATCGATGCGTAATTCATCCGGATGATCGAGGTCGCCGGAGCTCACCGGATGCGGGTGTAGTTCGATGCAGCCAAGGTTTACGATCCAGGCAAGTCCGGACGTATCATCGACCACGATTTCTTCGGCAGTTCGGCCGGAAGGGAACGACAAAGTGACCGTACGCAACCAGGCTGGTCGCTTCTGTGGCGCACGCTTTTGATAAAATGCCTCCGCCTCGGCGCCGTTGACGAAACGTTTTAGGACGATTGGTCGATCTTGAATCCCCGCCAGCGCACCCGGAGCGACGGAGAGATAGTACTGAACAAGTTCGAGCTTGGTGACTTTTACTTGCGAAGAAAAGTACAACTTCTCAGGGTTCGTGATCTGGACTTCCTGCCCGTCGATCGACAGAATTTTGCTGGCCGATTCCGTTGCCACAAGACAAGGCTACCACCGAATAGTCATTATCTTAGGCGACGCGAATCTCTGGCCTGCGGGAAGTCGTCGGCCACCCCGAACCTATCCGCAAGCGGGACTCGAACGAGAACCCGGATGAAAAAAGTCAAGCGAGTTTCGTAGAATGCCCGGCTTGTGGTCGCATTGTATTCCCCTAGACTAGTGTCTTCCGTGAAACCGGACTGCGCGTGTGCCCTCCAGAGAAAAGCCGGGACAGTGATCGCTTCGCAGCCGAGCAGTCCGTTCTCTACAGTCCGGTTTGTCCGGGCACAATCGCGAAATACGGGCATGGTCGGCTGGATTCGTACCTCCGGTACAGGTCTGAGTGCGCGAGAGCCGACGTTTGCGTAAGTTACAGGGACTCAATCTCTTATCGGGAGAATCGGGAGACGGCGGGCTGGGTGATGTTGCGGCTTTGTGGCAAACTAATGCGGTTTGCAGACGGATCGAAAGGCGAATGGCTGGCGATTCTGTGGCTGAAAGTGGCCTCTACGACACCCCACAGGCGGCCAAATTGGTTCGCACGTGACTGCGTGCCTGCCGCGCAGTCCAAAAGCGAAAAATATCTCCGCAGGATTTGCTTCGTCAAAAAGCGAAGGGCTGGCGATTTTCGGAGATTCTCGCCCATGCCTTCTGACACAACTTCCGCCACTTGGTTAGGAAATAGAAGATTCACATCCGTCGGGTTGTTTTCGAGGTGCCCGTCAGATCGGCATACCCTCCGGCCTGACTCCGAGTTTGTCGGCCGTCTGAGTATCAAGTTGCCCTGTGACAGGTAGATTCTCAGCCTTCTGAAGTCCGCGAATGCTCGCCCGAGTTCGGAGACCGAAGACGCCATCGACCTCCCCGTGGTAGTATCCTTTGCCCTGCAGAGTTTGCTGCATCTTCCTGACATCGTTCCGATTCCTGACCGCTGGCACTTCTTTGCTGAAGTTGGCTCCCAAAGCGGGCGGCGTTGGACGTGGTCCGAGACCCCCGTCGTCAGCAACATGAAGACAATCCCTGCGCACGCGGCTTTGCCGGCTTAACAACATTCCTTCTCCTCGATCAGTTCGGTTTGACGTCAGATATCGTTTGAACAGTGATAAGGGCTCTGTTGCTGTGCTTTTGTCACATGAACTAGCGATTATCCGCTACAACTATCGGTCGGTTGAGTATGTCCGCGGCCTGCGTCAGAGTCAGATCATCGGATACTCGGTGGAAATCCTGATGGTTTTCCTTCTTCTGCACACCGATGCTCGCGAACAGAAGCGCTTTGCCTGTCATCTCCAAACTCATGGTAGTCATGTCCCAATGGCCGGGGACGACTTCTGCCTGCCTGACCTCAAAATGGCCTCCCTTGTCCAAGTGTCCCAGCAGACCGAATCCGAATTTCACCGTCTGCGTCAGATGGCCATCAAACCCAGCCAGCCGCTCCTGTTTGCAGTCGACCCACATCTCGCCTTCCATGTCGTGGAAAACACGGGCCTCCAGGGATGGAGCGTGAAAACTCGGGTTTGGTCTAAAACTTAGCTTTACCAGGTTTCCGTCACCATCCGCGTAGCTGAAGACAAATGCATCGGGCAGCATCTTGAACAACCGTCTCCCCTGCAGGGTCTCAGCGTCCAGAACTCGACGCAATTTTTGCTGCGCACTTCGACTGGTTATTAGTTCCCGCATACGCTGGTCCTCTGCCAGCTGTTGTTTCGCGGTAAGGGGCAGGTCGTTTATAGATAGGAGTCGACTGAGAGAACCCTCTTTGGTCTCAACAATTTCCTCGACCTGTTTCTTCCCGTCCTGTTCCTTTTCTAGACGGTACATCCAGTTGGTGTGGTCGTTTTGGAAGGTTAGTTCGTGAGTGACCACCCGCCGCGCTAGGTCGTTGGCCGACACCGAGCTGCCGGAAAGGGACTGAGGATGCGCGCGTACGCCAAGCAAGATGATAGTCAGCGCAAGGAGTACGCAGCTGTGGATCAGTCTGGCCAGTCCATAGCACGCTTTGCACCGGCTATGCATCTCGTCATTCCTCCCGTGAGATCACCCTGCGTACGGCTCGATGGTTCGTGTCCGCAGCTTTGGGTTCCTCGCAATTTCGATCATGGAACGAAGTGCACTCAAAAAGCTGGTCAAAATCGCCCACTCTCCCTAGACTGCTCACTGGAGTACCGTAACTCTGCAGGCCAAACTGTTTGGGAGTTTCGCGCGGGGTCGCGTCGTCCTGCACGGACTTCGTGGTAGCCGACTTGTCGATCGTCGACTTCGTTGGCAAGCCACACGCAGCCGGGGGATTTGTCATCTGCTTGGCGAATACTCGGTAGCTCGCTTCTTCCGGCTGCAATGTCGACCAGTATCCCGAACGGGTCAGCAAGGGTTTGTGTTGGACGATGGTCTGGTTGACCACAATCTTCACTCCACATTCGAGACAACCAGTAGGGGTCCAAGTCAAGTCGCCTTCGCCAAGTCATCGGCTTGTGATCGCATTGCATTCGCCTGATGGTTTCGGTGAAACCGGACTGCCGGTGTGCCCTCCGGAGAAAAAGGCGCGAAAGCTTACCTGCGAGCGGCCGCGGGATACTTTCTCCAGTCCGGTTTAAGGGAACAATTCGCTAAATTGCGGCCATTTCGAGAGATTTTGCGGCGATCGGAGCCAGCTTTCTCTGCGTTCCAGACTGGCTGGCGGAGCAAGTAGGATTCGAACCCCGCATTACCTTTTCGAATTCCGTAACTCCCGACGTTTGCGTAAGTTGCAGGCAGTGAAGGGCTTAACCAGAGAATTAACAGGCACGAACTAGGCGAACGTTCACGAAAAACAGTCCCACTTGCCGTCCGATCAAGAAGGCGAATGGTAGGAGATACTGTGGCTGAAAGTGGTCGGGATACGCCTGCCTTGCGGACCCCGAAAACGGGTGACGATGACTGCTTGCCGGGGCGCGCACTCCAAGAGCGAAAAATTATCTCTGGTGAATGAACGAGCCCAAAAGCGAATGCCTACGATTCTTAAGCCTGTTTTTCCATCCTTACCTTCTTCGATGACATGAGCATCGACTTTCTCGCACCTACGAAGGTTTTCGTTGACACTACGAACACCTTCGTAGTATGGTCCTTTTCTATGAAACGACCTCCGCAGAAACCCACCGCGTCGGAGCTGGAAATCCTCCGCGTTCTTTGGACCCACGGTCCATCCACGGTCCGGGAAGTGCACGACTCGCTGAAGGAAAAGCGGGCGATGGGCTACACCAGCGTGCTGAAATTTCTGCAAATCATGACTGCAAAGGGCACGGTTCGCCGAAACGAAAGCCAGAGAGCGCACGTCTATGAAGCATGCCTGCCAGCCGAGCAAACCAAGCGCCAGCTTGCTGGGGACATGCTGCAACGCGTCTTCGAAGGCTCCGCCAGCCAGCTCATGATGCATGTCCTGGCCGGGCGCAAAGCCTCGCGCGAAGAAATTGAAGAACTACGCCGCTTGCTGGACGAACATGAAAGGAGCCGGCGATGACTGCTCTTACGAATTGGTTTTCCCCGAGCGCGATGCATTCCCTGGGCTGGATGCTGTTGCACTTTCTGTGGCAAGGCACAGCCGTGGCAGCACTAGCCGCCGTCCTGATGACATTGTGCCGCCGGTCCTCAACCGGTTACGCATTGGCGGTTGCAGCGCTCGTGCTGATGCTCGCCGCACCACTCGCTACATTTCTCTTTCTGGCGGCTTCTGGGGAAACAACCTCTGCAGGATCCGCTTCCATCGCGGAAACGCTGCCGACGGCGATGAATAAGAATGTCGCGCCAAAATTTTCAGCCGAATTCTCCCGCTTCTCGCCATCGCTGGATGCCTTACCGTGGCTAGTGGAAGCGTGGCTGCTCGGAGTAGCGATCTTCAGCCTTCGCTCCGCCGGCGGATTCCTGGTGCTCGAACGCCAGCGTCGCAAACAGTCCTATACCGTGAGTCCGCTGGTTCTTGAAATGTGCCGAAACATGCAACGCCAGCTCGGCTTGGACCGCGCGATTCGTTACTGCGAGTGCGCCTGGCTACAGGCTCCGGCGGTGATTGGCTGGTTCCGTCCCATCGTGTTGCTGCCTGTGACCGCTCTTACAGGACTTTCCGAGGAGCAATTGCAATCGATCATCGTGCACGAACTGGCGCACATCCAGCGGCTCGATCCCTTCGTGAATGTTTTCCAGATTTCGGTTGAGACTCTGCTGTTCTATCATCCCGCGGTATGGTGGCTGAACAAGCGTATCCGCGCCGAACGCGAGCATTGCTGCGATGACGTGGCCGTCTCTTTATGTGGCAATCCCGTCGAATACGCCCGCGCGCTCACGCTCATGGAAGAATGGAGAAGCGCGCCTGCCTTGGCGATGGCCGCGAACCGCGGTTCACTTTCTGAGCGCGTCTTCCGCGTCCTTGGACTGAAGTCGATCGGCGATGGACGCCGCGGCATCGGACTCGCTGGTGGACTACTCTGCTTGACTGCGGCGCTGGTCGCAGGAAATGCCCTGCTCGGCATCGCTTACCCGAAACCCATCGCGCACGCCAGTGAAATCGCTTTGGCACGTTTCGGTTGGACCTCGGCCACTTCCCCGCAATCAACGCCTGCGCCAGCACCCACTCCGGCAGCCAAACCTTCTGCGGCACGCCCTCAGGCCTCAGCTCAGCCTGCCGTCTCAGGCTCCTACATCGACGGTTTGAAGGCCGCCGGTCTCGAAGATCTCACGGTCGATCAACTCATTGCCATGAAGATTCATGACATCACGCCGGAATACGTCCGCGGACTGCACGATCAGGGGCTGCACCCCAACGCCGACGATCTGATCGCGATGCGCATCCACGGCGTGACTCCGGAATACATTCACGATGTGCGCGGACTGGGCTTCAATCCTGATCAGGATCAACTGGTTGCCATGAAGATTCATGAGATCTACGCCGACTATGTGCGGGGCATGAAAGAAGCCGGCATTCACGCCAGTGCTGACGAACTCGTGGCCTTGAAGATTCATGGAGCAACGCCCGGCGAGGTCCGAGGTCTTCACGAGCAAGGCTTGCAGCCCGATGCCGACAATCTCGTCGCGATGCGCATTCATAATGTAACTCCCGAATATGTTCGGGACATTCGCGCTCTCGGGCTCAAGCCCGCGGTCGACGATCTGGTCTCCATGCGCATTCACGGCGTGACGCCGGAGTACATCAAAGCCCTGCAAGAGGGAGGATTCAAGGTTGATATAGGCGGCATCGTTAGAGCGAGGATTCACGGAGTGACCGAGGACTTCATCACGAGAGCGCGGACGCATGGCTTCAAGGATCTTGATCTCGACAAACTGATCCGCCTTAAGAATCTGGGAATTCTGGAATCGCCAGCTGATATCTAGAGAGGAGATTTATGAGACTCGCACGAACCTTTGTATTTCTAGTATTCGGCTTCTGTCTTATGTTTGCGGTGGTCGAGAATCGCGCGGCAGACGTTCGCAGCGGGGACTGGACCATTCGCCACTCGGACGAAGCGGGCAAAGTTGAGTTCTCGCTGATCGACCACCACCGCGGCGGAAACTCCAGCCACGAATCCGACTGGCCGATGAGTTCATTCTCAGGCGCCGACTTCTCCAAGCCCGGCCGTCAGGATGTTCGCTTCACCATCGCGCGCGATGCCGGCACAATCGATTGCGAGGGCTTCCTCAGCAACGGCGAGGGTGCGGGCATCTTCCATTTCCAACCTGACCCGAACTACGCCCGCGAGATGCAAAAACTCGACTTCTCCGTCGACGAAGAGAAGCAGTACAGCATGGCGGTGCAGGACGTCAGCCTCGAATTCGCGCGGCAGATGAGGAACGAGCACCTCTCCGATCTGGACGCTGACAAGCTGATCACTTTCCGTATGTTCCGCGTAGATTCTGCGTTCATCGAAGAACTGCGCGCCGCCGGCCTCAAGGTTTCAGATAGCGGCAAGCTCGTGGCCTTCCGCATCCACGGCGTAGCGCCCCAGATGATCCGGTCTTTCCATCAAGCCGGCTATGAGCCCGACGAAGACGCGCTGATTGCCATGAGGATTCACGGCGCGACGCCGGAATGGATAAAGGAACTCAAGAAGCGCGGCTACGATCACGTGGATCTCGAACAGCTGATCGCCTTCAGAATCCACGGCGTTTCTCTGGAATTCATCGATCAGTTGCAGAGCTTGGGATACAAACATCCCGCCCCGGACGAACTGGTAGCCATGCGCATCCACAACGTCACACTGGAATACATCAGCGATCTGCGCTCGCGCGGAATGCAAAACCTCACCATCGATCAGATGGTCAGCATGCGCATTCACGGTATCGACTGAACAGCTGTAAACGAACGACTTCCCGGACGCTGAAAAAAGTCAAGCGTAGTTTCCGGTTTGCCGACCACTCGCTCAGAATCACTGCGCCCTGAAATTCACAAATCACAGGAAATGGCAATTCGATCTCGAAGGGAGCAGTCAACCAGGTGTGACTGAGAGATTTCGGCCTTTGCGCATGTCAGAGACAAGCTCGTCGACTTGTCGCAAAACACGCTCCGCGGCCATTAAGCCAAAATGGTCCCTGCTCGCGGATACAGTAATCATGCTTTCCGGGAATTCCTCCCCGAGGATACCGTTGTCGAGGTTTTCCAATTTCAAACGCGCCAGCGCGGCTTGATAGCCGGAATCGTTCGAGATGACGAGCCGGAGTGCCGACACGCGCTCGCGAGCGCCTTTGAACCATCGCGCAAACACTTCGAATCCTGGCCTTTCACTGAATGGACGGACAATATCGGCGGCAGCTCGCTGCAACACCCCAACATCCCCTTGAAACTTCCGCAGCACTTTCACCAAATATTCGTGCATGTTGAGCCAGTCGTCCAAAGAGCTGGCCGAGTCGCTCAGCCGCTTCAACTCGGCGATTAGTGCTTCGGGCCGGTCGGTAGCAAGTCCTGCCAACACCCGCGAGAACATGCATGTATCTAATGACAGATTGCACTCAAGAGACAGGAACGCGTCGATGCGTGGTGTCGGCTGGTCAGCTGGCCCCAAGAGGAGTTCGAAACCCATATCCGCGCCCAGCGAAAACCCGACCATGACGATCGTTTCGTGCTCAATCCGGCCGGCGATTTCCCGCAACCACTCGCGCAAGATGACTACATGATCTGCAAGGGACAACGACACGCGTCCGCGGCGATCCGGTTCGCACCCGTATAGCGTCGGACTCAGGCCACGATAAGGCAAACGCTT
>Ga0187867_10004590_pt1 | contig 10652 bp, 6 predicted proteins | sample June2016WEW_13_1_FD_132976 | JGI IMG/M metagenome (GOLD analysis project Ga0187867, IMG submission 132976) | Peatland microbial communities from SPRUCE experiment site at the Marcell Experimental Forest, Minnesota, USA - June2016WEW_13_10 | ecosystem: Environmental > Terrestrial > Soil >... | reverse complement strand
TCGATATCGTGGTAATACTTCTTAGCCTGGCCGTGGTCGCGGATCATGCGGATCTTTCGGGCCATAGCCTCGTCGCCGGTCGTTACCGCCCCGGCCTCACCGCAGGCCCCGAGATTCTTTCCGGGATAGAAGCTGAAAGCGCCGGCGGCCCCGATCGATCCGGCTTTTTTCCAGCCTTTTGCGCGTTCCGAATAATATTCGGCCCCGTGCGCCTGGCAGGCGTCTTCGATGACGATCAGCCCGTATTTTTCGGCCAACTCCAGGATGGGGTCCATATCGGCGGGCTGCCCGTAGAGGTGCACGGGGACGACGGCCGTTACCGGGCGTCCTGTTTCGCGGTGCACCGGTTTGCCGGAGCTGCCGGTATCGCACCGGGTTTCCAGGTATTCGCGGAGCTTTTCCGGGTCCATGTTGCAGGTGGATTCAAGGATGTCCACGAAGCCGGGCAGGGCCCCTGCCTGGGAGATTGCCTCAGTTGTGGCAATGAACGTGTTCGGGACCGTTATGACGATGTCCCCGGCTTGGACGCCGGCGGCCATCAGCGCAAACCTCAGCGCATCGGTGCCGCTTCCGACACCTATGCAATACTTTGTGCCGCAGAATTTGGCAAAATCGTTTTCGAATCCCTCCACCATGGGACCGCCGATGAAAGCGGCGCTCCGCAGAGTTGTCCGGAAGATCTCGACCAGTTCCTCTTCCAATTTCCGGTGAGGGGTAATCAGATCCAAAAAGGGAATCGGGGCATCAGTTTCACTCATTGATGTACCTCGTAACTTTGGCGGGATTTCCGATGGCGACCGCCCCCGAGGGAACGTTCTTTGTCACCACACTTCCGGCCCCGACCAACGCGTTTTCGCCGATTGTCACGTTCGCAAGAATGGTGGACCCGGAACCTATCGAGGCCCCCTTTTTCACCAGGGTCGGTTCGACCTTCCAGTCTTCTTCCGTTTGGAGCCTTCCTTCCGCGCTTACCGCCCTGGGGTAGGTATCATTGACAAAGGTCACCCCATGGCCGATAAAAACATCGTCCTCGACGGTGACCCCCTCACAGATGAAAGTATGGCTGGATATCTTGCAGTTTTTACCGATGACGGCGCCCTTCTGGATTTCGACAAAGGCGCCTATTTTCGTATTGTCTCCTACCTCGCAGCCGTAAAGATTGATGAACTTGGAAAGTTTGACATTTTCTCCGAGCTTTACATCGTCCGCTATGCAAACATAATTCATAGGTAAATATGCTTTCCTCTATATTTCAGCGATTGATCCGAAGACTCCAGCATTTTGACGACTCTATATCCTGCATGGCCGTCATTGACAGGGATTTTCCCGTTGACCACGCAATCGACAAAACATTCCGCCTCGAGCTTCAGGGCTTCCTTTTGTTCGATCTTGGGCGCCCACATATCCCCGGAGCGATACCCCACCAAGAGGTCATAGACGCCGTCACGGCTTTCGATCTTCACCCCTTTATCGTAAACCTTTATCTTTTCATCGGCATTGAGATCGTTCCACACGAGCATTTTCTTTTCTCCCCCCAAAAGCGTGGTTCGAACTTTTACGGGTGAGAGCCAATTGACGTTGAGATGGCCAATGATGTGATTGTCGAAGTAAATAGTAGTATAAGCAACGTATGCGTGCTCAGTGAAATGATTTTCTCCGGTCGTGACGATTGCCTGCGGCTTCTCTTTTATTATGTAGTCCATTATGGCGAGGTCGTGAGGCGCAAGGTCCCATACGACGTTCACATCGTGCTGGAAAAGACCCAGATTGACCCGCATCGAGTCATAATAGTAAAGTGCCCCCAACGTGCCGTCGTCTACGAGTTCTTTCATCTTCCTGACGGCGCCGGTGTAGATGAATGTATGATCGACCATAATCGTGAGTTTTTTTCTTTCGGCCAGTTCGATCAGTTCTTCGGCCTGGGCACTATTGGCCGTAAACGGTTTTTCCACAAAAATGTGCTTGCCGTTCTCCAAAGCTGCTTTAGCTAATTCGTAATGTGTCGAAACAGGCGTGACCACTGCGATTGCGTCGATGCCGGGAGATGAAACCAGGGAGCGCCAGTCCCTGGTTGCATTGACTCCGGGGAAAGCTTTCTTTGCGCGCTCAAGAGATTCATCGCGCTGATCACTGATTGCAACGATTTTACACCCGTCAACGATGTTGAAGTTTCGAGCGATATTGGGTCCCCAGTAGCCGTATCCGATTATCCCGATTCGTATCATGTTCTACTCCCTTGCGGCCAGATCGAGTCCTGGATGACAGTGTAGAGAATCGCCACTCCGTAAAGTATTATCAGTAGGCCCCCTTGGTCATTAGCACTGCCCATGGCGTATGCAGGATAAGTTTTATGTCCAACCATACGGACCACTCAGTGGTGTACCAGATATCGAGCCGCACCATCTCGTCGAAGGTTGTCCGGCTTCTGCCATAGACCTGCCAGAGCCCGGTGAGTCCGGGTTTCATTTCCAGAATCCGCCCCCGATGCCAAAGATCATAGTTTTCGAGCTCATACGGAATAGGAGGCCTTGGTCCGACCAGTGACATATCTCCTTTTAAAACATTCAGGAGTTGAGGAAGTTCATCAAGACTCGTCCGTCTCAAAATCTTGCCGATTCGCGTGATTCTGGGGTCGTCTGTAATCTTGAATACCTGCTCCGTTCCATTCCCGCCAGGAAGAGTGTCCCCGCACTTAATGAGTTTGCAGATATATTTCTTATGGATAGTAGGATCGTTGTCTGCATACATAGACCTGAATTTCAGAAAAGTAAATTTCCTGCCAAGCTGGCCTATTCTTTCCTGTTTGAAGAGTACTGGTCCTTTTGAGGTAAGACGTATCAAAAGCGATATGATCATCATGACGGGGAATGATAAAAACAGGATGGCAATGCCGCCTGTGATATCGATAGTTCGCTTGAGAAAAAGTGACGCCTTCTTCCTGGAATGCCTGTGTCTGATATCAGGGTATAATACTGGTTCAACATTAGATTTATCTGAGGAACGGCCGGATTCCTCCGGGTAAAAAAATAAAGAAATTCGTATCAGGTTAGCTCTCTCGGGCTTCAAACATTTCAAAAGACTACCTTTTACCTTACTGATAATTTTATCCGCAGCGAGCTTTGTTGAGCTATCCCCTATTTCGCTAAAAAGGATTCCTATTTCTTTATTGCAGAGGTACCATCCGATCGTATCGGTGTTTCTTATGGTTGCTTTCAAGCAAGAAACGAATTGACTTGCGAGGGCACAAGATCCGTTATTGCCGCTTGAGAAATCAACTATGTTGAGAAGCGCCAAAATAAATGGTCTTTTGGTTCTTGCAGTCCTCTTGCGTTCCAGCGCAAGAAGCCCGTTAAAACCTTCCTCGGAAAGGAAAAAATCGTTAAGCTCAGAGAGATCGTAGGAGTCCCGGTTGCTTTTCGAACCACCACCATTCAGAAATGGAAATATCATGTCTACGGCCCTTCCCTTTTATCCCAGGAATCTGTAAATAAAGTTGGGAATGTGATAGTTGCGCTTGTTGAACACTATCCCTAGAACATTTCCACCGACTGTTTGGATTTGCTGCTTGAGGTTTTCGATAATAGTCCACTTAGTCTTTTCCGCTTCGACTACAATAATTACCCCATCCGTTTTTGGCGCGATGGCAAGCCCATCGGGAGAATTTGTGATCGGAGTGGAATCAATTATGAGGAAATCGAACTGCTGCCTGATCCCGCTGAGAAAAGGGTCCATTATTTTGGTATCGAATAATCCCGGCGTAGACCTGGTAGTATTCGAGGAGGGACACAAAAAGAGATTGGAACACTCGAAACAGTGAATAGCGTCTTCGAGGGGATGCTGGTTACTGATTATTTCCTGCCACCCCTCTTCATATTGAATTCCGAAGGAAAGGCGATGGGATGGATGGAACCGGTCGGCATCGATGAGCAGCACTTTTTTGCCGATACTGAAGGCCAGGGTCCTCGCGAATTCCCTGGAGATGGTAGAAGTCCCCTCCCCCTGCGTTGAGCCGATAAACTGAATGACTCTATTATTCATATCCGGAAGGAGAGCCTCGATCCTTTGAAAAAGGACCAGCATTCCCTTTTCCAAAAGGGGAACAGCAGAAGAACCAACGAATTTCCTTGCCACCTGAAAAGCATTCGAGGGAGGCTCAAATTTCTCAAGATTTCGCGTTTTTGAGACCTCGATTAACGCACTATAAATTTTGCCCATGGTCATCTCCATAGTGTCCGTATCGGCATAGGATCTTCTCCATGCACTCGGCAATGCCTGTTTTGAAAGATGCCCCCAAAAGTTTCGGCGCCAACTATTTTGCGGATCATTCGATAAAAGTTCCTCAAAAGTTCTTCGTAAAGTTTGTAATATGCGTATCCTTATCGATTAGATCTTCATATTCGGCAGGACGAGTAAAACAGGTAAATCCAGACGTTTTTCAGCTTTTTGCGGCGTGAGTAATCCTTGTCCCTGGGACTCCAGCAGAAAAGCAATTACAATCCCACCGCCGAGGCCCGCAATTGCAGAAACCAGGAGAAAAAATCCTAGGGGCTTGCTGGGGCTGACCGGCCCGATCGGAACGGATGCTCTCTCGACCAGGCTTATGCTGGTCATCTTTTGCAGGTCCATATCATCAGAAATGCGAGCATCTTCCAACCTTTTGGAGTAAGTCTGGTACATTTGCTCGTTTGACGAAAGCTCCCGGCGAAGATCATGTACTTGATTTTCCTGAAGATCCAGTTCTTGTATTTCCTTGTTCAAGGATTCAAGTTGCTGCTTCTGCTGAGTGAACCTGACTTCCAGGGATGCCAGCTCCGCTTTTGTAGTGATGATCTCTTTTTGCAATTCCAAAGAGACGTTATTCGTTGAAAATAATGGGTTCTTCTTTCTTTTCTCAATGAAATCTTCTACAATTTTCGTTTCCTCGCGGGCTCTGGCTATCAGCGGGTTCCCCTCCTTGTACTTCGATAGAAGTTCCTGCTCTTTGCGCTTTAAAGCTAATAGCTGGATCTGCGTATCGTCCCTCGTATCCGGGTTGGGGGTGTCGGACACCGCTTTGGAGACCCTATTCGCCTCCTTTTCGAGAACTGCAAGTTTTTCACGAAGTTCTTTCATCCGCGTCTGGCAGCCGGTGGTGTCAGCATCCAGGCTCTCTTTGTTTTTAAGAAGCATCCCGCGCTGGTCTTCAAACGCATAAATACGATTTGTCTGTTTAAAGGATTCCAGCTTTTGTTCGGAATCCCGGAGGTGCTTATAGGAAGTTGAAACCTTGTTTTCCAGGAATAAAGTAGGCTTTGAGTCGTTAAGTATCTGGAGTCTTTTGTCCTGGTAGTTATTGATCAGCGAGTTTACTACACTGGCTGCTACTCCAGGGTCTTCACTCCGGTAGGTCACAGTAATCAGATTCGCGTTCTTCTCTGCCTGCACCGTGAGGCTTTTTTCCATTAAAATTATTGCCACCTGTACGGGGTCTATCACCCCAGCAGCAATGGAACTCGTCTTGTGGATGAACTTATCTACCCCAATCTCACGAATTACCGTCTCTTTCAAGTCCTTGCTCGAAAGAATGGATACCTCCGAGTTCATGATTTCCGCCAGGCCGATCCGAAGAGGAGCCTGATCGTTGCCCACGTTTGGGGTCGTATATTCCCTTCCATACCGCAACATCAATACGGACCTGGCTTCAAAACGCATCGGGAGAATTTGGTAGACGATGTATGTACAAATAATGGAAAGAAGAAATACTGCCAGAATCCTGTATTTGTGTTTGCAAACTACAACAAGGATGTCTCTCAGGTTGAATCCTTGTGAACCGGATTCGGCGTTTTCGGTGTAATTTTCATAATAAAGGGATGGCGGGGCAGCAATCGGTGCGCCCGGTACGAGCTGTTTCATTTCGTTTGGTTCACCATTCATCTTAAATCCTTAAATATTTCGCCTGAGATTTGTGGTTGGACATTCGCCAGGCTCATGCCAACCAACCTCGCATGGCCCCCTGAACAAGGGGAGGAAAGCGCCGTCATCTCGCCGGGGATGTCGACGGCCTGGCTTGTTTACTATTCACCTGTCAATGTTTTTCCCATTCACCCACTCACCTGTTATTTTATAAAGCTCCGCCAACTCGATTACATCGAGAAGCCGTGGGCGCGTTTTTCTAAAAGCTCCAATCGAAAACTATTAGTGTCCATCCGGTGATTTCTACCGGATGGACACTAAATCAACTGCAACTTACATAAAAGCGGAGTAAATTCATCATCTTACTCAGTTACGAGCATCGGCTGAGGAACAGGAAATATCACATAAAATATTTGGGGTTCGATTATTTAATACAATTTCTTATCATTGCATTATGATCAAGTCAAGGGGTAAAGTTGGGGGGGGAGGGAATTGAGCTAATGTATACCTAATATGCCAGTTATAAGTTTAATTTTAAGCATATATGAACGATTGACACCCACTCGAACTTTTAGCCCTTATTCTCATCTCTATTTCTCAAAGTTGAACAGAACGTTTTTGTATTTATAAACATATGGTTAACGATACTTATAGGCAATCTGCCGAATCTTTCCCGGTAAGGAAAACCGCGAAGGACACTAGATACCGGTTTGCGCCTGAATGGCGGGTTGCGCGTCTTCCTTTACAACCTGGTGACGATACATCGACCGCAACCCTCATAGTGCCGCTTTATAGATAGTATACTCCAGGTACTCTCAGCTTTAGCGCCGGTCGGATTGGACCCGACAAGGAAACCCCCGGCGGACATGCCCCTCGCTCAGTTGATCTGATTATCAGAACCTACTGAAAAAGTAGGGAATGGGACTGGGGAAAAAAGGAACCAACCAACATGGTATAGATACTGCTCCGCCAACTCGATTACATTTCAAGTGCTAAATGAATCGGATGACAACGTTCAAAGGCTGAGCATTCATTTTGGGGATTCGAACATCTTAGTACAATTTGTTCGAATATCCAACATGAAATATTACCTGAGATTAATTCTTTACTTTCTTTGGGATCAGCATGCTGGAACAGGCTGTCGTGAGTCTTTTCTGACATAACATTCGGGTGTGGTAAAGGGGGATTTTGGGGTGTACTTGTTGGGTATATCGTTTACCTTGTATTGAATAAATAGTCCGTTATGTTAGGATGTTAGCCGTGATAAAGGGAGGCAGCCTGATCGCCGCCCTGAACTGACAAAAACCTTTTCCCGCGAACTGCCCTACCCCCTGAAAAATGCGAGCTGCCCTTGAGGGTTCGACGATTCACAGCTTCGAGACCCTTCCGGCTGCACCCTCATACCAGGTTGCATTCAGGATCGTGTGTGATGCCTCAAAATCCCTTTAGAAAAGAGAAATTAGCACCCTTTGTTACATAACTACTCGTTTGCAATCGCCTTTGAAGGAATCTTACCATACTCCTCAATCGCCATCTTTGCTCCTTTTGAGTTTTGTGAATAGGACTTGCAAAAGGTTCCACTGGCCTGGGGATAGCAGGCCTGAATAAGGCTAGGATTATATGGGGAAAATCCCGGAATTCCCGAAATTCCATTTAATTATCCTCCGTCCTGATCAACCCGGCGGACAACCTTTGGAATGTATCCGGATGCATCGATGTATGGAATGGCGTGAAAATTGGGGCACCACTGCAACACTCTCAAGTGCCCGTACCCGTTCAATCCAGTTTGCCAAAACGGCGAGATTAAACGGAGCTGGGTCACTGCCTTTGGTTGGCAGCATCTGGGGTCTTTTCTCCCTTGCCGGACGGCCCCCAATAATGGGGCACTCAGGTGCCGAAACAGGGCGCAATCAAAAAGGCGCCTCTCACCCTCTCGCTTCAAGTTCACCGAATCTACACAGAAGCGACACGAATCCGTAAACAAATCACAATAAAGTACTCTCTGCTTTTCTGCGGTCATGGAGATTTTACGACACTGGCCCTATCAGCGGGGCATGGTCTTGAGGTGTCGTGTGCTTGCGAAATCTGAAAGTGCGTGAGCATGTTTCGTTGAAACCTTTAGGCCTTGCCAAAAGACAATAGGCCGGAAGCGCTCATAATCGGCAGGAACCATATCGGGACAGTGCGCTTGATGGACGGCAAAGGGCTTGTGCCGAGGGACTAAAGTTATCCTCTCGGCGTAGACTGCACTTTGCCCGGAGGCGCTCTCAAACTAAGGACAGAACGAAATTATGGGGCAGGAACAAGAACTTGAGAGGATAAAAAAGATTTTTTGGAGGCGAAGGGGTTGGTTCCTGTGGCCTCTTATCTCGCTGCTGGTATTAACGGCAATAATTTGTGTAGTATTGCCGAATATTTACAAGTCAACCGCTACCGTGCTGATCTTAAACCAGCAGATACCATCCACAATGGTGCCTTCAACCGTTACCACTTACGCACAGGAGCGAATTCAGGCCATAACTCAGGAAGTGACATCGCGTTCCAAAATCCTGAAGCTGGTGGAAAAGTATAATCTTCTTCCTGACAAAGCCAAGAAGCTCACGACTGAGGACTTAGTGGACGCTATCCGCAAACGAATTTCATTTCAGACGATCAATGCTGAAGTTAACAAGGACAGCGGCCAGCCGGTAAATCTAACTATTGCCTTTTCCATCTCCTACGAAGATGAGGACCCGGGAAAGGCTCAGGCTGTGGCCAATGAGATAGTTTCCTTTTACCTCGAAAAGAATCTTGAGTCGCGCGAGAAGGTCGCTCGGGGCACTACCGAATTTTTGACCGAGCAGCTCAAGCAGGAGCACACAAGGATAGACGACCTGCAGACCAGGCTCGCCGATTTCCAGAAAGAGCACTTGGAGGAACTCCCGGAATATTCCGCCCTTAATATGCAGAAGCTGGAAAGGCTAAGCCAGCGTCTAAGCGACATTGGCATGCAGATTAGTTCCGCTGAAGAACAGCGGTCGATTCTTAAGGGGGACCAGGCATTGTTGGACCCCTATTCAAGCAGCGTCACGTCCAAGGTGTTGACCCCATCCGAACGGTTGCAGCAGCTCCAGTTGGAACGTGCTCAGGCGTTGTCGAAGTATTCCGCCAGCCATCCGACCGTTAAAGCAAAGGACGAGGAGATCACCCTTTTGGAATCGGAAGGTAAAGCGGGCCACGGATATGATAAGACGATGGATAATCTCAAGGCCGCCGAAAACAAATTGGCCAACCTGAAATCCACTTACACCGATAAACATCCTGAAGTGCAGAGCACCGAACGGGAAATAAAGAAGATAAAGGCGCAGTTGGCCGAGTTGCCGAATGACCGGCAGGCAGGTTCGAAGATCACTTCGGCCCCTACCAGCCCAGCCTATATCACCCTGAAGACCGAGTTGGAGAAGCTGTCTGTCTCCATTTCGTCTCTTCAGGCGGAAAAAAAGCAACTGGAAAAGGATATCCAAAATCTTTTGAAGAAGCTGCACTCCATGCCCCAGGTCGCAAAGCAGTTTAACGATATGGAGACGGAGTACCAATCCGCCAAGTTCAATTATAACGCAATAGAGCAAAAACTTTTGGGCGCAAGAGTTTCCCAGGGGATGGAAGAAGAGAAAAAGGGGGAATCTTTTCAGGTGGTTGAGCCGGCATTTCTGCCGGAAAAACCTGCTAAACCCAACCGGCTCGCTATAATGATGGCCGGCGCCGTCCTGGCGTTAGGATTGTCGTTTGGAACGGCTGCCGCGCGAGAATTTTCGGATAAGAGAATCCATGATTTGGAAGTCCTTCAAAGGATAAGCAGGTTCCCAGTTATTGCGATCATACCGGCAATAATATCCGAAGCCGATGTTGCCGCCAGGCGGAAACGAAAGGTTGTCCTCTGGGTTGCGGGCATGTGCGGTTTCATTCTCATAATCCTTGCCGTCCACTTTTTCGTAATGGACCTGGATATCGTTTACGCAAAGCTGGGCCGGCTGGTTCAAAAGAAAATCCTATAAGACTTCGGCAAGTTAGATTGAAGGATCGATATGCAATGGATTAGACGAATTGTCCAAGGACGCAGTAGAGCAGAACAATGGATGTGTGAAAGAATAGCGCCGAGGTTTCCAAATCTGGGAGTTTGCGGTCCTGCTTATTCGAAGACAAGAGTGGTCCCGGTCCACACCGGGGCATTGTCGAGGAACAAAATCGTGCTGGATGAAGACAACCTGGTTGCCGAGCAGTTCAAAATGTTGAGGACGCTGCTTTTCAACCGGACCAGGTCTAAAGGCTGGTCTACCATCCAGATCACAGGGTTTGGTGCGGGTGAAGGCAAGAGTCTCATCGCAACGAATCTGGCGATCAGTATAGCCAGGGATTCGAGGCAGACGACCCTGCTGGTCGACCTCGACTTCAGAAATCCCTCCGTTCACACCCTTCTCGGTCTGGACCCGGAAGTACCCGGTCTCACGTCCTTTTTCGCCGACGAGGCCGGGCTTGAAGAAATTCTCATAAACCCCGGGATCGAAGGACTCACGGTCCTTCCTGCCGGCGGCAGGGTCCTGCAGGCGCCGGAACTGATGGGGTCTTCGAGGATGGAAGCCTTGGTCAAGGAGCTTAAAGAACGCTATGAGGATCGGTACATCATATTTGATACCCCGCCTATGAACGGATTACCTGACGCGCTCGTTTTCTCGGAGTATGTGGATTCCATAATCATGGTGGCAAGGGCAGGCTACACCTCC
>Ga0187867_10004588_pt1 | contig 10655 bp, 6 predicted proteins | sample June2016WEW_13_1_FD_132976 | JGI IMG/M metagenome (GOLD analysis project Ga0187867, IMG submission 132976) | Peatland microbial communities from SPRUCE experiment site at the Marcell Experimental Forest, Minnesota, USA - June2016WEW_13_10 | ecosystem: Environmental > Terrestrial > Soil >... | reverse complement strand
GTCAAAGTGGAGGTTAACTGGCTCAGTTGGCTGGAGCAAGTCGGTAGGTCCTGGAGGGGTGGCCTCTAGCTGACGCTAAATAGGCTGGAATTTCAATAACTTACTTAAGTTAGCGGCATTGGGCCGGGCCGCGATGACTGCCTGAATTGACATGACAAGGATTCACTATCATGGCTCGCATGAGGCTTAGAAGCGCATTTTTGGGGTCAAAAACGATCATCTAACCCAAGCCGCAGTTGCTTCATCGACGGCCAGAGCCAAAGGACACTTCCTACCCGGATACGTCTGGCGAGCCCCAGGCCCGGCTTACAGGTATTATTTTGGGGTCAAAAAAGTGCTTTTAAGCGCTAATAAGGCATGTGTTTTCAATATTTATCCCTAGAAACCGGGCCATTATCTTGGCCCGACCAAACTGTGGGAGCGTGGTTTCGACCAAACACATTGATTCTGGATTAACGCGTGTAACAACTCTGAAAGGCTTGCTTCCATCGCACTTTATTGCCTAGAAGGGAAGGCTCGCATATGCCCATGATTAAACCGCCGCCCGACGATATTAATGAATGCGGAATTCTTAGACTTCTACGAGAAAAGAGCACAGAACGCGATGGAATCGCAGAAAAAGTTCAGCGGTTTATTGAAGTAGCAACCCCAATGCTTGACTTCGTAGCCTCCGGGCCCTTTCGCACCTATACGCTTCATAATCGCGATCATGCCAAAAAGCTTCTTCACCTGCTTGACCACATAATTCCGTCGAGCACTCTTCAAAATCTCTCCCCATTAGAATGTCTTATAGTTGTATATGCAGCGTTTTTGCACGATATGGGAATGGCATTAACGTCGACCGAACGTAACAGGATCTTAGAAAGCAGTGACTTTCAAGATAGCATACGAGAATGGCCTGAGATCTGGAACTCGCTCACGCAAGCGCGCAAACGTCTATCGACAATTGATGAATCAGAAAGGTTAGGAACCGAATGTTTCATCTTTCAACTAAGTGAGGCAGCTTTGTGTGCCTACCTTCGCCCAAGGCATGCAACGGCATCCAGATATAGAGAACTGTTTGATCATCTCAAGCACAAAATTCCAGATCTTTTTTGTTATCGGGAAATCTCATTTGAGGACTGGATGATCGAAATTTGTGTAAGCCATAATTTGGATGCGGCAATTCTTCATGAGAGGAAAGACAGTACAAGAGAATACCGCTTCCCGAGAGACCTGGTTATAGCCCAGCAGTCTGTGAATACTCAGTTCTGTGCAGCACTTTTGAGAATAGCCGATATTCTTGACTTCGATCGCGAACGTACGCCAAGAATTCTTTTTGAAAGCCTTGGAATTCCGTATGGAGAACTTCCTGGAGGTGACATCTCTTTGTGTGAATGGGAAAAGCATATGGCCATTCACAGCTTGAACATACAACGTGATGAACTACTCGTATTTGCTGAATGTCACCATCCATCTATAGAAAAATCGATTAGAGAATTCTGCATTTTGATAGAAAGAGAAATTCGCGATACTATGGCCATCCTAAAAAATAATCCACCGGATGTGCTTGATAAATATAAAATGGAATTGCCATTAAATGTCATACCAAGAATAAATAGTATAGGATATACGTACAAGGATTTATCTCTTAGATTGAACCAATCAGCTATAATTTCTCTACTTATGGGTGAACGACTATACTCACACTCTGGAGTAGCTTTACGAGAGCTAATACAGAACGCACTCGATGCATGCGAAGTGCGCCGTCGCCTTCAACCGGTGGGTAGCTATTCTCCAGCCATTGAGGTGACATCGGATGTGGATAGTATTGGCAGAAGATGGATTGAGGTAAATGATAATGGAATAGGAATGGATGAGCATGTTTTGAGTGAATATTTCCTGAGATTGGGTGATAGCTACTGTGAATCGCCCGAGTTCAAGCGGCATTTTGCAAAGCTCCGGATCACAAATGAACCGTTTCGGCCCATTTCGCGTTTCGGAATCGGAATTCTTTCAGTATTTCTTATCGCCGATATACTTGAGGTTAAGACAAGTAGTTTGTTTTCGCCTCGCGATGATCGAAAAGGTCGACTAGTCCGAATTGAGAAGCTTGGGGGGTTGGCATTTTTTGCTGACTCTAGCCGTAATAGTCCGGGTACAACCGTAAAAATTCGTCTGAAACCTGAGATTAGCTCTGTTTATGAAAAATTTGCAAATGAAACTGCTTCCTATTTGCGCTGGCTGATTGTTCGACCCTGGTTTCTTGTACGAATCGCTCTTGGCCTTGATCATCTTACATTTAACCTGCCAATGGTTGGCGGAGCTTACTATTCTATCTCACAAGAAGGGAGAGAGTACCTCCTACAGCAGGGCTATGAGACTGTAGTCGTTGAATTGGAAAGGTGGAGTGACAGACTCTCGGGAGTTGTGGTCCTACTTTTTGCAATTGACTCTAATGGTTTGTTATCGCTCGTGAAAGAGAATCGACGGATTGCATTCCTTAATGGAGAACCACGTTTAATCGACCCAGCCATTCTCGTTCAAGACTATAAGGGGAATAGACTGACCATCAACGGTTTCCATGTGAGGACTTTTCGGACAAAGAACCTGCTAAGATTCCGTGGTGGAACTCGGTTTGCGTTTCTGAGCGATGTTGATGCATCGGGAGGGGATGAGATTGAATTTGATGTATCACGCGAAAGGCTTACAAAAAAAGGACAGCAGTCCATAAGACGTGAGATTACTTCGGCTGTCTTAAATGCGCTTTCTGAAACTAATGTTTTGGCACGAATGGCACCTGAAGTCCGCCTCTCTATCCCCTCTATTTCTTTGGATGTGGCCGAGTTGCAAAGACGATTGATGAACCGTGAACACCGCCCCGATGCGTTGGGAGAATTATTTGATGCCGTTACCAGGCAGATTCCTGACGGGAAATGGCCTCATGGCCTACATCAGCAAATCGCAGAAAAGCTGGGCATCAGCTCAAAGCTCGTGAGCAATGTTATCGGGAGGCTTTTGGCAAGCGGCATCATCTCAAAATCAATAAGATAGTAAATTCATTATATGACAAATGCAGATGCTAAACAATTTAACATATCCTATGATATGTGTATAGATTCTTTGTCGTGAATTAGTGCTACTATCGTAGACATACAGCCTTGTTTGAATTGAAGTTGATATAGGCCTTAGCAAGCGTCCTCCGGGAATTTGCGGTGTTATTCAGAGTTCCGAATATCGTGATGATCGGTTCTCCGGTCCAGCAAAGCTATACTTCGTCAGACTTCTAGTACATATCAAGCAACTGCAGGTCCCCAGCCATCCCGATTAGCTTGGGCCTCTTTATCAGCAATCCAGCGACCAACAGAAAAACAGGCTTTGTTACGTACAGCTCTCGAGACTGTCGAAAAAGTCGATTTTGGGCCTCTTTTCGAAAATTCAGCCCAATAAAAGCAATGCCTTACATGCTATAGAAATCATAATTTAGAGTTTTTCGACAGTCTCCTCCCCTATATTAATCGATGGGCTTCGGCCAATTTGTGAAGATTTGCAGATCGGATGCTGACGCGGGGCGCCTGCCCCGGGCTCGATTCCGGCCGGTTCCGGGATCGCAAAATGAAGTTGAAAAATCCCCCTGAATCCCCCTTTAGAAAAGGGGGACCTCAAATCCTAAGCCCTAACATCCATCCCCCGTGCCGGAGCAGCCTGCACCCTGGCCGCAGCCTCTCCGCCTGATTTTGAACCCATTCAGGCCGCGGCCGGAATAGACCGCTGCGAGCGCCGGTTCGATGAACCCGCTGATTTCGATGGGTTCTATACCGGCCTTTGTGAGCGTATCCGCCGGACTTTCTCCGATTCCCGCCACCAGGACGGCCCGGCAATCCTTCAGGGTTTCCGCCAGCTCTTTCCATCTCAAGATGCCGCCGCCGGGTTCGGGGGCCATACGCTCCCCGACGCAGTGGAAACCATCTTCGGTTTTGGACCAGATCTGGAGCCTGTAGGCCTCTCCGAGGTGCTGATTTACGAGTATCCCTTCCATTGTCGCCACTGCGACGTACGGCCGCGAAGCCTGGTCGGGAGAATGACCCGCGCATTCCGATAGACAACCGCGCAGCTCGTCGGTGCGGTCTTCTCCCAGCAGCCCCACCGCGTCGGCCCGGCACCTGGTGCAGTGCCGCATCTGCGGCAGGTAACGTTCGGCTTTTGCCTGGATATCCTCCATCATCTGCTTGCCGGGCTCTTCTATATCCTCAAAAGGCGTATCCTTGTTGGGGTGCATCGCCATGCAATTGAGTATATCGACTCCAAGACCCGCCATGGTCCTGGCGACTTCTTCGACGTGATGGTCGTTTATTGAAGGAACCACAATAGTGTTTACCTTAACCGTAATGTTTCTGCTCTTTAATCCTTCTATGGCGGCGATCTGCCGTCTGAGCATCAGTTCGGCGCCTTTCAGGCCCCGGTAGATGACCTTTGCGTCGCGGACCCAGCTATATATCTTCTGCCCGATTTGCGGATCGACGGCATTGACCGTTATTGTGACGTGGGATACCCCGATTTCGGCGATCTCGTCGAGGTAGCCGCCGATTCCGAGCCCGTTGGACGAAAGGCACAGAAGAATATGCGGAAATCTTTCTCTCAGGAGGCGCATCGTTCCGAGCGTTTCCTCGGGATTGGCAAAAGGATCTCCGGGGCCGGCGATTCCGGCGACCGATATCCGGGGCTCGCGCTCCAGGATTTTTTCCACATACCGTGCGGCCTGCAACGGGGAAAGTACCGCGCTTGTAACCCCCGGCCTGCTCTCGTTGACGCAGTCATATTTACGGTTGCAATAATTGCATCTGATGTTGCACTGAGGTGCAACGGGCAGATGAACACGGCCGTAGGAGCCCTTGGCCTCTGCATTGAAACAGGGATGGCGGCTGAAATCGCGCGAGATGTTCATTTCAGTTTCCTTTCTTACATGTATGCATAGCCAACCGGCGAATCATTTTGATTACTCTCGAGAAGGGCGTTCACAATGCGGTCGAGAAGCGATTGGGTCCCTCTGTAGCCTACGTGAAGGATTCTCTGCCCTCCGAATCGGTCGTGGATGGGAAACCCCACACGGACCAGTGGAATGCCGAGCTTCCTGGCAAGCGTGTAGCCCTTGCTGTGCCCGATGAGCAGATCGGGTGAAAGCTCCTGGGCGAGTTCCTCGATCTGTTGGAAATCCATTCCTTCATGGACGGCGGGCGATTGCGGCGCTATCCCGGCCGTAACACGCTCTATGGCCTGCTCGAACCGGCCACTCCTGCCGCCTGAGGCGCAAAGTACCGGTGTAATGCCGACCTCGCACAAAAAAGAAGTGAGTGCAACTACCATGTCTTCTTCGCCATAAACGACAGCACGTTTGCCAAAGAGATATTTGTGCGCATCCACGTAGGAATCGATCAGGCGTCCCTTCTCCAGTGCGTGTTTCTCCGGGCACTCTTTACCGCTCAACTGCTCCAGCGCGCCGAAGAAAACGTCTGTTTCGCGTATGCCTATCGGAATTCCCATCCCGTGCAGAGGCACCCCGAAGTGTTCATCGAGAAATTTTCCGGCCGTTTTGAAATCTTCCAGGGTTGAGCCGAACTCGAAGGTTGCATCCGCTCCTCCCATGCGCCTTATGTCTTCTATAGGTGTGCCCCCTCGGGGGATCTTTTCACAGTCCTCCAGGGCCGGTCCGTCCAGGGTCATGGAGAAGTCGGGCAGAATGACGGACGGGTACCGGAAATCATCAACGACTTCCTTGAGGTAGCGAAGGTCCTCGGGTGAGAGAAAACCCGGCAGCAGATTCAGCATGTGTGCGCAGGCCTTGTCCTCTGAGAGCTGCTCGACCACTGCTCTTACAGCGGCATGGAATCCTTCCATGTGCGTTCCGGAGTAGCTCGGCGTAGATACCGTCACGAGAGCGGGAAGTTGCAGGACGCCGCTTTGACGCATCTCATTGCGGAATTCCTTTACGATCATCGGCACGTCGTCGCCTATGGTTTCGGTCAGGCAGGTGGTCGCAACACCGATGAGTTTTGCTCCGAACTTGGCCATGACGTTTTGCAATCCCTGTTTGAGATTGGGTCCTCCGCCATAGACCGCATGTTTTTCTCCAAGCGATGAGGAGGCGATATCCATGGGCTCTCTGAAATGGCTTATTATGTAGCGGCGCATGTAAGTCGCGCAGCCTTGGGACCCGTGCAGCATGGGCACGGCGCCTTCGATGCCCCGGAAGGCCAGGCAGGCCCCGAGAGGCTTGCAGAGCTTACACGCATTGGTAGTGGAGGTGTATGACGAGCGTTCCATTTTACGCCTTCTCTTTCCTGCGGGGCACAAAGCGCCAGACCGGGCTCATGACCGAGCAATGAACTTCCCTTGCGAAATTGAGCATCCCCACAAACCCCTCGAGAGGCTGCTTTCGTTCATGATTGTGGTCGCAGAATCCGACGCCCAGCTTATAGGCGATAGGCCTCTCCTTGACGCCGCCGACAAAAATGTCGCATTCCTTTTCCTTAAGAAAGCTGGCAAGCTCCAACGGGTTGGAGTCATCGACTATTATGGTCCCCTCGTCGGTGATCTCGTGCAGGTCCCTGTAATCTTCCTCGGTACCCGTTTGAGACCCCACCATAACGACCTGCATGCCGAGCAGACGGAAGGCCTTGACCAGTGAGAAGGCTTTGAAGGCCCCTCCTACGTAGATGGCGGCCTTCTTTCCTTCAAGGTCTTTCCGGAATTTCTGGAGCTCCGGATAGAGGACCGAGAGTTCTTCTTTGACCAGTTGCCGCGTTCGCTCGATAATCCCGGGGTCTTTGTCCCGGAAAAATTCCGCAACGTCATAGAGCGCCTGGGCCATGTCCTCTACACCGAAGTAGGAAACCCTCTTAAAGGGAATTCCGAAGGACTCGTTCATCATTTTGGCAAGCTCGACAGTTGCGCCCGAGCACTGGACCAGATTCAAAGCGGCGCCATGGGCCCGCATGATGTCTTCGACGCGTCCGTCCCCGGTAATATTGGCAACGGTCTCGACGCCCATTTTTTTGAAGTAATCCCGGATGATCCAAAGCTCTCCGGCCAGGTTGAAGTCCCCGAGGATATTGATGCTAAGAGGCGGGATGTCCGTGGTATCCCCCGTTCCGACCAGCCGGAACATGGCTTTGCAGGCGGCGCTGTACCCCTCGCGCTTGTTTCCCTTGAACCCCTCGGATTGAACCGGAATAACCGGGATTTTCTTTTCTGCGGCGACCCGCCTGCAAACCGACTCCAGATCGTCTCCGATGATGCCCACGATGCAGGTCGAATAGACGAATGCCGCCTTCGGGTGATGGCGATCTATCAGTTCTGTGAGCGCCCGGTAAAGTTTCTCCTCCCCCCCGAAAATGACATCTATTTCCTGGAGGTCGGTTGAGAAACTGAGCCGGTGCAGGGCAGGGCCCGAGGAGAGTGCGCCCCGGATATCCCAGGTATATGCCGCGCAACCTATAGGGCCATGGACGAGGTGCAGCGCATCCGCAATCGGGTAGAGCACGACCCTTGAGCCGCAGAATACACAGGCACGCTGACTTACCGCTCCGGCAAGGCTTTCCCGGTTGCAGTCCATTTCGAAGGGCTCCTGGCCCTTTCTGTGGATTTGACCACTGCGTTCCTTGAAGATTACTGCCTCGGCGGTGCTCATTGGATTTCCCTTTCAGTTGTTGCAGGATTAAAACGATCCAATCCTTCAATCCCTCAATCCCTCAATTCCTCAATTCCTTAATCCCTCAATCCCCGAATCCCTCAATCCCTCAATCCTTCAATCCCTCAATTCCTCAATTCCTGAATCCCTCAAAAAAGATAGCTTTCAGCGGGCTTTCCTTCCTCGAGCGCATCCAGTATTTCATCGATGTCGTTTTCACCGTTTACGTTCCGGTACCAGTATCCCTGCGGGTAGATGACCAGGATCGGCCCTTCCTCGCAAAGCTTGAGGCAGCCGGTGCTGGAGACAATGGCATTCATCCCGCGCTCTGAAAGTTCCTCTTCCAGGTAGTTTATGAGGTTCATCGAGTCTTTCTTGATGCACTTTCCCTTTGCTTCCAAGCCTCTGAAGCTGGCGCATACGAGTATGTGGTGGTCAGGTTTTTGCATTTTCGTGATCCTTTTCTGAAAACCCAGACTTTGGTTTTTTTCACTCTTCACTCTTCACTAATCACTCTTCACTCTTCACTAATCACTCTTCACTCTTCACTGCTCACTGCTCACTCTTCACTCTCACATCACCAGTTCGAAAGATTCCTCAGGGGCGTCCCTGTCCTGGCGGTCGAGGAGCGCATCGAGTATTTTTTCGAGCAGGCGTATTCCCCCCCTGTATCCGACGGTGGGAAAGTAGCTGTGCCCGACACGGTCGAGGATAGGGAACCCGAACCTGATGAAGGGAATGTCCTCGTCCCGCGAGATATACTTGAGGTAAGTGTTCCCCATCATGAGATCGACGGGATCGTTTTTTACCCACTGGTGGAAAAGGAACATGTCGCCCCCGGCCTTTACATTTACCTCGTGAGGTATGTCCCTGGTGATTTCCCGGATTTTGGTCTCGAATTTCTTGCCGGTGCTGCCGGTGACAATGTGGATGGGCCACATATCTATCGAGACGAGAAATTCGGTAAGAGAGATGAGTTGGTCCGGGTCTCCGACAAGCCCCACTTTTTTGTGATAGAAGTACTGGTGCATGTCGGTGATGACGTCGAGCAACTGTCCACGCTCGACGTTGATCGAATCGGGGACGCTCACTCCGGCAATTCTCCTGAGCGTATCGATGAACGAGTCCGTTGCCGTAAGGCCGATCGGAAGTTCGAGCAATTCACAGTGGACGTTACATTTCACATCCAGGGCGCGCGCTGCCGGCCATGAAGCGGTCCGGCCGAGCGCAACGGTAGCCTTGCTCTCACCGGTGCTCACCAACTCGCCGATTGTGACCCCGCCTTTGGGGTACATTTCAAATTTTCCGGTCTGCGGGCGATTCAACACATTGGAAGTGTCGGGGAAAATAACCGACCGGATACCCAGTTCGCCGGCGATCCTTCTGATCTCTTCCATGTCCGATGGCTCGACATATCCGGGTATTATGTTGATCTGATCCAGCCGCTTGCCGTTTGATGCGGAAAAGTAGCTCACCATGGCTTTCGTCATATTGGCGAAGCCGGTTACGTGCGATCCCACATAGCTCGGCGTATTGACGTGGATGACGAACTTGCCCTTGGGTATCTTGCCATCGGCGTCGGCTTTTCGCGCTATTTGAGGGATATCGTCTCCGATCGTTTCCGACAGACAAGTGGTGTGCACGGCTATGACGTCAGGCTCGTAAACCGAGAAAATGGTGTCGATCGCCTGAAGCAGATTAGCCTGTCCGCCGAATACGGAAGCCCCTTCGGTAAACGAACTGGATGCAGCCATCACCGGTTCCTTGTAATGCCGGGTAAGGGCACTGCGATGATATGCGCAGCATCCCTGGGAGCCGTGGCTGTGAGGCAGGCAGCGGTGAATGCCAAGGGCGGCGTACATAGCTCCGATCGGCTGGCATGTTTTCGCCGGATTGATCGTGAGGGCGCTTCGTTCGCTGACCTCTTTTGGTGTATGTCGCAGCAGCATGGGGGTATCCTCTATCTCCTAATGTTGAAAGATGCTCTTGTTTGAAGACCGATCACTCGCACGCATAGGTGGCGGCAAGTTCGGGGCTTTTCTGCCAGGGCGCTTTCAGGTACGACCATACTTTGCAGTTCACCATGCGGTCGATTTCCCTGTAGAAATTTACCGCGCCCTTGAATCCTGCGTAGGGACCACCGGAATCGTAGCTGTGGAGCTGCTTCATGGGGACGCCCTTTTTCTGGATGGCGTACTTTTCCTTGATCCCGGCACAGAAAATCGCCGGCTTGTAGATTTCTATCATTCTCTCTGTTTCATACTGGCTGATATCGTCTATGACCAGAGTCCCATTCGCCATATCGGGCATCATTCCTTCATAGTCCTTGAAAGAGAAGCCCATCTTCGAAAGCTCTTCGATTTGCTCGGCGCTCTTTCTGGGGCGGTATCTGTCCGGGTCCGGATTCACCACCAGTTCTTCGATGTTTCTGCTGTCCGCGTCGACCTTAATGTCGGGCAGCACTCGCCTGCCCTCGTAGTCGTCGCGGTGCGCAAACTCGTAGCCGGCCGAAATCGTCTTCATGCCTATCTCAGCAAAAAGTTCCTGGTAATGGTGAGCGCGGGAGCCTCCGACAAAGAGCATGGCGAGCTTGCCTTCGCAGCGCGCCCTGACCTCGGCCTGAACTTTTTCCACCTCCACCATCTCCTCGGCTATAACCTCCTCCACCCTGTCGGTGAGTTCCTGGTCCTGGAAATATTTTGCGATCTTGCGCAGGGACTTTGCGGCGGAGTTAGCCCCGATGAAGTTGATCTTTATCCAGGGAATTCCGAATTTTTTCTCCATCATCTCGGCGACGTAGTTAATGGATCTGTGGCACATGATTGCGTTCAGGTCGGCGGTATGCGCGCTTGCGAACTGATCGTAGGTGGAGTTGCCGCTGAATGTAGCCACCGTGGTGATCCCGCATTTTTCCGTTATCCGGTCGATCTCGAAGCCATCGCCGCCTATGTTGTACTCTCCGAGCATGTTTACGCGGAACTTGCCTTCC
>Ga0187867_10004587_pt1 | contig 10655 bp, 7 predicted proteins | sample June2016WEW_13_1_FD_132976 | JGI IMG/M metagenome (GOLD analysis project Ga0187867, IMG submission 132976) | Peatland microbial communities from SPRUCE experiment site at the Marcell Experimental Forest, Minnesota, USA - June2016WEW_13_10 | ecosystem: Environmental > Terrestrial > Soil >... | reverse complement strand
CGACTCGGACACGGACCGATAGCTAGTCGCGACGCCGCCAAAATCCAGTAACTCTGGGTCCGGCAGTCACTTCACCGGGGTTCGACGGTGGTTTCAGGCTTAGGCGGTCTTGGACCCGGATCGAGCCCGACGCTTCACCCGGCGCTGCGGCCCTCCGCCCTGGTGCGCTGCGCGGCGGCGCAACTCCAAGATCCGCACCACTGCAGCGATGACCACGAACAGCCCACCGATCACAGCCGCAAGCAGGAGCGCTACCCCTTGGGGAAGATGGCCGTGAGCGCCAAGGAAAGAAACCCTCGCACGCTGGCCGTTTTCGAGAATGAAGACAATGAGGATCACGAGCACCAGCAATCCGCCGACGACGGCCGCCCAAAAGCCACTGGCGCGAGTGTGGGTAAAAGGTGGAACCTGCGAAGGGTCGCTTGGAGCGCGGGACCGTACCTCAGGCTCCGGCTCTATCGGCACCGGGGTGTGGCTCGCAGAGTCCTCGTCGCCAACTGCTTCGCCTGCCGAATCGTCCTGTTCCATGAGGTCAATACTTTCCCATATTCCTGGTGGCGGAATACTGGCGCGATAAGGCTGAGGTGACCTTTCGTGCGCCCAGGTTGCGGTCACCCCGATCCATCGGCCCCCCGAAGGACAAACCCTGTGACCGGGTACTTCTGGTCATAGTGCCCCCAACCTAGCCACAAGGGTCTGCGCACGCACTAACGCGGCGCCTCGTTTTCGGACCCTTAAGGGTCTCGGACGGACCGAGTCCCCGTCACCTTCGCCCGGTGCCTCGTTGAGATCAGTGGCACGGACGTTCAAAGCTAGCGAGCTCGTGGGATGTCCCTGGGACCCGGCACGCATTGAGTATCCTCCTAACACCATGAGACGCGGGGGAATCATGACAACCAATTCCGGCGCGGCCGCGTTCGCCGCTGTGTCGGCCCTGATGGCCTCTGCAGTTCTTCTGCTCTCGTCGGTCCCGGCCTTCTCAGCCCTCTCCCACGCCGAGACGACCGCCTCGGGTGCGCTTACCGTGTTGCGCGCGAGCGCGAGCGCGAGCCCTCCCCCCCATTCGGTCTCGCTCGGCCCCATGGCCGCCGCGGCACGTGTTCACTTCGACGTGACGCTCAAGCTGCCCGACCCTGGCGCGGTCACGGCCTTCATCGCCTCGTTGTCCGATCGGGTCTCGCCCAACTTCCACCACTTCTTGCGCCCGGGGCAGTTCAGCCAGATCTTCGGGCCAGCCTTATCAGCAGTAAGCGCTGTTGAGGCGGTGCTCCGTTCTGAGGGACTGCACCCCGGAGAGGCGAGCACGGACCGACTCCTGATCCCGGTGACGGCGTCGGCCTCGGCGATCGACCGGGCCTTTCACGTGCGCCTCGTTCGCTACCGCCTGCCTGATGGACGAACCGCGTTCACGACCTTGGCGCCGCCGAGCATCTCGTCGCTTGTGAGCCGGGACGTCGACGGAGTCGTCGGCCTCAGCGATCTCGTTCAGCCTCAGAGCTTGCTCGCCAGTGCTCGCGCTCATCGGACCCTCCTGCCGCGGTCTTCGGCTCTATTGCACCCGAGAACCGCCGGGCCGACACCGTGCACTGCCGCGGCGAGCATTGCCAGCAGCTATGGGGGCTACACGGCCGACGAGCTGGCTGCTTTCTACGGCATGACGCCCCTTTACTCCCTTGGCGACTTCGGCCAGGGTGTCCACGTGGCTTTAGCCGAGTTTCAGGCTGACCTGCCATCTGACATCAGCGCCTACCAGGCTTGTTACGGGACAAGTGCCACGGTGAACTACATCCCCGTCGATGGTGGTGCCCCCCCGAGCACCGACGTCAGCCCTGAGGCCGCCATGGACATTGAGGACCTGATCGGTCTCGCCCCGCAAGCGACGATCGACGTCTACCAGGCGCCGAGCGGATCGAACGGCGATGCGCTCGACGTCTATTCGACCATCGTCGACGACGACACCGACCCCGTCGTCTCCACGTCTTGGGGGGAGTGTGAACAGGACCAAGAGGCCAGCGACTCGTCCTTTTTGGGCACAGAGCAGAGCCTCTTCCAGCAGGCTGCCACCCAGGGCCAGACCGTCTTCGCCGCGGCTGGCGACGCTGGCTCGACCGACTGCCTAGGCGACGCCAAATCGCCGAACCAGGACCTGCTCGCCGTCGACGACCCCGCCAGCCAGCCCTACGTCGTCGGGGTCGGGGGCACCTCGATCGCCGCCAATTCCGAAACGGTCTGGAACGACGTGAGCGGCGCAGGCGGTGGCGGAGTGTCCTCCACCTGGTGCATGCCTTCGTACCAGGACCAGTCTGGCATCGAAGGTCTCATGGATCCCGACTCCGAGCTCTCGGATCTCGTGCCGGGCACGAACTGCGCGACGGGCAGCTATATGCGCGAGGTCCCTGACGTCACGGCCGATGCCGACCCGGCCTCCGGCTACGTCGTCTACTGGGAGGGATCTTGGTCGGGCGCTGACGGGTTCCTCTACGGCGGTACCAGCGCCGCAGCCCCACTTTGGGCCGCCGCCGCGGCCCTCATCGACTCGTCGCCGTTCTGCGCCGACTACGACTCGGGACACGCAGGCGTGCAGCCCGAAGGCCTCTACCTGGTCGCCGGCCTCGGATCGGCCCTTTACGACTTCGCCTTTAACGACATAACGACAGGGAGCAACTACGTCCCGTCCTCCGGCTACTCAGGAGGGCTGTACCCGGCGACCGCGGGCTTCGACATGGCGAGCGGGCTCGGATCTCCCAAGCTCGCCTACGACAACAACTACTACCCCGGCCTGGCAGCCCAACTGTGCCTCGAATACGGCACGCAGAACGTGACGACGAAGATTATCGAGGTCTCACCGGACGCTGGGCCGAGCGGTCAGTCGACAACAATCACCATCGAAGGCTCCGGCTTCCTGCCCATCGCAGGAGCCGACAGACTGCAAGTCGGGACGAGCTGGATCACGGTGTCCTGCTCAACTAGCACCTCGTGCACAGCCACGCTGCCGGCCTCTGGTCCGGGAACGATCAACCTCGTGATGTCGGTCGAGGACATGACGCTCAGCCCCGTGGAGGCGAGCGACCAGTTCACGTTCGCGGCACCGCCATCGGTCAGCGCGATTACGCCCGCCGCCGGGCCCAGCAAGGGCGGCACGAAAGTCACGATCCACGGCAGCAATTTCGTCGGCACCGTCTCTGTGGCCTTCGGCGACAAGACGGCGACGGCCGTGCAGGTCATCTCGCCGTCTGAGATCAGCGTCGCCGTGCCACCCGGCTCGGGAGCGGCTCCTGTGACCGTGTCCACCGTCGGTGGCTCGAGCCCGAATAACGCCGCCAGCACCTACACGTTCCTGCCCGCCCCGACAATCACCAAGATTTCGCCCGCCTACGGGCCAGAAGCGGCCGGCACTGAGGTGACAATCGAGGGCAGCAATTTCGTCGGCAACGTCTCTGTGAGATTCGGGGGAAAGCTCGCCAGCCACGTACACGTCGTGTCGGCCTCGGAGGTGACTGCGAGGGCACCGTCCGGTTCGGGCGCTGTCGATGTCCTCGTCTCTGCTAGCGGGGGCAGCGGCGATAGGCCCGCCGGAGGCTACGTGTTTGTGCCCGCACCGACGATCAAGAGGATCTCACCGGCCCAAGGTCCGAGAGAGGGCGGCACACGGATAACGATCTACGGCAGCAACTTCGTCGGTGCCGTCTCGGTGCGATTCGGCACAAGAGCCTCCACTCATGTGCGCGTGGTCTCGGCCTCGCAGATCACCGCCATAGCTCCACCTGGCTCCGGCACCGTCTTCGTGATCGTATCCGCAGCCGGCGGCCCCGGTCGAGACGAGCCCGCGGGAAGCTACCGCTACTGAGCCCACGGCATCGTGAGTCTTGCGCCTCTCGCCCAGGGCGCAGCCGCGGGATGCGCTGACGGGCAGGCTTCGGATTGGTCATCGTCCCTACAATCGGATCAGACTGCAAAGTGCGCTCGGCCGTCGAAGAAGATGAGGAGCCACCGATAATGCGTTCTGTCACCGCCTACGCCACTGCGGGCCCGAAAGAGCCCTTCCGGCGAACCACCATCGAAAGGCGCGACCTCGGCCCGACGGACGTCTTGATCAAGATCGCCTTTGCGGGTATATGCCACTCCGACATCCATACGGCCCGGGCGGAATGGGGCGAGGTCATCTTCCCTCTCGTGCCAGGCCACGAGATCTCCGGCACTGTCGAGGAGATCGGCTCCAGGGTCAAAAAGCACGCCGTTGGTGACCGGGTTGGCGTCGGCTGCCTGGTCGACTCGTGCCGCGGGTGCGAGAACTGCCTTGCCGGGCACCAGCAGTACTGCCTGAACGGCCCCATTTGGACCTACAACGGCGTCGGCAAGGACGGCCGTCCCACTGAGGGTGGTTACTCCTCCCACATTGTCGTCGACCAGGACTTCGTCCTGCACATCCCGGCGGGTCTCGAGCTCGAGGTGGCGGCCCCACTTCTTTGTGCAGGCATCACGTTGTACTCACCGCTCAAGCGCTGGGGCGTCGGCCCGGGCAGCTCGGTGGCCATTGTGGGCCTCGGCGGGCTCGGCCACATGGGCGTGAAGATCGCCCACGCTCTCGGAGCTGAGGTCACCGTGCTCTCCCAGACGCTTGCAAAGCAAGACGACGGCAGGAGATTTGGTGCCGACCACTACTTCGCCACCGGCGACCACTCGACCTTCGACAAGCTCAAGAACAGTCTTGGCCTCATAGTGAGCACGGTCTCGGCGAGCCTTCCCATTGACTCTTATCTGTCGATGCTGCGACTCGACGGTGCCATGGTAAATGTCGGCGCGCCTCCTGACGGCCTTCGTGTGAGCCCGTTCGCGCTCATGACCAACCGGCGCAGCTTCGCCGGCTCGACAATCGGTGGAATCCGCGAGACCCAGGAGATGCTTGACTTCTGCGCCGAGCACAGCCTCGGTGCGGAGATCGAGGTCATCGGCGGGGACCAGATCGACCAGGCCTACGACAGGGTCGTCAACAGTGAGGTCCGCTACCGGTTCGTGATCGACACGGCCAGCTTTTGAGGAAGGAACCGGCGATGAAATGCGAGCGGACCACGGACGTCCCGTCAAAGACATGACCAGCGAGCGGTCCACGGCCGCGCCACCGGCGGGAGGACAGCCGCCGATCGCCTCCCGCACAGGCCTCGCCATGGTCGTGGTCATGACGGGGGTGCTCATCACCGCTGTCGACACGACCATCGTCGTCCTCGCCCTGCCCGAGATCCAGCGTGGCTTGCACGTGGCGCTCTCGTCGGTCATCTGGGTCGTCATCGGTTACCTGCTCGTCATCACGCTGCTCGCCACCCAGGTCGGCCGCCTCGGCGACATGTTCGGCCGGGTGCGCATGTACGAGGCAGGTTTTCTCGTCTTCATCATCGGCTCGCTCGCCTGCGCGCTCGCCTGGAACGAGGCGGCCATCATCGGGTTCCGTATCCTCCAGGGTGTCGGCGGAGCCTTTGTCACCGCCAACAGCGGAGCGGTGATCGCCGACCTTTACCCTCCGGAGCGGCGGGGGCGCGCCTATGGCTATAACGCCGTCGGCTGGAGTCTCGGGGCGGTGCTCGGCATCGTGGTGGGCGGTCTCATCGTCACTTACGTTTCTTGGCGCTGGATCTTCTGGATCAACGTGCCTATCGGAGCGGCGGCATTGTTCCTCGCCACGAGGGTGCTGCACGAGCGCGGTCGCCGGGCGCGCCGTCACTTCGACGTCGCGGGAATGATCACCCTCGGCCTAGGGCTTTTCGGGGTGCTCTGGTCAATGACCACGCTCGCGACCTCGTCTTTCACCGCCTCGGTAACCGGCTACCTGGCCGGCGGCGTGGTGCTCATCTGTGCCTTCGTCGTCGTGGAGCTGCGCCAGGCCGAGCCGATGTTGCACCTCTCGCTCTTCAAGATCCCGGCCCTCGCCCCGTCCCTGCTGGCAGCTTTGTTCCAAGGGCTCGCCAACTACGCCGTGCTGTTCCTCGTCATCATGTACCTCCAGGGCCCCCGTGGCCTCTCCCCTATCCATGCCTCGCTGCTGCTGGTGCCGGGCTACGTAGTCGGCTCAGCAGTCGGGCCTTTCGCAGGGCGTATCGCCGACCGGGTCGGTCCGGTCCTGCCGGCAACAGTCGGTCTCGCCGTCCAGGTGATCGCGCTTTTCCTCTACGCACAGCTCACCGTCGGGAGTGGGTTGTGGCTCGTCGTGGTCGCGAGCGTGGTGAACGGCAGCGGGGCGAGCGCCTTTTTCCCTGCCAACAACTCTGCGGTGATGAAGGCCTCGCCGCCTGATGTGTTCGGTATCTCCTCGGGGATGTTGCGGACCTTTGCCAACATCGGCATGGTCTTCTCGTTCTCGGTGGCGATCCTCGTCGCCTCCCGCTCGATCCCCAAGCACCTCGCTTTTGCCATCTTCGTGGGCACGACTAGTATCCACGGTCATCTGGCGGCGGTCTTCACAACGGGCTTGCACGCCGCTTTTTACGCCTCGATGTCCTTCATGGTCGTGGCGGCTCTGCTCTCGGCGACGAGGAGCAGCCGCCTCCCGGGCCGGTCAGCACCTGGCCGTTAGAAGGCTGCTCTGCGGACGAGGCCTGCTACGAAGGGCCCGTGTCAACCAATTGGCGCCCCGAGCGCCTTTAATAGATTGATGACCAAAAGTGGCGGCGCGGCGGGCGCAGCCCCAGGCGAGGGCGAGGACTTAAGCGGCTCGACAGCGCCGGGCCTGGTCGGCACCGGCGCCGAGGGTTTCCACGAATTCTTCGTCCGCATCCTCCCACGAACGATTCGTGCCGCTCGGCGCCTCACGGGAGACCCCTGGATCGCCGAAGACGTAGCTGTCGAGGCTCTCGCCAAGGCTCACGCACGCTGGGCACGGGTCGCCCCCTTGGCCTGGCGCGACGCCTGGGTGCTGAAAGTCGCCTCCCGAGAGGCCCTCCGCCAGGTGGGCCGCAGGGCGCCGGTACCGGCCCCTGGACGGGAAAGGGACGAGTCCGATGACGTAGTGCTGAGGCTTGCCCTTGTCGCCGCCCTGATCCGGCTGCCCCGCCGCCAGCGAGAGACGATCGTTCTTCGCTATCTGTGCGACCTTCCCGAAGCAGACGCCGCCCTGGCGCTCGGCGTGTCGGCCGGCACGGTCAAGACCCATCTCCACAGAGCACTCGCATCACTTCGCGCCAACATCGGCGCCGAGTTCGAGGAGGGATACGCCCATGAGCTCCATGCCTGAACTACCAAAGCGTCCTTACATCCCGACTGCACCCGAGGAGCTGCTCGCGCGGGCCAAGCGCCGCAGCGCGGCGTCGCGCCGTCATCGCCTGGTTGGCGGCGGGGGCTCGCTGACCGTCGTCGTAGCCCTCGTCCTCGTCGGCATCCTCGTCCCTGCGAGCGGTGCGAGGCCGCAGCCGTCGAGCAAGCGTCCCGGCAAGATCGTCGTCTCCGCCCACATCGGCAGCGCCTATGAGCTCACCGCGAGCGAGACGCCCGCCTCGCCGGCATCGCCGGGGGTGGCCAAAGCGGTCGAGAAGGCCGAGGTTGGCTTCTCCCTCGAACTGATGCGCGACCTCGTCTCCACGAACGCAGCAGCCGAGCCGACCAACGTGCTCGTCTCGCCGTCCAGCCTGGCCACGGCTCTTGCCATGTTGGAGCTCGGCGCGGCTGGTTCCACCGAGCAGGCGATCGCCGCGACGCTCCAGAGCGCAAGTCTCTCGGCCGGAGACCAGGCCGCCGGATGGCACCGGCTCGAAACCCTGCTCGGCGATGAGACCTCGACAACCGGAGCGAACCTTAAGCACGAACCAGAGCTCAACATCGCCAACGCGCTCTTCCTCCAAGAGCACTTCTCCGTGTTGCCGGCTTTCGTGCGCGCCCTTTCGAGCGAGTTCCAGACGGGGCTCTGGGAGGTCAACTTTGCCAACGACCTCGCGGCGGCAACCAACGCCATCAACCAGTGGACGAGCGAGAACACCAAGGGCTTGATAAAGGAGCTCTTCAGCCCGGGATCGTTGACGCCGACCACGGTTCTCGTCCTCGCCGACGCCGTCTACTTCCACGCCGAGTGGGCCCGCAAATTCGACAGCGCGACGACTGACCGGCCCTTCTATCTCGCGACGGGCTCGAGCGAGAGCGTCCCGTTCATGACCTCGGGACCAGACGAGTCGTCGAAGCTGTTGACGGTCCCTGTCTCCGCCAGCAGCCACTACACCGCCGTCGAGCTGCCCTACGCCGGCAAGAAGCTGAGCGCGCTCGTCGTAATGCCCACCGGATCCTCGCTTTCGAGCTTCGTTTCCTCCCTCACACCGGCCTCGCTCGGCCAGATCGTGGGTGGCCTGTCGAGGCAGGCCATCCAGCTGTTGATGCCCACCTTCACCGAGCACGATGACAATCAGCTGAACCAGACACTGTCTTCAATGGGCATGTCCCAGGCGTTCGAGCAGGCGAACTTCACCAACATCACCCCCGAGCCGCCGCTCGCGGTTCATGCCGTCGAACAGCATGCCTATCTCCAAGTGACTCCGCAGGGTACGACGGCCGCGGCGGCAACTGGAGTCGGCGTCGTGGCCACCGCGACACGCGCTGGCGAGCCGCGAGTTGTCATCATCGACCACCCGTTCCTCTTCCTCGTAAGGGACGACGCGACGGGCGCGATCTTGTTCGAGTCAATGGTCGAGAACCCAGCCCTCTAAGCGGCGCTTTTGCGACCGCGAACCTCTGGCCACCCGGGGGCTCCCCGACACGCCCGAGGCTGGGGGAGGCGCGCCGGCCGGATCGCAACGACTCGTCACCGAGACTGCTGGGCGTACACGCGAGCCGCCCCCGGGACCCGAGGTGCCGGGGGCGGTCACGGAGTACCTCTCGCGAGGGACGGCAGCTCCGGTTCGTAGTCTAGGGAATGAGAGCGCGTCGTGCACCTGGGCCGGGCAGTTGTGCGTCGAAGCTGCCGCCGGGCCCGCCCGCCGAGGACACGGTCAACTGTCAGGACGATTGGCTCAGGGCTGGCGCCTTCCAGCGTGGCGAAACACGAGGTAAAGCACGCCTCCGATCACAACCAAGACAATCGCTGTCTTGATGAAGAACGCGATCAGGCCGACGATGGCGTGGAGCGCCACATATGCCACGACCACGGCTATGACAGCAGCCGCGACGACGGTCAACTTGTGGCCCGGGCGTAACCCCCGCTCTTGTCTGCTTGTTGGCTCGATCATGAAACCTCCCGCCACACCGTACTCCCGCCCAGCATGTGGCGGCAGTCGCCGCCGGCCGCGGGACACAAGCCACCTCTCGTTCGACAATGGGGGTCATTGTCCCGCCAATAGCCTTCGAAAGGCTTCTTACGAGCATCCAAAGTGCGTCGGGGACCGCGCACCTCCCCGTCTATAGTTGCATCGAGATCGAGCTCGTAACGAGGGTGGAGAGCCCAGAATGGGCCAGAGGAACAAGCCGAGGGCCTTTGACAAGGGCGGGCCGTGGCGCGTCCCGGGACTCGTCACTGGCCTGATCCTGATCGTCGCTCTCGGCGTGGCTGGGACCCTTATCGCCCTGCAACGAGCTCACCTGGACGCCGCCCAAGGCGGCCCACCCCCCGCCCACCCCACGACGACGGTCCCTATACCACCCCTGACGATCACCTCGGTCTCGCCCGCGCCTGGCACCGCCGACGCCGCCTTCGACACGAGCGTGACAGTCGACTTCTCCCAACCGCTCGCCAGCAATAGCCCCTTGCCGACCCTTTCCCCCTCGCCACCGGGAAACTGGGTAAGGACGTCCCCAGTAGCGGTCCGTTTCGTTCCGGACGGGTACTTCACCCCTTACACGACGGTGCAGCTCAGCGTCCCGGGTGGCCCGGGCGGAGTTCGCAGCAGCCTCGGCCAGGGCCTCACTGACACGCTCCGGAAGAAATTCGAGATCGAGGGAGGCTCCGAGTTGCGCCTCCAGCAACTATTGGCCGAGCTCGGCTACCTGCCCGTTGAGTTTGTGCCTGAGATCTCGGCCTCTGTTGTCCCGACGGGGGTCCCGATCTCGCCCCAAGACATCCACCAGGCGGCGAGCCTCCACCAGCCGGTTCAGTCGACGGCCCAACCTCGTGTTTCGGCGCTTGACGCCGAACCTTCGGACCCCACGAAGATCCCCCTTCAGGCAGTGCCGGGAAGCTTCGTCTGGCGTTATGACAACGTGCCGGCCCCCCTTAGAGCGCTCTGGACGCCCGGACAGCCGAACGTGATGATGCGGGGCGCCATCATGGCGTTCGAGAGCGCGCACGGCTTGGCCACCGACGGCATGGCCGGCCCCAAGGCATGGGCGGCCCTGCTCTTGGCGGTCGCGCAGCGTGAGGTGACCAACCAGCCTTATGACTACGTCGTCGTGAACGAGGCGTCGCCGGAGACCGCCTCTGTGTGGCGTGACGGCAAGATCATCTTCACGACGCCCGTGAACACCGGCATCCCGGCTGCCCCGACAGCGACGGGCACGTATCCCGTTTATGCCCGCTACGTCGTCACCACGATGTCCGGCAAGAACCCCAATGGGACTCCTTACAGCGACCCCGGAATCCCCTGGGTGAGCTACTTCAACGGCGGCGACGCCCTCCACGGCTTCATACGGGCGAGCTACGGGTTCCCCCAAAGCCTCGGCTGCGTCGAGATGACCTACGCCAACGCGGCCAT
>Ga0187867_10004585_pt1 | contig 10660 bp, 11 predicted proteins | sample June2016WEW_13_1_FD_132976 | JGI IMG/M metagenome (GOLD analysis project Ga0187867, IMG submission 132976) | Peatland microbial communities from SPRUCE experiment site at the Marcell Experimental Forest, Minnesota, USA - June2016WEW_13_10 | ecosystem: Environmental > Terrestrial > Soil >... | reverse complement strand
CGATCCATGACGGCCGGCGGTCGGCCGGGAAAGATCATCACAATCTCCTCCGGTGCTTACGCCAGTGCGAGGCCTGGCGGCTCGCATTACTGCGCGTCGAAGGCCGGCGTCGTCATGTTCACCAAAACACTGGCCATGGAACTGGCGGAGGCGCGCATCAACGTGAACTGTATTGCCCCGGGCTATATCCAGAATGACGGCGCGGTCCCTGACTCGGAGTTCCAACGGGCGCTGCTGAAGAACATCCCTTGGGGGCGCTTCGGAACACCGGCGGACGTTGCGCAAATGACATTGTTTCTGGCGTCATCCGCTGCCGACTATGTGACCGGTGAAGTGTTTGCGGTCAACGGCGGGGCCTATGCCGGGCGTATGTATCTTTCACTCAATACCGCGACGGCGCGATGACGATCGGCATTGCAGCGGCCCAGTACTTAATTTCATGATCGGATCGAGGAGCAGACAGCAGCGTCAGGAATGCCTGGCAGGAAAGTCGCGACTTTTGGCGATTGAGGCTTTTCGCACGCGCGACGGTCAACCCAGGCGCGAGGCGAATGCCCGGAGTTGCAATAGGTGCTGTCAGACCTCGAGCCATTCCCGGCGGACATCGGCATTGGCGTCGATATCCGCTGGCGTGCCTTCGAACACGATGCGGCCGTGACCCATCACGTAAAGCCGCTGCGAAATCCGCATGGCGATGGTCAGCTTCTGCTCGACCAACAGGATTGAGACACCGCGGCGGGCGATTTCTTCCAGCAGATGGCCAACCTGCTCGACCAGCATTGGAGCGAGACCCTCGGTCGGCTCGTCGATCAGGATCAGGTCGGGGTCGCCCATCAGAGTGCGGCACATGGTCAACATCTGCTGCTCGCCGCCGGACAGCACGCCGGCCGGATTGTTGCGGCGCGCGGCCAGGTTGGGAAACAGCTTGAACACGTCGTCGAAATTCCAGCGCCCGAAGCGGCCGGCACGCTTCAGGCCGAGCATCAGGTTCTGGTGCACGGTCAGTGTGGGAAAAATCTGGCGGTCCTCCGGCACGTAGCCGATGCCCGCCCGGGCCACCAAATTGGACTTCAGCCCGGCAATGTTCTGGCCGCGATAACGCACCGTACCAACCGGCTCCACCAGCCCCATGATCGCTTTGCAGGTGGTCGAGCGGCCAACCCCGTTGCGGCCCAACAGACTGACGATCTCGCCGTCGCCGACCGACAGGTTGACGCCTTGCAGGATGTGGCTCTTGCCGTAGTAGGCGTGCAGGTCCTGCACTTCGAGCATCATGGCACGTGCGGCGGGGCTTCGCCCCGAGACCCCACCAGGGGCGCTGCCCCTGGACCCAGCCAAGGCCGGTGGCCCTTGGAACCATTCATTTTGGTTGGGGAATGGGAGAGGGCCGACACGGGCCTTGATACGTCACGGTCGGCCCTCTCCCATTCCCCAACCAATGGACAGATTGCAAAGGGTCTCGCCCTTTGCCGGGAGGTCCAGGAGGGCAGAGCCCTCCAGGTGGGTCCCAGGGCGAAGCCCTGTCTCATGCCGCCAGTGCTCCGAGATAGGCTTCCTGCACCGCCGGATTGGCGCGGATTTCCGCCGGCGGGCCGGAGGCAATGACGCGGCCGTAAACCAGCACCGTGATCGTATCGGCGAGGTCGAACACGACCCGCATGTCGTGCTCCACCATCACCAGCGTCTTGCCCTGGGTCACCCGCCGGATCAGCGCCACCGCGTATTCGGTCTCGCTGTGGCTCATTCCCGCGGTCGGCTCATCGAGCAGGATCATGCTGGCGCCACCGGCAATCGTCATGCCGATCTCCAGCGCGCGCTGTTCCGCGTAGGACAGCAGGCCGGCCTGTACGTCGCGGCGCTCGGCAAGGTTGAGTTCCACAAGCAGCCGCTCCGTCTCCTCATTCAAAGCGCGCTGCCGGCCGAGTGCATGCCAGAACGAATAACGGTAGCCTCGGCTCCATAACAAGCTGCAACGGATATTCTCGAGCACGCTGAGCCGGTGAAAGATCGAGGTGATCTGAAAGCTGCGCGACAAGCCAAGCCGATTGATCCGATGCGGCGGCAAACCATCAAGTCTGACCGTGTCTAGCCGAATCTCACCCGAGGTGATGGCGAACCGGCCGCTGATGAGGTTGAACAGCGTGGTTTTTCCTGCCCCATTCGGACCGATCAAGGCATGCCGCTCGCCGGCGGCAACGTTGAGGTTGACGCCGCGAATGATCTCGGTCTGGCCAAAGTTCTTGGTAACCTCGACCAGCGACAACCCCGGCGCGGTCATCCGCTTTCTCCCATGGGCGCGTCTCCTTGTCTGGCGATGTCAGTCAGGCCGTCCCAGACGCGTTTGAACGCGATCGCTTCACGCCGCAGCCAGACGCCGCCGCCCACAAGAAACACCAGAGAGATCAACCACGGCATAACACCGTGGACGTCGATCGTGGAGCCGAACAGCACGAAACGCTTGCCTTGCGCCTGGCCGATGGTGAGGAACGACAACAGTTCCACCATGCCCACGAAACCGAGCAAAACAATCAGACCAGGCAGCAGACCCCGCGCATAAGGCAGCACGAGCCGGCGCAGCAGTCCGGCGCGCGCAATCGGCGCATGCTCGAGGACAATTCCGGTGAGACCGGCCGGCGCAAAAGTGACCATCGCGATGAACAGCACGCCGACGTAAACCAACCAGGAGTTCGACATCAGGCTGACGCCGCTTTGCATCAGCGTGATCAGGATGGCACCAAGTACCGGGCCGAAGAACGTCGTGGCACCGCCAATGTACGCCATCAGCAGAGCATTCGCCGCCAGCGGTGCAGCGACCGCATCGAAGGTGACAATTTCATACGTAATGGCGAACAACCCGCCGGCAATGCCGGCATAAAAGCCGGATAGCGCAAATTGCACGAACCGCACCATGCGCGGGTCATAACCAACGAACTGTGCCCGCTCATGGTTGTCGCGGCAGGCGTTGGCCATTCGGCCAAGCGGCGTATTGGTGTGGAAATACATGCCGATGGCGGCAATCATCATCCACGCCACAATGAGATAATAGACCTCGATCGAATGCGCATATTCCAGGCCGAATAAGCTGCGGCCGATCATGCGGTCGGTTTGGATGCCGCCCTCGCCGCCAAAGAAATGATGGAACATCGTTGCCGCAGTGGTGACCAACTGCACAATGCCAAGCGTGATCATGGCGAACGCGGTGGAACGCTGCTTAGTCGCCACGTAGCCGAACACGATGGCAAAACCGAGGCCGGCCAGGCCCGCGAGCAGCGGGACCAACTCCATCGGCACCGGCAGCTCTCCGGCACCCGCCGCGTTCAGGAAATGCACCGTGCTATAGCCGGCGAGACCGAACAGCACCGAGTGGCAAAACGACAGCAGCCCGGCCTGCCCCATCAGCATGTTGAACGACAAGGCGAAGATGATCATCATGCCGGTCTGGCTCAGCACGGACACCACAAATCCGGCGTGCCGGGCGTGTTGCCAGTCGTAAAACAGCCAGGGCAGCACAGCGGAAATCAGCAATGCGGCGAACCACGGCCAATAGCGGATGGTGCTCGCAGCCGAGCGCGGCGCGGGTAGCACGCGGGCCTCCGGCACCTGCGTAACGTCGCTCATGTTTCCCGCGTACCCATCAGCCCGCGTGGCCGTAGCACCAGGATGAGGATCAACAACGCATACGGCACCAAAGGCCCGATCCGCGAAACCGGAATGGTGAGGATTTCGCCCAGCAAATCATTGGACGCGATTGTCACGCCCAAGGGCTTCACGACATCGGCAAACGAGTAATCGATCACGACCGAGAACGTCTGCACCATGCCCATCAGGATGGAGGCAATGAAACAGCCAGCCAACGATCCGAGACCGCCGAATATCACCACGACAAACACGATCGGCCCCATCGCATCGGCCATCGCCGATTCGGTGGTGAGGTAATTGCCGGCGATGACCCCGGCGAGGCCGGCCAGGAACGAACCACCGGCAAACACCGTGGTGAACACCAGCGGCACGTCGTGACCTAACGCGCTGACCATGCCTGGATGGGTCAGCGAGGCCTGGATGATCAGCCCAATCCGGGTCTTTTTCAGCAGCAGCCAGGTCGCCAGCAGCATGCCGGCCGAGACCAGCAGCATGAAACCGCGGTACGCCGGAAAGTTCTCACCATATAGCGTAAACAGCGGGAAATCGAGCGAGGCCGGCACGCGATATGGCATCGGCAGCATGCCCCAGGTCATCTGCACGCCGCGGCCAATGATGAACACCAGGCCGAAGGTGAACAGCAACTCGGCAATGTGGCCGTTATGGTGGACCCGTCTGAGGCCCCAGACCTCGATCGCCGCGCCGATCGCACCACACAGCACGGGCGCAATGACCAGGGCCGGCCAAAAACCAACCCATTGGTCGATCTGATAGGCAAAATAAGCGCCCAACATGTAAATGCTGGCATGGGCGAAATTCAGCACACCCATCATGCTGAGGATCAACGTGAGACCACTCGCAAGCATGAACAACAACATGCCGTAGACCAGTCCATCCAGCAGCGAAATGAGCCCGACCTGCATGGTGTCAGCGCGTCCGAACAGCGTTGGGGCTTCGCCTCGGGACCCCAACCAAGGGGCCTTGCCTCTTGGACCCCCACCAAGGGCAGTGGCCCTTGGAACCATTCATCCTGGTTGGTTGGGAGAGAGGGGCCGACAGGGACCTCGATGCGCCATCGTCGGCCGCTCTCTCCCAACCAACCAATGGACAGATTTCAAAGGGCCTCGCCCTTTGACGGAGGTCCAGGATCGAGCCGCGAAGCGGATCGATGGGCCTCCTGCTGGGTCCAAGGGCGATGCCCTTGCGCTGCTCCGGTCGCGACACCATGCGGCTACGACGCCGGGCGCTTCATTTTGCAGGTGGTCGGCAGAGTTTCGTCGGCCACCGTGGTTTTGTACTCGGTCTTCCAGCCCATCCCGGTCTTCTCGACGTCGTAGGTCTGGCCCTTGGTCAGCACGGCCTCGTAGTATGGGTGGATCAGCTGGTGGTCTTCCTTGCGCATGACATTCATAGCGCCCAGCATGTCCTTTTGCTGCATGCCCTCGAGCTGCAGCGCGACCTTCAGCGGATCGGTCGACCCGGCCGCATTGATCGCCCGCACCAGCATATCGAACTGCGTGATGCCCTCGATGGCGATGAAGCCGAAGTCATGGGTGGCACGCCACTTTTTGACGAAATCCTCATAGGCCGCGTTGTGGTCCTCGACCGCGATGTTGTCGTGGATTTCCATCACTGACGTCATCCTGCCGTCAGCCGCGCCGCCGATCGCAGTCGGTGCACCAATGACATGGCCCAGGAAGGTATCGTAGCGAATGTTGAGCCCGGCATCGACGCCGGCCTTGATCAACAACGCGAGGTCTGGCCCATAATTGCCAGTCAGCAACGACTCAGCGCCCGATGCCTTGATCTTGGTGATGTATGGCGAGAAGTCCTTGACCTGCATCAGCGGGATCATCTCGTCGCCGACAATCTTGATATCGGGGCGATACATGGCCAGGAACTTCTTGGTGTCGTTGCGGATCGACTGTCCGAACAGATAGTCCTGGTTCAGCAGATAAACCGACTTCACCGTCGGCGGCAACGACTTGATGCGTGCCACCGCTCGCATTTCCACGCTGCCGGCGAAACGGAAATGCCAGAAGCTGCATTGCTCGTTGGTCAGTTCGGTGGCGAGCTGGCCGCAATTGAGCTGCAGCACCCGGTTATCGGGATTGCGCGTATTATGTTTATTGACCGCATCGATCAGCGCGGAACCGACATTCGATCCGACGCATGACATGACAAACGGCATGTTCTGGTCAGTGACACTTTTCAGTGCGATCAGCGCCTCGGCGGGCTGCAGCTTGTCGTCGAACGTGACCAGTTCGAATTTCTTGCCAAGCGCGCCGCCCTTGGCATTGACGTTATCGATGATGAACTGGAACATCTTCAGGCTGGCATCGCCGCCCGCGGCGAATGCGCCGGAGAACGGGTCGATATAGCCGATCTTGATGGTGTCGTCGGCTGCTCGCGCTGCCGTGCCCCACAAAGTCAGTCCCAGCAATGCCACAAAAACTGTGGTGAATAACCGCTGCCGCATATTCCCTCCCCTAGCCTCACAGGGCTGCTGGCGATCGTATCGCCATTTTGTGCTCAGCGGGACCATACCGTCCCGAACAAGGAAGTCAATTTAGCTGCCGCCGGATTGGCCTGCTCGGTGGGGGGGTGAATCCGGGCCGGCGATCCTGTATGGTGGGGCGATGCACACCTTTGCTTCCATCGCCATCGGGGTCATGCTGCTCGCCACCATCGGCGTGCTGTTCGCCGGATTGATCGGCATGGTGCGGGGACAAAGCGGCGCCACCTCGAACCGGCTGATGCGCTATCGCGTGCTGCTGCAGGGTGCCACCTTGCTGTTGCTGATGATTTTCATGAGCCTGCTGCGGTCCTGAACCGGCTCCCACCTGGCTTGACCCAATCTGGTGCACTCCGTTAGGTGCCGATATGAGCACCGCATCCCCTTCCGAATTATCCTCCGCCGCCGAGCGCGCGCGTGTCCTGGCCCAGGCATTGCCGTTTTTGCGTCGCTACGCCGGCGCTACGGTGGTGGTGAAATATGGCGGCCACGCCATGGGCGAGGAGCACCTGGCACTGGAATTCGGCCGCGACATCGCCTTGCTGAAGCAGGTCGGGATCAATCCCGTCGTGGTGCACGGCGGTGGGCCGCAGATCAATGCGATGCTGAAGCGGTTGGCGATCCAGTCGACCTTTATCGACGGACTGCGGGTGACCGACGCGGCCATGGTCGAGGTGGTCGAAATGGTGCTCGCCGGCACCGTCAACAAATACGTCGCCGCGTTGATCAACAAGGCCGGCGCCCTGGCGGTCGGGGTCTGCGGCAAGGACGGCAACATGATCCTGGCGCGCAAGCTGACCCGCACCAAAGTCGACCCGGATTCCCACATCGAACGCTCCCTCGACCTGGGCTTTGTCGGTGAGCCGGCGGCGATCGACGTGCGCGTGATCCATGCCCTGACCGGTGGCGGGCTGGTGCCGGTGATCGCTCCGGTTGGCGTGGATGCCGAGGGGCAGACCTATAACATCAACGCCGATACCGTTGCCTCGGCCATCGCCGGCGCGCTGCATGCCGAGCGGCTGCTGATGCTGACCGATGTCCCTGGCGTGCTGGACAAGCAAAAGAACCTGATCGACACGCTGACATTGAACGAGGTGCGGGAGCGGATCGAGGACGGCACCATCACCGACGGCATGATTCCGAAGGTGGAATGTTGTGTCGATGCGGTCCGGCAGGGTGTCAGAGGCGCCGTCATTCTCGATGGCCGCGTCCCGCACGCCTGCCTGCTCGAGTTATTCACCGAGGCTGGGCCCGGGACTTTGGTGCGGCGGTGAATTCAAATTGATCTCGTATCAACCCGCCTCAGACATCCGTTCCCACTTTCAGACCTGGGCGGCGCGGAAGTGGCGCCAGCGTGATTGTTCGAAATGGCCCAGAATGACGGCACTCGCCGCGGCAGCGAAGAAGCACCAGACTGACGCAAACGCCTGCCAGTAAAGCTCATAAGCTACGACGCAGCCCACCAGGACGATCACCCCCAACGCCGCCACGGTGCGCCACGACGACAACAGAGGCGGCAGGCAGGTCGCCGCCAGATAGGCCAGGGCCAGGCCGTCGGAATGCCGGGGTTCGGTCACGTAGACGACATGGCCATCGCGAATGACCGCGCCATGTGCGTGGGAAAGCAGCGACCAAAGGCACCATCCGCCGACGCCGCTACCAATCGCCAGGCAACCCAACAGAACGCGCCGCCGCCGCTTGTTCGGCTCGGGCAACAGTACCGCGAACGGCGCATACACCGGCCAGAACACCTGGGCGAACACCAGGAACAGCAACGTCAAACCCGCGGAACCTGGCCCGTCGGGTGCGACCGGAAGATTGAGCCACAGCAATCCCTCAACACACTGCTGCGACGCGAAGAACAATGGGGTCGCCGCCAGCGCCAATTGCCGCGGTTCAGTCACTCTCACCAAGGAGACGATTCCGATGCTTCCGGTCAACCCGGCCGTGACAAAACTTGCAGTGGCCGAGAAGCACATCGCTGATTGACCGCCCTTCGCCCATAATCGGCGTGCTGCGAGCTGCCATGACAGCGAGGCAGCGTGCGAACCAGTTTCGAATTTGCAACGGAAACGTGCCCGGTGGCCTGTTGCCCCGAAGTTGGCGGACCCTGCGCCTTCCCGGATCGGATGTCCAGGATGGCGAGGCAGTCCGCCGCTGATGCATCTCGGGCGAGATCAGGACAGTGCGACCAGCGATCCGCCATACATGTCGGACGTCAGGTGAAAACTGCCTCTGGCGGAGCGCACCTACTGGCTCGACCGCGCGTCAGGCGCTAAGTCGAACCGAGATGACCGGAGGACCGCCTGCCATGGCTTCCCTGATCCTGACCGTTATTGGCCCAGATCGGCCCGGACTGGTCCGTACCCTGGCCCAATCGGTGGCGGCGCATGGTGGCAGCTGGCTGGAGAGCCGGATGGCCCGCCTCGGCGGACAATTCGCCGGCATCGTGTTGGTGGACGCCCCCGACTCTTTGCTGGCCGATTTACGCGCGCTGGAAAACGAGGGGCTGCGGATTGTCGTGCAAACCGGCTCGACCGGCGAAACCTCGGTCGCAACCCAAACGGGCGAACGTTTGGCCGTGGAAGTGGTGGGCAATGATCGCCCGGGAATTGTGCGGGATGTGGCGCGCGTGCTCGCCGAGCATGGAGTGAACATCGAGGAGTTGACCACCGATGTGGTCAGCGGCTCGTTCAGTGGCGAAACGTTGTTCCGCGCGACTGCCTTGGTGCGTGCACCGGACGCGGCCTCAGTCGCGGCAATCCGCGCAGGACTGGAGTTTCTGGGCAACGAAATGATGGTCGATATTCACCCTGCCGAGGACGCCGCATCGCCGCGATAAGCCGGGTTGCCGATGGCCATGCCGGCCATCGATCCGTTGGGCAAACCAGCAGGCTGCCGGACTTTTGCCGGCTGCCTCGCTGAAATTTCGCGAAGCTTCTGGCCCAGAAAACGTGCGAGCGGACGGCACCGCATGTCCGAGGTCGCGCAACAGCTCCGCCACTGCCAGCGCAATGGCTGGTCCTGCCGACCACCAGCCGAGCGCAATTGCACCGGTTGGCCAGGATTCGTGGATTTCGGTCGCGTAATGTTGTGCAAGATCTGCGACGCTCGACGCCGTTGCGGGGTGATGCATCTCTGACGGCAAATAGGCTGCGACGAACGGCTGCCTCGGGTCCATCATGCCGGCCAGTTCGATGAAGTCGGCAGACTTCTGCGGCAGTGATGGCAGCATGAAATATGGCACGAGCGTTTTGTCGACATCGTCGGGATCGTGGAACGCGACGATGCTTTCTTGCGCCGGGCTTCCTTGCATCGGCATTTTATTGCCGATCCACAACGCTTCCCCGCGCCGCAAATCGGTCGCGATCCGCTGCAGTCTGGCGCGCCTTGTTGGTTCGGCCGCGACCGAGGGAACCGCTACCCTGGCAGCAGGTCCGACCCGGTACCAACCGAGCGACTGATTATTTGCATCTGCCGAGGTGGAGAAAGGCACCGGTATTTTCCGCTGAACTTACTGCGATCGTATTGCGTGCGTCAGCACGCGGTCTGGTCAAACCTCAGAAGTTGTGTAGGCATTCCGTGTCTCGACTCTCAAATAATTCGAATACCCAGCTGGCGAACATCAAATACAGCTACCGGTCAGCGAGCTCGGATCAAATCAAACTTGAGTAGTTATATGAACAGTTACTTTGTGACACATGCTGACCCGCCAATGCTACCCCAATCTGTGCAGCAGAAAGGCCCATTCGCGCGACTCTGTCGAGACCTGTTTCGCCGCCCAACCGCGGCGACTCCGGCCACCAGGTGGCCTCCAATCTCATGTCGTTCTGCAACCAATTGCGACGCTACGCACGGGCCTCGCGAATCGCTGCCTCGGCCTCTTCGGCCGGCATGGCCAAGGCTCGCATGGCGACGTCGCGAGGAAATCCGGCACGGGCCAACACGCCAAGCTCCCGGGCGTGGTCCGCTGCGGCGATCCGGAACGGGCCGATCCGCCGTTTGCGCGCCAGGATCAATGCGGAGACCAACTCGCCCTCCGGCAGCACCGCGCGGGCATGCTCCGGCGCGATCCCTTTCGCCATCAGCCGCGCCGCGATCGCCCGATGCGAACGTCCACTCAGCGCCAACCCGCGCGCCCGCGTCTCGGCGAACGCGGCGTCGTTCAGCAAACCGAGTTCGACCAGGCGCGCGATCACCCCGCCAACCGAGGCCTTCGCGGCAGACGCGCGTTCGCGGACGTCATCCTCGCCGGCCGCCTGGCGAGCCCATGCATCGATCCGCCGGTGCAAAACCTGACGCAGGCCGGCCTCGGTGGTCGCATAGCGGGCGAGGTAATTCAGCGCGGCCTCGTGCAGCGACGCCGCGTCCGGGGCCGGCCGGATCGGCGGAACGCGCGGGCTGGATGGATTGGCGGGGGACATGCGGCGACGATGCCACGCCGGGCCGTGCCGGCAAACTGCGGTATGCTCATGCACCGTCACACCTCTTGTCCATCGGGGGTTG
>Ga0187867_10004577_pt1 | contig 10668 bp, 8 predicted proteins | sample June2016WEW_13_1_FD_132976 | JGI IMG/M metagenome (GOLD analysis project Ga0187867, IMG submission 132976) | Peatland microbial communities from SPRUCE experiment site at the Marcell Experimental Forest, Minnesota, USA - June2016WEW_13_10 | ecosystem: Environmental > Terrestrial > Soil >... | reverse complement strand
CTTCAAGCGGAACGACGCTCGAATAAGGAGGGAGCTTGCTGGGAAGTATGGACGGAGACGGCAGGAGCGTGTCAGGCAGATCCTCAACCGAGTCTCCAAGGGCATCGTCGCATACGCCAAGATGAGAAGACAGGCGATAGCCTTCGAGGACATCAGAGGTATCCGGAAGCTCTACCGGAAGGGCAACGGCCAGGGACGGAGCTTCAGGGAAAGGATGAACTCTTGGTCGTTCTCTGAGCTCAAGCTGCAGGTCGAGTACAAGGCTGCGTGGGAGGGCGTGCCCGTGATCACGCTGACCAGGGCGGAGACTAGGGGCACCACGATGAGCTGCTATCGATGCGGGGAGAGACTCCAAGATAGCCGCGAGAGGCCGAGGGTGCTGTGGTGCCTGAGGTGCGAGAGGTGGGAGGACCGCGACCTGGTCGCGGTGATGAACATCTCCCACAGGGGCTGGGTGAGGTTCGCCCAGTCAAGAAGCAAAGGCGGGGCAGGTGAAGCGGTGAGGGGGAACCCGACGCAGACGGCAATCCTCAGAGTCGATGCCTCGAAGTCGGGTCGCCAGACGGAGACTTGACAGAACCGCCAGCGTCTCACTGAGAAGTGATGATCTGAAGGTTCCCGATGTCGAAGTACTTCTTGGCGATGAGCCGGGCCTTCTCGGCGTTCCTTCCACCCCTGCCGAGGACCGCCCCCTTCTTCCTCGGGTCGACGACTACTGAGGCACCCTTAGTCCCGTCGAGCCGGTCTGTGATCCTCACCTCGGAGACGAACCGCGGGTCGAGGGCGTTGCTTATCATCTCGGCCGGGTCGTCCGACCACTCCACGACCTCGACTGGCTTCTTCACCACCCTCTCGATGTTCTCGATTGTGGCACCCTTCTTCCCAATCGCCAATCCCATCTGGCCCTTGCTGATCACGAAGATCAGCCGGCCGCCCTTCTCGTCGACTATGCAGTCCCTGACCGTCGCCCCGCTCATGTTCTGGAAGATCGAGATGAGACCGAGCTGATCCGAGGAGAGCTTGATGTTTGGCAATATTCCACTATGCCTGGAGCGACCGGAGGTCTGACTCGGTCACCTGGCGAAGCGCTATCGCGGAGACCTTGTAGGGTCTTCCGAGGAGCTTGCCCAGCTGGGCCGAGTTCTTGTCGAGGATCACGACTGGGACCTTGTTCTTCTCTGCCTCGAGCTTGAGCTGCGCCCCTGCTGGACCTGCGATCGACGAAGCCGCTATGACGATCTTGGAGCTCTTCACCTCGGAGGTTACCTCCCTGGTGCCGAGCGTGTACTTGCCACCCTTCATGGCCTCCTTCAGAACGCGTCCGAGAACTTGTTGGTCCACCATAGTATCAACCCATGTAGAGGTCTACGATCCCAGTCCCGACGGGTATCGGGAGGCCTACAATAACGTTCTCGGTCACGCCCTTTAGCTCCTCGGACTCGCCACGGATGGCAGCCTCTGCCAGCGTCGGGACGGTGATCTCGAACGCGGCCCTCGCCAAGACCGAGGTCTTGGTCCCTGCGATTCCGTGCCTTCCGATCTGCTGCAGGTAGCCCTTGGAGGTCATCAGGTCGGCGACGATGAAGATGTGTCTCACGTCGACCTCCAGGCCCTGCTCGTCGAGGGTGCCCATCACCTCCCGGATGAGGGTGGCCCTGGCCGCCTCGATTCCGAGGACCTGAGCGACCTCGTGGATGTTGTTGGTGTATATCCTGCTGGTGTCTACGCCCGGAATGGCGATGACCTTGGCCAGGTTCGAGCCTGCGGTCTGTATGACCCACTCATCGTTGTCCTGGACGACGGTCACCCTGGTGATGCCGGGGATGCCCTTGAGCTTCATGTTGAGGAGCTTGTTGCGGAGGGTGAAGAGCGTGGAGAGGTCTGCGTTCTCAAGGTTGACCCTGATGACCTTGCCGTTCTTGTCGAACTGGACGTTCCTCTTGCCCGTCTCCAATACCTCGGCCACGTCGTCGACCTTCACGTTGCGTTCGGCCATCATCTGCTCGTTGACGTGCAGCTTGATTCCCTCCGTGGGGTCCACTTCGCTGTACTCGACGACGCTCCCCACCTTAGTGAAGAGGAGATCGTTGGCGACCTTGAGAGACTTTTCGCGCGAGTGCTTGTACTCCTCCGTGAGGAAGACGTCCATCGAAGGCTTCGCGGGGATCTTCCTGGCATCGACGAGCTCCATGAGCCTAGGGAGTCCCAGCGTGACATCGCGCTCCTTGACGCCCGCGAAGTGGAACGTCCTGAGGGTCATCTGGGTGCCTGGTTCGCCTATGGACTGGGCCGCTACGATCCCAGAGGCCTCTCCGGGCTCCACCGTCGCGTAGTCGATTGACTCCATGACCTTGTCGAGAACGTTCCTTGCTCCCTCCTCGTTCAGGTGGCTCTCCGAGAGCCTCTGCTGGAGCTCCTCGAACAGGCGCTTATTGAGCTTGTTCTGGTACTTCTTGAGCAGGCCCTCTGCCTCCTTCTCTCCGAACTTGGCGCGCGAGGCGTTCATCAGCCCTTCCGCGCTGATGACCCTGTCGAGGTTGACGGGGCGGCCGTGGTCGCTCTTCGCCGGGTCTATGCCGTCCTCTCCGTAGAGGAACTGGATGATGTTGCCTCCCGGGTCCCTGACCGTGAGGTCGTACTCGACCCGGAGGTGCTCCATCGCATTGACGAGGCGCCTCTGCATGTAGCCTGACTGCTGGGTCCTGACTGCGGTGTCGACGAGCCCCTCCCTGCCTCCCATGGCGTGGAAGAAGAACTCCGTCGGAGTCAGCCCGTCCCTGTAGTTTCTCTTGACGAAACCCTTGGCCTCGGGCGAGAGGTCATAGGGCAGGAAGTGGCTGAGTGAGCGTCCGCGCAGACCCTTCTCGATTCTCTTCCCTCTGACCGACTGCTGTCCCAGGGCCGCGGTCATCTGCCCGAGGTTGAGGGACGACCCCCTTGCCCCGGTCCGGGCCATAATCACGCCCGAGTTCTCGGTCGAGAACGACTTGTCGGCTATCCTGCCGGCCCGGTCCCTGGACTTGGAGAGCTCGTTGACGATGTAGAACTCGAGCGAGCCTTCCGGCGAGAGGCCTCTGGTGAGGGGCAGCGTGCCCGCCTTGTACTTCTTGATCAGCTCCGTGACGTTGTCGTAGGCCTCCTGTAGGGTGTCCGCTATCTTCTGGTTAGCCTCCGGAGAGAGCCTGAGCTCGTTGAAGCCGTAGGTGAACCCCCTCCTGGTGATGTAGGTCTTGAGGACCGCGAGAATGGAGTTGAGGAAGCGTCTCGCCTGGTCGTTGCCGTAGTCCTTCGCGATGCGGTGGAGCAGGCTGTCGGGCTCCTCCGCTCCGATCGCGGCCTTGTCGATGACGCCGGAGATGAGCTCGCCGTCCTTTATCACGACGTCGTTGGCCTCTCCGGTCTTCGCCTTGCCCCACTTGGAGGTGAGGACGAAGTTGAGGTCCTTCGGCAGGAAGAGCGAGAAGAGCTGCTTGCCCGTGTACATGGGGTTGGCTCCCTTGACCTTCGGCTCGGGGAGGTCGCCCTGGAAGTCGCCGGCGAGCGCGAGGTTGGTGAACTGCTCGGGCGTAAGGAAGGTCTCGTCCCTTGTGAGGAGGTAGGCTCCCGTTAGGAAGTCTCTGATCGCACCGATGATCGGGCCGCCGTACCTGGGCGAGAGGATCTGGTCCTGGACGCGCATTAGCATGAGGGCCTCGGAGCGGGACTCTTCGCTCTGCGGCACGTGCAGGTTCATCTCGTCGCCGTCGAAGTCCGCGTTGTACGGAGGACAGACCGAGGGATGGAGCCTGAATGTCCTGAACGGGAGGACCTTGACCTGGTGCGCCATGACGGACATTCGGTGAAGCGACGGCTGCCTGTTGAAGAGCACGATGTCTCCGTCCATCAGGTGACGTTCGACGATGAAGCCAGGGGCTATCGAGTCGGCGAGGGCCTTCTTGTCGCTGGCGAAGTCGAGCCTGATCTTGACGCCGTCCGGCCTGATCACATAGTTCGCGCCAGGGTGCTCGAACGGACCCTTGGTCACCAGGGCCTTCAGTGACTCGATGTTCCACTGGGAGACCTTCTCGGGTATCGTGAGCTTCTTCGCGACCTCGTACGGGATTCCGACCTCGCTGATGTCGAGGCTCGGGTCCGGGCTGATGACCGTCCGGCTGGAGAAGTCGACCCTCTTTCCGGAGAGGGAGCCCCTGAACCGACCTTCCTTGCCCTTCAGCCTCTGGCTGAGTGTCTTGAGAGGCCTCCCGGAGCGATGGTGCGCCTGGGGGATACCGGATACCTCGTTGTCGAAGTAAGTCGTGACGTGATAGTGAAGCAGGTCCACGAGGTCCTGGACGATCAGATGAGGAGTGCCAGACTCCTTGGCTTCACGGACCCTCTGGTTGACCCTGAGGATGTCGACGATCTTGTGAGTGAGGTCGTCCTCTGACCTGATGCCTGATTCTAGCGTGATAGACGGCCTGACCGTGAGCGGGGGCACGGGGAGCACCTGGAGAACGAACCATTCTGGGCGCGCGACCTTGGGGTTGTAGGCGACGAGTTCGAGGTCCTCGTTGGTGATCCTCTCGAGCCTCTCGCGGACTGCGCCCGGGAGGAGTCTCGTGGCGCCGCCTTCCTCGGTGATCTCGTGGAAGATTGTGGGCTTTGTGAGCTCGATCTGGTACTGCTGCTTGCCGCAGTGGGGGCAGAGCTTGACCTTCTTCGCCTTGGTCAAGATCTCCTTTGCTATCTCGTCTGTGAGCGTCGGAGTGAACTCGGTCGCGTTCTTGATCCTTGCCCCGTAGGCCTCGAGCTCTGGAGTGGGGAGCAGGAGCCTGCCGCAGGTCCTGCACGATGCCTGGATGAGCTTGTTGATGTCGCTGACGAACGCCATGTGGAGCACCGGCTCCGCGAGCTCGATGTGCCCGAAGTGGCCTGGGCAGCGCGATGCGGTGTTGCCGCAGGTTGAGCACTTCTGGCCCGGTTCGAGGGTGCCGAGACGGCCGTCCATCAGGCCCCCCTGCACCGGCATGCCGTCCTCGTCGTAGGTCTCCGGCTGGGTGATCTCTGCCACCGAGTACTTCCTGATCTCGGTCGGAGAGAGGAGGGCGAAGTCTATCTTTCGGATCGTTCTGAGCGCTTCTTCCATTGCCATCTTATTTCACCACTACACCGCGTCCTTCAGCCTCAGCCTAGGCGCTATGTTCAGGCTCATCATCTCCTGGAGCAGGAGCTTGAAGGCGTAGGCGACGACCACAGTGGAGATCTTGGCCTGGTCCCCGTCTATCTTGCAGGCGTACTTGCGCTGCTTCGCGTCGTAGTACGCTATCAGGCCGCACTTCTCGCAGACGTTGATCTCCGTCTTGTCCGCCTCGTCGAGCAGCCTGTCCTTCAGGACCATCGAGGCCCCGTAGGCGATCAGGCAGTCTCTCTCCATCTCTCCGAACCTGAGGCCTCCTCCGCGGGCCCTCCCCTCGGTGGGCTGCTTCGTGAGCATCTGGACCTGACCGCGCGCCCTTGCGTGGATCTTGTCGGCGACCATGTGGTGGAGCTTCTGGTAGTAGACGACCCCGATGAAGACGTCGACCGCGAACTTCTTCCCGGTCTTGCCGTCGTAGAGGACCTCTCTGCCCGTCTTCTCGAAGCCACGCTCTTCGAGGACCTTCTCGAAGTCCTCGGGTGTCTCCCCCGCGAAGCCCGTGCCGTCAGCCGGCCATCCCCTGAGCGACGCGCCCTTCCCGGCGATCGACTCGATGAACTGACCGACGGTCATTCTTGACGGGAACGCGTGGGGGTTGATGATGACGTCTGGGACCACGCCTTCGGGCGTGTAGGGCATGTCCTCCTGGGGCACGACGAGCCCGATCACTCCCTTCTGTCCGTGGCGTGATGCGAACTTGTCCCCTATCTCAGGAGTGCGCATGTCTCTGACCCGGACCTTGAACATCTTGCCTCCCTCCACGTTCTCGGTCATGAAGACGGCGTCGACCACACCGGTCTCGGTCGGCCTCACGGAGACGGACGTGTCTCTCCGGTATGGGCCCTTTATCTCGAACTCCTTGTACTCCTCCATGAACCTAGGAGGGGAGGTCCTGCCGATTACGACGTCTCCTCCGGTCACCTGGGACTCGTGCATGACGACGCCGTCGCCCTCGAGGAGCCTGTAGAACTTCTCGCCTCTGTACCCTCTGATGTTCGACTCTGCCGAAGGAACCTCGAAGGTGTCCCGCATCCCGCCCAGATACTGCTTCGATTCGCCCTCGTAGAGTCTGTAGAAGAAGGAACGGGCGAAGCCTCTCTCGATGCTCGAGCGGTTCATGATTATGGCGTCCTCTATGTTGTAGCCCTCGAACGAGAGTACCGCAACCACCGCGTTGGTGCCGAACGGCCTTTCGGTGATGTTGAGCAGCTCGGTCGACTTAGTCTTCACCATCGGAGACTGCGGGTTGACGAGGAGGTGCTGCCGCACGAAGGTCGATAATGGGTAGGTCGGGGTGGAGAAGCCGAGCGACTGCTTCGCCATCGCCGACTCGTATGTGTTCCTCGGAGACTGGTTGTGCTCCGGGTACGGGATGATGGACGCTGCGATCCCGAACATGGCGCCTGGATACAGCTCGAGGTGCGTGTGCCGGGAGGTTATCTCTTCGGCAGACATCGCGAGGAGGCAGTTCTCTTCCTCGTTCGCGTCGATGAGCTCGACGACGCCCCTCTCGACGAGGTCTCTCCATGTGAGCTCTCCGGCCACCACCTTGGTGAGCATGTCCTGGGTGAGCAGGGGCTTGCCGTTCTCGGCGACTATCAAGGGCCTCATGACCCTGCCGGCGCTAAGGCTGACGTAGAGCCTCGCGTAGCCCTTCTTGTTGGTGGGCGCGTAGAATAGGACGCTCGCGCTTGGGTTGATCTGGCCCTCCCTCCTGAGCTTCCTGAAGGCCTTGGCAAGTCGTTCTCCGTCGTCGACGTAGCCGATGAACCTCCCGTCCATGAATATCTTGCAGCCCTCGAGCGCCAGCTTCTCGGGTATATCGCGAATCGGCTTTGCGCCGAGTTCCCAGAGCCTCTCCTCGACCTCAGACGGCGGGACGCTGACCGAGATGGTCGCGGATAGGGCCAGGTTCTTGACAAGGCCGCAGTTCACTCCCTCAGGCGTCTCGGAAGGACAGATCCGGCCGAAGTGGGTCGCGTGAAGGTCTCTGGCCTCGAAGTTGGGCTGGGACCGGCTGAGCGGGGACTGGACACGCCTGAGGTGGCTCAGGGTGCTCAGATAGTTGGTCCGGTCCAGGAGCTGGGTAACTCCGACCTTGCCCCTGCCCCAGTTGCCCGTTGCGATCGCGTTGTTGAGCTTGTCAGTGATTATGCCGGTCCGGATGGCGGCCCCGACGACGTTGCCCCCTCTCTTCTGACCGGCCCTCTCGAGCTGGTATTTCATGTCCCTTACCAGGTTCCTGAAGGAAGTCCTGAAGAGGTCGGCGAGCATCTGACCTGCGAACTTGATCACCTTGTTGCCGTAGTGGTCTTTGTCGTCCTGCTCGATCCAGCCTAGCCTGAGCTCCATGAGCTTGCAGACTGCCTCGCCGAGGAACATCGCTTTGTCGTACCGCTTGTCGTCAGCCTTGCCGAGGTGCGGAAGGAAGCCCCAGTCGAGCATCGACTGGGCCCTCTTGATCCTGAACTCCTCGAGCATGCCGTGTGCGACCCTGTTGCCAATGTAGACGAGCGCGTCCTTGTCGGTAGGCGCCTCGTTGGCCTTGTCGAATGAGACCTCGAGTAGGTCCTGTATCTCCTGCTTTGGCGAGACAGCGTTGGCGATGTCCTTGTCGGACTTGATCCCCAGCGCCCTCATGATTATCACGAACGGGAGGTCGACCGGGCAGCTCGGAATCTTGACGTTGATCGCACCGTCCTGCTTCAGCGTTACCTCGAGCTTCGAGCGGTAGCCTACGACTGACGAATAGACTCGCGCCTTGTAGGTGATGACGCCGCCCGCCTTCTCGATGTCGACGAGGATCTTGTTCGGCGAGAGGTCTTCCAGACCGACGATGACCCTCTCCGAGCCGTTGATGATGAAGTAGCCTCCTGGGTCCTTCGGGTCCTCGCTGGCGTTGATCAGCTGCTCCTTCGTCATCTTGGAGAGCTGGCAGAGGTCGGACTTGACCATCACCGGCAGGTCGCCTATGTGCTGCCTCGTCGCTTCGCGGGACATCCCCTCCTCTTCGATCGTCATGTCGAGGTAGATCGGGGAGGCGTACGACAGGTTCCTCAGTCTGGCCTCCATCGGGAAGACGTTGCTGACGGAGCCATCGATCTCGATGACCCTCGGCCGGCCCAGTTCGACCTTGCCGAACTTCACCTTGTACGGGGTGCTGACGGTCTCTATCTCCACGTCCGCGATCTCGTCGATGATGGACTGTAGCCCTTTGAGGATGAACTCGTTGTAGCTGTTGAGGTGCTGCCTAGCTACTCCTTCCTTCTCGAGAAGGTCCTGCAGGACGATCCACGAATCGTACGGCCTACCCATCTGCTTGCTCATCGTCACGCCTCCACAACGTACCGGTAGTAGACGGTCTCTCCCGCCGTCTCACTCCGCCTTGTTATCTTGATGAAGTCCCCGGCCTTCGCCCCGATCGACTTTGCGGCGGGGTCGGTCGACGAGATGAACGGGAGCTGGTGCGGCATCGCGTTGTACTTGCTCAGCACCGCCCGTGCCTCCTCAGGCGTCAGGAGCTCGTGCTTCGGGACCAGGAAGTGGTCGGTTATCTTGAACGGCAGCTCTTCCTCTTCTTTCTTGGCCTTGGTCCGAGGCATTACGCGCTGACTCCCCCATCGACAGTAAGCCCTAGAAACAGTCTACAATGCACTCTAAGGAACGCCAGGAAAAAGGCCCCCGACGGGGACTATATAAACGCTTCACTTCGCTCCTTTTAAGCCTTTACTAACGTGTTTGTCAAGTTTTTGGCCGCGACCGCGGCCCCGAGCCGACGAGCCACTTGACCATGCCGGGGGCTGGCCCGCTGGCAGAGGAGGGGATTCGTCACGAACCTATCGTTACTTTGTCGTCTTGCCCTGGACTACCACGGAAGTGCGAGTCGTGATTATTCTGTCGACGTCTTTCTTGTCTATCCGGAGGCGAATCGAGGGGTACTCGCCGACGGACCTCCGGTCAAGGTCTTCTATCAGGATCCAGCGGTTGTTTAGCCTCTTTAGGAGCTTGTCGTTTGCGGTGTAGAACTCAAGGAAGCCCAGTGGTGGCTTGTTGCCCTTGGCCATCTCCTTGGAGCTGAGGTGGAAGGCGTAAAGTATGTAGGCATACTCCTCGGGGATCGAGACTTCGTCGTTCCGCTCCGGGTTCTCCCTGAAGACGACCGTCAGGACCTCGGCTCCGGCGTCAAGGGAAATGTTCTCTATCTCGTCCGCGAAGAATCGCTCCCGCACGTGCCAGAAGGCTCTACCCTGGCCGTCCTTCCATTCGTACTGGGCGGCGCGCCCGTGCTTGATGACGACTCGCCTACCCATGTGGGTCCCGACGTTCTGGTTCACATCGTTGTAGAGCTGTACGAACCAAAGCTTCTTCTCGGTATCGAACCCGATATCACCGAACTCCCATACAGCCGGAGTTACTGCGGCCTGTGCCGCGGAGGCAGGCTTGTTCCCGGAAGGCTGGCTCATGCGTGCCGCGACCGCGCGGAATTATAAAAGGGCGCGGTATCTCCCGGCGTCCACGGAGACAACGCCCCGCGACTCCCCCGGCTGCCAGGAACGGCTGGGGGCATCGGGCTACTTCCGGAGCCCGTTGAGCCAGTTTGTCAGCGAGAGAATCAGGACGCCGCAGATCACCGCGAGGAAGGCTGCGGTCAGGAGCAGGGACCCGACCGCGTACGACCCTCCAAGAGTGCCATTGAGGTATCTCAAGCCGAGAATCACCGCAAGAATGACGATGGCGACAGACGAGACCAACGAACCGAACAGCACCCGGCCCTCGACCATTCACCTCACCTAATCGTTCCTAAGCAACCGCCTCAGGCAGCTGGTGAAGACCCAGGCGGCGACGGGTAGGAAGAGGAAGAGCAGGCCCAGCTCGATGTAGCTCTCTCCGAAGGCGTTCGTGTCGATTGCGGCTGCGAACTGGCCCGTGACCGAACCGTTCAGGGTGGCTTCGAACCAGACTGAGAGGAGGATGACGTAGGCACTGAGGATGAAGGCAACCCCCGCGGCAAGGTACGCCCTCAGCAGTCGATTCACGCTTTTCTCCAGCGCAGCTCCGGTATTAGAGCTATCAGAGCCGAGGGCGGTCATGAAGACCCGCTGGTACGGTCGGCCGGTGTCAGACATCCCGGACCTGGGCACCTGCGGTCCAACCTCCGTCGACGACCAGAGTGTGTCCAGTGATGTAGGACGCGAGGTCGGAGGATAGGAAGAGGACCCCCTGAGCTATCTCTCTCGGCTCCGCACCTCTTCCGAGTGGGATGTACGTGAGCATCTTCTCAGCCCACGCCTTGTTGGCATAGAGCCCCTTCTTCACTCCCTCGGTCAGGGTGCTTCCCGGCGCGACGCAGTTGACCGCGATGTGGTGGGGCGCGAGCTCCATCGCCATCGCCTGTGTGAGCCTGATCACGCCCGCCTTTGCAGCCACAAAGTTCGACTGGAGGCGCAGGGCGGCGATTCCCGCGGTCGAGGCGATGTTGACGATACGGCCGG
>Ga0187867_10004576_pt1 | contig 10668 bp, 10 predicted proteins | sample June2016WEW_13_1_FD_132976 | JGI IMG/M metagenome (GOLD analysis project Ga0187867, IMG submission 132976) | Peatland microbial communities from SPRUCE experiment site at the Marcell Experimental Forest, Minnesota, USA - June2016WEW_13_10 | ecosystem: Environmental > Terrestrial > Soil >... | reverse complement strand
GTCAGGACGGTATTGCTGCGGTGTCGTGAGTGTCGGCATCAAACCTCGGTGACGGCAGGGACGATCTTTCAAGACACCCGCACTTCTCTGCGCTTGTGGTTTCAAGCCATGTGGTGGGTGACGACCCAGAAGAACGGGGCCAGTGCGTTGGGACTTCAACGGATACTGGGACTGAAAAGGTATGAGACAGCATGGACCATGCTGCATAAATTGCGCCACGCCATGGTAAAACCGGGACGTGATTTGCTCACGGGCAGAGTGGAGGTGGATGAGTGCTACGTCGGCGGTCTGGAGGAGGGCTTGCCCGGCCGGCTCAATTTGGATAAAGCACTGATTGTCGTTGCCGCTCAAGAAGATGGACCCCGGATCGGTCGGATTCGGATGCGCCACGTCGTAGACGCTTCGGCTGCAAGCTTGATGCCCTTTGTGCAGGACTCGGTAGAACCGGGCAGCGTCATCCACACCGACGGCTGGCTGGGATATCTGCCCGTGGAGAGCAAAGGCTACCAGCATGAGGTCACGTTTCTAAAGGGAAAAAAGAAGACTCCATCGGAGCTGATGCCACGGGTCCACCTCGCGATCTCCTTACTCAAACGGTGGCTGATGGGAACCCACCAGGGAGCAGTCAGCCATAAGCACTTGGACTACTATCTCGATGAATTCACGTTCCGGTTCAATCGCCGTCGATCCAAGAGTCGAGGCAAGCTCTTCTTTCGTCTGGTGCAGCAAGCTGTGGCCGTCGATCCCGTTACTCATCACCGGATAGTTCACCCGACCTCAGCGAAGGCCAAAGGCAAACCACAATCTGTAGGGTCTTGGTGAGTGAAGCGGATACCCACCTCGCTGAAAATCACTCGGCTAGATCCACCGCTCTGATAGGTCTCTGCTTTTTGCCAGCTTCAGTACGATCTTTCCCCTAAACCGCTAACGGCGCCCCTGCCCAAGAAGATCAGAGAAACCGCCACCGCCCAAGTTCAGAAAACAACTCCCACAACGCAGGATCAAAGCCAGCCGCAATCCGAGACGCAAAATCCTCAAAAGCCATCCTCCGGTGAAGTCCCGAACGCTCCCTCCAGCAGCGAATAATCCCGCCGGAGGAATCCCACCGGACCAGCCGAGAACACTGCGGGAATTATCAATTTCGGATTCCTCAGCAGCAGCCGTTACCGGAGCGCGTACTGCGGCGGGAACAAATCCTGTTCCCATTGCTCCACCCCTGGCGGAGCGGAGTCTCGTAGCAAGCCGGCGAAGATATTGAGCGTTTTCCGAGCATCCCCAATCGGATAATAAAAAGCTTCCCAGTGGTCACTGTCTTCGCCGTCGTGATTCGGAATTACATTATGAAATTGCCAAGCTCCCTGCAATTCCAGGTAGGCCCTCGAGGCGCGAATCTCCACGTCTTCCAGATCCTTCGACGACAGCTCCCCCTTTTGTCGTCGCGTTCGCCGCAATAGTTTGCGCCGCATCACGTCGGTAAGAAATTCCGGAAGTGACACATTGCGTTCCGGCGCCTTCAAATAAAGGATCTCGTCCTTCGAAAGCGGCGAGACAAAAATACTCAGCCGCTTCACGCCTGACAGGCGCGAGTGCGTCTGCAGGGCCCGTCCCACATAGGGATTTCCTTCGAACAACCCATCGCCTTCCTGAAGCACAGACTCGACTTCTTCAAGATCCAACGCCTGCAGATCGTCGCGCGCCTCCACGACGGCGTAACGCGAATCCGACCGCAAGGCATCAACCTGGGCCCGCGTTCGAAAATGATAGTCCACGCCATCCACTTCGCCGGGACGCGCAGCGCGGCTGTTGACGAGCACTAATTTGTGAAGCTGGGCATGCAGCTCAGGATGAAACTTAGCGAGGGATTTGTAGAGCGGACTTTTCCCTACACCCGAGGGCCCGCTCAGGATTACAAGCCTCCCGCTTTTATCAGAACTCATGGTTCACCATTCCGAGGTAGGAAGAGTCGCGTCGCGGATCATGCCCCGTAACCTTGTTGATCAACCCGCGAACGCGGTGCCCGCACACGGCGTCCGGCAAGAACATAAACGGACACTCTCCCGGAACCACCTGATCGCGTTCTCCCGGCAGACCGCGACCGCTTTTGCGCTCACGGAGGCTTTGCCGGTTGCCCGAGACATCCCCGATGCGCCCCATGGCCCGCCTCAAGGCAATCGTTTACAACATTTTCTGTCGCTTCCGGAGAAGTCATCAACAACACTCCCTCCACGGCTGGACGGATGTCCTGCCCTCGAGCGAAGCATCGCCGCCCTGGCACTTCTTCTGCATTGGGATTCGCGGGGACAACCTCGTAGCCACGACGACAAAGTTCTTTGACCAGCATCGCACTGAAACTGGCAGGGTTCCGCGAGGTCCCCGCCATCGCCATGCGCTCTTGAGCCAGAAAATCTTCGATGGTTTCCAGGGAGGCATGCTGATTCGCCATATCCCCTCCACGCGAAAAAAATTGCTCGGATCGGCCGAGCTTCCCTGATTTTTTTGCACTGCGGGATTCAATTGTCAGTGATCGGAGACACCGAGTCGAAGCAAGTGGAAATATCTTCTCGCCTTCTTGACATCGACAGCAATCTGCTCGCGCAACGCCTCTACCGACGGAAACTTGATCTCATCCCGCAACCGGTTAAGGAAACAAATTTCTATCTCGTCCTCCGGCGTCAACTCAATCGGATGAAAGTTCAGCAGGTGCGTTTCGATCGCAAACGAGTCTGCTCCAAACGTCGGACGGTTGCCCACATTGGTCACTGAATCAAAGCGTTCCGCGCCCACGCGCGTCCACGCGATATAGACGCCATCCTTCGGCACAAGTTCCTCGTAGCGCGCCAGGTTGATCGTCGGCACCGTATATTTCGAGCCATAGCCTCGCCCCCGCCCCGGCATCCCCAAGATGCTGAACGGACGTGCCAGCAGGTGCCGCGCCCGGCTCACCCGTCCCTCGCCGATCAGCCGTCGGATATGACTGCTTGAAACCGGCTCTCCGCGGAGCTTCTGCTCCTGGTACACCTTTACTTCAAAGCCCATTTCCTGGCCGAATTGGGCCAGCAGATTCACATCTCCCGCCGCCTTGTGTCCGAAGCGGAAGTTATAACCTTCATGCACCTCGCGTGCGTGCAGCTTCTTTTTAAGAATCCGTTCGGTAAACTGACGCGGCGTCAGCAGCGAAAGATCGCGCCCAAAAGGCAGCATCAGCACTGCATCGATCCCCGTCTCTTCTAGCAATCGCAGTTTTTCCGGCACCGGAGTCAGTAATTTCAACCCCGAGTCCGGGCGCAGGATGCGGGCCGGATGCGGCTCAAAGGTCACCGCGATAGCCCTGGCGCCGCTGCTTCTCGCGCCACGCACGATCTCGCCCAGTACGTGCGCATGCGCCCGGTGCACCCCGTCAAAGTTACCCACGCTTACCAAAGACGGCCCAAACTCCGCCGGAATATCGTCGAGTTTGTGGAAAACCTGCATAGTTGCGGCCAGTGGCTGGTGCTCAGAACGGCAGCGCTTCCTAAGAGTCCCTGACCACTGATTACTATCCACTGCACTTCAGATTTCAAACTCCAGCTTCATTCCGTCATACGACAGCCGTACATGCGGTGGCAGCGCTGCGTTCGTGGTCTCGTGCGGCAGATCATGGCAAATGTGCGTGAAGAAAGCTCGCTTCGCCTTCACGCGATCCACGATGCGCAACGAATTCTCCACCGTTGAGTGTGTGGGGTGCGGTTTGTGCCGAAGTGCATCCAGGAAGAGAATGTCCAATCCCTCAAGTTGATGGAACGACGATTCCGGAATTTCGCTGTGGTCCGTAAGATAAGCCGCTTTTCCAAATCGAAATCCGTAAATCTCCGCCTCGCCATGAATCAATCGCACCGGCTCGAATCGAGCGCCAAACACCTCTACCGGCCCATCCATCGGCCGTAGTTCCAGCAGTGGTAGACCTCCATATTTGTAGTCCGCGTCGAAGATGTAGCTGAACATCTTGCGCAAGAACGCGGCTGCATCCGGACGCGCGTACAGCGGCAACCGCGCCGGCTTGTGGCAATAACTCAGGGGGCGCAGATCGTCGATGCCAAGGATGTGGTCAGCATGGGTATGGGTGTAAAACACCGCGTCCACACGCGTAATACCCTCGCGTATCGCCTGCGCGTAGAAATCTGGCGTCGTGTCGATCAGCACAACCTTGCCCGCGTACTCAATCATTACCGAGGGTCGCGTACGTCGGTCGCGCGGATCGCTGGAGTGGCAAACGGCGCAATCGCACCCCAGTGTGGGAACACCCATGGACGTGCCGCTGCCCAGCACCGTGAGCGCGGCCTTCATACCTTGGCTCTCCTACTGCCTTCGAGCGGAAGCATCATGCCCTGCGGTCACCGTCCACCAGTTCCCGTGGCAACTCCTGGCTGCGGCGGACGCGACAGCGCATTGGTCACTTCCACATAGGCCATGCGCACCTCATAGAGGCTGTTCTGCAAGAAGTTTTCTTCCGTGGAAGTCAGATTGCCTTTGGTTTTTTCCCCCAGCAGGGCCAGCGTATCAATCGTCTGGCGCGCGCCAATAATGTCCACGCGAGGCTGCTCGCCCTGCTGGTGCATCAATCCCAATTGCAGCATCGCGGTCATGTAAAGCGACGCCAGAAAGCGCTCGAAGGTCATCTCAAATTCTTTGGCGGAGTGGCCGCTTAGCTCGACGCGCGAGTCGAGAGCGTCCGACGATGTCCGGTAAGCATCCGCCTGCGCCTTTTGTTCCGCTGCAGTCGGCAGCGGCGGCACTTCCGGCCGCTCTGGTTCGGCGGTGCTAACCGGCGCTCCCTCGGCCGGGGCGGGGGGTGCCGTCGTCGCTTTCGGGGCTTCCGGTGGCTCGGCAACATCTTTGCGTAACTCTCCGTCCTCGGTAAACAAACGACGGTCGTTCACTGTGAAACCTGATTCTCGTCTTTTTTCAGCCATAACCTGCGTCCCTGGTCCTTCTCTTTAAGAATCCTGATAGAGCTTTCTTGTTCGCATCCTCCGCTTGAACCTCAGCGAAATCCGCGTTCAACTTTTTCTCACTGCTGTTGCAAACGACTCGTGCTCTTGTCCGAGCGCGGATCCTTGCAAAGGCAGCTGGGCCACAACCGCTTTGGCTCCTGCAATCGCGACCTCTCGGCCGGGCACTCCAACCTCACGTCGGATGTATCCCAACGCAACGGTGCGTTCGCCGGATGGTGTTTTGAGCACCGCGAAACTGGTGATTTCACCCACTTCTTTGTCGCCGAAAACAATTTTTGCATCCTTCGCAAATTCCGCCGCGCCTTCCGATATAAAGCCAGTGAATTTGCGATGCACATTGCCGCGCGAGCGAATGCGTTCCACAATTTCCTGTCCCACGTAGCAGCCCTTATTGAAGTTGAGCGCGCGCATCTGCTCGGTTTCCTGCGGCAAGTCCCGTTCACGAATATCGACGCCATACAGCGGGATGCCGGCAACCAGGCGCTGCATCTCCAGCGCCTCACTTCCCACAGCCGTCGCCCCTGCGGCGATGAAAGACTGCCAAGTCTTGTAAACATCCTTGGGTGCCAGCCAGATTTCGTAGGATTCCCGGTGCGCATCCTCGCCGCGCACCACCTTACATTCCACGCAATCGCAGGCGCAGCTGCATCGTGCGGCAATCACTTGCAACGGCTGCATCTCTGGAACTTCAATTCCCGAGGCACGCAGAATATCGCGCGACTTAGGCCCTGCCACGCCCACCGCCGTCCAGTTCTCGCTGACGTCGGTTACTTCCACGTCATCCATGATGATGTAATGGTCGAACGTCGCAAGGATCTTTTCGACCTGGCTGCGATCCGTCTCCACCGTAAGCGTCTCGTCCTCGTTGAAAACCAGCATATCGCCGAGAATTCGCCCTTGCGGATTCAGCAGGAAAGCATAGACGCCTCGTCCGGGGAGAACATCGCGAATGTTATTCGTAACCATGCCATTCATCCAACGCACGCGATCACTCCCCGTCAACGAAATTCTCGCGCGATAGCCAAGGTCATACACGGCGCAACCTTTCCCCAACGCCTCGAATTCTTCCTGCGGATCGGAAAAGCGTACTGCCGTCTCGGCCCCGCTGTATTCCGCCGCGGACTGCTCGCCAGCAGCCGTCTGCGCGCAAAGAGCCTCTTGGAGTGGAGTGCGGAACATGGAAGTATTGATTATAGCGAACCGGGCCACGATTGAGCGCAGTTCGCCCTCCGCAATCGGTCGCGCCGCGCGCCGTTCGCGGCAATCTACTCATTCCCGCTGGCTTGTGTTAAGTTCTCTGCCGTGGGCTCGCCAACGTCTTCCAGAAAACGCATCGCCGTGATTCCCGGGGATGGCATTGGTCAAGAGGTAATTCTTCAAGCTCTGCGCGTAATTCGAGCATCGGGAGCCAACGTCGAAACCCGGGAATTCGACTGGGGCGCCGATCGCTATCTCCGAGAGGGGGTAACGGTTCCACCCGATGGATTCGCCATGCTGGCACGCGACTTCGATGCCATTCTGGCCGGAGCCTTCGGGGACCCGCGCGTGAAATCTAATATCCATGCCAAAGAAATCCTACTCGACATGCGCTTCGAAATGGATCTTTACGCCAATGTGCGCCCGGTGAGATTGCTTGATTCGATGCTGTGTCCGCTGAAGGGCGCTGAGCCCAGAGATGTGGATTTTGTCGTGATCCGCGAAAACACAGAGGGCGTTTACACCGATGCCGGCGGCGTCTTCAAAAAGGGCACACAGGATGAAATCGCAATTCAGGAAGACATTAACACCCGCAAAGGAGTCGAGCGCATCATTCGCTACGCATTTGAATATTGCGAGCGACACACCAAGCTCGATGGTTCTCCCCGCGCACGTGTGCTCCTGTGCGACAAATCAAATGCAATGACCCACGCCGGTGGCCTGTGGCAGCGCGTGTTCAAAGAAGTGGGCGCCGAGCATCCGCAGATCGCGGCGCAGCACATGTACGTGGACGCGCTCTGCATGCAGATGGTGCGCGATCCCCGCTCCTTCGACGTAATCGTCACCAACAATATGTTTGGCGACATCATCACCGACCTCGCCGCCGGTCTGCAGGGCGGCCTGGGCATGGCGGCCAGCGGGAATATTCATCCTGGCAAGACATCGATGTTCGAGCCCGTACACGGCTCCGCTCCGCCGATCGCGGGCAAGAATATGGCGAACCCGTTCGGCGCCATTCTGACCGCAGCCATGATGCTGGCGCATTTGGGATTCACTCCCGAAGCCGAGAAGATCGAAGCCGCCGTATTGGAAGCGGTGCGGCGGCAGAAGGCGACGCAGGATATTGGCGGGACGCTGGGCACGCGAGAAGCCGGGGAGTGGGTGGCCGACTTCATCCAACACGGGCAATTGTCGCCCTGAGCCAAGCGAGCCGAATCGCATTCGCCAACCGACTCACGCAGTCGAAGGATCCCTGTACCCGTTCGGGCATCGTGCGTACAGCGATCCTTCGCCTCCGCCCTGTGCCTTCGCTCAGGATAACACTCTAGGGTTTTCGCCCCCACATCAGCGCCAACTCTCTCCACTTCCAGCAGCAATCCACATCCACAAATCCAATCTCGCGCAGCCACTGCAACTGCCTTTCGAGATCCAGCAGCTTGTTCGAGGGATCTTCGGTTTCGACCGTCTTGCCGATGTGCGACAAAAACTCTTCGTGCAGACGCGGCGTCGGTGAAGCCACGTGCTCAAGATTGCAGAACACGCCTTCCGAGTTGAGCGCGCCATGTATCTCGGCATAAAGCTCCCGCTTGCGCTCATGTACGAGGTGATGAATGGCGAAGCTGGAAACCACCGCGTCGAACTTGCCCAGTGCGGGCAGGGGGTGATCCAAGTTGTGGGTCACAAGGGTAACGGAAGAATCTCCCCTGAAGCGCTTGCCAGCAGCCTCTAGCATGGACGGCGAGAAATCAACCGCTACCGATTCAGCTCTCGAAGATAGCCAGCTCTTGACCAGCGCCAACAGTCGGCCATCCCCCGTCCCGAGATCGAGAATACGACGCGTGTTCGTGGGAATACATTCAAGAAGTGTCGACTCGCCTTCGCTACGATGCGGTATGGAATCGGCACGGCCCAAATAATCAGTGGCGTGGCTGGGCGAACTCCACAGGTTCACGGGCGCTTTGGTGGGCATGATATGTCCTCGAAGATGGTGCTTGAAGAAAGAATAGGCAAACAAGGTAGACTCGTCCTAATGGACATCGTTAAGCTGCCGGGCGAGAAGGTTCTGAGATCGCTTTTCGCGATGGTGCTCGTGATCGGGCTAGCCGCCAGCCCTGCCGCACAAGCCCAGACGGCACAGCAAGATCAAAGTCAAGATCAAAACCAGACGGGCAAGAGTGCCCATCCAGCACAAGCGCCTCCAGCGCAGCCGTCCACGCCGCAAACGCCTTCTACCCAACCGCCCGAGGTCAAGATTACGCCGCGTGAAGCCGAGCAGCTTTTTCACTCGGTCGACGAGATCCTCGCCTTCGACAGCAAGCAGACCGGCCTGCCCATCAGGAAGCAGGTCAAGCGCCGCCTGACCAGCCGCGACGAAGTTGAAGCCTACCTCGGCAAACACATGAAAGACTCAGACGTGAAGCGATTGCAGCGCTCGGAGTTGGTGCTGAAGAAATTTGGACTGCTGCCCCGTGACTTCGATCTGGAGAAGTTGCTGGTCTCGCTGCTGCGCGAACAGGTTGCCGGTTATTACGACCCCAAGACAAAGACCGTCAATCTGTTGGACTGGGTCCCCATAGAGGAGCAGGAGCCGGTAATGGCCCATGAGTTGACGCACGCGCTGCAGGATCAGGCCGTCGGCCTCGATAAATGGATGAAGCGTGGCGAGAAGGACCTGGGCGAGATGCGGAAAGATCCCACTCCTGCCGATATTGAAAATGATGAGATGGATGACACGCGCGAGGCCGTGGTGGAAGGCCAGGCCGAAACCGTGATGCTGCAATACGAATTGGCGCCCGTCGGCCGGTCGATCCTCGATTCACCGGACATGGTGGACGCCATGGAGTCCCAGATGGCTGACGGCACCGATGATTCCAAGGTGTTCAAGGACGCTCCCATCTTCCTGAGAGAATCGCTGACCTTCCCCTACAGGTATGGTTTGAAATTTGAGATGAAGTTGCTCGAAAAGGGCGGCAAGGACAAGGCTTTTGCCGACGTACTCGCGAATCCTCCACACACCACGCGGCAGATCATGCAGCCGGAAAGTTATCTTGCGGGGGAACAGATTCCGCCAATGCCTGTCGTCGACTTCAAACATGACTTCAGGGATTACCTTAAGTTCGATATCGGCGGAATGGGCGAATTCGACGTGGCCGTGCTGATCGAACAATACACGGGAAAGAAATCATCGGAGCGGCTCTATCCAGAATGGCGAGGCGGATATTATTACGCTGCCCGTCCCAAGGCTGACGCCGCAGCTCCGCTGGGGCTCATGTACGTGTCGCGCTGGTCCGACGCGGAGAAAGCGGCTGAATTTGCCCAGATCTATGCGCTCTCGCTCGGCAAGAGATACAAGAAGGCCGAGGAAGTAGGGAAATCCTCGCCCGCCGCAGCGCCGACGCATTCCAAATATAAGATCGAACTTTTGCAGGGCCGGCACACTTGGAACACGGAAGAGGGCACAGTGTTGATCGAACAGCAGGGAGATACAGTGCTGGTGACCGAAGGTCTGGATTCGCCAACCAACGAGACGCTGGAAAATGAACTATTCAAGAAGTAAGCGTCACCTTTATCGTTAGTTCTTCTGAGACGGATTTTCGTCTGCCTCCCCCAGGAAATGTTGCACCTTGGCGGCGATGACAAACTGCTTTCCGTTCCGCTCGACCGTTAACTTGCGCTCCTGTCCGGGAGATCCTTCAAGCAGGGACCACACTTGGCCCATCGTGGAATCAGGAACAGGAATTCCATCCACGGCGACAAGGTGATCGCCAGGTTCAACGTCAGGAACTGAGGGTTTACCCTCGAAATCGGCGAGCCCGACGATGGTGAAGCGAGTGTCGTCCTCCGGCCGAAGGATCAGTCCCACGACGTCGAAGTCAGGAAACTTGAACGTGCTGCCCAAATCGAGGTATACCGTAGAGTGCGCGTAATCGAGGCCCACGCGATAGTTAAGAAGTACCTCTGATCCCAGCAGGCCCACGGTCGCCACGCCGCCGCGGTTTTCAAGACGCTTCAGCTTTGCTTTGGGAAAATTCACCACGGCCACATTCGTGAGATAGAGCGGTCCATACTGCAAGCGGTCCACCCGCATCAGCCTCCACTTGGCTTCATCCTCACCTGCTTCTCCCATATTGGCGGGGCCCACGGCCCCAGTCATATGCGGCCAATCCGCATGAGCGGTCGAGAGCTTGTCGAACAACTCTTGCGAAAGAAAACTGATCGATGAGCCCACATCCAGACCCAGGGTATAGTTCTTGTTTTCGATCTTGCTTGGAATCTGGATGAAACCGGTGCTCGCGTCGATCAGCATTTTGCTCTTCACGCCGTTGAACTTCAGGCTACCGGGCAGTCCGATGCTGAACTCACGGTCGGGAAAATCGATAAGCACGTCGTAGTTGCGCAGCACCGACGACGGAACCTTGATCTCGGCGCTCATGCCGGCGAAGGCAACCGACTCAGCGTTCTGGGGTCTCTGCCGGATGCT
>Ga0187867_10004573_pt1 | contig 10672 bp, 12 predicted proteins | sample June2016WEW_13_1_FD_132976 | JGI IMG/M metagenome (GOLD analysis project Ga0187867, IMG submission 132976) | Peatland microbial communities from SPRUCE experiment site at the Marcell Experimental Forest, Minnesota, USA - June2016WEW_13_10 | ecosystem: Environmental > Terrestrial > Soil >... | reverse complement strand
GGACGATGGCCAGGCCCAGCCCGGCGCCGCCCGGCGTGCTGCTGGCGAAGCGACGGAACGCCATCTGCTGCTGGCGGGGGGTCATCCCCGGCCCGTCGTCCGCCACCACCACCCGGGCTCCATCCCCGTCAGCCGCCGCGCTGACCTGGACGTGACCGCCCGCCGGGACCGCGTCGAGGGCGTTGGCCAGCAGGTTGTCCAGGATCTGCTCCAGATGGCCTTCCCCGGCCACGGCCAGGACCGGGCCGGCGCACGACGGGCGCAGCTCGACCCCGCGCTCTTCCGCCACCGGCCGCCACGCCGCGGCCCGGTCCCGGATCACCTCATCTGCCCGGATAGTGACCGGCTCGATCAGCACGCTTTCCGCGCGCGCCAGCGCCAGCAGCCCGTCCACGAGGTGAGACAGCCGGGCGATCTCATCCTGCGCCCCGGCCAGCTCCTCGGCCGTCTCGGGGTCGCTGTCCTGGCAGAGCACGTCCAGGCGGAGCCGCAGCGCGGCCAGCGGTGTGCGCAGCTGGTGGGAGACGTCCGCCATGGTGGCCCGGTTCCCGTGCACCAGGGATTCCAGGCGGCCCGCCATGCCGTTGAAGTTGCGGGCCAGCCGCCGCACCTCAGGCGGCCCGTTCCCCGCGGCCGACCGGGTGTCCAGCGCCCCGCCGCCGAGCCGCTGGGCGGCGGCGTCCAGGGCGCTCAGCGGCCGGCTGACCCACCGGGCCAGCGCGATGGCCGCGACCGCGGCGGCGGCCAGGCCGGCCAGGGCCACCGCGGCCAGCCAGGACCACAGGACGCCGACCCGTTCCTCCAGTTCCGCGGACGATCTGGACAGCACCACGGCCCCGACCACCGCGCGGGCCCTGTCCCCCGGCACCGGGACCGTGACCTGGAGCCGGTCGTCGACGCTGGTATCCACGACCGTCCGCCCGCGCAGCGCCGTGGTCAGCGTGGCGGCCGGGATCGCGGCGTCGCCGCCGGTTCCGGTGACCAGGCGGCGGCTGGCGCTGTACACCCGGACCTGCTCCCCGGCCCGGCGGGCCTGCCCCAGCGCCCCCGCCACCGCGGCGACCCCGGCCGGGGGCGGGTCGGCCAGCCGGTCCTCGGCCAGCCCGGCCAGCGCCCGGGCCGACAGCATGGTTTCCTGCTGGAACGAGCTCCGCTCGTGACCGGTGGTGATCAGCCCCATCGGCACCACGGTGGTCACCAGCAGCGCCCCGATCAGGGCGAGCATCGTGAGCACGATGCGCCGGGCCATCAGACTTCGCCGAGCCGGAAACCCCTGCCGTAGGCCGTCTCGATCAGGCCCGGCACGTCGAGCTTGCGGCGCAGTGCCGCCACGTGCACGTCCAGCACCTTGGTGGGGCCGTACCAGTGCGCATCCCAGGCACTCTCCAGGATCTCCTGGCGGGTCATTACCCGGCCCGGATCGCTGGCCAGGCACTCAAGGATGTCGAACTCCTTCGGGGTGAGGGCCACCTCGCGGCCGTGCACGGTCACCTTCCGGGTGCGCAGGTCGACGCTGAGCGGGCCATGCCGTAGCACCTCCCCGCCCGGCCGGACCCGGCGCAGCACGGCCCGGATCCGGGCCAGCAACTCGGCCAGCCCGAACGGCTTGATCAGGTAATCGTCGGCCCCCGCGTCCAGAGCCAGCACGCGTTCCGGCTCCTCGCCCCGGGCGGTGACGATGATGATCCCGGCATCGGAGCGCGCACGCAGCCGGCGGCACACCTCCACCCCGTCCGCATCGGGCAAGCCCAGGTCGAGCAGCACGACGTCCGGATCGCCGGACGCCAGCGCCTCCTGGCCGGTCATCACGTGATCCACCTGGTAACCGCCCCGGCTCAGCCCGCGCACCAGCTGGGTCGCCAGGCTGGGATCGTCCTCCACTACCAGGACACGCGGGGTGCCCTTGGCGGCGGGCAGCCCGGTGCCCGCCGCACTGCTCGCCACGCTCATAAGGACCACCGTAGAGCTACCCCGCCCAAGCAATGACCATGACCGCCCAGCGTGCCGCGGGCCCGCCAGGCTGGGCCGCCAGGCTGGGCCCCCAGGCTGGGCCCCCAGGCTGGGCCCCCAGGCTGGGCCCCCAGGCTGGGCCGCCAGGCTGGGCCCCGCAGCCACGGTGGCCCCTATAGGGCGATGAGGACGATCGGCTTGGTGGTGGGGTGGCTGGTGCCGCCGGCCGGCTCCACGGTCAGCGCGACCGCGTCCCCGGCGGCGAGGCCGGACGCCAGCAGCGGCGCGGTCCGCCCGGACGCCGGGGCTGGCAGCAGCCCGGCCCGGCGGGCGGTCCCGCCCGACACGAACCACAGCTCATAGACCTTCCCCCCGCTCAGCGCGGGCAGCCCGGTCGTGCTGATGATCATCGCGTGCCGGGACTGGGAGGCGACCACGGTGGCCACCCCGCCGGCGGTGGTGCGGTGCACGGCCAGATGGGCGTCCGGGGCGGCCAGCACCGCGGCAACCGACCGGTTCTCGGCCTGGGCCTGGTCCAGCCGCTGCTGGGTGGAGGACTGGACGACGCCCAGCGCCACCGCGGCCGCCACGGCGGCCGCGGCCACGGCGGCCGCCATCCGGGGCAGCCAGGAGCCGTGGACCGGCCGCAGCCGGGCCGGCGGCGTCTCGCGTACCTCGGGCGGAAGCTGCCGGGTGACGGAGGCCATGGTGAGCACCCGTTCACGCAGCTCCGGCGGCGGGGTGGCGGCTACCGCCAGGGCGAGTCTCGTCGCGGTCTCCCGGAAGCCGCGGACCTCGTTCTCGCAGGGCGGGCAGCGGTGCAGATGATGCTCGAACTGGTCCAGCTCCAGGCCGGTCAGGGCGTCCAGCGCGTACACGCCACTCAGCCCGTGCAGGTCGTGGCGGCCCATTTTCACGTGGCGGCTTAGTTTCACCAGCTCACCCCCATGCAGTCACGCATCCGGATGAGGCCGTCCCGCACACGGGTTTTGATCGTCCCGAGGGCGGTGCTGAGCAGCGACGCGACCTCGGGATACGTGTGACCCCCGTAGTAGGCCAGGGTGATCGACTGGCGTTGCAGCTCGGTCAGCGAGTCCAGGCAGCGGCGCACCCGCTCCGCGTCCAGCCGGGACTCCACCGTTTCCGCCACCCCCTCCAGGGGGACGGCCGCGATGGTGGCGACCTTCTGTTCCCGGCTGGTCTCCGCGCTCGCCGAGCGCACCCGGTCGATGGCCCGCCGGTGCGCGATCGTCATCACCCAGGTCATCGCGCTGCCCCGGCCGGCGTCAAAGCGTGACGCGGTGCGCCACACCTCCAGCAGGACTTCCTGGGCGACTTCCTCGGATTGGGCCGGATCCCGCACGACCTTGCGGATCAGGCCGTAGACGGGCCGGGCCAGCCGGTCGTAGGCCGCCTCGAAGGCGGCCTCGTCGCCCCGGGCCACCATGGTCAGCAGCCCGCCCAGATCTTCCTCGCGTCCCGGGAGGGGCCGCAGACCCGGCCGGGATTCGGGCACGTCGGGTGTGCTCATGGTCAGTATTCGGAGTCTCCGGCCGGCCGGATGGGTCCAGGACGCGAACGCGGGGTCCCGGCCTGAGCCGGCCGGGGCTCCGCGCTCCGGCGGATGCTCCGCCCGGGCTGGGTTGTCGTTGCGGAAAGGACGGGTGCCGGGCAGACGCGCGGCGGACCGCTAGCCGGCCAGTTCCGCCAGCCAGGGCACGAACCTGGCTGCGTTGACGGTGCCCACCCCGGACGCGAGGTCGTAACCAGGGCGGGCGCGGAACCCGGTCACGGTGTGCTCCTGGCCGCCCTGGCTGAACGAGACCGTGTTGTTGCCCCTGGTCACGTCCACGATCCCGGCGGCCTTGCCCATCGCGGACATCTTGTACAGCGCCGGGTTGATCAGCCCGAGGGGGTGCCCCGCGACCTGATCGGCCAGGGCGACCACGCCGGCGAACAGCGGAGTGGCCTCGCTGGTGCCGCAGGTCGGGTACCAGCCGGCCGGCTGGCCCTTGAAGCTCTGGTACATGTCCACCGCGCCGTTGCAGGCCCCGCTCATCGAGATGTCCGGCACCCCGCGCTGGCCGCCGACCACGCTCGCCACGCTGTTCTGGTACGCGGGCCGGGAGAACACCACGGACTTCCCGCCCCCGCCCGCCAGCGGGTTCGGGCCCTTGTTGGTGAAGATGTACTGCTGGGTGGGCACGTTGTAGGTGTCGTTCCAGACCACGGAGTGCCATGCGCCCTTGGCTGACTGACGCAGCTGGGTGCCGCCGACCCCGGTCACCAGCGGGTCGCTGTCCGGCCACGAGGTCACCGGGTGCAGGTAGTAGGTGGTCGCGTTGAACTTGACGTCGGCCGCGCCGCTGTCGCCCGAGGCGGCCAGCACTGTCACGCCCTTGTTCGCCGCGTCCACGTATGCGCCGCGCAGGTTGAGCAGCGACCGCCTGGACGGGAAGGTCTGCTCGGTCGCGCTGAAGCTCTGGCTGATCACGCCGCCAAGGTGGTGGTCGACCACGTACGTCTCGGCCTTGACGATCGCCGGGAAGCCGGTCGTGCCCTCGTTCTCCGAGGTCGGTGTCTCGACCAGGAGAATGTTCGCGTCGGGGGCCATGACATGCGACCACTCGACGTCCAGCTCGGTCTCGCCGGCCCAGCCCTCCCGGTTGGAGGTTGGCCGGTATTTGGCCACCGGGCCAGCCGGCTGGATCACCTGCAGCGACGGCGGGTCGGGCAGGCCGAACTTCTTGTCGAACACACCGAGGTCGTGGCGGACCGTCGGGGAGCCGTAGGAGTCAACGATGACGATCGTCTGGCCCTTGCCGGTGATGCCCTTGCTGAACAGCGGGCCCAGGTTGTAGGCCTGCTGGATCTGGCCGGGCTCGTAGCAGGCGATCTTGAAGTGCGCCTCGCAGAAGGCCGTGGTCGGCGGGGCGGACTGAGCGTCCCGCACATGGACCGCGGCCGGGCTGATGGCCACGGTCGCGGTCGCGGCCACGGCGGCACCGCCGGCGGCGGCTGTGGTACTGCCCGTCACCGCGGCGGCCATGGCGGCCGAGCCCACGGCAATGGACAGGGGGCGGCGCACTCGCATCCCATCTCCTGTTGCTGACGGCCGGGACAGCCCCACCGCCGCCCCGTGGCCTACCCGACACTAACAGCGGGAAGTGCCCACCGCGAGGGGCATCGGCCAAGGTCGGGGGTGGGTGCGGGCGGGTACGGGCGGGTGCGGACGGGTGCGGACGGCCGGGCGCCGGTAGGCTCGCGGCCATGATCGTGGTCGTGGCTGGCGTGTCCGGCAGCGGCAAGTCGACCGTCGGTTACCTGCTCGCAGGCAGGCTCGGCTGGCCCTTCACCGACGCCGACGCCCTGCACCCGGCGGCGAACATCGCCAAGATGCGGGCGGGTCATCCGCTGTCCGATGCTGACCGGCGGCCGTGGCTGGCCGCGGTGGCAGCCCGGATGGATGAGCTCGCCGCCGCGGGCGAGTCCGCCGTAATGGCCTGCTCCGCGCTGAAACACTCCTACCGGGACGAACTGCTGGCCGGGCGGCCGCAGGCGCGGATGGTCTTCCTGCACGCGAGCCGGGAGGTGCTGGAAGACCGGCTGAGCACCCGGCACGGGCATTTCTTCCCCGCCGCCCTGCTGGACAGCCAGCTCGCCGACCTGGAGAGCCCGCAGCCAGCCGAGCACCTCCTGGTGCTGGACGCGGCGACTCCGCCGGATCAGGCTGTCGACGAGATTATCCGGCGCCTTCAGCTGAGCCCCCCGCAGGAGAAGATGAGTCCATGAAGCTGAAACTCGACCTGCACGACATTTACAACCGGGGCCAGGACATTGACCGCGCCCTCCGGGCGATCATCGACGAAGCCGTGGCCAAGAAGGCGCCCATGATAGAGATCATTCCGGGCAAGGGCTCAGGTCAGCTGAAAAAACATGTTCTGAGGTTCCTTGAGCAGAAAGAAATTAAACAGCTGTATAGCCGGGTCGAGAAGGACTCAAAGAACTTCGGCCGGGTCTTCGTGCATTTCCGGTGGAAATAGGCGCGTCTTCAGCCGGCCCCGGGCCGGGGCCGCAGCACGGGCAATCCTGACCCATCGCGGTGGTTTGCGGTGCCGGGGCGCGAAGCGCTGGTGTACCCGGGCGTCGGCGAACCGCGCGTCGGCAGGGTACGTCGATTGCCATACACAGCCCACAGTTTACTTCCCCCCTCGCCGCGGATCGCGGGCCGGGACCTGGCCCATTGCGAAGGCCGCCATCGTCCGGCCCGATTCCGCGTTTCCACTCCCCGGGAAGAAGGCACTGGGCCCTCATCCCCCCCAACGCAGGCAAGCAGGGGACTACGACTCGTAGTCTCCCGCATCTGCCGGCGCGTTTGTCATGGTGGCATGAACCGTCTTGGATGTCCAGTGAAAGCGCAAATCGAAGCGCCATTATTAAAATTACTAATTTGCTTAGCTGAATAGATTTTATCCGCCTATACCCTATTCTGGCCGGGACTACACAGGACCCGGCCCGGGCGAGTGCCGGCGAGGCCGGGCGCACCCCAAGCGTGTCCCCTGCGAGCCGGCGATCGCCGGCGCCGGGGGCTCCGGCGGTGGTCCCCCGGGAAAGCGGAGCGGGGGGTGGTCCCCCCCCGGGCTGGCAGCGCGCGGCAGCCGGTCGGCACATACCTCTCACCATGGGATCATTGCCGCATGCGTCTCCTGATCCGGGCCCTGCTGACCGCGGCGGCGCTCGCCGTGGCCACGTGGCTGGTGCCCGGGATCCAGCTTGGCCACGGAAGCACCGCGTCGAAGGTGCTCACCCTGCTGGCCGTCGCGGTGATCTTCGGGCTCGTTAACGCCATCATCAAGCCGGTGGTCAAGGCGGTCGGCTGCCTGTTCTACGTGCTGACGCTCGGTCTGATCGGGCTGGTGGTCAACGGCCTGCTGCTCTGGCTGACCAGCTGGGTGGCGGGCAAGCTCACGCTCCCGTTCCACATCACCGGATTCTGGGCCGCGTTCTGGGGCGCGATCATCGTCGGGGTCGTCGGCTGGCTGCTCGGCGTGCTGATCCCGGAGCCGGACGAACGCCAGTAGCCGCCCGTGCGCGGACGCGCCGGCCGGTAGGCCAGGAACTCGTCCAGGCCCAGCACGCCGTCGTAGAAGGCCCGCAGCGCCGCTTCGCTTCCCGGCGGGCAGGCCAGCTGAACATGATGGATCATGTGCACCTCCAGGAAGACATCACCGGGCAGGGCCGGAGCGCGGGCGGCCGCCGCCCGCCCGGTTCTCATTTTATCTTGACATCGAGACAATATTAGCGGGAGCCCCAGTGCGCGAGACCATCACGGCGAAGTTCGAGGTCCTGGACGAGCGGTTCCAGCGCGTCCACGGCGACCGGCGGCTCGAGATACTGCACACCGGGTGCCGGTGGGCCGAGGGGCCGGCGTACTTCCCGGCCGGCCGCTACCTCGTGTTCAGCGATATCCCGAACGACCGGCTGCTGCGCTGGGACGAGGCCACCGGCGCCGTGGGCGTCTTCCGCCAGCCCTCCCGGTACGCGAACGGCCACACCGTGGACCGGCAGGGCCGGCTGGTCAGCTGCGAGCACGGCGGGCGGCAGGTCACCCGCACGGAGCCGGACGGGTCAATCACGGTCCTCGCGGACCGCTACCTGGGCAAGCGGCTGAACAGCCCGAACGACGTCGTGGAGCGGGCGGGCGGCTCGATCTGGTTCACCGACCCGGCCTACGGCATCGACAGCGACTACGAGGGACACCAGGGGGACAGCGAGATCGGCGCCTGCCACGTGTACCGGATCGATCCGGGGTCCGGCGGCCTGAGCATCGTGGCCGGCGACTTCAACCGGCCTAACGGGCTGGCCTTCACCCCGGACGAGCGGAGCCTGTACATCTGCGACAGCGAGGAACGGCACATCCGGCTGTTCACCGTGACAGAGGACGGCACCGGCCTGACCGGCGGGGAGATCTTCGCGCGTTGTGAGGTCGGGACCTTCGACGGCATCCGGCTGGACAGCGAGGGCCGGGTCTGGGCGGCCGCGGGCGACGGGCTGCACTGCTTCGACCCGGACGGCACCCTGCTGGGCAAGCTGCGCGTGCCGGAGATCGTGGCCAACCTGACCTTCGGCGGGCCGCAGCGCAACCAGATCTTCATGTGCGGTACAAGTTCCCTCTACTCCATCCGGGTCACCGTCCGCGGCGCCCGCTACCCCGGTTAAGCACTCTTCCCGGCGGCCAGGGCCTGGCAGGCCCGGGTGAAGGCCGCACGGGAGACAACGTCCGGGCCACGACACTTCCCGGAGAAGGCGACGACCCACTAAGGACCGGCGTAGAGCTCGGGACGGCGGTCGGCCAGCAGGTCGTTCCGGGCGTTGATGCGCTTGTCCCGGGCCCGGGGCAGGTCGCAGTCGGCGGTCAGAATCGCTGGCTGGTCAGCAGTGACCGGGCCGGCCAGCGGGTAGCCATCCGGGCCGACGATAAGGCTGCCGCCCACCCAGGCGACCCCGCGCTCGGTGCCGCACCGGTCCGCGACCGCGATGAAGACGCCGTTCATCGCGGCGCCAGCCTGGACCTTCACCACCTCGGACGGCCGTTCGGCGGGCGGCCGGGGAGCCAAGGGCCAGTTCACCGGGGCGGCGATGAGGTCCGCACCGGCCAGCGCCGCCCGCCGGACCCACTCGGGGAACTCCAGGTCGTAGCAGATCATGACGCTGACCCGGCCCGCGGGCAGGTCCACCACCGGCGGGGCGCCGGCGCCGGGGCTGAAGACCAGCTTCTCGGCGTCCCACAGGTGCGCCTTCCGGTACACCGCGCGGATCCCGGACGCGTCCACGAGGGCGGCGCTGTTGAACAGCTGACCGCGGCGGCCGAGCTCGCAGAAGCCGCCCACGATTACGGTGTGATGCTGCGCGGCGAGCGCCTGCCACTGGTGCAGTGCCACGGACTCACCCGCCGGGCTGGCCAGACCGCGGGCTTCCGCGGCGCTGGTGAACACGTATCCGCTGTCGCAGAGTTCCGGGAGGACCACCAGGCCAGCCCCGGCGGCGGCCGCCGCCGCGACCGCCCCGGCCGCGGCGGCGAGGTTGCCGTCCGGGTCACCGACAGCCAGGCTGAGCTGGCAAGCCGCGACGACCGTCACACCCGCGCCCGTCCGCGCGGCCTCACCCCGCGGCCTCACGCCTCGGCCTCACCCGGCAGCAGCAGAAGCTTGCCGGTCGTCCCCCGGGAGGCCAGGTCTGCCTGGGCCTGGGCGGCCTGCTCCAGCGGGTACCGGCCGCCGACGCGGACCGACAGGCGGTCCTCGCTGATCCAGCGGAACAGGTCCCCGGCGCGCCACAGCAGCTCTTCCCGCGTGACCATGTAGTGACCCAGCGTCGGACGGGTGACGAACAGGCTGCCTGCCGGGTTGAGCCGCTGAAGGTCGAAGGGGGGCACCGGGCCGCTCGCCGCGCCGTACAGGACCATGTAGCCGCGGACCCGCAGCGCCGAGAGGCTCGCCTCGAACGTGGCCTGGCCGATGCCGTCGTACACCGCCGCCACCCCTGCGCCGTCGGTGACTTCCCGGGCCACGTCGGCAAAGTTCTCGTAGTCCGTGACGTAGTTCGCGCCAGCCTGCTGGGCCAGCACCGCCTTGGCCGTGGTGGAGGTGGTGGCGATGCTGATGCCGCCGCGCATGGCGACCATCTGGGTGAGCAGCAGGCCAACCCCGCCCGCTGCCGCGTGCACCACCACGTGGTCACCCTGCCCCACCGGGTACGTGCTGTGCGAGAGGTAGTGCGCGGTCATGCCCTGCAGCATGACCGCCGCGGCGACGGTCAGGCTCAGGCCCTCCGGTACGGGGACCGCCAGGGCGGCGGGCACCGCGACCTGCTCCGCGTAGCTGGCCGGCACCTGGGTCCACGCGACCCGGTCGCCCACGGCGAAGTCGCGCACGGCCGGCCCGACCGCGGCCACGACCCCGGCACCCTCGGCCCCGGGGACATAGGGCAGGCTCGCGGATGCGTAGGGCGGCCGTCCCTCCCGCTGATAGATGTCCATGTAATTGACGCCTGCTGCCGCCACGTCCACCAGCAGCTGCCCTGGCCCGGGTTCGGGCACCCGGACCTCCCCGATCTGCAGGACCTCAGGACCGCCGTGCCGACTCCCGATCACTGCGCGCATCAGCTCTTCCTCTCCATCGAGTCGCCGACAGTAGCCTAGGTGCCAAAGGGGGAGGTTCCGGGTGCGGATCGGCGAGCGGGTACGGGCCGTGCATCTGAGCCAGTACTGTCCGGGAGGGCTCGGGTTTCCGGCCGGCCCACCCGGTTCTGGCCAACCGGACGGCGGGGATGCCCCGGCCCGCCACTCGTGGGCGCAGCTCGCCGGGCATGAAGCGCAGGCCGCCGGCCGCCGGTGCGCCCGCTGCGGACGCGAGATAAGCGCCGGGCAGCCGGTGCGCCGCCGGGCCGACCACGACTGGGTCCACGGAAACTGCCCGTGACGTGGGCCAGCCGGGCGTTAACCAGCCCCGCGCTGACCAGCCCCGCACACCAGCCCCGCGCTGATCACCCCGCCCCGGCGTGGCCCTCCAGACGACGGCGTCCCCTCAGGGGACGGCGGCCCCTCAGGGGACGGCGGCCCCTCAGCCACGGGAATCCCCGGCCGCGGCGATGACCTGCAGCGCGGCCCTCACCCGCGACTCCTCCAGGAAATCGGCCTGCCTGCGCGCCCGGGAGATGAGCT
>Ga0187867_10004570_pt1 | contig 10674 bp, 10 predicted proteins | sample June2016WEW_13_1_FD_132976 | JGI IMG/M metagenome (GOLD analysis project Ga0187867, IMG submission 132976) | Peatland microbial communities from SPRUCE experiment site at the Marcell Experimental Forest, Minnesota, USA - June2016WEW_13_10 | ecosystem: Environmental > Terrestrial > Soil >... | reverse complement strand
CTCTCCATAGAAGGTTATCAAGTCACGCCTGAATTGATTGCGAAAATCCGCAAGGGAGTGTGGAATCCCGACGGTGATCCCCAGGACCGACAGCAGGTGGCTGCAATGGCGGCCAAGGGTTACTTGCTCGCGTTTCGCGCGGTTCAGAAAAGTGTGAAGCGGGTGTTGGACGGCGAAAATGCCGGCCAGGTGGTTCGAGAGGATTACCAACCATGGTATCGGGCTCTATTCAGCGAATCAGTTCGGGCTGGAATTCTGGCATCCCATCATCTGGCGGGGCACAGAAATGGCCCCGTGTATATACGCGCATCACGGCATCTGCCACTACCCCATGAGGCGGTTAATGATGCAATGGAAGCCCTGCTTGATTCTTTGGAGAACGAGCCCGAGCCCATCGCTCGTGCTGTCTTGGGCCATTGGCTTTTTGGTTTTATTCACCCTTACACGGACGGCAATGGCCGGATGGCGCGGTTTCTAATGAACGTGATGATGGCCTCTGGAGGTTACCCTTGGACCATCGTGCGCACGGTTCGTCGGAAGCAGTATCTCGCCGCACTCGACGCAGCATCCGTGGGGCAGGATATTTTGCCGTTTGCAAACTTCATTCGAGAGGAGATGAACGTGGACTGGAGCCGGGAACCGGCCCGGGGCTAGAACCGAAAGCCGTCTGCGACTCGGAAACCGACCGGTAAGACTGTTCCCGATGCGAACTCGCGGCAGCCACAGGGACAGCTTTTGTCCAACCTCATGTACTGCGGTTTGGGCATGAAAAATGAACCGGCATCCTCACGCTTGCACCCTCTGTCTCGCTATGCATGCCCGACTCAGCACACAAGTTCGATTGGCCCTGGGCATTGCGAGCAATCTGAGCGACTGGCGCGATAACTGATTACATCCTGACAATGCGCAGTTCTCAAAATATAATGTTAAAAGAATAGTATGTCTGTGGAAAAATCGGAGTTGCATTCCCGGAAAAACATGCTAAACTAAATATGTCGGAAGCATGGCCCCTTTGAAGTGATATAAGAGGTAAGTACATGAACTTGCCTATGTTAGTTTCCGTGCATCCGACATCGTCCCCGACCGTGGGGAATGGATTGTAAGGAAGTCGAAGTAGTCGCAAGTAGAAGTAGAGTGGTCGCTGGCGTAGGGTAGTCGCTAGCATTGAGGCCAGTGCGCAAGCACTGGCCTCTTTGCTGTATCAATGGAAGGCATTGTGAAGCGGGCCTGATGCATGGCTTGCTGGCTCAGACGGTCGAGTTCTGCCACAAGAGCGAAGTCATGTGCTTGAAAGTGTGCCATTGATTGTGTTACACAACTGGTGACGAACTATTACGAACAACCTTTTACGAAAGGACTGAGCCATGACAATCCGGGTTGATGGGATCGGACCTCGCAAGCGATTTTGGATCATTCGTAATCCTCAATCGTGTCTTGGACCTTTGTTCTCGCTGGAAGCGCTGGCTTGTGGGCTTTGCCATTACTGTAGGGATACCGATATCAACTTGGAACTTCTCGCTAACTGCATATGAGGGGAGGGACCGCGGTATCGGTTTGCCGTGTATCACACCGGCCTTGCCATCGGATCGCATCGGGAAAAGCCCTGTGGCAAAACCACTCCCCCAAAGCCTCCGCCTGAGGAGGAGCTTTCGCCCGATGTGCAGGAACTCTTGGAACTCTTGGACGCGCTGGGTCCAGTGCCTGAGCCACTCACAGGAAAGGCTCTCCTTGTTGAACTTTTGGGGCAATTCCATTGGGGCTGTTCGCGTGCGGATCACATCATGCGGGAGTCGGATTGTTCCGGATTTAGCACACGGCACATCTATGCCCGCGCCCCATTCTGCCTGCGGTTGGACCTGTCTGGAGATTTTTGCTGGGCGAATTTTTCTGGGGCCTACATCTATTCTGTTCCTGGGCTTCCGCAGGGCAATACGCTGCGGGCTCACTGCGGGATGGTTAATTCTTATTGTGCGGCCAAACAGACGGAAGTCGAGTTGAGCGGCTTGTTTGTCGGGGCGTCCTTTCAAAATGCAAGAATTTCCTACGCACGGCTGGGCGGGGACTTCGCGCGCGCAGATTTTCGCAAGGCGCGTCTGAATGGTTGCCGTCTTTCGGGGAAATTCCATGGTGCGTTGCTGCAAGACATGGACCTGAGCACATGCAGCATTGACCCGGAAGCCAGGTTCGCGGGTGCGGATCTGCGAGGAGCGTGCGGCCTTTTTTACAGCGAGAAGCAACTCGTCGCCGCCCGCGTCCGGTCCGCGGACAGAGTCGTGGTAAAAACCGGACGGAAGATTGAGCTTCTCGACAGGGAATACGATCTCTGCTTCCCGGCGCAATTTCTGGCCTCGGTTCGCATCGCCGACGCGACTGGCGAATCGGCCGGACCGTCTATGAAAGACATTCCGGTCTCACTGTTGGAAGGGGATCCCACACAGAATGAATTCTCGGATGTGTCATTTCTGTATGACGTCGTCGGGATGGGCTTAACGAGGCTGGAAGGTGGTTCGGCCCCGGTCCTGAAAGCCCGGGGCGCAGTTTGGGATTTTCGATTCAACGCTCCCGGCGTTTCGCTCGTAAATTTCAATGCGGTTGGCCATAAAGTGTATTTGACTGGCAATCTCGACAAAGCCTGCCTTAAGGATTCGCAAATCGGTTTTCTCTCTCTCAACCAGGGATCATTCAAGAATTTCGATCTGACGGACGCTGACGTCAAACGGCTTGATTTGCGGATGGCGCCCACAGATTTGACCGGGCTGCGATTTCCGGCAAAGCTAAGGCATGTTCGGCTGGATTGTTTTCGTGAGGGAACCTATTTCCCGATAAGGGTGACAACCGGCACGGCTTGCGAGATCATCGCCGTGTGGAACTCCCCCGCCGAGTGCGATGCCTTAGCCAGGGGGGTTCTCCGTCGCGTTAAATCCTTGTCCGCCGCGATGAGGCAGCAACTCCTCTGTTCGAGCGGTTGCACCCCGTTCAGTTTGCTGGGAGGCGATTTGCGACCTCGGGGCAATCTCGCCATCGCAGTTGCAATTCTCATGAGGAAAAATCAAATGTTGTTGAACTCAATCCGGCTCGCGGCCATGCACGGAAACCAGTCAACTTCTAGCGGCCCTGCCGCGAGGCGTTGACACCCAGGTGTTCTGAACAGTTGGGCGGAAAACTCGTCCAATCCGCGACAAACACCAAAATGATTGCGAACCAGCAACGAATGGCAATTCTTATTGAAAATACAAATTCTTACCGCACAATAAGAATCGCGTTTTTTGATAATAATTTGTTGATTTATTACTGGAATATGGCATTCTTATTGGACAGTGAAAGCAACGGATTCCAGTGAAAGTGCGGTCATCCGCTACGAAAACGAGCTTGTCCACCATTTCAGGCAACTGATTGAGGAGGAAAGGGAATTGTGCTGGGCCATTCCGTCGGGAACGGGTGGCCGAGACCCTGTTTCGGCGGTCGAGTTGAAGCTGGATGCTCGAACCTGGAGCTTCAAGCCGGTTTACCTGTTGAAACCAAGCATTCCGGAGTTGGATTTGCTTCTGAAGAACTGGACTTGCTCGTCCCCGCCGCTGTTGGTTGCCCCGGAATTGACTGGGAGGATTTTGGAATTCTGCCGCCATAGACGACTGGCCGCCATTGACCTCAATGGATGCGCCTATCTTCGTGCCGACGGCTTGCTGGTGGATCGCCGGTCCCTGTCCGGCCGGGAGTTCCGATTTGAATTGGAGCCGCGCGATATTTTTGTCGGAAAGAGCGCGAGCATCATCCGCAGCCTGCTGACAGATCTCGATCGGGTCTGGGTTCAGAGCGAATTGGTTTCGCGCGCCAAGGCCAGCTCAGGCATGGTGTCGCGCATTGTTCAGCACCTCATCAGGCAGGGTTTTCTCGAAAAGCAAAGCCCGCGCGAATTTCGCCTGCGCGATCCCCAGGGCTTGATTGACGCCTGGGTGAAAGCAGATGAGATCCACCGACGCACCGCGATCACGCGCTACACGGCATTCGGAGGCAGTCCACTTGAGGTTGCCCGCCAGCTTGACTCTTGGGCCAGGGAACAATCCGTGCGGATCGCATTCACTCAATGGATTGCGGGCTGGCTGCGCCATCCGTATACCGAACCCGTGGTCACCAGCGCCTACGTGGCGCGCCTGCCGGAGGCCGCCGCCTTGGAACGGCTTGGACTGCGCCCTGTCAACGACGCTGGCAAAGTCTGGCTCTTTGTTCCCAAGGACGAAGGCATTTTTCTTGAAACACAAACCGCTCAGGATTTGCCCCTCGTCTCGGACGCTCAAATCTACCTGGACCTCCAAGGTACCGGCCTGCGCGGACCCGATCAAGCCACCGCCTTGCGCCAATGGGAAGGATTCTGCCGGCCATGAAATATGAAACCTACAGCCAATATAATCCCATCGGCGTCGCAAGCGCCGAGAGCGCCTTCCTCTCAATTTGGGCCGGACTCGGATCCTGGCATAGCGACCTTGTTCTCGTCGGGGGTCTGGTACCGAAATACCTCTGCGGCGACCTTTCCTTGCCACGATCCCTACCGCGTCCAGTGACACTGGATGCCGACCTGGGCATCGCTTTGGGCGCGGACCTCGGACAATACGGCAGCCTCCAGATGGACCTTCAAACCCAGGGATTTCACTTGTCGAAGGACGAGTTTGGTGGCCCGCGCTTTGTGAAAACGGTTGGTGATTTCACGATCCCGTTGGATTTTCTCACTGAACGGCCTCTGGCCACAAAGGGAACCGCCATGGTGGCTGACGTGCCGGCCAACATCCTGCCTGGCATCAACCGCGCTCTGGCCTCGGCCCGCAATGTCGTGGTCAAAGGGGTTGATCTTCAAGGCGCGCAACAGGCACTCACCGTCCGGGTGTGCGAGGCCGGCCCATTCCTGGCAATGAAACTTCGCGCCTTCGTATGGCGTCAGGCCGCGAAGGACGCATTCGACATTCTCTACACCTTGCTCCATTACGACCGGGGCACAAACGCCGCCGTGGCCGCGTTCGGGGAGGAGGTTCGCGCCGGCAATCCTGCATGTCCAGACGCCGCCGCCTGCCTGAGCCGGCATTTCCAAGACGAACAATCCTCCGCTCCGGTCCGCGCCGCGAGTTTTGTGCTGGGACAATCGGTGCCGCGCGAATCGGAGGACATTCGCTTTCGCCGGCTGCAAATCCAGCAGGACATGGTGGACTCCGGGCGTCTCCTTCAGAAGGCGATTTCCTCATGACCACCTCGCTGCCAATCGCTATGGCGCTGTTGGCGAGGCAGGACTGGCAGCCCACCCAAAGACAGTAAAAGTGGACGCCGGCAAAACAGATTCTCGGATGGATGTCGAATGAAGCGTCGAACGCTCAAGCGACTTCGCCCCGACCGACTGCCCGAGCACCATCACAGTGTTTATGTCGTGTTGCTCGACCCGGCAGCCGGCAAGATCCGTAAGGTTCGTGCCGAAAACCCGAAGCGCAACCCCAGGAAGCCCTGCATCTACGTGGGGATGACCGGGCTGACCCCGGAACAACGCTTCGCCAACCACAAGGCGGGAACCAAAGCCGCATGGGTTGTAAAACGTCATGGTCTCCGCCTCGTTCCGGAATTGTATGAGCACCTGAACCCGATGCCGTATGAGGCCGCAGCCCAAATGGAAAGGGAACTGGCGGAGGATTTGCGTCGTGCCGGTTATACCGTGACAGGCGGGCATTAACCCGGCGCGAGCAATCGCGCCAGCATCCCTGAAAACCTGTTCTCGGTCCTGTTGTTTTTCACCGCCATTGCCAGCGTCTTTCGCTGACCGACGAGCACGACCAGTTTGTTCCTCCGTGTAATACCCGTGTAAACCAGATTGCGTTGCAAAAGCATATCCTGGTGAATGGCCAAAGGAATGACCACGGCGGGGAACTCTGATCCCTGCGATTTATGGACCGTGATCGCATAGGCCAGCGAGATTTCATCCAGTTCCCCAGAATCGTACACCACCTCACGCTGATCAAACCGGATGGTGACCTCGCGCTCAATCTCGGCGATGAAATCCCATTCGGCGCCAGCACGGGGCCTGTGCTCCTTCGGCGCGCCTGGCCATGAGCCCTGCCGCGCTGGCACACCCAACACCGACCTGATTTCAAAACAGGCTTTGGGAGAATTTCTCCGCCAAACAACGCATGGCAGGCACTGCCGACGAAGAAAGCCGTCAAACACAAATTGCAAGTCAAAACTAATGATAAAACAACTCAATGAGAAAGAGAACTTATGCAAAATGTTAACGTCACTCCGCCGGGGCGCCTTGTTGGAGAACCCATTAATCGAAACAACGGCAACCCCGATGGTTACATGGAAACCCTTAAAAAGGTAGGGCAAGCCACTGACTATTTCAAGTGGCACCGCGAATTACTCAACTGTGACACTGCCGGCTCCTTCAATCTCCGCCTCACCAACTTCATCGCTGAGCGCGGCGGTTGCGACACTCAAATCGAATCGCCCGCGCGAGTGGAGATCGAAAAGGCCGTGAACAGCATCGCCATTTCATACTACAACATGTCCGATTGGGACAAGACAAAGGTAGTTTTGACAGGTATGAGAAACCAGGCAGGTGGCCGCTACTGGAAAGAGATTTGCAGGAAACTCGCACGATTCACCAACCGGCCGGAAAGGGAAATATTGGGACTCGCTGATCAGGAGAAGGCCGCTCTTTTTGTTCGGCATCTGGCGCGACTTGACCTCCATCATCCGTCAATCGTTCTCGCTCTCGCATTGCCACATTACCGGAGCGTGGCAAACCGGGTTATGCAGTTGTGCCCAGATGTCGATGCCGTTGTGCAGAGTTTCCGCCACTTGCGATCCGAGATGCCGGATATTTTGTGGAGCTTCACCGTCTGGTTGGCGGCCGAGAACCCCGATGAAAAACAAAAGCAGGCCATCGATGCCATTGATGAGATCGTGGACAAGCCGGTTGGATTTGACCTGCCCTTTAGCGTCGGAAAATTGCCGCCACTGGCCCAGATTGAGGCGTATCTTTTGAATTTGCACAAGAAGGACGCAGCCGAGGCCAAACCCCTGATCGAGAGCCTTTCGCAACTCAACCCGAGTCGCCCGGAGAACTGGTTGATTTATGGGCTGGCAGGGGTGAACTTGCCTGCGCAATCCTTGCACCAACGCGCCTGGTGGCTTGCCGGTGGACTCTATTCGTGGGGTCAAGATTTCTCCAAATCAGACAAGCCATTCTCCAATGCCGCAATTAAAGATCGAGAAGTTGTGCAGGCAATTTACAGCGACCCCAAGCTTGCCGCCGCCCGCAGGATGATCGGGGAATACTTGATTCGTCAGCTCGTCTTGGTGGAGGATCTGCCCCTCTTGCTTAATGTTCTCCCGTCCGACATGGTGAGAAATTACCCACACCTGTTGATGGGCCTTGTGGTAAGGGAAGCGGCCTCGCTCGCGAGGCAAAAAAACCCGGACCAAGTGAAGTCGTTAATTGCCCGGTTTCCGCTTCTACAGCAAACGGGCATATTGGCCATCGCTCTTCGCCGGGCTGGCCAGTTTGAGGCTGCAGCCTCAGAGTTGCGCAACTGCCGGCACGAGCCTCCAGGGGAAAGGGAGTTGCTCCAAGCCCGCATTGCCGACGCATTTGCTCTTAGCCTGCCCAACGATCCCGACGAGCAGAGGCGGATGCGCGATCAACTGGAACCGCTGCTCAAGACGGACTTTAAGGCAGATTCAGAAATCGGATATTGTAAATGTCTCGCCGGACTCTTGGTTGGTGATCCGGTTGTGGCGGAACAGTCCTACCTATGGCTCAGGAACTTGGTGAAAGCAAACTGTTCAGGCCGCGCTTGCCGTCTGCTTGCAGCGGTCCAGTCCCGCAATCCCCAATATATTCAAGAAGCTCTGAGTGCGGTAGAGATCTCGGAGGCAACGGAACCGTTCCGTAGTATGCCGACGAACTTGCTGGAGGCTGGAATTGGTGCCCTGGCGAATTACCCGGACCCAACCGAACTGACCGGCCTGACGGATTTTGTTTCCTCTCACGCTCCCGAAATGCTCGACCCGCTGACGGTTATGGAGGATTGGCTGACAACGAACCCAAGTGTCCGTCGGCGCTGGATGCAAAAGCAGGATGCTGGGGATGCACTTACGAAGTGGGCAGGTTACCAGAAGGTTATCGAGCTTGCAGACAAGTGCAGTGACTCCGACCTGCACGACCAAGCCATCGATGCCTGTCTTGCCCTCAAGGACCCGATTTTGGCACCTCAACAAACGGAAATGCTCCACCAGCAAATCTGTAGTTGCGAGGATATGGACATGAGGGAGGAACTCATTCAACGGCTTATCGAACTTCGGCCGGACGAAGCGAAGCCGCATTTGTATCAACTATTGCAAACGTATATGGGGCGGCAGAGGTTGCGGGATGCTGCCCGGATCGTCGCGCTGCTGCACGACATCGGGGAAGACAGTCAGACCCTAAGGGACTGCACCAGGATACTCAAGCCGAGTCAGCCATGCACCAACAGCACCTCCAACGGCCGCCTGCCACATCCGGTTAAAGTTGGCTTTTTTGGGGGCGACGAGAACGACAAGCCCCGCACCGAGCAGTTGCGGCAGGATCTGATGCGTGATCATCCGGGGCTGACTGTGGAATTCGACTGCCGGGGGTGGAACACCAAGAATCTGGACCGGTTGGTGACGAGCGTGGGCAGTTACGACGTCATCGTGGCCTCCAATCTGATGCGCACTACGGTGAATCACCGCCTTCGCGAACGGGCGCGGGAGTCTGGAAAAACTTTCGGATTCTGCCGCAACCGGGGAAATGGCACCATCGCCGAAAGCATCCTGAAAGCCGTGAACCTGCATTTAGCGCACAAGGCAGCCAACGGGAAGCACAAGCCGGACAACTGACTGAGCGGCCAACCGGGGCAACAAACCCGTCTTCTTGATTGGCGGCGAGGAACTTGCCGGCGCCAAGCAAAACCGCGTCCTCAACACCTCCACTTTGCTCAAAGAAGCCCCCGAGACCAAAATCCCGGTCAGTTGCAGGGAGCGGGCCAGATGGTCCTACGCCTCCAAGGGGTTCAGCAAAATCGATTACGCGACCTTTTTCGCGTCACTGACTAGCCCCGTCAATGTGGCGATTTGCTCGGAGCCGAATTTTTCTTGAGACGGGGCAATTGGAAAAAGCCCGATTTTGGTTGTCTGCATCACTTTGATGCGAGATGATGCGGGTATGCAACCTGCACCAGAAGACAACAAGGCGTTGCGCCGGAAGAACGGGACGAGAATTACCGTGACGATACCTCCTGACCGGTATCAAGAAATTTTGCAACTCGCTAAGAGCAAGAAGGTTTCAGGTTCTTGGGTTGTCCGGGATGCCGTGGACAAGTATTTGGAAAAGAAACATCTGGAAGGTCCTGCTGCACAGGAGGAGAAGTCGTGAAATACCGATTTTCTGGTCACCAGACTTTCGTTTTCCGGTACGGCTGGCTGGAAAAAGGGGTGAAAGCGGTCGCCTCATCCCCCGACATATTCTCGGCCGATGACGCCATCGTTCAATTGGGAGTCGGCAAGAACATGGTTGAGAGCATCCGTCACTGGTGTTTGGCCACACAGATGTTGGAGGAAAAATCCGACCTTGCTGGCAATGAAAATCATGGTCTCAGGCCCTCCCCCATTGCGAAGCAGGTCCTGTTGAAAGGCGGGTGGGATCCATTTTTGGAAAATGACGCATCCCTCTGGCTCATTCATTGGCTATTGGTTTCGAATCCGCACATCGGCACCAGTTGGCAACTGGCCTTCGGTAATTTCCACCGGCCTGATTTCTCAAAACGGGAACTGGTTGATTTTGTTAAGGCCTTTGCAGAAAAACAAGCCATCCGCGTCAGTGAATCCTCGCTCGCCCGCGACATTGATTGCCTCCTCAGAACCTATCTCCCGGTTCGTAATGGCGCCCGCGCCGAAATCGCCGAGGAGACTTTCGATTGCCCACTTCAGGAACTTGGGCTTATCCAGGCATCGCCTGATGGTGAATTCTTTCGCTTTGCCATCGGCCCCAAACCGTCCCTCCCTGCGGCTGTCTTTGTCTTCGCCCTTAATGATTATTTCAACACCACCAAATCAGAACAGAATACGATGAGCGTTCAGGAATGTCTCTACGGCGTTACCAACGGTCCTCAAAGTCCCGGTCAAGCCTTCAAATTAGATGAAAACAGTCTCGTTGAATACGTCGAGGCAATCGGGGACATGACGAAGGGAGCACTCGTTCTTGACGAGACGGCTGGCCTTAAACAAATCTACCGCCGCCAGAAACTCGATTCGATGCGTCTGCTGGAAACATTTTACCGGAGGGGCGAAAGATGAAATCAGCCACCCCACCACCGCTCTCCGATTTTATTCAGGTCGGTGCTCGCTTCCAGCGTTCGATCAATCTCGAACAAGATTACGTCGGCGGCCAGAGGAACGGCGATTACATCGTCACTCCGAACGCCCGGCAGGTCCTGAACCGCGTGGCCGAAGGTCTCCGGAACCAATCTCCCTATAGGGCTTGGACGATCACCGGCCCCTACGGCAGAGATTTATTAGGGGTAGATAAATAGACCGCTGTCATTTGGCGAGAGAATGCAGCCGAAGAATCACTTGAAACGGAAGTCGAGTTTGAAGTCATAGAGCCAAGGGATTTTGGGGGTG
>Ga0187867_10004569_pt1 | contig 10675 bp, 9 predicted proteins | sample June2016WEW_13_1_FD_132976 | JGI IMG/M metagenome (GOLD analysis project Ga0187867, IMG submission 132976) | Peatland microbial communities from SPRUCE experiment site at the Marcell Experimental Forest, Minnesota, USA - June2016WEW_13_10 | ecosystem: Environmental > Terrestrial > Soil >... | reverse complement strand
TTGATCGGCTCGGTGCTGATGTTCCTCGGCATCCTGACGCTCTACACCCAACACTACGCGCAATTCCAGACCTATTCCTTCGACCTGGCCGACCTGATGCGCACCAGCCTCTCACCCAGCCTGCAATGGTGGGTCTTCTGGGCGTTCTTCGTGGGCTTCGCCGTGAAGGTTCCGATGTTCCCGTTCCACACCTGGCTGCCGGACGCGCACACCGAAGCTCCCACCGCCGGCTCGGTCATCCTGGCCAGCGTCCTGCTGAAAATGGGGACATACGGATTTCTGCGCTTTTCCCTGCCCCTGCTGCCGGATTCCGCCAAGAATCCCACGATCGTGAACATCATGGCGACGCTCTCCATCATCGCCATCGTTTACGGCGCGGCGGTCTGCCTGATGCAGAAGGATTGGAAGAAGCTGATCGCCTACTCCTCGGTCAGCCACCTGGGCTTTTGCACGCTGGGCATCTTCGCGCTGAATCCCGCGGGCATTTCCGGCTCCATCATCCAGCAGATCAACCACGGCATCTCCACTGGCATGCTCTTCCTGATTGTCGGGGTGGTCTACGAGCGGCGGCACACGCGCGAGATCTCCGCATACGGCGGATTGATGAAGGTGATGCCCATCTTCACCATCGTTTTTCTGATCGCCGCGCTCAGCTCGCTGGGCATGCCTGCGCTGAACGGCTTCATCGGCGAAATTACGATCCTGCAGGGCGCTTACCAGATGTCCTTCAATTGGGCATTCTGGGCCGCGGTGGGAATTGCGCTGGGCGCAGCGTACCTGATTTGGCTTTTCCAGCGCACTATGCTGGGAGAAGTCTCGGAGGCCAACCTGAAACTGCGCGACCTGTCATGGCGCGAGATTGCAGTTTTCGCCCCGCTGATCGTGTGGGCCTTCTGGATCGGCCTGAATCCGCAGCCCTACTTCCGCGTGTTGGAGCGGCCGGTCGCCCAGATCGTAGAACGTGTCCGGCCGGGATACTACGCGCAGCATCACCTGGCCAATCCATTGACCGAAACCGTGGGGCAGGCTCGCAGCCTGCGGGAGGCCTCGCAGGCCTCCCATTAGGCGACGCAATCCTGAGCATCGTTCGAATAATACGTACGCACAAGCACGCCATTCACCCTGGCATTGACCCCCTCGCACACATCGCACACTTCCACTTCCTCCCCCGCGGCCGATACTACCCAGCCCTTCCCTGGTATCGGGTCGGTCATCGCCTCAATGAGTTCCTCGGACAACGTGCTGGTGATCCTTTCCAAAGCGCGCTCGGCCGACCCGGAGCGCACCCACCCGTAATAAATGTTCCGGCCGTGATAATCGAAGTAGAAATGCTGGCCATCGCCGTCCTCCCCGTCATCGTCCGCGGTGCTGCAGGTCACGCCCCGCGGCATAATCACCATGTACAACGCGTCGGCGCCGGGGTCCGGACTCGGGTCCAGCGTCTTGCGCTCGATAAGAGCTACGATCTCGTCTCGCACATCGCTGCGGCCGCCCTTGTCCTCCGAATCCGCAAACGGATTAGGCGGATTGCTCGCAACCAGAACCTCTTTCACTGCCGTCACCTCGAAGGGTCGCCCGGCAGGCATATTATACTGGGCAAGCTGCGACAGATACTCCCCGGCCGCGATCTTGTTGGCCGCTTCGTTGACCTTGAACCTTAAGTCCCGGCCTTCGGCCGTATCCCAATGCTTGCCCCAATAAATCAGATAGAGCCGCACTTGCGTGAGCAGCGGACCGCCATGGTAAGTGAATCTCAGTTGTTTCGCGGTGTTATGCATTGCTTTCCTCCTCCTTTAGCCACCACCCCCGATTATGCCCACACAGGGGTGCCCAGTCGTACCACCGCTGTCGACACCGCTCCGTGCCGTCTTGACATCGGGGTCATTCTCGTCCAACAAGCCGTTCGCAGCCAGACTCACTAACTCAATTCTGCGCACCCCATCCGGAAGATGAGGGTTGGGTTCTACCAGAGGGATTTCTCCGGGCGTATAATCGAACGCCGGTAATGGCCCCTGTCCAAGCTGGGTCAACCTGATGAGGTTCTGAAACTCGTCTGTGGGATGCTGCAGGACACTCTTCGTGGTCCACTCGTTCACCTCCTCGGCAAACACGTGTAGATTCACGGTTTCACCTGTCTCCGGAACCCACTCGGGAAGCCCTTCCACGAACGGAACGGAGCCGTCCAAATCGAACGTGAGCACCTGCACCGCGCCGAACTCATGAGGTATATGAACCTCGCGCGGAATCGTTCCGGTAAAGTTGGCCGCCTGCATGGTGATCCTTTGCAGCGTAAAAATCTCTGTGGGACGCGGCAATATCCACGTGCTTTGCACCAGTTTGTCGACGCCCGCGACGGGAGGACTATCGACGATGATGTTGTATTTCGGATCGAAACGCGCCACCCGCGCCGAGGTCTTGACACCGCGCAACACGAAGCGGGCGCCATCCCTCAGCTGATGCAAGCCGCCAATCTCCCATGTTCCCGCATAGTGTGCGTGCGCGCCCACCTTAGGAGTCAATACATTGACGCCGCCCTCCCGCAAGAAGAAGGCAAAAGCTCCGTGCCATACAATATTGAGCTTCTTGGGACTCGCGGTAGCACCGTGTGGTTGTACGTCAGCCATCTCTGTTCCCCTCTCTGAATCTGCTTTCATTGAACGTCAAAAACTTGCAATCCCGCCCAATAATACGGGTGCCGGTACTCGACCTTCGCGCGCACGGCGGCCGCTGCTTTGCGCAACGACTGATCCGCCGGCGCTCCTGAAAACATCGCCGTGTAAAACTCGTCCATCAAGACCTGCGTAGCCGCCGAGTCCAGGTTCCAGAGACTGGCCACCACTTCTCCGGTTCCGGCGTGCAGAAACGCTCGCACCAGGCTCTGCGGATCGCCCGGTCCGTCGCGCTCCCCCGATCCGGTGGCGCATCCCGAAAGCACGGCCAACCGGCAGCGTGAGAGATGCAGATCCTGAATCTCCCCGGCCGTAAGCAGCGCCGGCCCGCCGCCGGTTCCCCGCAGGATCAGGCCGCCGCCGTCGCCGCCATAGCCGTGTCCGGCGAAGTGGAAGACCTCCGCGCCTCCCAGCCGGGTACGAACCTCGCTCAAAGTAGCCCTGGATCCCTCTAATAATACTGAACGAGTGAACCGCGAAGAAACATTTTCGGCCTCCCGTCGGGCGTCCTGCAGAGGCGCCAAATCCCGATCGCCGTCCACGGCCGGATCGCCGATCACCAGAATGCTCTTGGCCGTGGCCAACGGCAGGCTGGGCTGCGAGGGGCGCCCCGCCCCAACGCGGATTTTAATCGCAAAGTCTTCGGACCAGTAGCGTCCGTTCGATCGCACCAGAGCAGGCCACGGCATCGACGAGAGACGGCCGTCGCTCTCAATGACCACGGTTTGCGCTGTATCGAGTTCGCGATCCCATGAACCAAGCAGCCATTCTGAGAGCTGCCGCGCATCTTCGCGTAATACGGCTTCAGGGGAACGCGGATTCGCATAGCCGCGCACCAGCCGGTCGGCAGCCTCCTGCACAGCCTTGGTCTGCGGATCGAGCCACCGGAAATGGACTCCGCGCGATGTTCCCAGCCACGCCCCCACTCCCGACGGGAGTTCGGCGAATGACAATACCGCTTCGCCGGGGATCGCGGCATCCCCACCGGCGTTCATCGCGGAGGCTTGATCGAACAGGGCCGCCCTGTAGCGGGACCACAGTTCCCAGGATTGGCGTGGATCGGCTCGGTTCCTGATTTCGCATTCCACCAGCGCCCGGTAAATGTCTGCCATCGCGCGCACCCAAGGCAGGCGATCGGCTTCGGATAGCGCCGCCCGGCTGCTCTCTCCGATCGTGAGTGCACCCTGGAGCAGATTCTTCGACGCAGCGTACTTGTCCTGCCGTAGTTCCAGCCGGCCGAGCACGGCAGCGAACCTCAGCCTCAAGAGGGTCTCGCTGGCTTCGACGTCCAAACCCGTAAGCTGGGCTAATGGCTGTTCTACTTCTCCGAGATTCGCCTCCGCTTCCGCCAATTCGATCGTATATGCCACACGCATCTGCCGCTGGTCGTCGCTCGGCAGTTTGGCTAACGAGGCGGAAGCTTGCCGCCGGTGCCCAGCCGCCAAATCAGGCGATCCCACGGACATTTCCGTTAATGCGAGCTGATATAACGCCCCGGCTTCGACATAAGGTCTCCCGAGGGATGCGCCTGTCTCGACACTCTCCCTAGCCCAAGCGACGGCCGAATATGCGTCGTTCGACCGCGGAGCCAGCAGGCTCAATTCGGAGTAGAGGTTTTGGGCGCGAACCAAGGGATAGCTACCGCCCCAGAACCGATCCAGGCCCCGTACGAAGCCTCGCCACGCGACCGCGACGCTGCCAGTGTCTTTTTGCCAAATGGCGCTCAAATAGATGGCGCGCAGCAACAGCACCGAATAGCGGCCCTGGCTTGCCGCCTGAATAGCCCTCCGATGGTTTTCCCATGCCTGGTTGAAGTCGCCCGCCCACCTTTCACAGATCGCACTTTCCAGCAGCGCTTGCGTGCGCAGCCACGCGTAGCTCTTCCCGCGCAGCGCCCGCTCGAGCAATGCGCTCTCGCTCACACACGGCACAAATCTGCTCCGCATCTGCAGCGTGTAAACGCCCTCAAACTGCGCGCGCAACGCCCCCGCCTGGCTACCTGCGGACCTGAACAGCCGCGCGGCGGTCATGGCTTCCTCCGAGCTCCGATCCCAGTGGTCGGAATCTTCAGCCACGACCGCCCGCCCCAACGCCGCAAAAGCCTCCCCCGCGCCAGCCGTGTGCGGAGTCTTCAACGCGTCCCGCAGCCACGCATCGCCGTGCCGCGCCACCAACGCCTCCGCCATCCTCTGCAAAACCCTCCCCGTACCCGCATCCGGCCGCGCCCCGTAATACTGCGGCAACAAATGCGTCGCCGCTACCTTCAGATACTCCTCGTCCGGAGCCTTCAACTTGTCCCACGCCGCGCCTCGCCGCAGTTCCGCAATCAGCGCGTCTGGGGTGGTGGCAGCGGCATACTCCCGCTGCCGCTCAAGTTTTTTTTTACTCCGTCCAGGTGCTGGCGGGCCTCTTGCGCCCAACCGCTCGATGAATCGATTCGCAGATATGCTTCCCAGTCGTCCCGCGCCTCGGTATACGCATACAAGCTCTCCGCCGCCAGCGCACGATTGAAAAGCAATGCCGGATCGTTCCCCTTCAGCCTCGCCCCCTCCGAAAGCCGCTCGAATGCCAACGCCTGCAACTGCGGATCGTGCGTCCTTTCCGCCTTCTGGAAATAAGCCATCCCCAGGTCGGACAGTATATATGCGTCTTTAGGCCGTAGCGCGCGGGCCCGTTCCAGCTCCGCGATGGCCGGATCGTCCTTGCCATCCAGCAGATCCGCCCGGCCCTGCAGCCGCAGCCATGCCGGATCGTTCGGGTGCGTTTCCGCGCCGCGCGCCACACGAGCCTCTGCATCCAGCAAGTCCGGCCGAATCATCCGTGACGAGCCGGTACCGCGCTCCGTGTGAATCGGGGCGTAGGCGGCGCACGCCATCAACCGCATGGCTAGCTCGCGATGCTCGGCGTACGCCAGACAAGTCAAACGCTCGGCAGCCGGAACACCCCCCAGCCATCCCATCTGAAAAACCAGGCTGGCCACCGCCGTTCCCACTGCCGCCAGGCCCGCAGCCGGCCACCACCGCCAAATGGCAAGCCACGGTCCATCGCCGGTCTGCTTGCGCCTGGTGACAATGCGTTCCGCCAGCTCGCGCCGCCGCACGGGATCGGTCAGCCGCGCCTTGCCCGCCAACTCCTCTTCCTCACCCGTCGGAGGGTCGGTCAGGTCCTGCGCCGCTTCCCGCAAAACCGTCCCGCACCAGTCGCATCCGGCGGCATGCGTCAACAGCCGGTCGGCTTCCTCGGGATCGATCTGCCCGGGCAGCAGCAGCCGCAGCCGGTCTTCGTTCGGACACTTCCGCGTCTTTTGCGGCCGCCGGTGTGCCTGCGCCCCAGCCCGCAGCCGTTCGATTAGGTCCCCGCTACCTCTATCCCCACTTTGCATACTCACTCTAAGAAACGACTCTACCGCACTATTACCTTTCACCATTCTCGAAAGCGCTGCGAATCATCTGATTCAAACGCACAATCACGCTCTCGACGCCCTTAATACTCAAGTTAAGACTCGCCAGCGCGGCAATTTCCTTGGCCGACATCCCCTGCCGGTAGTATAGCCAGAAAATCTGGCGATCCCGTTCGCTGGTCGGCGGCTTCTTCAGCAAATCGTCTATGTCGCGCAGCAGCAGCTGCCATTCCAGCTCGTCCTTCCCGGCCACATCCTGCGGCAGGGGGGCTTGCTCCGGATGCCTCCCCAGCTTCGATTTGAAGTAGTCGTGCACCACGTTTGCCGCAATTACGCGCAAATAACCGAACACCGCGCCAGGGTACATGGGTTTGAATTCGCGCAGCACCCTGGCCCGGTTAGCGGCGAATTTCAGGTAAACTTCCTGCGCCAGGTCGTCGCTCAGGCCGGCGTGATCGAACCCATACCGCCGCAAAGTGCGCACCACGGTGGCCACGATTACGGGATTAAACCGGCGCAGGAAACGTTCCCAGGCTTGCGTGTGGCGCAGATCGGAGCACTCGCGGAGCAGGGCTTCGGGCGCCTCTTCCCCGGCGCGCGGCGCCCACGGAGCTTCCGCCACCTCGAAGGCGAGGCCGGCCCGGTCCTCGGCGTCAGTTTCACCAGACATATGTAATATCTAGAGTAACGACTCGGCCCGGCTATTCCCTTTCGCCAGGGTCGAGATTTTCCTGGATCAAATGTCTAAGCCGTACTAAGACACTCTCGACGCCTTTGACGGTCAGCCCGATGCCGGGTATCGCGGCGATCTCTTTCGCCGTCATCCCGGCCAGGTAGCGGAGCCCGAAGATCTGGCGGTCTCTGTTTGAGGCATGTTTAAGCAACAGATCACCGACCGCGGCCTTGAGCGCCAGCCACTCCGTCTGGTCCGGCGCGGCGATGTCGGGCGGGTCCGGCGGTAACTCCTCGATGCGATGAAAATCTTTCTTCTTGCAGTAGTCGTGAGTTACTCGCGCGGCAATGACTTGCAGATAGCAGTATGCCGATCCCGTGTGTCTTGGTACGAATTCGCACAGCGCTCGGGCGTGGTTCGCGCTGAGTCTCAAGTAGGTCTCCTGCACCAGGTCGTCGCACAGACCGCCGTGAAACCGCTGGTACCGCCGGCCCGTCCGCAGCACTGCCGCGTAGATCGCGCCGTGAAAGCGGCGAATGAATTCGTTCCAGGCGGCAGCGTCCCGCAAGTCCGCGCATACGCGCAGCAACTCTTCCCCAGATACGTCGCTATAGTTTGCCAGTTCAGGAGATCTTAGCATGCCGGAAATGCCGTACACAAATCCTCCTGCAAATTGACGCCGGATCTGTCTACGAAGGGAATTCGCTGCAGGCTTCGATTTATTAACTGAAACCCGCCGACCAATCGGGGGAACTTATCGCTATGAACTTTGACGCCGGCTTCGTAACCAGATTGCAACAGCGCGATCCGGACACCTGCACGTTTCTGGTATCTTCGCTGACTCCCGTGCTTGAGTCCAGACTGCGCTACAAACTTCGCGACCCCAACTCCATTGAGGACGTTCGCAATGAAATCTTCTGCCGGCTGCTCTGCCTGGTGGACGGCGGCCGCGTCCGCGAACCCGAGCAATTTGGCTCCTTCGCGCGCGGCGTGTGCGACCGCGTGGCGCAGGAATCGCGCCGCAAGAATCATCCCACCGAACCCTTGCCCACCGCTGGTATGGAACCGCCGGACCGCCAACCGCATTTCGATAAGCTGCTGATGGACAGAGAACGGAGCGTGCTGCTGTGGCGCGCCATGATGAAGCTGACCGAGGCCGACCGCCGGCTCATAGTCGAACTGCATTGGGAGGAGCGCGACCGCGGGGAGATGGCGCGCGATCGCGGTATCAGCGTAACCGGCCTCAACGTCCGCCTGTGCCGCGCGGTGAAACGCCTCAGGATGCAGATCCTGCAAGAGCCCGCATCACGTGGCGCACGCACTTATACGTGCCGTGTCCAGACTCCTGGGGACACCTGCTTCTCCGATAGGTGGGCTACCATGGCAGCATGACCGTTCCTTTAGCGAAGGCTGCGTGTGGGTGCTGAACCGGCGCCGGCAGGCGCTGAACCCGCGCCCGATATCTCTGTAGCCGTCGTCAATTGGAACCGGCGCGACTACCTGCGCGCCTGCCTCGCATCCCTGGCCGCGCAACGCGGCGCCGACTTCGAAGTCATCGTGGTGGACAACGGCTCGGGCGACGGTTCCGCCGAAATGGCGCGCTCCGAATTCGGCGTGCGCGTGATCGCCAACACCTCTAACCTGGGCTTCTGCGCGGCCAACAACCAAGCCTTCGCCGCCGCACGCGGCCAATTCATCGCTCTGCTGAATAACGATGCCGAGGCTGCGCCGGATTTTCTCGCTCACATGCGGCGCGCCTTCGACACTGCCCCCGACATCGGCATGGCCGCCGCCAAAGTGCTGGTCTGGGATGCTCCCGGCCGTATTGATAAGGTGGGCCACCTCATCTATCCCGATGGCCAGAATCGCGGCCGTGGCACCGGCGAAATCGACCGCGGCCAATACGACCGCCTCGAAGAGTGTCTGTTGCCCGATGGCTGCGCCGCCATGTACCGCAAAGCCATGATCGAATCCATCGGCGGATTCGACGAAGATTTTTTCATGTTCGCCGATGACGCGGAACTCGGATTGCGCGGCCGGATCTCGGGCTGGCGCTGCCTGTACGTGCCCGGCGCGGTGGTCCGTCATCATCGCGGCGCCAGTCTGGATGCTGGTTCCGTCCAACGCATTTTCCTGATCGAGCGCAACCGCGTGCTGTTGGCCGCCAAGCTCTTCCCTTGGAGCTTGCTGCTGATGAATCCGTATTATTTCTCGCTGCGCCTCGCCAGTGGAGTGTTCGCCGCAGCCGGCGAAAAAGGCGAAATGGCGCGCTTCCCCGGTCCCCTCAATAAACTGCGCCTGGCATGGACAATTCTGCGCGCCGACCTGGCGGCCCTGCGCCTGGTGCCGCGCATGCTGCGCAAACGCCGTGAGCTGCGCCGCATCGCCACACTTACCCCCGCCCAAATCCGGCGCCTGATCCTTCAAAACCGCATCCCGGTTCGCGCGCTGATCGAGAAATCGAACTAACCCGTCGGCCTTCTGTCTTCTGCCTAATGTCCTCTGTCTTCTCTCCCCGCCGCCCCTCCGTTCGGGTTACAATATGGTTGCCAATTCGGAGTTTGCCAAACGGCCCCGAAAACTCTTGGGGGAACTATGGATAAACCAGCGCAGAACATTCAAGATAGCTTTTTAAACAACGCGCGAAAAGATAAAATTGTCCTCACCATCTATTTAATGAGTGGGGTGAAGCTCTCCGGCCGCATCAAAAGCTTCGACAAGTATTCCCTGGTTTTGGAAACCAATAATCAGGAGCAGCTCATCTTCAAACACGCCATCTCCACCGTGGTTACCTTGAAGACATCCCACTCCTACGCCGCCAGTGCGCAAGCCGGCGCGCAGGCGTCCGCGGCCGCCGCACCGTCGTCCAGCCCGGTGCCGCAGCCGGAAACATCGGAGGTCTAGATCTCCTCCACCTCACAAACGCCGCCCGAACGGGCGATCCTGGTCGGGGTGGATTGGAAAAGCCGCCGCGCCGGGCCAGACGCCGCGGAGTCCCTCGATGAACTGTCGGAGTTGGCCGCCAGCGCGGGCGCCCTCATCGCCGGCCGTGTCATCCAGTCTCGGGCCGCACCCGAAGCCGCCACGCTCATCGGCCAGGGCAAAGTGCAGGAACTCGCGGCGTTGGGCCAGTCGGTGGACGCCAGCCTGGTCGTCTTCGACCACGATCTCACTCCCACACAGCAGCGCAACCTGGAGAAGCAGCTTGCGCGCCGCGTCATCGATCGCACGCAACTGATCCTGGATATCTTCGCCCGGCGCGCGCGCACGCGTGAGGGCCGCTTGCAGGTGGAACTGGCGCAGTTGAATTATCTGTTGCCGCGCCTCACCGGCCGGGGCGTCCAGATGTCCCGTCTGGGCGGCGGCATCGGTACGCGCGGCCCCGGTGAGACGCAACTGGAAACCGATCGCCGCCGCATCCACCGGCGCATCAAGAAAATCGAGGAGGATCTGGAGAACGTGCGCGCTGGGCGCGCCCTGCACCGCCGTAAACGGCACGCCGTTCCCTTGCCCACTATCGCACTGGTCGGCTACACCAACGCTGGAAAGTCTACGCTCTTCAACCGCCTCGCACAAGCCGCCGTGCTGACCGATGCGCGCATGTTCGCTACACTCGACCCCACCGTCCGTCCGGTGACGCTGCCCTCCCGCCGCCGCGTGCTGGTCAGCGATACCGTGGGCTTCATCGGCAACCTTCCCACCACGCTGGTCAAGGCTTTTCGCGCCACTCTTGAAGAGGTTACCGACGCCACCCTGATCCTGCACGTAGTGGATGTTTCCGCCCCGCACGCCACTGCGCAGACCGGGCACGTGCTCAAAGTGCTAGCCGAAATCGACGCCGCCGCCATTCCGCAACTGCTGGTATTGAACAAAGTGGATCGCCTGCCCGAAGCCGAGACCGACGTGGAAGCCTACCGCCACCGTCTGCTGGGC
>Ga0187867_10004568_pt1 | contig 10676 bp, 11 predicted proteins | sample June2016WEW_13_1_FD_132976 | JGI IMG/M metagenome (GOLD analysis project Ga0187867, IMG submission 132976) | Peatland microbial communities from SPRUCE experiment site at the Marcell Experimental Forest, Minnesota, USA - June2016WEW_13_10 | ecosystem: Environmental > Terrestrial > Soil >... | reverse complement strand
GATCCCGTTTGGTCTGCACGGATGCCTTGTCGCATAGATTCCATGGGGTTCATCGTATAAAAATGGCGCCCGTATCAACTCGATACTGCCGGCCCGGTCAAGAAGATAAAGCAGATAAATATGTGAAAACGTTTCAATATCTTTCAATCCGGGCTCAAATTCTTCGAAAATCTCCACGCGACCGACCGATTCAGACGAATAAAGAGGTTGAAGGGGGCAACTTTCTTTAGTTAAATGAGGCGAGTATATTATCCCGATAGGTTCTATCTTCATAGGATCTTCATTTCATAATAGCGTATAGCAAAAAATTCTACCTGGACAAATCAAATGGATACAGCATCAACCGTTTCCAAAATAGCAGTCTTGAAACTGATAGGCAACGCGTTCCGGCGAATAACGCAGCTATCAGGCCGGTCCGCCTCCGGCGCTCGTGGCGCGTCTGGGCAAGCCTCGGCGTGAGTTGGAGAAGATGTGGGGGGCAGTGGAATCTAACAGGTAAGATGGAAAGCCCCGGCCACCTTTTTGCCTGATTTTTTCAGCCTGTTGAACGTGGCGACAGCCTTGTGCGTAGGCTCATCGATCAGGGAAATCCCGGTTGCCGCCAGGTGTTGGCGCAATTCATCCCTGACCTTCATATACCCCGGCAGGCCCATTCCTACTACGAGAATTTCCGGCGCTTCGGACAGTATGTCCTCTACATCGGAAATAGCGAGTTCATGTCCTTGTGCGCGCCACCAGTTCGAGATTACCGAACCGTCAATGATCTTTATGTCGCCGTGGTACTTTTTGCCGTCCACCTGTATTTCGCCGAACTGGTAATTGCCTATTTCAGCCATATGAACCTCACGGCAGGGCAGATTAACAGGTAAGAGCGCGAGCGGGTAAAATTTGAATTCACCGCTCAGGGTTTCTACATGCACTATCACCTCTATAAAGTAATCTTCCCGGGCAACGATGGCATCACCGGTTCATTTTGCGTTCCCGGGAAGGCACAATTACTTGGGGTATGTTAGCAAGGCGACTTAACTCCAATCTGAACCTAATCACCGTACCGGGACTTTCGATGCCGGGCGATACCGGATGGAATTCAGGAATTTAGGGATTGGGGGATTTAGGAATTCAATCCCTGGATCCTCCAATTCGTTCTTAATTCCTCAATTTCTCAATTCAGGGATTTTGACTTCTCTTTGAGGATTGAGACGAGATACTCGTGGGCCTGATCGTTTTCTCTGACCTCCAGTAAACTTAAGAAATATTTCTTCCCTTTATACGTGAAGACCGCCTGGCGATCCATCTGAAGGCACAGATTCTTTTTATCCTTTCCGATGTTGAGGCGGACAGTGGCAGCCGAACCTCTAGGGCATCGGTTCTTACCAGGGGCTTCATCAACTACAATGGCGACATCGTTATTGAATGCTGTGAAAACTTCGCCCGCCTTTATCCATGTTGGCTCTAAAGCCATTTGTTGGACAAAAAGCTTTTCCATGAGGCTAAGACTTTGCTCATAATCGTGCAACCGGTTTTCCTGAGATGCGATTGTTGAATTCTTGTTTGCCATTTCAGTAATAAATTCGAGATTCTTATTCTGACAGGTATTCAAATCTGCTGTCAAAGATGATATTCGGGAATCCGGTATAGATTGCAGTTCCTGGCTTCTTCTTTCCAGTTCTTTATACATAGTGTCGAGGCGGTTGCATTTATCATTCACTTGATTATAATTAACCATCAGTTTTTCATATAGATCATTTAAAGTTGCCTTACTTTTGTTGAGTTCATTGTTGCTATTTCGCAATTCTCTCACTTCCTTGTGGTTGATTCGACTAGTGACAAGGTACGTCAGCCACACGATGTCCCCAAATAACAACATGATACAAATTGTTGTGATAATTGGACTATTTACAAAAAAACTCCGAAAAGAAAATTTCTTCTTTTCTCTCATGCTGCCATGTCTTTCCGTAAGTTATTACTCCAGGACGGCGTTAAGCCGACTACTTCGTCGAATCGGTGCAAACTGATGTTCAGGCCGGTTCCAGGGTGCTACACAATTACCGGAAGACTATCCGATGCCCCCGAAATGTCAACAAAAATTGGTGGAGGGGCCGCACGCCTCGCGAAGCGCCAATATATTTCAACCACGCAGGAGGGGATTTTGACACGAAGGGCGCGAAGCCTGCCCCGGCGAAAGCCAGGGAAAAACTTTTTAACCGGGATTTCCTTCTTCTTCGCGCTCCCCGGCTTTCACCCCCGGGTCGGATTCAGGGCAGGCTCGCCGCATTCGCGTAAAGCCGTCCCGTTGATCGACTGCTCGACAATGAATTTATTGACTTTCCGGCATGAGTGAATAGACTGCTGAGCTAAGTTGCAGCAAAGCAAGGGGCAAAATGCAAACGCTATGTTGCTTGCTCTGGCCGTATCGGTTTTACCTCGCAGGGCATAAAATCCGCCCCCGCCCCTCCTTTTTTAGAAAGGTGGGGGAAAGGCGCTTTCCTTGTCGAGGCCGAAAAAGTTCTTCTTTTTTGCGTCAAATAAACCGAATAGGAAACTGCTTGAGATAATCCGGTGTTTCCGGCGGTACCCATATTGTGTCAGGGCCTGTCTTTGAGAGGGCGAGGGTCACCCGCAGAGCGGGTTATATACCGGCGGCCGGTTCTGCAGTTTTGAGCTTTGATCGGCACTTCGGTCTTTTGAAGTGTAACTATTAAGTAAGCGAAAGTTTGGTTTTCAGAAATGTATTGCCCTGAGTCCTTCTTACGACCAATATTGAGAAAGGAAGAAGCAATGAAAAGGAATTCCTCTATCAAAACTGCTCTTGTCCCCTGCATACTTGCACTCTTATTAATTTGTTTTTCATGCCTGCCTGCAACCACCGAGGCTCAAACCGACTGGGGCTCAAAACCGTCCAAGACGGCCGACAAGACCGCGGTCCCGGCCTACACTCCGCCGCCGGATCAGATGATTTATTTCAGAACCGGACCCAAGGAGAAATCAATCGGTGTCACGGCTTCCAATGTCAACGTCCCCGGACTGGCGCCTGATTTAAATTACCTCAGACAAACCATCGAGGCGCTGGAAGACGCCGGCTACGAGGTGCCCGAAAACCCGGCCCGCGCCGCGGTCCAGGTCCGTGTCACCGTAACGTACAATCAGGTGGACAATAGCCCGGCTATTGCCCATGAGACGGGCGGCAAAGCTGTAGCAGGAGCTATCCTGGGTGCGCTGGGGGGGCTCGCATCAGGTGGTGGAGGGCAGGGAGCCGCTCAGGGAGCAGCCGGGGGAGCAGCTTATGGATTGTCAAGCGGGACGGCCGCCCCTACAGTGGTCAAGTACCTCACGTTCGATTTTAATATCTCGAACAAGAAGGGCGTTACGCAAACCGGCCGGGTTACCAAGGACATCTCCAATATCGATATGAGGCCGGAAGAGTTCATCGATGCAGCCATTGCCGACTACGTCGAAGCCTCTTTCCCCAAGAAGCGGTAAGAAGCGAGCCAATGGGGGAGGCCCCCCGGGCCCGAACCTGTCCCGGACCGGTCCGAGACCCCGGGCAGGTTCCGGCCCGGGATTTTCGAATCGACACTTTCTGCTATTGTCCTTTTGGGTCTATTAGTTCCGTAAGTAACCGTAGACCCTTTAAGGAATTCTTCATTCCGGCAGCATTCCAGCATCTCTAACTAAAATCATACATGCAGTCTTCCCGGTACTGAGGCCATTGGTGAAAGTCAATGAGCGGGCTTTGGGCTTACCTGGCTTTGCGACGGTGGGGTTGCCACGGCAACATAGTCGAAAGCGGGATGCTTGCCGCACTTGGGGTCGTCAATTCGTTCTGCCGCAACGGATCTCACGAGGTGGTGGCCGGATTCTTGAAATACAGGTGCTTCTCCAACATCGAATGGGATTTCTGCTGAAAACAGATTGCATCAGGTTGCAGCAAGGATTAAATCCGGCTTGAAACAGATAAAGATCATTCAGTTTGAAATCTGTTCTGCATTGTGACGAAAGGAACCGGCATGGAACAGTGGCGAGAAGATCTACTCAGAGTTTATCGGGAAGTAAGGCAGGCCAGCATTGAGATGTGTGTGCCGCTCGAACCCGAGGATTTCCAGGTCCAGCCCTCGGAGGAGGTCAGCCCGCCTAAGTGGAACCTTGGGCATACAAGCTGGTTTTTCTGGCAATTTCTGCTCAAGCCGAGGGGAATGTCAATGCCGGTCGATCACGAGTATGCATACCTGCTCAACTCTTACTACCACAGGGCAGGCCTGAGGGGAGACCGGGGCCGCAGAGGGATTCGCACGCGTCCGGCTATAGGGGATATCTACCGGTACCGGAAAGTTGTAGACGAAAGAATGGAGAAGCTTCTAACAAGATCACCGGCAGAGGATCGAGAAGAGTTCACCTTCCTGGTCACCGTTGGAGTAAATCACGAGCAGCAGCACCAGGAGCTTTTCTACTCCGAGATCAAAAACATCTATTTCGCAAACCCTGTTAACCTTCGGCCTGTATACCGTCAGCGCCGGGAAAAAGCGCCGCAGAGCGGTGAGCCCGGTGCGCCTGAGTTCATTCCTTTCAAGGGAGGGATGTTTGAATTCGGCAACATAGAAGGCGGGTGGTGCTGGGACAACGAACTGGATGTCCACAAGGCATTTATAGGGGATTTTGCACTGCAAAACCGGCTGGTTACCAATGCAGACTATATTGAGTTCATGGAAGACGGCGGCTATGGCAACTCACTGTTTTGGCTGTCAGACGGCTGGTTTGAGATCGAGAAACAGCAGTGGCGCGCGCCTCTTTATTGGGAGAAGATTGACGGCAAATGGCGGACATTTACTCTTTCCGGCATGCTGGAAGTAGATCCGGACGAACCGGTTTGCCATGTGAGCTTTTATGAAGCGAACGCTTTTGCAAACTGGAAATCGCAGGTGGATGCCAACTATAGAGATGTTCGCCTGCCAACCGAGCGCGAATGGGAATTTGCGGCGAGGGAATCGGGGGCCGGCCCGGTACACGGCAATCTTTTCGACCAGGGCAGCCTCCATCCGGAAGCCGCTATTGCGGGCCGCGGCCTCTCGCAGGTATTCGGTGACGTATGGGAATGGACCGCGAGCTATTACGAGCCGTATCCGGGATTTCGGGAGTTTCCGAACGACCTTTCCGAATATAATGGAAAGTTCATGAACAATCAACGCGTGCTGAGGGGTGGCTCCTGCGTTACTCCCAAAAATCACATAAGGGTGAGCTACCGGAATTTCTGGGCACCAGCGACCCGGTTTCAATTCAGCGGCTTCCGGCTTGCGAAAAGTCTCGGTTGAATCAGCCCCGGCGCAGGTGGAATGCAGTTCATCTATATATAAAACCGGCTTCCCATTTTTAAATCAACCGTGGGAATTTTCCGGCGCAAGCCCGATGGTCCGCTGGTTGCGTTTTGACTTCCACCAGTGAAAACCACCCTTTTGAATCGGTGAACCAACCCTCAATCTGAAAGCCGGCTTCGGAAAAAATTCGCTCGATTCGGTGTTTACTGAATTTGCGGCATATTTCAGTGTGAATGGTTTCGCCCTTGCGAAGATTTACCGCCATTGAAAGGCGTGGAATCGAGACCGAAACGGCTCGTTTTGCACGCAGGTGCATTTCGATTTGCTCGTCGTCGGGATTGAAGTAGGCGAGGTGCTCGAAATCATCCAGGTCGAAATCGGCTTTGAGTTCCCTGTTTATGTGGGACAGCAAGTTAAGATTGAATCTCCGGGTAATACCTTCGCTGTCGTTATAGGCCGCTTCCATCACCTGTGCGGGTTTCACCATATCCATGCCAATGAGCAGGCGGTCGTCAAGGTTCATGGTCTGTTTTATTTTTTTAAGAAAACCGGCGCATTCCTGCTCTGTGAGGTTTCCTATGGTGCTGCCGAAGAAAACCAGCAGTTTCTTTCCGCCGGGCAGCATTCCAAGGTGCGCGGTGAAATCCGCTCGCAGGCCAAGCACTTCGAGGTCAGGGTACAGCAGCGGCAATTCCTCGATTACTTCTTCTATGCAAATGCCGCAAATGTCCAAGGGAATATAACGAAGCCTGTCGAGTCCTCTCGCATATGCCGCATCCAGAAGTTTTTTTATTTTGCTGGTAGGACCGCTCCCAAGTTCGACGATATCGCCTCCATCACCGGAGAGGAATTCGACCATCCGGCCGGCCGAGTGCTCCAGAATGGAAAGCTCCGTTCTCGTGATATAGTACTCGGGAGTCATGGTGATCCGCTCGAACAGCCGTGAGCCGCAGGAATCGTAAAAGTACTTGGCCGGAATGGATTTCTGTGGCTTTGCCAGTCCGGTTCGGACATCCCGCATCATTTCCTCCTGGCGGTCTCCTTCCAGGAAGTTAATGAACCTTACCCTGTCTCCATTAAGGCTCAGTCTAAGGGCATCGATCATATCAAAGTCTCCTTCAGTACGTAGAACTCTACAAGGAAGATAGTGACTTCATCAGGAGAGGACAACTTCCGGCGGATCGGAAGTTGGGGCTTCCTCTGGTGAGGCCGGATTTGAAGGAGAAATGGTTACATTAATTCATAGCCGGTATTTAGTTTGGGGATTCCGGAGATTTTGCATGCGGTTATAGGATCAGGAAACTCGATGTATTCGCATTTTTTGGGTTGATGCACGTGTGTACAGACGGCCCGGACGACAGGGACAGAACCAAATTTTTTATAATATTCCCGGATAAATCTCAGTATTTCTATTTGCTCTTCATGCAAGGGGCACTCCTTAGCGGCTCCCTCTCTCTCTGCCAGGGCACAAGCCACCGTCTCGTCCCAATCCTCGAAGTTTTCCAGATAACCTTCATCATCCACACTTATTTTCTTTTTCTCGTACTCCGCGTGGAGCTGGAGTTTCTTGGTTTCGTACTCAATTGTCGGCATGGCTTTCTCCAAAGCATGCAAAAATTTGTTTGAATATCCTAAAGACAGATAACCCTCATTCGAAAGACATTTAAAAAATGGACTCTAATCCAATTCGCCTTACTGACCGGCGATACTTTTAATATAATGATGCCGCCAGCCTGTTTCCATCGGCAAGCGTTCTTTTCCGCCCGGCGCGCGGCGTGGCCGAACGCCGGGCGGAGCATTGATATATTGCCTGAATATACGAGGCATACGCGGATTTTTTGTTGCAGTGTTTGACAACATCCAGGGCTATTGGTATTGAGAGTGCTCAGACATACCAGCCAGGAGGTTAATTCGATGAAGAAGAAGCTCGGTTTTTTCCTTGCATTGGCCGTGTTATTATTGGCAGCAGCTTTGGCATCCGCATCGGAAACCGGTAGCGGCATTGGCGCAGATGAAGCTCTCAAAAGATTGATGGACGGGAACCTGCACTTCATCGCAAACCAGTTAACGATTAAGGATTCCAGTGGTCCCGGCGCGCGGCAGGCCCTTGCCGCCGGGCAAAAGCCCTATGCCATAATTCTTTGCTGCTCGGATTCCAGGGTACCTCCGGAAATCATCTTCGACAAGGGATTGGGTGAAATCTTCGTGGTGAGAGTGGCCGGGAATATTCCGGACCCCATTATCCTCGGGAGTATCGAATATGCCGCCGAGCACTTCGGCTGCCCTCTGATCATGGTCCTTGGCCACAAACGCTGCGGCGCCGTGAGTGCTGCCGTGGAGTCGCAAGGCCATCCGCACGGGAATATCGGCGCCATTATCGAAGCAATTACTCCGGCGGTCGAACAGGCCAGAAAAGATGCCAGGGGCGCCGGTAAATCCGATCTCGTGGAATCGGCCATCGACAACAACATTAAACTGGTTGCCAAATCTTTGATCAGGCGGTCACAGGTAATCCGGTCGCTTGTCGATTCAGGAAAGGTAAGGATAATAGGTGCGAAATATGATCTGGATGACGGGACGGTAAGACTCCTTGAGAAGAGTTTTTAGTTAGAAAATCAGTTTTAGTTTCCAGTTTTTCGTTTTGAGTAAGAACTAAAAACTAGGAACTCAAAGCTAAAAACTAAAAACTAAAAACTCAAAACTGGAGGCACGCCATGGACCAGGATCGGAGGGATTTTCTGAAAGGAGCGGGCCTTGTTGCCGCAGTCGCGGCGACGGGCGGGTTGACAGTGCAATATGCCGAGGGGGCCCGCGCCAGGACGGGTCAGAGTGGCATGGCTCGGGGGCTGATCTTGTTAACAATGCGCCGCGATGGAGAGTACCGGCTCGGCGTCAAAACCGTAAAAGGCATACTGGATGTGCCGCAGGCAGCAAAACTGTTACATATGCACGCCCCGGCCACCATGGATGAATTGCTTCAGAACGAGGACGGCCCGAGCCTCAATGCGCTGGTAAGCGCCGCCCTCAAATCCGGCGCCGCGAGCAAGGCGCTTCTCAAGGAATCCGCCATCGAATACGGTCCGGTCGTGACCCGTCCGGAAAAGATCATCTGCGTGGGGCTGAATTACCGCAGGCACGCCAAAGAGGTGGGCATGGAGCTTCCGAGTCAGCCTGTGCTGTTCAATAAGTACAACAATACCCTCAATAACCACAACGGTTCCATCAAACTGCCGGTCGTGGTGGCCAGGAAATTCGATTATGAAGTCGAACTGGTGATGGTCATGGGCAAGGAGGCGAAAAACGTCGGGGAAGCCGATGCGCTTTCCCATGTGGCGGGCTACTGCACCGGCAATGACTTCACGGCGAGGGACCTGCAGCTCGAAACCCCCAGCAAGCAATGGATGATCGGCAAGACCCCGGACCAGTTTGCTCCCCTGGGGCCCTATCTGGTTACCGCCGACCAGGTCGACCCCGACAACCTGAAGATCGAATGCCGCGTGAACGGCGAGACCCGGCAATCCTCCAACACGGACGATCTGATCTTTAACTGCCGGCAGATAGTCAGCTTCACCTCCCGCTACATTACTCTCAAACCGGGTGACATCATTTTCACCGGTACTCCGGAGGGAGTGATCGCAGGCCGTCCCCCGGAAAAACAGGTTTGGCTAAAACCCGGCGACAAAGTGGCGTGCAGTCTGGAAAAACTTGGTGAATTGAAGTTCGACCTGGTTTGATGTCCAAACCCGGGGCTGGAATTCCGATCTCGATTTGCCATTGTTAAGATCCAAGGCGGTCCGAAAGGTCCTCGACGCGAAGTTGCCTTGACGGGCCAGTATAGACCCGGGTTTTCCTTGACTTCTGATACAACTCTGATAAAGCTTGCCGGCGATCAGTACCGTCGGAGCCACGAATTTTGCGGCGCCATGCAGGTAATCGAACATCCCCCAACCAGAAAAGCTACACAGGAGATTCGAATGAAGAAACTGCTTACCGTTAGTGCTGTTATCCTCTTGATGATTTTCACAGCCGGTCTTTCAACAGCCTCAGCGGCATCGGCGGTATTTTTTGGAGGCACGGGCAACCTTATCTCTGTGACCGATGCCGGCGAGACAGCGACAACGACCGCGACCATCACCGTCAACGAGGCCGGCGGTCTATTCTATGGGACTATCACCATCGCTTCGCCGGCAACTACGATTGATTTCTCGGCTGTCCTGGATAGTAAAGGGGTCTACACCTTCAACGGTCAAATCGTCGAAGTAGTTTCCCCTGCTCCCGCCGCTTCCGTGGGTATTGTTCTCGAGAATGTGGAGGGTGCGTTTACCATTTCGAAACATCAAAACCCAATTTTACCCAGGCATGCCAAGAAGGTCCTTGCAGCCGCAATCGAATTCAAAACTCTGGGTACCGGAGAGAGTTACGCTGGTCTTCTTTTCAACGAAGCAGAGTAGTATGACCTCCCGGCTGAATTCCCTTCTCTCGAGACCCGGGGGTACAGGCCGGGTAGAGTAATGCGGAGAGCAAACAGCTCATAATGTACTGAATTGTGTATTTTCATGCGGTATCTGCCGATAGTTTTCGTCATGGAGGGAAGGGCCAAAAGAGGCTCCTCACCCGGACGCAGGTATGTCAAAGTCGCTTAACCACAGTTTTCGGAAGAGTTACCGAAGCTTTGCCTTGACGGGTCAGTATGGCCCCGGGTTTTTCTTTGACTTCCGATACAGCCCAGATTAGCTTACTAAAAGTGAGTGCCATCGGGGCCGGGAGTTTTGCGGCACCAGGCAGGTACTCGAGCAACCCCCAACAAGAACAGCTACACAGGAGATTCAAATGAAGAAATTGCTTACTATTAGTGCCGTTGTCTTTTTGCTGATTTTCACAGCAGGTTTCGCAACGGCAAAAAGAGTACCATTTCCAGTTTTCCCTTTCACAGGCGTGGGCGACGTTTTCTCGGTGACCAATACCGGCACCCTGGGAGGGGCAACCGCAGCGAACATCACTGTTAACAATGCAGATGGTCTTTTCTGGGGGACCCTCGTCTTCGGTGCAATTACGGTTGAATTCTCGGCTGTCGAGGATAGTTCAGGGGTCTTCACCCTAAACGGTATAGAGACCATAGGAGGTAGCGCGACTGTACAGGGCGCGTTCATTATTGCGAGGGAAAAAGAACCTGGTATCAGGGGTAAGGTACCTGCAGTCGCAATCCAATTCAGAATTCTGGGTGTTGCCGGAACGCCGAGTTACGCGGGTTTTCTTTATCAGTAGCATGACTTCTGGGTTGCATTCCCCTCCCTTGAGACCTGGGTACAGGCCGGGGAAGGGAATGCAGACACCAGACGGCTCGTCATAATGTACCAAATTGTATAT
>Ga0187867_10004561_pt1 | contig 10695 bp, 6 predicted proteins | sample June2016WEW_13_1_FD_132976 | JGI IMG/M metagenome (GOLD analysis project Ga0187867, IMG submission 132976) | Peatland microbial communities from SPRUCE experiment site at the Marcell Experimental Forest, Minnesota, USA - June2016WEW_13_10 | ecosystem: Environmental > Terrestrial > Soil >... | reverse complement strand
GATCTTGAGGCCGGAACCGCGGCCGAAATCGGGATCCACGGACTCGCCCACCGCCAGGATCACCGTGTCGCAATCATAGCGCCGGATTTCTTCGGTGGGGACGGGCTTGCGGCGGCCGGACGAATCGAATTCGCCGAGGCGGGTTTTGACCACTTCAATCGCCCGTACGTTCGACTGTTCGTCGCCCACGATGCGGTGCGGCGTGGCCAGAAAAATGAACTTCGCGCCCTCGGCTTCGGCGGCATGGGTCTCCTCCTTGATAGCGGGCATGTCTTTGCGCTCACGGCGATAGATCACGGTGACGTCCGCGCCCTGGCGCAGCGCAGTGCGCGCGCTGTCGATGGCCGCATTGCCCCCGCCGATCACCACCACCTTGCGGCCCAGTTGCACCGGTTCCCGCTTCGACACCGCTTCCAGGAAAATCAGCGCGGGCAGCACGCCTTTCAGCTCCGTGCCCGGCAGGTAGACCCAGGATTCCTTCCAGGTGCCGATGGAGATGAACACGGCGTTGTAGGTGTTGTCGAGCTCGTTGAGGGTGATATCGCGGCCTATCGCGGTATCGCAGGCGAACTCGACGCCCATGCGCTCAATCAGTTCGATCTCGCGGTCCAGCGCGGACTTGGGGAGGCGATACTCGGGCAGCGCGTAGCGCAGCATGCCGCCGGGCATGGGGTTCGTTTCGTAAACGGTGACGTCGTGGCCCAGCAGCGCCAGGTAGAAAGCCGCGGTGAGGCCAGTGGGTCCCGCGCCGACCACGGCAACTTTGCGGTCGGTGGGTTGCAGTTTGTACGAAGCCACCCTGTCGACCAGGGAGTCGAAGCGTTCCGAATCGTAGATGGAATCGGCGATGTAGCGGTGCACTTCGCGCATGTTGACCGATTCGTCGACCGCATGCCGGCGGCAGCGGTTGTCGCAAGGGTGCTGGCAGACGCGGCCCGTGGAGGAAGGCAGCGGATTGTCCATTACCACGGAGAGGAAGGCGTCTTCCAAACGCTGCTCCTGGAAAAGCTGCAGGAAGCGCGGGATATTCATGTGCAGCGGGCAACTGTTTTCGCAAGGGGAGAGCGCCAGGTCTTCGCAGACTCCCGCGCGGCAGCGCTGCGCGCGGATGTGGTCCTCGAATTCGTGCCGGAAATGGCGCATGGTGGTGAGCACGGGATTGGGCGCGCTCTGGCCCAGCCCGCACAGGGACGTGTCGCGGATCATGCGTCCCATTTCGTCAAGACGGTCGAGGTCGCCGGGGCTGGCATGGCCCTTGGTGAAGGCGTTCAAAATGCGCAGCGCCTTATCCAACCCGACACGGCAGGGGATGCACTTCCCGCAGGATTCTGCATGGGTGAACTCGATAAAGTAGCGAGCCACGTCGACCATGCAGTTGTCTTCGTCCATCACCACCATGCCACCGGAACCCATAATGGATCCAAGCTGCGCGAGGGTCTCGTAATCCACGGGCGTGTCGAACATTTCCTGCGGGATGCAACCGCCGGACGGTCCGCCGGTCTGCACGGCCTTGATGTGGCGGCCGTCGGCGCCGCCTTCCCCCACATCGTAGATGAAGGTCTTCAGCGGCGTGCCCAGCGGCATTTCGACCAGGCCGGTATTGGCGATTTTGCCCACCAGCGAAAACACCTTGGTGCCGGCGCTCTTGGTGCTGCCGGTCTCGGTGAACCAGGCGGGGCCTTTGGCTACGATGGGCGCGATGTTATACCAGGTCTCCACATTGTTGATGTTGGTGGGACAGCCCCATAGGCCCTTCTGCGCCGGGAATGGCGGGCGCGGGCGGGGGCGTCCCGCGAAGCCTTCCAGCGAGGCGATGAGGGCGGTTTCCTCGCCGCAGACAAACGCGCCGGCGCCTTCCACCAGGCTGATATCGAAACTGAAGCCGCGGCCCATGATGTTATCGCCCAGCAGGCCGTAAACGCGGGCTTGCGTAATCGCGCGGCGCAGGCGATGCACGGCCAACGGGTATTCCGCGCGCACGTAGACGATGCCTTCCGTGGCGCCGGTGACGTACGCGCCGATAATCATGCCCTCCAGCAGGGCGTGCGGATCGCTTTCGATCTCGTTGCGGTTCATGTAGGCGCCGGGATCGCCTTCGTCCGCATTGCAGATGATGTACTTCTGTTCCGCTTCGGCCTTGCGCAGGAACTCCCACTTGAGGCCGGTGAGGAATCCGGCGCCGCCGCGGCCCCGCAGCTTGGACGCCTTGATCTGCTCGATGACCATTTCGGGCATGGCGTCGATCAGGACCTTATACAAGGATTGGTAGCCGCCCACCGCGATGTATTCTTCGATATCGTCGGGGTTGATCAGGCCGCAATTGCGCAGCACGATCTTCTTCTGTTTCTTGAAAAACGGGATATCGCGCCAGAGTGGGATCTCGGGGAATCCCTCGCCGTAGCGCACCTGCGCGGTGAGGTGGTCCCACTCTTCGATTTTGCAGAGCGCCAGGTCCGCCGGAACGCGGCCGGCGGTCATTTCATCCAACAGGCGATCGACGTCGTTAGCCTGAAAGCTGCGCAGAATGACCAGCGGGTGGCCGGGTAGCCACACGTTCACCAGCGGCTCCTGCGCGCAGAAGCCGAAGCAGCCCGCCGGGGCCAACCGCACATCGCGTCCGCGCTGATGGATCGCTTCGGAGAAGGCATGGAAGACGCCTTCTGCGCCGTTGCCATTGCCGCAGGTGCCCATGCCGACGGCGATGCGCGGGCGGTTGGGCAGCAGCTTGGCTAAGCCGGCTTCCTTGACCGCGCTGAATGAGGAGATGTCTTGTATGCGCATATCACTTCCCGCTTTCGCGCTCCAGGGCTTCCACCTCGCGGTGCAGGGCCTGTTCGTTCATGTGGCCGTAGATGGCGTGATCCACTTCCACCACCGGCGCCAGCGCGCATTGTCCGAAACAGGCGACGGTGCGCAGCGAGAATTTGTGGTCGGGCGTGGTGACGCAGACTTTGTCAGCGCCGCCTTCGTCGCCGCTGTCCGGGACGCCCAGTTCCAGCTTCAAGCGCTCCAGCAGGCTGCGTGAGCCGCGCGTGTGGCAGGCGGTCCCGCGGCAGATGCAGATGGTGTGATCGCCCTGCGGTTCCAGGTTGAACAGCGCGTAGAAGGTGGCCACGCTGAAAACCTGAGCCAGCGGAATATCCGTCTTTTCCGCGATGTATTCGAGGATTTCCAGCGGCAGGTATTTGTGTGGATTATGTTCCTGAACTTTTTCCAGGATGCCGAGCAGCGCGCCGGAGCGGTCGTCGCACGCGGCGATCGCCTGATCCGCGAACTCCTGGTCGCCCAGGGGCGGCTGCGGCTTGGCCAGTTTGGATTTCACGAAACATTCCCCCTTTCGTGCAGCGCCTTACATCAGATTTTAACACCTTTATATATGTAATTGGTTGCCGGCACGGGCGCGGCGTCTGGGGATGCACCACAGCCTCTTGACAGATTCCGAGGGCTTGCTAATGTAGAAGTGAACAGTTGAACTGTTCACCCGAACCGCTATGGCCATCGTCACGGTCAAAAACAAATATCAGGTGGTGATCCCCCTGTCTATACGAAAGACGCTGGGCATCAGCCGCGGCGATTTGCTGGAAGCAAAAGTGGAACGCGGCCGGATTACCTACACCCCAAAAACCGTCATCGACCGGATTCCTGCCGGCAAAGCGGAGCGCGAGCGCTTCTTCGCAAAACTCCGGGAACAGGCCCCCACCTGGCTCCAGGAGACCTGGGCCGACTCCAGCCTGCGCGGTACCGATAAGCTCACTGCGAAGCAGATCGACGCGGAGATCTCAGCCGTCCGGCGCCGCCGAGCAAGGAAAGCTTAGCTGCCCTGCCTGAATGACTCCCCTCACCGCCTTCGCGGGTCCGTCGAGGCCGACGCCGGCCCTTTCTTAGCTGCTTTTGTGTTCCGGATCTTGTTACGATAGTCGGCCAGAGAATATCGGTTGGGAACGCCTTTTTCCCTGCATTCCGGGCAGAAGTGCCGTTGACCGGTTTTGGGGCGTCGCTTTGCCGGCGGATATTTTGTCCCGCAATGAGTGCAGATCGCAAGTCCGCGGGACTGCCCGACGGCGAGCGCCAATTGAAGGGCGAGCGCTCCAAACAGGCTAGGACCGCCAAAGCGTATGGAAGGTCTCTCATCCGAGTGGTGCCAGACTACCGCAGGCCCAACTCCGCCAATAGTGAGCCATTCATTTACAACTCGGGCGATGATTATTCTTTCCACATCGACGTGCTGCTCCCACCACGGGGCTTCACGGCCAGAACGTCCGTAAACAATCAACCAGTCCTTCGGTCGCCCCACTTTCTTCTCAAGGACCAGGTCAGCGACTCTGGTTAGCGCGATTGCCTCACGAGAGAATGCTCGCCAGGTGGCTAACGGCTCCCAGGGCCTGTCGTACCAGTTGAGGTTGCACCCTGGGTTGTGACTGCTCGGCAATCCATGCTTGCAGATCTTGAGCACGCCGTACTTTCTGGCGAACTCCAGAATCCTCCGCCCAGGGGCGTCTGCCATCCCGCAGAAGGCCTCAAACATACCCCTTGATGGGCGAATTTCCCTCGCGTCGTCCGGTACCCAATAGAGGCGACCATCCCGAAGTTCCACATTCGAGGGAGCCGTCCACTGGAGGCCATCAATCGGCCTGTCGAGATCACCATTTTCCGTGAGAAGATTCGTGATTTGCGGGCTTTGGCCTGGTAGCACTTAAGTAGTAGTTTATTCCTTTGCGTTTCGCCTTGGACGTGGCACTATGGCTACAGATGCCCGGCGAACAAACCCCGATGCTCACGAGTGAAGAGGTCGCGCTGTCCACCGTCCGCGGGCCCAGCAGCCGTCCAGTTGTGGTTGTGTTGGATACAAACGTCATCGTTTCGGCTCTGCTTGTGCCTGTCGGCACCCAGGCTTCTATTTTGTTGCTCGCACTTCGGCGGGATATCGCACTCTCCGTCTCGCCGTCCGTGCTCGCTGAGTACCAGGAGGTGCTGTACCGGCCCCGCCTGAAGCTCCAGCCGCGGCATATCGAAGCCGCCTTGGGCGCCATCCGCAAGGTTGCCAATCTCGTAGAGCCAACCGTTGCCCTTTCCATCTCCACCCACGAATCCGACAACCGGTTCCTCGAATGCGCGGAGGCGGCCGAAGCGGACTACGTCGTGACGGGGCAACACGAGGCACTTTCCGAAGATCCACAAGACCGCCAGAATCGTCACCGGCCGCCAGTTCTTGGACATCCTTGCCGGATTGGAAAGCTAAACCGGCCGTATTAGGGCGGCCCAAAGACGTCAACGCAACGTCACGGTGCCACCGGTTCGGGAATCCTCCCATTGGGTACCATGGAGCTATGCAGAAACTGCCGGCATTCCAAAACGAACCCTACACCGATTTCTCCGCGACCCCGAACCGGCGGGCCATGGACGAGGCGCTCGCCGCAGTGCGCGCGCAACTCGGGCGCGAGTACGACCTGCGGATCGCCGGCGAGCGGCTGCGCACGGGCGATCTGCTGCGCTCGGTCAACCCGTCGAACCCGCGCGAGGTGGTCGGTGTGCACCATCGGGCCACGGCGGAACTGGCGCGCCGCGCGGTGGATGCGGCGTACGCTTATTTCCCCGAATGGTCCGCCACGCCGGAAGACGAGCGCATCCACATGCTCGTGCGCGTGGCCGATATCATCCGCCGCCGCAAGCTGGAATTCGACGCCTGGCTGGTGCTGGAAGCGGGCAAGACCTGGCCCGAGGCGGACGCAGACGTCTCCGAGGCGATCGATTTTTGCGAGTACTACGCGCGCGAGATGCAGCGGCTCAGTGGTCCGCAACCCCCGGCCGTGCAACTCCCCGGCGAGCGCGGTGAGTTGCGCTACCTGCCGCTGGGCGTAGGCGTCGTCATTCCGCCATGGAACTTCCCACTGGCAATCCTGGTAGGGATGACGGTGGCGTCGCTGGTGGCGGGCAACACGGCTATCGTCAAACCATCCAGCGAAACCCCCACCATCGCCGCCAAATTCGCTGAAGTGCTGCTGGAGGCCGGCTTCCCGGAGAAGTCGTTCTGTCTGCTCACCGGTAGCGGCGCGGCGGTCGGCGACGTGATCGTGGAGCATCCCAAGACCCGCTTCGTGGCCTTCACCGGCTCGCGCGATGTGGGCCTGCGCATCAACGAACTGGCGGCCAAGGCGCAGCCCGGCCAGATCTGGATCAAGCGCGTAATCGCGGAAATGGGCGGCAAGGACGCCATCGTAGTGGATGCCGATTGCGATCTGGACAAAGCCGTGGAAGGCGTGGCCGTCTCGGCGTTCGGATACTCGGGCCAGAAGTGCTCGGCGTGCTCACGCGCCATCGTGGACGCCAAAGTGTACGACGCGTTCCTGGAAAAACTGCAAGCGCGGGTTTCCACAATCAAGGTGGGCGCGCCCGAACAAATCGAGAACTACATGGGGCCGGTGATCAGCGATAGCGCGCGGCGCACGATTCTGCAATATATCGAAACCGGCAAGCAGGAAGGCCGGGCGCTGCCGACTGCGGTGGCAGCGCCCGCAGAGGGATACTTCGTGCCGCCCACCGTGATCGCGGACGTGGATGCCAAAGCCCGCATCTTCCAGGAGGAGATCTTCGGGCCGGTGCTGGCGGTGACCAAGTCCCGCGACTTCGAGCATGCCCTGGAACTGGCCAACGATTCGCAGTATGGCCTGACGGGCGCCATCTTCTCCAACGTGCCCGAACATATCGAGCGCGCCCGGCGGCAATTCTTCGTGGGCAATCTATATGTGAACCGCAAATGTACCGGCGCCATGGTCGGCGCGCACCCCTTCGGCGGGTTTAATATGTCGGGCACGGATTCGAAGGGCGGCGGTCCGGATTACATGCTGCTGTTCCTGCAAGCGAAGTCCATCGCCGAGCGGGTGGGATAGGAGTTGGATCCCGGCGGTTTTGCCTGCCTACCCTGCGCCGTGTGCGGACGATAACGTCCACAGACTTGTAAAATCGCAACCCGCACGGCTCACGGAGACACGTGAGGGACGTATACTGTAGGGGCCGGAGAGTCCGAATGCAATCCCGCCCGGTATGGCCCATTACCCTGAAGAGAGGTGGATCCATGCCCCGATGCGTTGTGCAAATTGTAACCGTCGCGGCTTTACTTTATGCCGCGGCGCACCTTCAAGCATCCTCACCCACGGCATACGTAAGCGTCTGTTGCAGCGCTCCTTCAACCGCGGATGTCTTCAGCGCAGCGACACTCGCGCAAACGCGCACGCTGGCCACCGGTTCCGGCGGCGATGGCATCGCGCTCAGTCCCGACGGCACGAAAATGTTCGTCACCGTGGACGGCAAGCGCGAATTGCAAGCGATTGCAACGGCCACCGGCACAATCCTGGCCACGGTGCCGGTGCCGATCAGCGTCTCGGGAGAGCCGCCTTTAGAGCTTGCGATCAGCCCCGACGGATCGCACGTCTATGTTTTCGCGCCGCAGGACCGCCCGAATGCTTTGCTTCTTGCCATCGACACTACCACGTACGGGGTCACGGCAACGGCGAGTCCGGCGAGCCTCGGAAGCCTCGGGCCTCTTTTGGTTTCACCTGACGGAACCCAAATTTATTATGAGGTTGGTTACGCAGACGAATATATCCAGGTGGTCGATGCAGCCACCCTTGCCCCGGTTAAACAAATTCCCGTCAATGGATACCCTTCCGACCTGGCAGTTACCCCCAGCGGGCTGATCCTGATGACGGACTCCAGCAACCAACTGTTGGTGATCGACCCTCAATCGTCCACGGTGAACGTGTTTCCTCTGCCGGCCAACGAGGCCACGCCCGGCATAGTCATTTCATCGCCGGACAGCACCACGGCCTACATCTCGATCGCCGCGCAATCGATCCTCGCCGTGAATATCGCAACCGGCGCAGCCGTATTCGACGCTCCTATCGGCTACACCCCCACAAATTTCGCGATTTCGCCCGATGGGACGGTGCTCTATTCCACCAATCGCTCCGATGCTTTTGTCTGGAGTCTGTCCGAGTTCAGCATTTCCACGCAAAAGCCGGTCGCAGAGGTCCGCCAACTCGGACCCATAAGCGCCTTGGCGCTGACCCGGGACGGCCAAAGCCTCTATGTGCTGAATGCGAATAACAGCGCCATCGCCTCGGTGGACGTCGCGTCTCAAAAGGTCACGCACATCACTCTTGGCGGCGCAGGAATCGGTCCGCTGGCGATCGCTCCGGCCAGCAACATCCTCTGGGCATCTCAGTTCTCTTTTGGGCTGGGCGGCGACCTTCTGTTCCTGAATCCCGCCACGGAGCAAGTCAAGTACATCGTGGATATCTCGGGGGCGCTTGCCTTCAGCCCCAGCGGGGCCGTGGTGTACATCTATAATCCCGGTGGCGTGACCGCTTATGACGTTGCGAGCCTGACACCGGTCTCCAGCGCCTACGTGGGTCAATTGACCAACATCGGTCAGGCCATTCCATCCCCCGATGGCACGCGCCTATATATCTCGGCAAGTTACGTTTCCGGAACAGTTAACGAGGGGGGTGTACTGTTTGCTCCCGGTGAGATTCTGGTTCTCGACACATCCACCTTCAAGTACACCGCGGCCCTTAGCGTGAATGACGGTATGGGGGAAATCGCGTTGACTCCGGACGGCTCCACGCTGGTCTACACCTCCAACTTCGGCCGCGTCCATCTGGTCTCCACTGCAACCAATACGATCACGGCAACCATCCACCTCACACCCGCGAATGGGCTTCTGAGCGGTCTGGCGCTTTCTCCCGACGGCTCGACGGCCTATGTGGCCGACGAACTGAACAACCTGCTCCTGGTAGTGAACCTTCCAGCGCAGACGCAACAAGGCAGCATTTCGGTGGGTACGAGTCCGTCACCCGTGGTCCTCACGCCGGACGGTTCCGAAGCGTGGGTGGCTACTCTGGAGGGCCTTGAGATCGTGAATACCGCGACAGGCCAGGTGAGCGGTCCGGTTGCGCTGCCGGGCCTGGCGTCGGCGATTGTGTTTGCGCCTTAGCGGTGATCTCCAGCGGTTAAACCTGCGCGAACGCGCTACGCAAAATCGGAATCCGCCTTAGGCAGAATATCGGTGTCCCGCGCGATCCAGACATACAGCGTCGGCAGAAGGAAAATGCTCATCATGAGCACGGCCATAAGACCACCGACGATCACGATGGCAAATGGCCGCTGAGAATCGGAACCGATCCCGTGCGACGTGGCCGCCGGCACCAAGCCGAGCGACGCCACCAACATGGTCATTAAGATGGGGCGAAAGCGCAGCGTGGCGCCGTTATTCGCCGCGTCCAGGATCGACTCGCCGCGCGAACGCAGTTGGTTGATGTACTCCACCATGATCACGCCAGTCTGCACGGAGACGCCGAAAAGCGCCAGGAATCCTATACCCGATGACACGCTAAAGTTGGTCCCGGTCGAATAGAGGGCCACGATACCGCCGATGGGAGCCATGGCGACGGTCGCCAGAATCAAGCTGGCCCACTTCATCGATCCAAACATCGAGTACAGGATCATGAAAATCACGAGCAACGTCAAGGGAATGATGATGGTGAGCCGCTTCTGGGCGCGCTGCTGGCTGGCGTACTCGCCGGCCCAGTCGATGTGATAGCCGGCCGGCAACTTCACCTGCTGGCTAACCTTGCGAATCGCCTCTTCCACGGCGCCGCCCAGGTCTCGTCCGCGCACACCGTATTTGATGGCGACATATCGCTGATTTCCATCGCGGTAGATTTCCGACGCCCCGTCCACGGTCGCCACATCGCAGAGCTGGGCTAAAGAGACGCGCTCGCCGGAAGGCGCTAACAGGCGGATGCTGCCGATCGCTTCCTTCGTGTCCCGGTATTTGGGCTGGTAGCGCAGCACCAGGTCATAGCGCTGCTCTCCTTCGAGCACCTGCGTAAGGGTGTTGCCGCCCACGGCCGTTTGGATGGCATCCTGTACCTCCGCCGTATTGATCTGGTAACGAGCCGCGGCAGCCCGATTCACCGTAAAGTTCAGGCTCGGCTGTCCTAGAACGCGAAACAGTCCGAGATCCGCAATCCCGTTCACGGTGCGCATGACGCCCACGATCTGAGCCCCCATTTCTTCGAGCGTCTTCAGATCGTCGCCGTAAACTTTGATGGCCAGCTCACCCTTAACTCCGCTAACGGCTTCTTCCATGTTGTCCGAGATCGGTTGCGAAAAGTTCCAGATCACACCCGGAATCTCGACCAGCTCCCGATTCATGGCGGCGATCAGTTCTTCCTTGTCCTGCTGAAATACAGGGCGCCATCGTTCCTTCGGTTTTAGATCGACGAAATACTCGGTATTGAAAAAACCGGTGGTATCCGTCCCATCGTCGGGCCGTCCAACTTGGCTGGTAACGGTCGTCACTTCCGGAAAGGAAGCGAGAATCACCCGCGCCTGGTCTGCCAGCCGGATGCCTTCCGTGGGACCGGTGCTCGGCGCCAGGGTGCCGCGCACCCAAATCGCGCCTTCGTCCAGATGGGGCAGGAATTCGGAACCGATGCTGCGGCTCAGAAGGTAAGCGCCCGTCAACGTCAGCACCGCGGCCGCTAGCGTGGCCCAGCGCCAGCGGATTGCAATTGCCAGGGCCCAGGCGTAGGCTTTGGTCAACAGCCCCATCAGGGGGTTGTGCCACTCTTTCGTGCCCTTGGGAAATACGACGCTTGCCAGCACGGGTCCGACAAACATGGAGAACAGGAG
>Ga0187867_10004559_pt1 | contig 10697 bp, 7 predicted proteins | sample June2016WEW_13_1_FD_132976 | JGI IMG/M metagenome (GOLD analysis project Ga0187867, IMG submission 132976) | Peatland microbial communities from SPRUCE experiment site at the Marcell Experimental Forest, Minnesota, USA - June2016WEW_13_10 | ecosystem: Environmental > Terrestrial > Soil >... | reverse complement strand
CGCCGCGTGGAAGGGCCTCGAACAAGCGGACCTTCTGCCAAAGGATCTCCGTGCCTCCATCGACAAGCAGATTCTCGCGGTCGCCGCCACGGTCAAGTGACGCTACATCGCGTTCGGCGGAATAAGTCTCGACTTACGGCCGATCAGTCGGCCAAATTCTCAGACCAACATGAAATCAGGCTAAGTCGGACGCGGAGTGTGTCAGTTGTGTGCCCGATTGCAGGGCCGAGCAGGAAGGCAAGTAGCGTTTACTCTTGATAACAGATTTTATCAAGACTAAGCGTGAACCTACGGCAGCCCAGCCCAAGCCACCAGAAATAAGGCAAAAAGCGGTAAGCTGAAGTTGCCCTGTTCCCTTTAGGAATATCATTACGTGTTCCAGAACAGTACTGGAGAGATGAAACTTGTACAACTTCTTGGTCACGGCCAAACCTGACGCTTGGAGTCTGCCGGCCTACGAATACGAGCGCGATCGGTTCGGTGAGTACACTTCGCCTGCCTTGAAGACGAGGTTCAAAAACTTGACCGCTGAAGCGATCGAGGAGCTGAAGTCGTATCCTGCGCTGTTCGCTTACGAAGGAGAAGAAAAAGATGTGCGCGTCGGGTATTTGCGCCGCATCAAGGAACGCGCCAGATCCGTTTTGATCGAATACGACTTCGAGCCCAATATCCCCGCGATTCCGTTTTCCAAAATCGAGCCTATAAAGGGTCGACTCGATATCGAAAACTGGGAAATGAACCGAACCCACTGGGCCGTTAAGGACGAGGACCTATTCGAGATTCTTCATTCGTCCGGGTTGATTGACGAAACCTTCTCAAATTCCGCAGGATACCTTGGACGCGTCGAAGAAATGCGGTTTAAGGTAGCCCTTTCCTTCCCTGGGGAGAAGAGAGAATATGTCAGCAAGGTCGCAAACGAGCTGAAGAAACAGTTGCCCAAGGGGTCTGTGTTCTACGACAAGGATTTCACTGCTCAGCTGGCGCGTCCCAACCTCGACACCTTACTTCAACGTGTCTACTTGAACAACTCGGACTTGGTGGTTGTTTTTCTTTCCTCCGAGTACGAGACGAAAGAATGGTGTGGTCTTGAGTGGCGGGCCATTCGTGAAATAATCAAGAACAAAAGCGACCATGCAATCATGTTGATGCGATTCGATAACGCCGCCATTTCAGGATTATTTTCGCACGACGGCTACGTCGATCTAAGCGTATTTGATCCGATACGGGCGGCGAGGTTCATTTTAGAGAGGGTGAGGCTCGGAGAATCCCGCCTAGGCGAAAGCAAATGAAGACGGATGGACACTCTCGTATGAAGGCACACAATTGAGCCATGTTCCCGACGTGAAGCGTACTGAAGTCTTTCATGACAACGACAAGGCCAAGTGCGTTCACGCTTTTCTTCGGCCCCGTGGAATCAAATCAAAGTCGGGAAAGCGTTATGACCCGCTGATTATTCCCCCAACGTATCTTAAGGACTTCACGCCATCGATATTCCAACAGCTCTGGAAAAACTGTACCGACGTTCTGAGCACTCCAAAGCGACTTATATTTCTCGGTTACTCGCTTCCCGCTGCCGACTTGCACGCGCAATTTATTTTTCGCTGTGGATTTCACAATCAACTAAATGGAAGACTCCGAGCGAATGGCGACAGGTATGCCGCTACCGGACCAGCAGAAGTCACTATCGTCAATCCTGACCAGGACGCGGCTCGGCGGATCGAAGCTGTTGCTGGACCCAAGATCCCCTGTACATGGATTCCCAAACGTATCCAGGATTGGGCCGAGGGTGGCAAGCGCTAGAGTGTCTTGTTCTTGGGGTGACACGGCTACCAGCAGCCGCCCTTTACCGTTTGACAATCTTAGGGCGGAGTTTCCCCTTGATTTCCCCAGCCTTAATTCTGAAGACACCGCTTACTTGTAATTCTCCCTTCCACTCATTGCGGCTAAAGCCACCGCCGATCATCTGTTTTGCCCCCAATAGGGTCCAAATGACCTCGTATTTGGCATTCTCCAAGAAGCTCAGAAATTGTTTTTTTCGCACTAGCAGTGTATTCGGGCCGGGATAGGAAACCGCCGGGTCGAAAGCCACAAGATCACCTACGGCATCGAAAAACTTCCCCTCGTGGCCATTCCATCGAAGCCCCATCCCCTCAACCAGCCATTTCCCAGGAAGATAAATGTGAAAGGGCTCGTCCCCCGAACAGTCAAATGAATTCGGTCGCGAAGAATACGTGCCCGACGTGATGACAAGAGAACCAGGCAAGTCACGCAGCTTGGAGTGCTCTCGCTCGGAGGATGGATCAACGACCGTTTCGGCCGCAGCTAGAGCCGGTGCCAAATAGAACTCTCCAAGAAATGCGCCATCATGCTCGTTGCGCCACGGCATCCATTGGCCCCAGAAATGTTGCTTCGACAGCCAGGAGAACACTTTCGGAGCATCTTGTTTTTCGACCAGATAGCTTCGAATCTGGTACCAGAGCCTTCTTCTGGGTTTTTCGAAATCGTCCTCAGACGGCGGAGCCTCTTCTTTCCACTCGGGGAATTGTTCAAGGGCTAACCACTCCGAACCATCCTCGGGGTTCGACACTTGAATAAGTGATTCAACAGCCGGAAGATCTTTAGCGGCGCTGATCCACTTTGCGTCCGTCTCAGTGCTCCAATTGTACGGCGCGCGAGGAGACCACCAGCGTCCGCCTTCACGTTCGTTTGATCCTCCAGGAAGATCAAGAATTGCACAAGATGGGTCGATGTCACGTCCAAAGAACTGCCACGGTCCCTCGTATTTCTTTTTGTCATCGCGCAACTGATTGTCGTATTCAAAATTGTCGGCGACGAGCCCCAAGAATTCGTGGTATGCGATCCACTGGTACTTCTTTCCTATCCGCTCTGCTTTTCTGGCACCCCTATCCCATGCTCGGGCATTTACGTCGCGATCAAAGCGCCCGAATTGTTCTACCGACCAACCGAGATCAAACACCCTTTGAAGAATCCACCGCTGCGCAATCGAAAGGTCGAACCGATTCTCGCGGCCTCTCGATTGGCCGGTCAGATATGGCACCACATCCTTACGATAGTGCTGAAGTTCCGTTCGGTCTAGAACCGCTTCGAACGACCTTTCCGCTTTCGTCAACCGCTCTTTTGCCGAGTTGTCGCTTACACGCGGAGCCTTCCCCTTCCCAAGCTCCTTCGGCATTAGCGACGCGAAACTGGCGAATAGTGCTTCCGATCTCGCACTATCCAATTTTGTCCAGGCTTTCTTCTTCCTGCCACGAAGGCCGCTCAGGAAGGCTTCATACTTTTCTTGCGGCGAAACTGGCGGACGTTTTCCCAACCTAACGGAGGACCACTCGAAAGAGCCGGAATTGGTTCCGATCACGTATCTCGCAAAATCTCCGAACCCCATCACCGACTCGTAAATGGAAATCCTTGCCCATTCGTCATCAGGCATCTTGTCAAAGTATGTTCCATACTTAGCCTTCAATTCATCCACGGTAGGGATGTTTTTTGGCCATGCCGCCCCGTAAGGGGGCCGCGCTTTTGACACATCGATTCTAAAGGTCGGGCAGAAACGCAAAGCGACTTCGATGACACCCCGCGCATAATCCCGAACTAATAGGTGGCTTGGCGGCTCTCCCTTGGCAAAAATCCAGTCATACACAAACTGACCTAACTCCTGTAGCTGAGTTGTGTTTGTACTTTTCATCGCGCACCCATAAGCCACAGCGCATACTCGTTCAAGGACGTATGGATCGTTCACGGATCGAAAATTGTTCAGTACAGGCAAGAGAACATCGATTCTGGACCCGATGACTTTCACCAAAGTCTTGGTTGCCCTGTCCCTCAGGTAACGGTTTGAGCTCGTCAAAAGCCACCCAATTGCCGTTGCGTAGAGAACTGCCGCCTCTCTATCCAGTTGTTTGCCTGTCAGTGGGGACCAGGCCCAGTCGAGAAGGCGATCGATAGCCGATTGTGTGCCGTATTGCTTGTGCAGGTAGGTAGACCACCAGGCATCGCGGTCCGGCATTGAGAATTTGCTCAAGTGCTTGTGAAGAAATCCTGCATTCAACGGGTGACCCGGAACAGGCGCAACGATGAACATTGAATCCCAAAAACGGTCAAACGATTCCCGATAAGACAAGACCTCGGCATTTATGTACTTCAGAGTGTTGTCGGTGAACGCTTCCCGTTTTCGCCAAAATAAGCTTTCCAAAAAAGCCAAGCGCACCGATCTTAGGTTCGCGCGCTGCGGGACGAGTTCTGGTAGCTCTCTTTGGACCACTTCCGGCAACTGAATACAAAGGGCCTCAATGAGCCCCTGATTACGCCACAGCGCGCCATCGTCCTCTAAGATTGCCCCCAATGGTTTCGTTGATTTGAATGACGCTTCCGGGCGTTTCTTATTCAAGTGCTTGTCCAGCATCAACTTCGCGATACGGTGATCAGCAAATCTCTCATACGAAAATCGAAGGACACGTTCGAATTTCTGCCGACCATCGACAGGAAAAAGGTCTTCGGCAAACACTCCCTCACCGATCAAATGGCGCGATAGAGATGTTTCGTACTCTCGTCCCGGCAGCAACGCGTCGATGTGCCTCTTGGCCACCTTAAAAGGCAGCCAGCGCAGGCCTTTCTCCGCCATCACGTTTGTGATCCTATCCGTTGCGTTCTGAACGATGCGCTCTTTTGCATCAAAATTGAGATGATCCGGGCGTGCTAACTTGTCATTCAGTGAGTCCAAATAGAATTCAAAAATCGAGCTTATTCCATGTAAACCCGCAGGCACACGCGACAATCCTTTGTTTCGAATTCCTTTGCAAAACAGCATCAGGAATTGTGGACTTGTGAACTCTGGATATAGGAGCGGTACGCTCGGCTCGATCCCGAAATGCGTGAAAAACCTGTTTGCCGCTTCATATTCATGTTCCTCAAAGCCACGGTGTTGTTCCCTGACCATTTGGTTGCCCGAACTTAACTGCGGGGGAACTATGACCTCCTCATACGAACTCCGCACGCTTACAGCTATCCCTATGCGAGGAAAGCGTTCTAGCTGAGCTAACATTCCCGCTAGGTACTTGGTCCAGATTTTCTGGCCCTCGCCTTCGTTAAGTGCGTCTATCAGGATTAGCGCTCTGGTTCCGGCTGCTTGAGCTGCAGCATCCATGGCCCCGAGGAATTGCTCTCTCGTGCAGGAAAGGCCCAGGAAGTCCAGAATCTGCTTCCAGGGTTCTGTTGCCCTGAATTGCTCTCCGAGCAATACGACTGTTGGGTATCCCTTTTTTATTCTCTGTTCGGCGACATCACAAAATAGGTGGGTTTTCCCTGAGCCTGCTGTTCCCACGATCAAGAGTGCCGGCCTGTTTGATGACCGTGCAGTCCCACTTTGAGAGAATTCGCGGAGATCACGTAGTGACCTGAGAAGTTCTCCTACCGCGTAAACCTCGTTTTTCAGGTCTACAGCCGGCACTTGCCCAGTCTGACCCATTGTGGTTGTGGCCTTCTTGCTATCCTCTTCTTGCTGCCTCAGCACTCCGATACAACGTCGCGCAGATTCAATCTGTGGGACGGCAAGGTCAGTAAACGGCAGCTGTTCCCAATTGTGATCCCGCATTCTGTCCAAGACCGGGAGAAGCTTCCGCATGTTCTCTTGAACACTCAGCGCATCCCTCTCGCTGATTTCCGAGAGCCTTCTGAGAGGCAGGAGCCGGAAAGCTTTTCCGATGCTTCGTAAATGGGAATCAAGTAACGAGAAGAACGCCGCTGTACGCCCTAGCCCCTCGAACACTTGCGCGATCGGTAGTTCGACATTGAGTTCTGGGGTATACCTGTCACCGGCGTTAGCGACGACCTCATGGATGTGAGCAGCGAACCAGGACTGAGCCAGAAACTCTTGATCGAACCAGAATTTGTATCGTCCAACATGCTCGTCTCGTGAGAGACGTTCATAAATTTCATGGTCTCCCCAATAATCGAATTGGATCGACTTGCCAAGTCGCTTAGCTTGAGCCTGCCACTTCTTTACGCGGAGGTTCCACTGGTCAAGAAAGGACTTCTGACCTCTAATTCGGGCGTCCGGCCTATCAAACGGAAGGCAAATGGTATAGCGGCTTAGCCTAGCGTGGCTTTTTAGGGCGCTATAGACGGATTTGTCTAACTGCTGCCATTGTGCTGGCCCAAAGGGCATGAACAAGAATTTGGCTTGCCAGCCCCACTCGCTTCCTGTCGGAAAAACCCAGAAGCACTCGACTCCTCCATCTGGAGTACCTTTGCGGAGAAATACCGACCCTTGAGGATGCGGCTCATACTCCGCGAGTTGGCAGCACAACTCTTCAAACGCACTGTTAACCGAATTCTTCCAAGATCGAAGCTTTTTCCACTCCAAAGACATTTTCAGCGCCTCACAGAAGCTTCGCGGCTTTAGTTTTGGCTCGGGACCTAAGGGGCGAAAGTCACCTGCTGGTAGGGTTCGCCCTTGTGGTGACGACTGACTTCGATTGTCACCTTCCGGTCAAGCCGTTTCAGAAAATCCAGCAGCTTGTCTGTCGTGAAGCGACTGAAATGCCCATTCATCAGGTGCGATACATCGGGTTGCGCGATACCCAAGATCTCGCCGATTTCTCGTTGTCTAAGCTTCTTGTCTTCGAGGATTTTGAAGACGTGGTATCCGATCTGGGCTCGCGCCAGGAGTTGGTCGGCATCTTTGAGACCCAAATCCGAAAAGACGTTCCCTGACCCTTCTTCGAACTTAATTGATCTTCTGTTTTTCGTGTTCATGTGCCAACTCCAGTGCTTCCGCGTGCCGCTTCTTGATCAAGTCAACATCCCGCTTTGGCGTCGCAATGCCTCTTTTCGACTTCTTTTGAAAGGCATGCAAAACGTAAATTCTCTTCCCAATCTGCACGGCCAGAACAACCCGGTATGCGTCTGACGCATATCGCAGGGCAATCTCAAGAATGCCGCTACCCACACCTTTGAACGGCTTAACATCTTTCGGCATCCCGCCAAACTGAATGAGCTGCAGCTCATCGCCGAGCAGTTTTTGGGCGCCATTAGGAAAGTCCCGAATATCTTTTTCGAGCTTCCCATCCAGACGACAGGCCGCAGCAGTAGAGGTTTATCCCTCTCCAAACTGCACCTCGCTAATATATAGGACATTTACTATAATGTCAACCTCCCTCGTTCAACCTACCTTACTTGAAGTACATCTCCGCTGTAGCGGCAGCCAGATCCTCTGGCCTACTGGCATATTCGTTGATGTTCGGGAATTCAAGCTTTGTACGTTCGAAGAAATGATATGGCTCCAGTTCCCTCGCGGTCAGAAGGATCGCCCGCCGACGGTATTTATCATTTAGTGTCTTGGCGAGGGCTATCTCTTCTGCCGTAAACGGGCAAAGTTTCGCCAACACTATGTAGGTCTCAAATCGCTTGCGCGGCAATGCATCGGCGACCCTTTTCAGATGATCGATGTCTTTCGCGTCGATTGTGCCTGTGTCTTTGCCTCGTTCGCGTTTTCCCCCACGATCTTTGCACTCCCCGATTATGACCACAGTCTTATCGGGATAAGACTCTGGAATCAACCATACAAAGTCGACCTCGCATTTCGGTAAATCCGCTCCGGGCGTCGGTTCGAGATCGAGCGACGGAGAGTACATGGCGCTATGGAACAATCCGTTCATGTTGATCTTGAATTGCTGAAGCGTTAACGCCACTGGGATCGCCCCCTGCGCGTTCCTTTCCGCTCCCATGACACCAGATCTTCGGTAGTGCCATACGCCATTCACCAACTGTCTCGTTGCATCGAATTCGCGTCCGCATAGTTCACAAACTATCCGTTGCTTGAGCACATCCAAGGCCGTCCAACTGCTCATCCGGCAATTGGGGCACGTTAATTCCGCGCCCATGCGGAAGAGACCCTTATCAACCAAATATGTAAAGACGGCCTCTGGTTTTAATTTGCTGCTCCAGTCCCGAGGCTCAATGAAAAGGCTTTCAAACTCTTTGAAGCTGCTGCTTGGGTTCTCTGGATCTTTGCCTCCGATCAGTTCCAATGCGCTCTTTTTCGTGAACGCTGCCGTCGGCCCATGCGTTTTCAGTAATCGGCGCGCACCTGCGATCTTGAAGACCCTAGCACCATCTACACCGCCGAGCTGCGCGATGAGCTGTCGCGCAATAAGGCCACCCGCACTCAGCTTCGCGGAGAAGCCCGCTAACCCAAACACCTTCTCGAACAAGTCGGCCACCGGTATGGCATAGATAAAGGAGGACGTATCAGCAGCGTCGATAACCAAACCAATGGTTTCCGATTCACTGCGCAGTTTGTCATAGTGGAAATGCATCGTCCGAGCATAGAACTCGTTCAATTCGGGGATGTAGGGCGGTGTCAGCGTGTGGTCTTCGTCTCCATAGAGACCTCCAATGAAGGACACCGACGCAACCAAGTGTTGCGTATGAAACCAACTGTCGCCGTCGAAAGGCTTTTCATTGAGCGCGAACGAAACCTTGGGTTTTCCAGATTCGGTACTCATGACTCCAAGGGTCGAGACCCGCCCAAAGTGCATCGTCGGCGGACGGATGTTTAACCCATTCCATGAGCTGTCACCGACTGAGCATATCGTTGAAGCGCGCGTTCCAAATGGCTTCAGAACCTCGGTCATGGCTTCAGGTGTGCGGCCGTTCAGACTCTCTTCCCGTACCCATACAGCTAGCCTTCGTTCGAACTCATGACGCCGGTGCGAAACCATTTCTCTCATGGTCTTGTCCCAGGACGCCATCGCTTCTTCGTATCGATCGAGATGTTTTGGGTCGACGAAGAGGACAGGAATGTCCGCGGCCCGTAGGTTCCAGCAACAAACGAGATCGTCAACATTCTTGGCATCGCCCGAGAAGAATCCCGGAGTATCCCACCCTGCCCGCATCGCATAGTGACGCTGAAGGCCACAGCGCGACATAAAGGCGATACTTGGATGGTCGAAGACATCAACAGGAAGTTTGGCTGCCGGATCGATCTTGACCTCTGTAGCTTCGGAGGCGTCCCGCAGGAGATCTCGGTAGTGAATAAGGATTTCGTCCGGATTGGGATAGTCCCCGAATTGCATCAGGAAAATATCCGCCAAAGGATCATCGGCCGCCCATGTGTAGAGGCGCAACCCTTGCTCTTTCAGGACCTTCCATTCAGGCTTTCTGTGGAGATGTGAAATCGCATTGTGAATGTCGAGGACCTGTGACCGTGCCCCACCCTCTCCGTCACCGATGAACACGCTCTCACTATGGAAGGGTTTGATCAGGTACGGGAAGCGTTTCAAAAACCCCTTCACGTCTTCGGAATCGCCGATAGGAAGGATGACATCAACGCGAAATACATCGATGAGACTTTCCGCTTCGTCCCGGTGATCGACGATGATTATGGGGTTAAACCGCCCGCCCCAAAGCGCAAACGACAGCCGTGTCGCCGCGCGAAAAGCGTCCATATCCCCAGCACGGATCGCCCAACCAATGCGGAGAGGCCGATAGCAAATATCGACACGGACACTTTCCATAGACGACCTCATCAGTGTCACCACTTAACCCTCGCAACAACGCTCTGCCGCAACATCCTAGAATGTCGGCACAAAATGGCACTTTACTCCGATCGCGTCGTAGCCTCTGATCTTTATATGGCCCAGTTTGACATGCAGTTTAAGCGCAGCTTCATTCGGGCCTTCGATACCGAAACGCTCGCCTAATGGTTTCGCGTAGTTTTCAATCCAGAACTTCACCATCTTCGACGCAATTCCTTTCCGGCGTTCGTCCCTAACGACAAAGAGCTGACGAAGAACTGCGGTTTTACTCTCCGTCCAGATTACAAAACCAAGATACTTACGCCGCCTTGCATCCAAACACAGTGCTGAACGGAACTCGTTTGAGTCTCCAAACTTGAATCTCGGATCGTCCTGCTTTGCCAAGACCTGCAGTAATCGCAAGACCGTTTGGTCCTTCTTAGACCGGCAGCGTGCAAAAAGCAAGCCCGCAGCGACCCGCTGCGCCCGACTTTGAAGTCCAGGATTCCACCTCGTATCTAGCACTGTACTAGGTTCCAGAAATGCCTTGCCGTAGCACACCGCAACAAAGTTTGAGCAAGCGAAATCAGAACACATAGGACCGATAAGGCCCATTGTCGAAGGAACAAACGGCACTTCCGTACCGCAGTGCGCACATCCCACGATCACTGTCTTTTTCTTGATACGGTCGAACGTCGTTTTGGGGCTGGATTTGTTACAAGCAAAACACTGGGCTAACCCTTTTTGATCAGGTGTCAGAAGATCGTAACAATCCCCACACAACGGACACTTGTAAAACGTGACGCTGCTCACACGCTGCGATTTCCATCCTTCAACACGCAGCACTTGAATCATAGAAGCATCGCTACTCATAGGAAACTAGAATAATGGCTTCGCAGAGTCACTGCTTTAGTCACCGGATACAGCCGGCACGGCGCTCCGATCAAGCCGACTGACTGTCGGTCAGCCGTCAGCGAGCCTTCTGAGATGAGTTCCCACATGCCGACTTCTCGTTACTGATCTGGCGTCGCTTCCCATAAACCCGTTTCTGGACCGAGAGGATGAGGCGCCGAAGGATCCCCCGATTCACTTCCTGTTTGCCGACCACCTCTATCGGAATCGACAAAACCAGCCCGCTTAGCAGGACGTGCGCTTCGGCCTGTT
>Ga0187867_10004556_pt1 | contig 10700 bp, 8 predicted proteins | sample June2016WEW_13_1_FD_132976 | JGI IMG/M metagenome (GOLD analysis project Ga0187867, IMG submission 132976) | Peatland microbial communities from SPRUCE experiment site at the Marcell Experimental Forest, Minnesota, USA - June2016WEW_13_10 | ecosystem: Environmental > Terrestrial > Soil >... | reverse complement strand
GGTCGCGTGCGCGAGGCTGAGGTTGAACAGGGCCACGCGCTCCTTCAGGTTCCCGTTGACAGGCCAGTGTGACTCAGGAGTTTCCTGGGACCACCCGGCGGGGCGTCCTCTTCGTGATCTAACGATCGGTGTTGCTGGGGCGACACCGATCGTTAGATCACGAACTCGTCATCGGCTGGGCCAGCGGCTGGTGTGGCTGAGGGGAGAGCTGGTGTGGCTGAGGCGACAGGTCCTACTGGACGACCCGCGTCAGCGAGCGTGCCGGTGGTGGCCTCGGGGGGGTTGCTCCGCGGACAGCTGGGTATCCCGCTGTCCGGCCTCTGACTCCCCCGCTGAACCCCTGACCGGGGGCCGGCCGTCCGCTGAGCCCCTGACTAGGGGCCGGCTGTCCGCTGAGCCCCTGACTAGGGGCCGGCCGTCCACTGAGCCCCGGGACGCAGGGCGAACCGGGGCGATGTGCACGAGCAGGTTGTAGGTGACCACGGCGATGGCCAGGTGCATGACCATGAGCACCGCCACCGCCTTGACCGATTCACCCTTGTACAGGATGTAGAGGTCCGGGAGCCACAGGACCAGCGTGACCAGGATGGCCAGGCGGAAAAACAGCCACCGTGGCGCCGAGCTGATCCTTGTCACGATCGGCCAGGCCACGCAGGCGACGATCACGCCCACCACGGTCAGCTTGGCGTAGTCGGAGAACTGGAAGTGCGCGAATCCCTTGGTGCCGGGAAAGACGGCCTCGCCGATGACGACCAGGATGGCGTCGGCCGCCAGGGATCCGGCAACCGAGGCGATCGTGGCCAGCAGCACCCGCAGCGCGGACGGCTGGCGGTGCCGCGGGGAGAAGTCCAGGCGCGCCAGGGACGCGAGCTGATTCAGCATGCCGCAACGGTAGTGGAAGTTCCTAGAGCCCCCCCACGCAGGTCGGGGTATCGGCGGGTCGCCCGGCCCGGCGCGGTCAGCGGATCCGGTCAGCCCGCCGCGAAACGGTCAGGCGAGGATCGCCCAGCCGTGCGGCGGCAGGATCACCTGCGCGCCGGGGCCGCCGGCCCCGGCCAGGGTGCCCGGGCCGGCCAGGCTCTCGCTGGCTCCCGGGACGCCGGCCCGGACCTCCTGATCCTCCAGGCTGAGCGCCACCACCAGGCTCTGCTCCACCGTCCCGCCCCCGGCCCCCATCCCGCCCCCGGCCCGCGCCTCGCCCCCGCCACCCGCTTCCCCGGCAGCCACCCGGTAGATCATCAACTCGTTGGCCAGGTGCAGCATGGTGGTCTGCGCCCGGTGCAGCCACGGGTGGCGGCGGCGCAGGCCGATCAGGTCCTGGTGCAGCCGGTAGACCGGCCAGCCGCCGGGCGCGAGATCGTCCGGGAGGCCCGGGAACGCGGGCCGGATCTCATCGTCCCCGCCGGCCCGCTCCTCCTTGACTCCCCTGAAGGCCTGCTCGTCGCCGTAGTAGATGGCGGGCGTGCCGCCCGCGGTGAGCAGCACGGCCAGGGCGTGGGCCAGGTGCCGGTCATCCTCCAGCCGGCTGGCCAGCCGGGTCACGTCATGGTTGCCCACGAAGGTCAGCGGCACGAACGTCTCCAGGAAGCCGTTGTGCCGGTCCAGGGCGTGGCCCAGCTCGAAGAGGTTGCGGTCGTTCAGCGCGCTCCAGATGGCCTTCCACAGCTCGTACTGGGTCACCGAGTCCAGGCCGGACGCGGCCACGAACTCCGGGTAGTCGCCGTGGATCACCTCGCCGACCAGGTAGGCCCGGGGATGCGCGTCCCGGACCTGGGGCACCACTTCGGCCCAGAACGCTGGGGGCACGGCGTAGGCGGCGTCCAGCCGCCAGCCGTCCGCGCCCGCGTCCAGCCAGTGGTTCATGACCCCGGCGACGTAGCTGGCCACGGCCGGCTCGCCGTGGTTGAGCGCTACCAGGGCCTCGTGGCCCTCGAACGTGCCGTACTCCGGCCCGGCGCCAGGCTGCCAGTCCGGCGGCCAGGTCAGCCGGAACCACGAGGCCTCCGGCGCGGCCGGGCCCTGCTCCAGCACCCGCTGGAAGGCCGGGAAGCCGCGGCCCACGTGGTGGAAGACCCCATCGAGCAGGACCCGCAGCCCCCGTGCGTGCGCGGCCTCGGCCAGCGCGGCGAAGTCCCGCTCGTCCCCGAGCCGGGGGTCGATCCGGTAGTGGTCGGTCGTGTCGTACCCGTGCGTCTGCGAGGCGAAGATGGGCCCGAGCGCGAGCCCCGAGGCGCCCAGCTGCACCGCGTAATCCAGCCACGCGGTCAGCTGCCCGAGCCGGTGCGTGACAGGCTGCGCGCCGTCGCCTCCCGGCTCGCTGGCGGCTTCCGCTGAGGCGAACCCGAGCGGGTAGACCTGCCACCAGATGGCGTGCTTGACCCAATCCGGCACGCGTCGCTCCTCAGCCCTCGGCAGGTCCGACACGCTACTCTGCCCCCGGGCAGTCCCGGGCCCCCCCGGACAGACTCGCGTACGTTACCGGGCATGACTGCAGACGTACGGACCGGCCCGGTGTTCCGCCAGCCAGGCACGGTGCTCACCGACCACACGTTCACGGTGCCGCTGGACCACGGGCAGCCGGACGGCGAGCAGATCGAGGTGTTCGCCCGCGAGGTCGCCCCAGCCGGGCGCCGCGACAGCGACCCCGCCCTGCCGTGGCTCGTCTACCTCCAGGGCGGCCCCGGGTTCGGCAGCCCCCGCCCGTTCGGCCGGGAGTCCTGGCTGACCCGGGCGCTGGACGATTTCCGGGTGGTGCTCCTCGACCAGCGCGGCACCGGGCGGTCCACCCCCGCGTCCCGGCACACGCTGGGCCGGCTCGGCAGCCCCGCGGCGCAGGCCGGCTACCTGAGCCATTTCCGGGCCGACTCGATCGTCCGGGACGCGGAGCTGATCCGGCGGCGGCTGATCGGCGACGAGCCGTGGAGCGTGCTGGGCCAGAGCTTCGGCGGCTTCTGCACGGTCAGCTACCTGTCGCTGGCCCCGGAGGGGGTCCGGGAGGCGCTGATCACCGGCGGCCTGCCGGGCCTGGACGCCACAGCCGACGACGTGTACCGGGTCACGTATCCGATCGTGGCCGAACGCAACCGGCGGCATTACGAGCGGTTCCCGATGGACGCGGACCGGGCCCGCGCCGTGGCCCGCCACCTGGCCAGCCATGAGGTGATCATGCCGAACGGCGGGCGGCTCACCGTGCCGGCCTTCCAGAGCCTGGGCCGGATGCTCGGCTCCTCCAGGGGCAGCGACACCCTGCACTACCTGCTGGAGGACGCGCTCGCCGGGGGCGTGCTCTCCGACGCGTTCCTGGCCCGCGCCGCCGCCCAGCTGTCGTTCGCCGAGGCGCCGCTGTACGCCCTGGTCCACGAGGCGTGCTACGCCCAGGGGGCCGCGACCCGCTGGGCCGCGGACCGGATCATGGGCGAGTTCGGTGAGTTCGACCCCGCGGCGGCCGTGGACGGCGACATCACGCTGCTGTTCACCGGCGAGATGATCTACCCCTGGATGTTCGAGACCGACCCGGTGCTGCGCCCGCTGCGAGACGCGGCGGAGGAACTCGCCGCGCGTGATTCCTGGCCGCGGCTCTACGACGGGGACCGGCTCGCGGCCAACAACGTGCCCGCCGCCGCCGCGGTCTACTTCGACGACATGTACGTGCCGCGGCAGCTCTCGCTGCCCACCGCCGCCGCGATCCGCGGCCTGCGGCCCTGGGTGACGAACGAGTACCAGCACGACGGGCTGGGGGTCAGCAACGGCGCCGCGCTGGACCGTGTCATCGCGCTGGCCCACGGCACCGTCTGAGCCCCGCCGCCGGACAGCACCGCCAGGGAAATTCCGCCCCGATAAGTAGTTGCGATCAAGCAACTGACGCGAGGTAGCATGTATCAACGTGCCGAGAAACACTGATCCCAGCGGCGCCCCGGGCGCTATGTCGACGCTGAACGGCCACGGCCAGGCGTCCGCAGACGGCGCCGACGGCGGCCGCTACAAGTGGATCGCGCTCTCGAACACCACGCTCAGCATGACGATGGCCACGATCGACGCCTCGATCGTGATCATCGCGATGCCCGCCATCTTCCGCGGCATCAAGCTCGACCCGCTCGCGCCCGGCAACGTCAGCTACCTGCTGTGGATGATCATCGGCTACCTGCTGGTCACCGCGGTGGCCGTGGTCACCCTGGGCCGGCTCGGCGACATGTACGGCCGGGTGCGCATCTACAACCTGGGCTTCGTGGTCTTCACCCTGGCCTCGATCGCGCTGTCGCTGGACCCGCTGACCGGCAGCAGCGGCGCGATGTGGCTGATCTGCTGGCGGCTGGTCCAGGCCCTCGGCGGGGCCATGCTGATGGCCAACTCGGCCGCGATCCTGACCGACGCGTTCCCGGCGGGCAAGCGCGGCATGGCGCTGGGCGTGAATCAGATCGCCGGGATCTCCGGGCAGTTCGTGGGGCTGCTGCTCGGCGGGCTGCTGGCCGCGGTGGACTGGCGGCTGGTGTTCTGGGTGAACGTCCCGATCGGGATCGTCGGGACCTTCTGGTCCTACCGGAGCCTGCGCGAGATCGCCACCACCCGGCGCGCCAAGATCGACTGGTGGGGCAACGTCACGTTCGGCCTGGGCGCCACCGCACTGCTGGTCGCGATCACCTACGGGATCCAGCCGTACGGCGGGCACCCCACCGGGTGGATGAACCCGTGGGTGCTCACCGGCCTGTTCGGCGGCGCGGCCCTGCTCGTCGTGTTCTGCCTGATCGAGACCCACATCGCCGAGCCCATGTTCCAGCTCGGCCTGTTCAGGATCCGGGCCTTCGCGGCCGGGAACCTGGCCAGCCTGCTCGGCTCGATCGCCCGCGGCGGGCTGCAGTTCATGCTGGTGCTCTGGCTGGCTGGTGTCTGGCTGCCGCTGCATGGCTACAACTTCATCGACACGCCGCTGTGGGCGGGCATCTACATGCTGCCGCTGACCGCCGGGTTCCTGATCGCCGGCCCAATCTCCGGCACGCTGTCGGACAAGTACGGCCCCCGCCCGTTCGCCACCGCCGGCCTGCTGGTCGCGACCTGCGCGTTCATCGGCCTGATCGCGTTGCCGCTGGTCTTCCCGTACTGGCTGTTCGCGACGATCATCTTCTTCAACGGGGTGGGCTCCGGCCTGTTCGCCTCGCCCAACACCTCCGCCATCATGAGCAGCGTGCCCGCCAGCCAGCGGGGCAGCGCGTCCGGGATGCGGTCCACGTTCCAGAACGCCGGCATGTCCCTGTCCATCGGCATCTTCTTCTCGCTCTTGATCGCCGGGCTGGCCAGTACCCTGCCGCCCGCGCTGATCCGCGGGCTGACCGCCCAGGGCGTGCCCCTGTCCGTCGCCACCAAGGTCGGCCACCTGCCCCCGGTGAGCACGGTGTTCGCCGCCCTGCTCGGCTACAACCCGGTGCAGCACCTGCTCAAGCCGTCCGGGGTACTCAGCAGGCTCCCGGCCGACAACGTGGCCGCGCTGACCGGGCGGCATTTCTTCCCCACGCTGATCGCCGGCCCGTTCCACCACGGCCTCGTCATCGTGTTCACCGCGGCGGCCCTCATGTCGTTCATCGGGGCCATGGTCTCGCTGCTGCGCGGCCGCCAGTTCTTCTACGACGACGCGTCGGCCAACGGCGGTCTGCCCCAGCCCCGCCGGGCCCCCTCCGCTGCTCCCTCGCAGGTCAAGACCACCATCAACGGCACTAACGGAACCGCTCCGGTGCCCCGTCTCGCCCCGGGTACCTCGGCCCCGGTGCCGGGCACCAGCGGCGCAGCCCGCCCCGACTAACACCGCGGCGGGACTCCCAGCCGCGGCCTGCGCCTGACCATGGGGCGTTACCTCCCGCCGGATCACCTGCGGGTTAACCGGGGCGCAACACGCTTTTACCTCACATCAACATTCCGCGGCTAGCATTTTCTCTCCGCTTGCGGCGATCTGGTGCAGGGGGCATGCACCCGGTCAGTAAGGCCGCCACCGCGCCCCGGGCTGATGTAGCGGCGACCTGAGCGAAAGGGCACGATACATGATGACAAATGTCCGGGATTGGTTCCAGCAGCGATCATTTAGCCACGAGGACTTCGCCGCCCTGGGCACCCCGGGCCAGGCACCCCGCGAGGTCAGCACCACCCTCATCTTCCCCACGCGCAACGTCGCCGGGACGATCGGCCCGATCCTCGCCGAAGTAGCCCGGCTGAACGACCGGACCGGGCTGATTGACCAGGTCATGCTCGTGGACGCGGATTCGCCCGACGGGACCGCGGACATCGGCCGGGCCTGGGGCGCCGAGGTGTACTCGGAGAACGAACTGCTGCCCGACTACGGTCCGGCCCAGGGCAAGGGCGACGCCATGTGGCGCAGCCTGTCCGTGGCCCGCGGCGACATTGTCATGTTCGCGGACGCGGACACCAGCAACTTCCTCGAGCAATTCATTTACGGCACGCTGGGTCCGCTGATCACGATCCCCGAGGTTCAGTTCACGAAGGCCGCTTACCGCAGGCCCTATACGGACTCAAGCCAATCTGTGGCAGACGGGGGCGGGCGTGTCACCGAGCTCATGGCCAAGCCGCTGTTCAATTTCTTCTGCCCGGAACTCACCGGATTCGTGCAGCCGCTGGCCGGTGAGTTCGCTGCGTACCGTGACCTGCTGCGCACCATCCCGTTCCTCACCGGGTACGGGGTCGAGCTGGGGATCATGGTCGATGTCCTGGAGGACGCGGGCCTCGGCGCGATGGCGCAGGTCGATCTCGGGGCCCGGCAGAACCGGCACCAGTCGCTGTGGGACCTCAGCCTGATGAGCTCGGCCGTGCTGCGCGCGATGGCCAGCCGGGCGTCGCTGCCCCCGCGGGACATCTGCGCCCCGGGCAGCCCCGGGGTGCGGGCGCTGCGCCGCCCGGAGGTGTACCTGCACGCGGTGGCCACCGACTCCGGGCTGCGGCTCGATGAGCACGTCAACGAGCTGCACGAGCGACCGCCGCTGGCCCAGATCATGCCGGCCGAGCAGGACCAGGACACGGTCGCCTGAGGCGCCCGGAGGATCACCGCGGGAGTTAGTGGCTCGCGGGATCGGTGGCCAGCTTGATGGTGGTGAAGGCGGCCCGCTGCGGGTCGGCGATGACCGCGAGCCGCCCGGGCGCGTACCCTTACCTCTGTGCCACGTTACGAGTACCGGTGCCGGGCGTGCGGATCCACGTTCGAGCGGGCCCGGCCGATGAGCGAAGCGTCCGAACCGTGCCTGTGCCCCGAGGGGCACGACGACACTGTGAAGCTGCTGTCCACTGTCTCGGTCGGCGGACGGGCCAGCGCGGCCGGGCCGCGCCCCGCAGGCGGCGGCGGTGGCTGCTGCGGCGGTGGCTGCGGCTGCGGCTGAGACCGGGCCGTCCCGCGTGCTCACCGCTGAGCGCTACTACGCGGAGATCACCGCCAGCACCGGGGCGCTGGCCGGGCTGGTCGACGGCGCAGACCTGACCCTGCAGGTGCCGACCTGCCCGGACTGGACGCTGCGGCAGCTTGCCACCCATGTCGGCCGGGCCCAGCGCTGGGCGGCCGAGATCGTCAGCACCAGGTCCCGCGGGCCGTCGCGTTCCGCGACGTCCCCGACGGGCGGATCCCCGACGACCCGGCCGGGCAAGCTGGCTGGCTGCGCGCGGGCGCGGACCGGCTGATCACGGTGCTCGGGCAGGCCGGGGACGCCAAGGTCTGGGCGTTCGGTGAGCAGCGGCCCGCCGGGTTCTGGGCGCGGCGGATGACCCACGAGACCACGGTGCACGGCGTGGACGCACAGCTCGCGGCGGCGGCCGGGAACGGGCAGCCGCGCGGGGATGAGCGGCCGGGCGGGGAAGAACGGCCCGCCATCGCGGCGGACGTCGCGGCCGACGGGATCGACGAATGGCTGACGGTACTGGCCGGGCGGTCCGACGGGGAACCTGACCCGCGGGCCGCCGGGCTCGCCGCCGGCGACTCGCTGCACGTGCACGCGGCGGATGTGCCGGACGGCACGGGCGAGTGGGTGGTCAGCCACGACCCGGACGGGATCACGGTGCGCCGGGCCCACGAGAAGGCCACCCTCGCGCTGCGCGGCGGCGCGTCAGACCTGCTGCTGGTGCTGGTCCAGCGGTTCCCGCCGGACGACCCGGCGATCGGAGTCCACGGCGACCCCGCCCTGCTGCGCCGCTGGCTGGCGGCGACCCGGTTCTAGGGCCCGCGAGGCCCGGCGGGACGTGACCAGTCACGGGCGCCAGGTTTTTCCGCGCGGCACCCGGATGACCCGGGCCGGGCCGGCTGAGCCGGCCGGGCGAGGTTTTCGTTGCGGCGGGTGAAGACGGTGCGCGGCGGTCAGCTGTCGCGGGCCGGCTCGCCGTGCTGGGCGTTGGCCTTGCCCCGGCCCCAGTAGGCCTTGGCCGAGACCTGCTCGCCGGGGACGCCGCGGGCGGCGAGCACCTCACGCAGCGCCAGCACTACCCGGGCCTCGCCGAACAGGTAGAAGTGGCCGGTGCCGGAGGGGAGCTCGGCCTTCTGCAGCGCCGCAGCCAGGACGGCCGGGTCACCGGCCGGCCGGCCATCGCGGGGCAGCCAGCTCAGGCTGGTCCCGGCCGGGAGGTTCGGCTGCTGCTCGTCGGCGGGCTCGGGGACCTCCAGGAACGCGGTCGCGCGGCGGCCCGGCGGCAGCGACCGGGTCATCGCGAAGACCGCGGCCAGCCCGGACTCATCCGCCGCGAACAGGTGCCAGTCCGCCTCGCCGGCCACGAAGATCTTGCCGCGGGGAGCGATGCCCTCGATCGTGTCCCCGGGCTGGGCCGACCGGACCCACCGCTCGCCCGGGCCGTCCCCGTGCCGCACGATGTCCAGGGTGAGCAGCCGCCGGGTGGTGTCCAGGTCCCGGATCGTGTACCGGCGGCGGACCGGGCGGTTGCCGTCCACGGCCACCAGGAGCATGACGTCCTGGCCGGGCCGGTAGGTGAGGTCCGCGAGCTCCGGCGTGGTCAGCACCAGCCGCTGCATGTGCGGGGTGAGCTGGGTGTTATCCACTACCTCGAGCCGCATCCGGACGGTGCCCTCCAGCGGCCCCTTCAGCTCGGCGAACGGGTCATCCAGCTGCGCCGCGGTGGCGGCGGTAACAGAATCAGGCATTCCACGATCTTATGCGGGGAGCGCACGCGGCCCCGTTCGCGGGCGAACGCCCAGTGCCGGATAACCGGTGCCGGATAACCCAGTGCCGGATAACCCAGTGCCGGATAACCAGTGCCGGATAACCCAGTGCCGGGTGATCAGTCGAAGCGCGCGACCTGGCGCATCTTGTTGGTGGCGTCGAGCGCCGCGACCTTGTAGGACTCGGCCAGGGTGGGGTAGTTGAACACCGCGTCCACCAGGTAGTCCACGGTGCCGCCGCAGCCCATCACCGCCTGCCCGATGTGCACCAGCTCGGTGGCCTGGGTACCGAACACGTGCACCCCGAGCAGTGTGCGGTCCTCGGGTGAGACGAGCAGCTTCAGCACGCCGTAGGAGTCGCCGATGATCTGCCCGCGGGCCAGCTCGCGGTACCGGGACACGCCGACCTCGAACGGGACGCAGTCCGCGGTGAGCTGGTCCTCGGTCCGGCCGATGAAGCTGATCTCCGGGATGCTGTAGATGCCGATCGGCTGGAGCAGGTGCGCGGCGTGAACCGGCTCGCCCATAGCGTGAAGCGCGGCCAGCCGGCCCTGCTCCATCGAGGTCGCGGCCAGGGCCGGGAAGCCGATCACGTCGCCGACCGCGTAGATGTGCGGCACCTCGGTGCGGTAGAACTCGTCGACCTTGATCCGGCCGCGGGTGTCGGCCTCCAGCCCCGCCGCGGGCAGGTTCAGCTCATCGGTCACGCCCTGGCGGCCCGCCGAGTACATCACGGTGTCGGCCGGGATCCGCTTCCCGCTGCGCAGCGTGGCGATCGCGCCGTCGCCCTTGGCCTGCACCGAGTCGACGATCTCGCCGAAGCGGAACGTCACGGCCAGGTCGCGCAGGTGGAATTTGAGCGCTTCGACCACCTCGAGGTCGCAGAACTCCAGCATCCGGTCCCGCTGCTCGACCACGGTCACCTTGCAGCCCAGGGCGGCGAACATCGACACGTACTCGATGCCGATCACGCCGGCGCCGGCCACCACCAAGGTCCGCGGGACCTGCGTAAGGTGCTGGATGCCGTCGGAGTCGATGATCGTCTTCTCGTCGAACTGGACGCTGGACGGGCGGGCGGGCCTGGTCCCGGTCGCGACGACCACCGCGCCGGCGGTGACCTTCCGCGCCCTGCCCGCGCCGTCGTCGATCCCGACCTCGTGCGGGCCGAGGAAGGACGCGGTCCCGCTGAGAACCGTGACCCGGTTGCGGGTCAGCTGGCTGCGCACCACGTCGTTCTCGCGGGTCACCACGTGCCGGGTCCGGTTGGCCAGGTCCGCGATCGTGATCTCATCCTTGACCCGGTAGCTCTGGCCGTACATCTCGCGCTGGTCGAGGCCGGTCAGGTACAGCACGGCCTCACGCATGGTCTTGGACGGGATGGTGCCGGTGTTGACGCAGACCCCGCCGAGCATGTCCGGCCGCTCGACGATGGCCACCCGGCGTTCCAGTTTCGCGGCGGCGATGGCGGCCTTCTGCCCGCCCGGCCCGGACCCGATGACCAGCAGATCGAAGTCGTGCACGCCTCCAGTGTGCGGTCGCGGGCGCGGTGCGT
>Ga0187867_10004553_pt1 | contig 10707 bp, 8 predicted proteins | sample June2016WEW_13_1_FD_132976 | JGI IMG/M metagenome (GOLD analysis project Ga0187867, IMG submission 132976) | Peatland microbial communities from SPRUCE experiment site at the Marcell Experimental Forest, Minnesota, USA - June2016WEW_13_10 | ecosystem: Environmental > Terrestrial > Soil >... | reverse complement strand
CGGTCTGATCGGCGGTAACGGCGGTGCCCAGGACCAGCAGAGCAGAAACGCCGATCGTTCGAACAATGGCAATCTGAACAGCTCTCGCATGAGCGGAGACGGTCGGTCTAACCGCATGGAAAGCAATCGGGGCCGTGGAAGTATGGCGGGACGGCGCAGCCAGCCACGTATGGCAAGAGTGCACGCACCCGCTGAACACCATTCCGGCGGCGGCGGCGGACGCCGTCGGTAAGGGACCCGAAAAACACGGTCATTTCAATAAAGGAAAAGGCAGATCAGACCTTCACAGGAGATTGAACATGGAATCGAATGCAAACAATACGACGAAGAAGTGGAAGTGGGTTGTAATCGGAGTGCTGGCGCTCGCCGCCTTTGCCATCGTGGCTGTACAACTCAAGACAAGAAATTCGGCGTTAGCCCAGGCAACGTTTCCGTCCCCGGCCGAGGCCGGCGCCGCGCTGGCAAAGGCGGCGAAGAGCGGCGATGACGCTGCTCTCGCAAACATCCTGGGCGTTGACACCAAGGTCCTCCTGGGCACGGGAGACAAAGAAGCAGACAAGGCCGCGTTAGAGGCGTTTGCCTCAAAGTACGAGAAGATGAATCGTTGGGTCGACATAACCGATGGCAGTCGCGTGCTCTACATCGGAGCGGACAACTTTGCTTTCCCGGTGCCCCTGGCGAAAAATGCCTCGGGCCAGTGGTACTTCGATGCGGTCGCCGGCGCTCAGGAAATCCGGGCGCGCGACATTGGACGCAACGAGCTGTTAACGATCGACGCTTGCTATGCGCTCGCCGGCGCTGAAAAGGTTTATTCTGCCAACGGTGGCGACTCGGCTGAATTCGCCCAGCGCATCATCAGCACTTTGGGCAAACAGGACGGCCTGTATTGGCCCGCGTCGGAGAAGCAGGTTTCGAGTCCTCTCGCGAGCCTCAGCGAATTCCCCAAGTCGTCGCTCGCGAAGCTCTCTCCGGATGAACCTCTGGTCATCGATGGCTACACGCTGCGCATCCTGACTGCTCAAGGCGACGACGCCCCCGGCGGGGCCAAGAGCTACATCGTGAATGGCAAGATGAACGGCGGCTTCGCCATCCTGGCAACGCCTGTGAAGTACGCAGAAACCGGCATCATGACCTTCATGACCGGCGGCGATGGCGTGGTTTACGAGCGGGATTTGGGGCCCGAGACGGTCAAGATCGCTGCCTCCATTCAGGAATACAACCCGGACGAGAACTGGTGGCCGGTCGTGTGAATTTGCTCCGAGTCAGACAACCGGGAAGCGCGAACTGCCCGTGCTTCCCGTTCCGGCATGCAAATTGGTGTCGCCGTTGCGCTCTCGCAGGTCGGCTGCCCCGTGAGCAAACTGGAAGCTCCATCTGTCCAGACGCTTCGCGCGGGGAAGACCAAATTGCCCACGGCAAAGGAATCGTACCGTACGTGCAGTGTCCCAGTGCGAGTCAGCGTGTCGCAATCGGAATTTACATCCATGCTACGGCTATCGGCTGCGTCCGAAGGCATTAATATTGTTCGGCGGCGCCTCTTCCTTCAAGAAGCACGTGATCTTCATAATTTGGGCGGCATCGCTGGGTGCTAGGCAGACTGCTGATAGTAACCCATGATCAGCGGTCTTTGCGCACTGCGGTCGATCATTACCCACCAGCGTTGCTTTGTGCGGCTCGTTCGCGACGAATCTGGCTTCGCACCGACTCTGGAGGAGAACACGTCCAGGTAGTCAGCAGTGCGGAAGTTAACGACTCGCCAGTTCGAAAGTCGTTAGCTTGGGGCCATGAGAGACCACAGGTGTGAAATCACAGGTGTGAAATTTTGGCTGATCTGCTAAACCATTGAAAGATATGGTGGCCAGGGACGGAGTTGAACGATTTCGCGCGGCCTGTTATCAGCAACTTGCTGATTCCACGATGGACACTAAGGACAGGGAGGACACGAAAGCCATTTCCTGTGTGCGTTTTGTGTGCGGTCGTTCTGGTGATGAAGCCGAGCACGGGGTCGAATGTGGAAGAACTGGGGACAGGCAGGACCTTCACCAATCGCCATTCGTTCGAAAAGCTGGGAGACGTTCCGTCTGTTCCCGGTTTTCAGTCGTCGAAAATGCGGGGAACGGTCGGTCTGTTTTCCTGGATAAGAAATCGTTTGATACGCTTGCATGGTGCCTATCTGCGCGTTTTGTCCTGCCGCATCGAATCTCACTGGGGAGCATATTTGGCCCGCCTGGCTGACCAGGCTCCTGCCAAAAACTCGTTACAGGAACGAAACTTGAAGACGGCGAGGCAAGGAACATATGGACCACCACAAAAATCGGATCAAACAGCCAATGTGGTGCGTAAAACGTGTAACGAAACGTGGATGCAGTGACCTTGAGGGTCGAGCCAAAACTTTGCTCACCGATGTCATCATTCGATGGGAAACAAACAAGCTTTGCGGGCGACGACCTCAAGTTTCTGGCCGCTTATGCTTTCGAAAAATCGGTTGTTGCGAACTATCAGACACTTCGGATTCTTGGAGAACCTATTTCAACCCGAGCACAACGCGAACGGTTTAGGACATCTCTTGCTCTCCCGACCAACGTTCGTATTTGGATTTCTTCATTTCAAGGACAATCTCGTGACTCCGGTAGATCGAATCCCCGTTACGCGAAATCAACAAACGATCCCCCTCCCCTGAACGATCTCGACGTTTTCACGCATACCTATGTCATCGGCCATCTCGTCTTCCAGGTGCTTTCGAGCCGATTCAATAGCATTTTGAATCGTGGTCGCTGGGTCGAACTGCCGGAACAAGATCACCATTGGGATCCGGCGAGTCAGCAGATCTGGCCCATCCAACAAGACACCATTACCTGGCCTACAAAGTATCTCGGACCAAATACCATAGACCGATTGGTTGATAGATGGTTTGGACGTATACCCGTAACGCTAATCACTGGACCAAGGGTATTGTGAGCATCGACGGCCTAGATAAGCTCGGGAAGGCCGGGCGGGTGCACTCCATCCGTCTGGCCCGGCTTGGCCGAGACTCTCTTCGGGGGAATGAAGCCCGGATACTACAGCCAGATATTGTTTTTGTGCGCGCGAACTCTTTGCCGAGCGTACGCAAGATCGTCGCTCGCATCAGCCAATCGGTCTTTGTCCAGCTCCGCCCGGGGTTATTCTCCGTACGGTACTTCATTACCTCGAAGTAATCCATTTCCAGAAAGAACCGCGTCAGCATGATGATTTTGACATCAGCATCGACCAAATCGCGAAAAAATGTCTTGTCGGTCTCGTCGAAATCATCGGCCATCGCGCAGAAGCAGATATAAGATCCCGTCTTTTCAGCGAAGGATTTCAGCTTCAGGCGCTCGTCCTCCTTGAGAGCTGCTCCTGACTTCGATTCCCCGAAGACCATATCGACCGCTTCACTACTTAGCATTCCTCCGCTGCTGATAACTGCAAAATCCATCTCGTGCGCCTCTGTACCGATCCGGTAATCGAACGATGGTGCGAACTGGATGCAGTGCTCGAAGCAATGGTTAAAAAAGTTGAGTGTCAGCAAGATCGTGATGTTCCCGTCGAGTTTGTTTGAAGTCCGGAAGAAGCCGTCCGAAGCGTAGTACCACTGCGTCGCATCCAATCGCGGCGTGAGCTCGCGAGCGAAGCAGGACTTGCAATTGAAAGCGTCGTCGAATTCAGTCACCGCATACCAGTTGTGCCGCTTGCAGCGAGAACACTGGAAAACGAGGCCAATGCGAAACACCTTGGCTTCGACGGCCTGGTCCAAGATGGCGTCGACCCTCTGCGTGATCTGGTCTTTCGTGGCCGGCTGGTCAAAGTGCTTGAGCCCTTTAAGGGACTTATAGATCGCGCCCCTGACTTCACTCGCCAAGCGCCAGCCACCGGAAGCCAATTCATCCAGCAAGTCGCGGATGGCGGCGTTCTGGAAAAGTTTGGAGTCGCCCAGTCCCTTCAACATTTCAATGATGCGCTCGAGCGCGAGTCCTGGCGCGCTTGTTTTCAGGTATTCGATATCTTTCCCCAGGAGAAACGCCCGTACCGCTTCAACAGGCGTAATCGGTGACATCCGCACACGTCCGCTTGTTCCTGCATGCTGTGTCACGATGCCGCTTTGAGAGACGTGTGCCGCATCAATGTCGAAGCCACCCCCTATCTTTCGCTGAACGAGGGCGTCGCAACCCGAATTCAGCCACGGCAGCCGATAACACGCGTCGGCAGCGCGGATAGTGGAGAATGACAGATCCATTGACCAATGTTGGTCGAAGTGCTCAGTGCGTAAGAACCCCGGAGTCGGGCCCTCTATGAAGCCATATCCGTTGTCTAAAATGCCCACCGGGGATGAGTCGTATGCTCTGATCGGTTCGATATCGACCTCGTTTCCGATCATGTAGTAATTCATGTTGTAACGAGGCACCCACGCCATGGTGGAAAAGTCTTTGAGAAACCCGAGCGACCGTATCCAATCGGCAACGGTCGCCAACTCCTCTTCCGAGATGCTGCGCGCCTTTACAAGGACCACGTGATTGGTAATCCTTTCGTTGATCGGATACGCAGCAAGCGCGCCAAAATCGCGGATGGGTTGCTCGAATTCCTTGTAGTCCTGCAATGTGAGGGGAAAGAGGATCATGCCAGCCGCACGAAGATTCCAGTAGTCCACGACATCGAACGGGTTCTCGGGATTCAATAGAAAATAGGCGTGGGAGTGAACGTGTTGCCGCCTTTGGGAACACCTGTATGCCGTCAGGGAGAGCGGAGCGTGGAAGGTCCGCGGCTTGAGAGAGGCCTTGAACTGGGCATCGTAGACTATGGCCTCCGCTCCGAAGTTTTTCTTTAGGAATTCGTAACTGTCGTCATTCGAGTAAAGCCCATATTTAGCCGCGAGTAGCAACGATTTCCTCGCATCGTCCTTTTCGAGATAACGGAACTTGAGTGCAGGTTTCGCACTGGACTTGAACTCTTTTTCCCACAGTTCGTCGAGGATCGGCCACACATCAGCGAAGTACGAAGTTACTTCGTTCCGCATAGGCCCCCAGGGTTTCCAGTCCAATCTCTCTGCGGCGAACGCGCGGTGCTGAAATTCTTTCAGTTCTTGGGGGAGAGGATCGGCGGAGAAGTTGGGGAGAAAGTCGGGATCGAAGGCCTTCAGAATGTCAGTCTGACCTTCAAGGTACTGCGCGGGTGAGGTTATTTGTTCTTGGCGGCCGCGCACCTCGCGTGTCGAGCCATCGAGAATGACGATGGGATTGAAAACGCCGCCCCACAGGCTCGTAGCTCTCGCGATCACAGACAGGAGTAAATCTCGGTCGGGTCCGGGAACAACAAAGGCGAGGCGGGTCGGACGCGCATTGCAACGAACTTCGATTGTTGCGGTAGACATAAAGCCTGCTGGGTAACCTCCTGAATATACCTCCGCGCGGTTGCGGTTCAACCATTGTGATGATAAGAAAAGCTGGGACAGAGGGAACGTTCACCACCCGGCATTAACCCACGATTTCTTCTGACGAGTTTTATTTCAATTCCTCAGCCGTCTCGCGAGAAAACGTCGGTCCCGTTCCTTCCGTGCCAGGGCGAGTGTTTTCTCGTACGAAGCGCAGGTTTCCGGAATCAGCCTAATCTAGGGTACAGGTCCACACGGGCAGATTGCGCGACGGTAGACGACTGTAAGAGAGGAGCATGAGTTTTTTGGCTTGGCTCCAATCCATTCAGGGGAGTTCGGCACATCACTGGCAGCCAATACCTTGTTTTCCCAATACTTTTGACCCCGTTTTGACTGATGGCATGTCAGTCAGCAAGCTAGCAAGCAAATCTTCATTGGGGAGAAAAACGAGACGACGGAAAGGATCGACAGGTGAAACTAGTATTTATGGCGGACAGATCCGCGAATTTCGCGGAGCTTGCCGCTCACGAAAAGGAAAATGCAAACCTCCCCGGGTTCGGTCGGAGACGCGGTGCGACGCTGCGGGCGTCATCGCGCCGCACGGAGGCATATATCGGAGTCTCGCCGAGGCCAGAATCTTGTGGGGCTACATCATTATGCGTAAAGTTCCTATAAAGTGCGAACTTTGCGTGTTATTATATAGCTGTGAAACCCGGAATAGACCTTTTGCCGGCTTCCCGCGCGCGGCTCGCTTCCGTGCTCCGCGCCTCCAAAGAGGTCGTTTCTATTGATGTTGCGACAAAGACACTTGGGATCGAGCGCCGCGAAGCCGCGAAGCTTCTGTCACGTTGGCGAGAGCAGGGCTGGCTCCGAAGGATCGGGCATGGGCTCTATGTTCCTGTGCCTTTGGACCTGGCCGGCAGCGAACAGGTCATCGCAGATCCCTGGGTGCTTGTTCCCACGCTCTTTGGTCAGTGCTACATCGGCGGCTGGACGGCCGCTCATCATTGGGAACTCACCGAGCAGCTCTTCAATGAAACCTTCGTCTTTACGACGCGCCGTGTCTCCGTAAAGCATGTGACCGCGCAAGGCGCTGCATTCCTGCTGCACAACATAAAATCCAAACGCTTCTTCGGATTAAAAACTCTTTGGCGCGGCTCAGCCAAAGTCTCGATCTCGGACCCCGCGCGCACGTTGGTCGATATGATCGCGGCACCGGAAGCTGGGGGCGGTATCGATCACGTGGCGGATTGTCTGAGTAATTATCTTGCGGGCAAAAGCGCCGATCGGGAGCTGCTCATCCGTCACGCAGAGCGGTTCGACAACGGCGCCGTCTTCAAGCGCCTCGGATTCCTCGCAGACACACGGCTTCATGACAAGAAACTCGCGGACGACTGCCGTGCGCGGTTGACGTACGGTTATGCCAAACTCGATTCGTCGCTTCGCACCAGAAAGCTGATCACCGCCTGGCGGCTCTGGGTACCGGAGGCCCAGAAGGTCACAGCCTCATGATCGACAAGCGCGAGATCCTCGAAGCCGCGTCGTCGTTTTCACTGTTGCCCAACATTGTCGAGAAAGACTACGTCCTGGGCTGGATACTTGCCGGCATCAACGCGCATGAAGAGCTTGCGGAAAGCTGGGTCTTCAAGGGCGGCACCTGTCTCAAGAAGTGCTACTTCGAGACTTACCGCTTCTCGGAGGATTTGGATTTCACTCTACGCGATGAAACTCATCTTGATGAGGAATTCCTGAAGCCGGTATTCGGGGAAGTCGTTACCTGGGTGACGGAACAATCGGGATTGAACATTCCCGCCGACCAGCTTGAGTTCGAGATCTACGACAACCCGCGCGGCAAACCGAACTGTCAGGGCAAGATTGCATATCGCGGGCCGGTTTCGCCGACATCGGGCGGCTGGCCCAAGATAAAGCTCGATCTCACGGCGGATGAAAGGCTCGTGCTTCCTTCCGTGCGCCGCGAAGTTTTTCATCCTTACAGCGACAAGCCTGAATTCGGAATCTGGGCCAATTGTTATGCCTACGAAGAAGCCTTTGGTGAAAAGCTGCGGGCGCTTGGAGAGCGGACGCGCCCGCGCGATCTCTACGACGTCGTGAACCTCTACCGGCACACGGACAGCCGGCCAATGCCCACGGTCCTGCTCGACGTGCTCCGGCAGAAATGCGATCACAAGGCAATCCCGGTACCCACATTCGCCTCCCTGCAGCCCTATCGCCAGGCGCTTGAGGTGATGTGGTCGGACATGCTCAAGCACCAGCTGCCTGTTCTTCCACCGCTCAACGATTTCTGGGACACGCTTCCGGAAATCTTCACTTGGGTGACGAGCGGGGCGCCAATCCCGCAGCGCGCAATCATCCAGCACGGCGCCGGCGAAGTGGCGGTCCGGACGCGCGTGCTGCCGATGGCAGTCCCTCTTCCTTCCCGCTCGACTCTGGAAATCATCCGGTTCGCAGCAGCGAACCACCTGTGCGTCGACCTTACCTACGACCACAGCGTGCGGCGCATAGAGCCGTATTCTTTAAGGCAGACGGCGGAAGGGTATTTCGTGCTCCACGCCATCCGCAGCGATTCGGGTGAACATCGTTCTTACCGTGTGGACCGGATGCAGGGCGCGACTGTGACGCCGCACGTGTTCAATCCGCGCTATGCGGTTGAATTGAGTTCGACGGGCGCGCTGAGCGTGGCTCCTTCGGTGGCTATGCCCAGAATGCCACGGATGCGGCGGGCTCCAAGGACCAGGGCGCAGGGGCCAACTTATGTTTTCCGGTGTACGGTGTGCGGCAGGACTTTTAACAAGAAGAAGATGGATGGAAAGCTGAACGCCCACAAGAATCGCTCCGGATCGCAATGCTACGGGCGGTACGGCGTATATGTCCGCACTAGACACTAGCGAATTCGCTACGACTCGCCGAGTGGTCTTAGGGCATGAGCGACGGCTCGAAAGAGAGGCGCACCGTTCGCACACTGCCAGCCCGCCAACAGGTCGATTCATGTGTTGATTGGAGGATCTACGGCTGATCGGCCGTCAGTCGGACAGACAGCTTCGACTCCGATGCTTCGGAATCTTGAACGCGGTTCCCAAACGTCGAAGACTCTCTGGTCTGCAGCTCGGAAGAGCAATTTTCACTAACGCGCTTTTCTCGGTTTGCACTGCTTCACCTTCGGCGACGGGCCAGGGGATTGGGGTTTAAAAGCCTTAATTTCAGAGTGCCTTAGCGGATCTTTCCCCTATCGACAAGGTCGTGAAACGCCCCTTTTCTTCGGTGATGACAAATTAAAGTGCTACTCGTGTGTTGTCGATGCTTTTCCGGTAAGCAGCCACTCAATTGACTTGCCGTACTCGTGACTGATGCGCACGAGAATTTCCGGTCCGATCTCCCTCTGCCCCCGTTCTGCTGAAGAGAGGTAGCCTTGGCTGACACCGATCCGCCGTGCGAAATCGGCTTGGGTCATATCGAAGCCTCTCAATTCTCGCAGGCGTCTGCCCACCGTTTTCCAATCGATAGATGGAGGGGCGGGTTTTTTCCTACTTGACACGACAATTTGTATAGATATAATTTATTACGATACAAATACGAGACGGATCAACACGACCTCGTGCCAAGTTCCGGGTGGCAAACGAGTCACTGATGATACCACTCAACGCACACGCGTCGTCCTTTTATTGCACGGACGGCCTCTGGCAGGCAATTAGCGCGAAAGGCACGGGTGCAGTGAGTACGGAATGACGAAGCTAAACGGAATTTTGGAAGACGGTCAAACCGACAGATGTCCTGGTCGGACCCTAACGGAGCTCTGGCCGGATTTGAGGGCGGATTCGAGATTGGTATCCAAGCAGATGGCCGGTGACTTGATGATTAGGAGAGTGCAATGAAGGCTCCCGGAGACAGTTGGACGAGCCGAAACAAAGAGGAGGGACTGCTTGCCGCCCAAGGATGATCTGCGGGAGACCCCAGTCCGTGAGCGCATCTCTCGTGTGTGTGTGCAGGCACGGCAAGAATACTTCTCAATAGCAGAACTCGCCCAACGATGGCGTTGTTCACGTGGCACTGTGTACAACCGCCTACGTGCGCTCGCGGCTGAGATTTTGGATTTCGCTCCTCGGGGCAAGAAAGGTAAGAAGGTTGTGCGGGCTCAGACTGTGCTCCAAATTGAGGAACGAAAGACCCGACGTCTCCTCTGAGGAAACAACGAGCACACCTGGCCAGCGTAAGCCGAATCGTGTCGGAAGTTTGGCTGCCAATCAAATCCAGCACATCGCATAGCGCGGGCGGCCAACGACGGAGCAATTACCTCCGTCAGCTTCCTACTTAGGGGGATGCGGCATGAGCGACGGTGCAGCTAACCAGCCAGCTTCCGCCCCAGCTCCCGCTGACAAATCCTTCGCGCTGGCGACGGTTAAGTCATGTTTTTTCAATTACTTGACTGCATTTCTCCACCCCCGGTTCCCCTTGACAAATCCTTCGCGCTGGCGAAGGTTAAGTCTTTGTTTTCAATAACTTGAAGATGTGTTAGATTAAATCCGCGCCTCGGAGGAGAGGCTGGGTCAAGGGCAGGTTGAGACGATGAAAGCAAGGACCCGCTACTAGCCCTAGCAGCGGGCGAAACCAACCATGAACCGGACCGTTTCGAAAGGAGAAGCCATGATCGCACTTCGCAAACGTGGCAACACGTTTTACATCGACCTACTTTTTGGTCGACTACATGCCGTGCGAGGCTCGCTCGGCACAGAAAGTTAACTTGTTCACGCGTTGCTCACCGCATTGAACTGGCTCTGGCAGGAGGCCCGCGTTCAACATTGTGGACAGAAATAAAGCCAACGATTCCTAACCAAACATTCGCTCGATTAACCAAGCCTGCTGGTGTGGAAGAAAAACCCCGCTATTAGCAGATAGCGGGGTCAGAACACCAACAAAAACCGGCAGGCCGGTATTCGTCGGGGTCTCAACCGCGATTATCGGCCGGCCGTTTCGAAAGGTCAAGAAAGATGATCGCGCCAGAAAACCGCCTTCCAGCCGCACTGTGGGTCATCCTCTGTTGCTTTGTGACCGCATGCGCTTTGAGGGGGATAGAAACCTTCCCTGAAGCCGACCCATTCGGCTTTAGCGCTCTTGAACGAGGAGCCGCGCTATGCTGACCCAAGGAGAAGTCAATGTGAAACGTTTGACCGCGCTTGCGAAAGGTCGCTCCGATGCGGCGATCTTATTGTGGCGAGAGGTTCATTTTGACCGCCAAGAAATTGAACATGTGTGCAAGAAAACTCGCCGGAAAACCGGCAAGAAGGTAATTCTTCCTATCTCGGCTG
>Ga0187867_10004550_pt1 | contig 10710 bp, 10 predicted proteins | sample June2016WEW_13_1_FD_132976 | JGI IMG/M metagenome (GOLD analysis project Ga0187867, IMG submission 132976) | Peatland microbial communities from SPRUCE experiment site at the Marcell Experimental Forest, Minnesota, USA - June2016WEW_13_10 | ecosystem: Environmental > Terrestrial > Soil >... | reverse complement strand
TTCCCTCTACGCAACAACAAACCCCTGAACCATCCATTACAAATCCCGTAGCGCGGGAAACATCGGGAACCTAGGGATTACCCTTGTCGTTTATTAACATATGGAAAACAATCAAGAACAAGAACAGCAGGAGCAAAAACAGAGTGCCTCCGGCAATATCTCAAACGCTGTTAACAATACTATTAATGGTATAGGTAAGTTTGGAAATTTATTAAAACCCGGCGCAAAAAACTTGGCCATGCAAGGGGCCGGTGCAGCCGCCGAAACAGCAGCAGGAGCAACCTTTCCCGTATGGATACCCATAGCCGTAATTATAGTAATACTTGTGGTTGTTTTTGTTGTTGTTTTCAGTGTTTTTCCAACAGGCTCACTTCAGGGAACACAATCAACACAAAGCCCTACAAATAATGACTCAACGGTTCAATAAGCCTAAAGGAAATTAACCCTGTTGTATTCTAATGGGCATGATGAGATGAAAGAAGGAGTTGTCACCGATTATTCTAAAAACCCCGGGGTTTAAGGGACCCGTCATTTCAAAGGACATATCTTCGGCCTCTGTATTTAAGAAAAGATCCAACAGATATCTCGCATTAAAGGCAACCTCATTCTCCTCACCCTCGGTCTTACATGACACCTCTATGGAATTATCTCCTACGGCGGGTGCATTTGCAGAAACAACAATTTTATCTCTTAAAATAGACATTTTTACAATATTTGCCGTTTCTCTTGCGAAGATGTAGCAAGCCTTAACGGCGCTTTTCATTTCCTCTTTGTCAAAAACACTTTTCGTGGAATGATCTTTGGGTATTATTTTTTCATATTGAGGATATTCCGCCTCTATTAATCTTCCTACTATGGTTGTTTCGTTTTGAGAAAAAATAATCTGGTTTTTTTCTTTGGAAACAAAAGCCCTTATCTCTCCGCTTTCCTTACCCATCAGAATAACTTCCCTGATAACTCTGGAGGGGATAATTAAAGAAAGATCTTCCGCGCTTCCGTGTTTTTTCTCTTTTCCCAGAGATTTTTTTATAAAAGAGAGTCTGTATCCGTCTGTTGTTACCGCGATAAAATCTTTCTCCCCGGATGTTCTTTTTAATAAAACACCCGTCAGTGCGGGTCTTGAGGAATCGGTACTCGTGGAAAAAACCGTTCTGGAAAAAACCCGCTCCATCTCTTTTTCGTCAATGCTTAAAATTTCGCGTCCTTTTTCTTCATACAGTTTGGGGAAGTCTGCCGCGGGAATTGTTTGAAAAACGGTCTTTATCTTTTCCCCTTTCAGCTCCAAGCCCTCCTTAATTGTAGAAAGTGTTATTTTTTGCTGAGGAATGGTTTGAATTAATTCCAAAAATGTTTTTGCCGAAACTGCCACCTCCCCTTCTTCCTGAATGTTGGCGGGGCTTTCCGTAATTATTCCTATTTCTAAATCCGTTGCGTTCACCGATAGTGTTCCTTTTTTTGCCACCAATAAAAAATTTAACAGTATGGGCAATTGACTTCTGTTTGATATGGCGTGATTGGCGAATAATAGTTTTTTTTGAAAATGCTCGGAAAGTATTGAAACAATCATTTTTATATGTCTTTATCTTTGTAGTTGTAGTAGTGTATATGGAAAAGTGGAAAAAAGCAAGAAGAGGAGGCTAAAAAGAATGTGGATAACCTGTTGAAAAAAATGAGAATAAACTGTTTATAACGCAAAGTCATTTTTAATCCACCAAACCGCCCTTTAAATAAGAAGAAACCCCCACGATTTCCTCATAAAAAACCTTATCCGTTAACAACTTTTCCACTTTTTCCACCCCGTGCATGATGGTGGTGTGATCTCTTCCTCCCAAGGAATTACCAATCTCTACAAGAGTTAGAGAGAGCTCTTTTTTTAAGAGGTACATTAAAATATGCCTAACTCTGACAAGAGAAGCATTTCTCTTAGAGCTTTTAATTTGCGTCGGCTTCATGCGATAAAACTCACAAACCTTTTCTATTATGTCGTCTGCGTGAAGAGGGCGAAAATCCTTTTCCTCCGTCTGTAGCGCTTGACTTACAAGTCTTTCCGTAATTTCCGTATCTTTTGTTTGGGATTCCGTGATGACCCTTAATAGGGATCCCTCCAGTCCCCTGGCGTCTTGGGTTTTTTCCGCTATCTTTTTGGCCGCTTCTATCGGCATCTCCACTCCATATTTTCTGGCTTTAATAAGGACGATTGCCGTCCTTAGCTCAAAATCCGGAGGAGCTATGTCTACGCTTAGTCCGCCTTGAAATCTCGACAGTAGTCTTTTTTCAATTCCTTTTATTTCCGAAGGAGACCTGTCCGAAGAAAGAACAATTTGAGAACCTCCGTCAATGAGGGCATTAAAGGTGTGAAAGAATTCTTCCTGCGCTCTTTCTTTGCCCGAGAAAAACTGGACATCGTCAACAATAAGCAGACTGACGTTTCTGAATTTTCTTTTCATTCTGGCCGTGTCGTTGCTTCTTATGGCTTCGACTACCTCATTGGTAAATTCCTCACTGGTTCTGTAAAGAATAATTTTGTTAGGGTCATTTTTGTATACTTCGTTTGCAATTGCCTGAATAAGGTGTGTTTTTCCCACCCCAACCGACCCGTAAATAAAAAGCGGGTTATATGCCTGTCCGACTTTTTTGGCAACCGTTGTGGCGCTTACGTAAGCAAGTTGATTGCTTGCCGATACCGCCATGGTTTGGAAAGTGAAGTCTGCTCTGACATGAGGAAGATGTCCGACAACTACGGTTTCAGGTGTTGTTGTTTTTTCAAACAAGGGACTGTTGTCATACTGATTTTTTGTCTCCTTAATTATGGTTCTCGGAACAAAAACTATTTTTGTATCCTCTTTTGTATGTTTGTCTACGGCTTTTTTGATAAGGGGATAGAAGCGTTTTTGTAAAAGATCAATAATCATTGTCGAAGGAGCGGCAATTGTTGCTACATTTCCTTCAAGAGACAAAAGTCCGGTCGGTTTAAAAAGGGTTAAGAAGTTTGCTTCCGATACCTCTGTTTCAATTTCTCCCAATATTTTTTTCCAGATAAGGGCGTTTTTTTCATTCATGTCTTATGGTTTCAGGGCAAGATGGAGTGTAGCGATGTGGATAACTTTTTGTCAAGAGGCAATTAATGGATAAAACCGTATCTTTTTTGCCTGTTTCGCTCGGAGGGGATTTTTGTTATACTATATCTCTGTATGCGTAAGTTCATAAAACTAAAAAAAATAAAGAGGGCCAGAAAACACGGTTTTTTGTGGAGAATGTTTGAACACGGTGGTCGTGAGGTTCTCAGGAGAAGAAGAATAAAGAAAAGGAAAAAGCTCACTATTTAGATGTTTAAAAAGGAAAATAGGGTTCCCGGCCAGATAAAGTTTAACAATGCGCGCAGATATTCAACTTCCCTTTTTACGGTTAAGACAAAAGACAATGAATTGAAGCTCAATAGGTTTGCGATAGTTGTCTCTAAAAATATTTACAAAAAATCAACCGCCAGAAATAAGGCGAAAAGACTGTTAAGGTCCGTAATTGAAAAAATAGAAATGAAGAAAGAAGAGGGAAAAGATATTTTAATAATCGTTAAAGGAGATGTTTTAAAAGCCGTAAAAGGAGATTTGGCAAAACATCTTAATGAGGTACTTAGCGGGGGGCACACAAAATGAAACGCATATTGTTGTTTTTAATTAAAATCTATAGGAACATTGGTTCTGTTCTGTTGAAAAACATTTTAGGGGTAAGCGGATTTTGCAGGTTCAGTCCAACCTGTTCGGAGTATGCTAGACTATCTGTTCAAAAATACGGAGCAGTTAAGGGATTTGTCCTGTTTATTAAAAGATTGATTAAATGTCAGCCGTTTTATAGAATTGGAGAAGAAGCTTAACTATGGGAGATTTATTTAATAATATCTTGGTCAGGCCGATTGCCACAATTTTGGTTGGTATTTACCAGCTGTTGTCTTTTTTGCACGTTCCCAATGCGCTTGGGTTTTCGATTATTATCTTGACAATAATAATACGTTTTATATTGTATCCGCTTATTTCAACCCAGCTTAAGTCTTCGAAAAAATTACAGGCGGTTGCTCCGCACGTTGCAAAACTTAAGATAAAACATAAGGGAGACAGTAAAAAACTTCAGGAGGAGACGCTAAAGCTCTACAAGGAACACGGAATAAATCCCGCCGCCGGGTGTTTGCCTGTTTTAATACAGCTTCCCATTATCTGGGCGCTTTATGCATTATTGCAAAAGGTCGTTAATGTCAATACTCATTCAATAGTTTCGGATTTCAATAAATTGGTTTACATAAATTCCTTAAAGCTAACATCGGCGTGGAATACGAATTTTTTTGGACTCCCCTTGGGAACGAGTCCTTCTAAACTCTTTTCAACTGTTGGGCCGCTAATCCTTTTAGTTCCGGTTGCAACCGCAGTATTTCAATTTTTCTTATCGAAGATGCTTATCTCTCCTCTTCCGGCGCCCACTTCTCCGTCTGAAAAGAAAGCGCAGGAAGAAGACTTCGCTAACGCTTTTCAGCAGCAATCTTTAATTATATTTCCGCTCATGATAGGATTTTTTTCTTATACTTTTTCAATCGGACTATCTTTGTACTGGAACACTTTTACAATTTTTGGTATCATACAACAATACCAAATATTGGGATGGGGAGGCTTATCCGATTGGATAAGCAAATTAAAGCCGGGGGTTAAAAAGATATGACAAAAAAAGACAGAGAAGTAATACAAAGTGTAGTTTCGGATCTGCTTAAGCTTCTGTCGATAGAAGACGACTTTGAGATTATTGAGAAAGAAGACGAAGAAAGCGTTGATCTGGTTTTAAATACCGGTGACAGCGGTATTGTTATAGGTAGGCATGGAGATACTTTGGAAGCCTTACAGCTAATAATGTCTTTATGTGTTTCAAAAAAACTGGACAGGTTTTTAAGGGTTTCGATAGAGGTCGGAGACTATAAGAAAAACAGAACGGAATGGTTGAGAAATCTTGCTGACGAAGCAAAAGAGAGAGCTGTTTCTCAAAACAGAGACATTGTTTTATCCGAGTTAAAATCTTGGGAAAGACGGGTTGTTCACATGCTACTTCAAGACGATGAAAAAGTCGTTTCTCAATCGCAGGGCGAGGGGAAAGACAGAGTCCTTGTTATCAGCCCAAAGCGTTGAAAAGATATTATTTTATCTTCTACTGTTGTTCCTTCCTACACAACTGGGTCGTCATTTCTGGCCGGCTTTTTCCAGCGTTTTAGGGATGAGGATTGATTATCTCTCTCCTACAATATACGTTACCGATATTCTAATCGTACTATTGATCTGCATATTTTTTTTCAGAAGAAAGAATTCTTTTAAAAAAATAAGATTTTCCGCTCTTTTTATGGGGGCGTTTGTCTTCTTGATTTTTGTCATGACAATCGGGATTATTGCTTCAAAAAATCAGGCAGCCGGATTTTACGGCTTGCTTAAGCTGTTGGAATTTACCCTATTGGGTATTTGTGTCAGCCGGATAGCAAAAGAGCTTAATTTTAAAACGGTTTTAAAGATGCTGTCGGCGGGAATTATTTTTGAATCCGTTCTGGCGATATTACAGTTTATTAACAAGGGTTCTTTAAACGGGGTTTTTTATTATTTTGGAGAAAGAGCGTTTAATTCTCAGACTCCCGGTATAGCTAATGCCGTATTGAACGGAGAGCTTGTTCTGCGGCCCTACGGTACACTTCCCCACCCCAATGTGCTAGCCGGATATCTGTTGATTTCGATGACCCTGCTTCTTTTTAATTTAGGATTTATGAAAAAAATATCTGAAAAAATATTTTCAATAGCATCTATTTCTGTCGGAACAATTTCCCTTTTTTTATCCATGGGTAGAGTTCCGATAGTTATTTGGTTGGGTATTTTCGGGTTTTGGCTGGTCATTAATTTCAATAAAATATTCAGCCGCAAGAATTTTAGAAATTATTTTACCGCCGGTGTTATCTTTATTGCAATTGTTTTATTGTTTTTTATCGTCAGGTTTAGGTTTATAGGTTTTAGTCTGTCCGACGAATCGGTGGTTTTAAGAGAGTCGTTAGCCGGCAGCGCAACACGGATGATTGTAAAAAATCCTGTTTTAGGGGTTGGGTTAAATAATTTTTTGCCAAATCTCCCCTACTTTGAAAAACAGATGAACCCGTTTTTTTATTTGCAGCCCGTTCACAATATATATCTTCTAATTGCGTCCGAAGTCGGTATAGTCGGACTTGTATATTTTGTGTGGTTTATTTATGAAACATATGTCGGAATGCTTAAGTCGGACTTAATTATAAAGAGGTCTTTATTTATATCCCTGTCGTCAGTTCTTTTGATTGGATTTTTTGACCATTATTTTTTAACTCTTCAGCAGGGGCAGATATTGTTTTCCATAATATTGGGGCTTTGCTGGGCGACTAATGCGTGAAGAATCTTTTTCGCTCCTCTTCTTTAATTATAGACTAAAGCGTTTTATCCGATATTTTACGAAGAGAAAATTATTTCCGAATTTGTGCTAAAATAATTAGACTATGACAATAGATCTGAATGTTTATACGGATGGAGGTTCAAGGGGTAATCCTGGGGAGGGAGCAATCGGAGTCTATATAGAAGACGATAAAAAAAATCGACTGGCCGGATTTGGAAAAAGAATTGGCGTAGTTACGAATAACGTTGCGGAATATCGAGCCGTATTGGAGGCATTGAGTTGGATTTACGAAAACAAAAAAAACATTATTGGCGTAACCAAGATCTTGTTTTTTCTGGATTCAAGGCTGGTTTGTTTTCAGCTGGCGGGAGTTTTTAAAATTAAAAACGAGAACCTCAGGAGTTATTTTTATTCAATAAAGGAAAAGGAAAAGCTTATCGGAATTCCGATAAGGTATAATAATATCCCCAGAGAATTGAATAAAAAAGCGGATGATTTCGTAAACAAGGCGCTAGACAACATTATTTAATTCGCCTAAAATAGGCTTAATGCCTAAATTTTCCTTTTCCTCAAAATATAGAAATATTTCGGAGGAGCCTCAAGTTCTTATTGTAGACAAAATCGGAGTAATCGGACAGGCTCTTTGTAAAAAATTCCTAAACAACTATTTGGTTGTTTTCGCCAGCTATGAAAAGCCTGATTTTACAGGGGAGTTTCCCAATATGGTTTATGTTCCCTACGTTAAAAGATTTCCAACTCTTCCTGAAGGAAACTATTCGCATATTATTGCCGTAGATGACTTCTCTTCGGGAACAAAAGACGTGTTGGATCCGCTGATGCAAAAAGCAAAAGAAAGCGAGGGGACGTTCGTCTTTATAAGCTATGTAAGACAGGTTGACAAAAGTCTGATTCCCATAATTACAAATTATTATAAAAAATCCCTTGTCATTTTATATGGAGATGTTTTTGATAAGAAAGTAATAGATAGGGTAATGGATTTTAGGTCGGACGCAAACAGTCTTATTTATCAAGCCGCAACTGCGGGTAAAATTAAAATTAAGGGAGACGGTTTATCGGAGATTTACCCAATTTTTATGGATGATCTAATAGAAGGGATTGCGGGAAGAATTCTTAATTTCGACATGTCCATAAGAATCTTAAATTTTTTTCAGAAACAAGGCCAGACCCAATTGTCCTTTTCCCACATGATTCAGAAACCAAATCCTACGATAGGAATAGATTTTGTGAGTTCCGAAAAAGGAAAAGAAAAAGGAAATTTTGATGTGTCCAAAATGGGCGAATATGCAATTGATAAGAATTATGACCTGCAGGGAAAAGTAAAAAAAATAAACCTGCTGAATAAAGGGAATTATAAAAAACAGGAAATAAAACATCTGGAAAATGTAAAAAGACACAAGTTCCGTTCTCTGGCGATTAAAATCCTTTTTTTTCTATTTGTTTTTTTAATTTTGCCGTTAATTACCGCGTTGTCATCTTTTGCTCTTGGGATTAACGGTTTAAAGACTGCAGTTTCCGAGATTGACCGGGGAAATTTAGCGTTGGCAAAGCAGGAAGTAAATAATTCAAGGATTTTTTTGGGCCTGTCGGAAAATGCCTTTTTATTATTAACAGACGAGTTGAATTCAATAGGAATAAACAACAGATTAAATTCACTGTCATCCAATATTACTTTCGGGAAGACGATTGCATCCTCGATCTTAAATGTTTTGGAAGCATCGGATAGCCTTTTAAACGTACTTAATGGGACCAGCAGGAATCCGAAAACGGACTTTGAAAATGCCAGGGAATTAATAAAAAGCTCTATTATTGCGCTTAGACAGATGGAAATAGACGGAGACATACCTGCAAGTATTCAATCCAGGATTAAAGATTATGACTATCTAACCCAATTAGTGGCTAATACCGTTGATGTTTGGCCTGAGGTTTTCGGGTTTAACGGTAAGCAATCCTATCTTGTGTTATTTCAAAACAATGCCGAGCTGAGGCCCGGCGGAGGATTTATCGGTTCATATGCCATCCTGTCGGTTGACATGGGTAGGGTTTCCGATTTTTCAATCCATGACGTTTATGATGCGGATGGACAGCTTAAGGGGCACATAGAACCGCCTTATTTTTTAAGAAGATATCTTCCGACCGCACATCTTTATTTAAGAGACAGTAATTACGACATTGATTTTTCCAGAGGGGCCTCAACATCTGCCTTTATTTTGAACCAGGAAACGGGTGATATGGTAGACGGGGTTATAGGAATAGATCTGTCTTTTGTAAAGGATGTGATTGGGGCAATGGGAAACGTTTATGTCAGCGATTATAACCAAACGGTAAATAAAGACAATATATTTTTACTCGCTGAAGCACATGCGGAAAAAAATTTTTTTCCGGGATCAAGTCAAAAAAAAGATTTTTTAAGATCTCTTTTTTTGTCTATGCAAATGGCCCTGGATAATAAAAAAGTTTCATATTCTTCGCTGGCTAAAGCGGTAAACGATTCCATTGCTCAGAAGCATTTGCTTTTTGCGTTTGACAGTCCGTTAATTCAAAACATTTTTACGGCCAACGATTGGTCTTCGTCAATCTGGGACGACAGGGAAAATGACGGCACAAAAATAAACGATTATTTGGGGATCAATGAAGCAAACCTTGGAGTGGACAAGTCAAATTATTTCGTAAAAAGAAAAGTTGAGCAAAGAGCTTTAATTAATCAGGATGGGTTTGTCAGCGAGCAGGTAACGATTTCTTATTATAACGGAAGCCGGCCGGGAGAATGGCCCGGAGGAGATTATAAAAACTATTTAAGGGTAATTGCTCCGCAGTCTACGCTAAAAGGAATTGTCATAGACGGACAAGAGCAGATAATTGTTCCCGCAATAGTCGATCCGGCAATTTATGAAGCAAAGGGATTTATCCCGCCAAAAGGATTGGAGGTGCAGACACAGAATGACGGAAACAAAACCGTTTATGGATTTCTGATTATGGTTCCCGTCGGAGAACTAAAGACGGTAACGCTGGAATATGATCTTGCTCAAAAAGTCTCCTTAGGTCAGCTATTCTATTACACCACTAAAGTATTTAAACAGCCGGGAACAGACGGCTATCCGTTTGAATTCTCTTTGGCGTACCCTGCTTCATATGGTGTTATCGGATCTTCGGACGGGATCACCGTTAAGAATAATCAAGCAATCATTTCGGAGAATCTTTTAACGGATGAAAGCTATTCCGTAAATTTTGCCGCGAAGTAATTGAGCCATTGTCTAAAATAAACCTTCGTTTTTCTAGCTCAGTCAATATGATTATAAGGTTGCTAAAAAAACAATAACTAGATAAAATATAATCCGTTATGTTAAATACGATAATAGAAGCGGGTTATCCAATAGGTTTTAGAAAAGAAGAAGCGTCAGAATTGGGAAAACATTTAAAGAATCGGGAATCGATTGTTCTGGTCGGAATGAAAAGGGTGGGGATAAGCAATTTTTTAAGATTTTTTCTGAATCATCAGGATTTTGTTTCAACTTACGTTGGGGGAGCGGGTACGCATCTGTTTATTCCCGTTGACTTGAACGATTTGGTTGAAAGAGAAATATTTCCTTTTTGGATTTTGACATTAAAACGCATTTTGGATGCGGTAGAAAGTTCCCCTTTAAATGACTCAGACAAAAAATACTTAGAGAAACTGCTTTCCGACAGCATGAAGACTAAAGACATGTTTCTGATCATAGAAGGAATCAGGAAGGGTTTGGTAAAATTGGTTGAATTTGGAATATTGCCTACTATTTTCTTTATCAGATTTGACAGGATCAGTGACGTTATTACTCCCGATTTTTTTAGCAATCTTGAGGGGCTAAGGGATGCAACGAACAGCAAATTATCATACGTTTTCACCAGCTATAGAGATTTGGTTAAGATGGTTTCCAAAGGTTTCTCCAAGTCTTCGCTTTCCTTATTTGCGAAAGACGTTTTTATAAAACCGGCAATTAAGAAGGATATAAAAATAATTTTCGATGCCTATAGGGGAAATTACAAAATTCATCTGTCATCCGATTTGGAAGATTCCCTTTTTGAAATAGTAGACGGATATATCCAGTATTTGCAGCTTGCTCTTGCCGCTTTGCGAGAGACGGACGTGACGTTCAATAGAAAAGGAGAGCTTTTTGATTTTTTATCTTCCGACGAACGCATAGGGCTCCAATCGGAAGAGTTATGGGAGAGCTTTGAGGAGGAAGAAAAGTCGGTTCTCTTAAAGATAGTGGCGGGGGAGCAAAT
>Ga0187867_10004545_pt1 | contig 10722 bp, 8 predicted proteins | sample June2016WEW_13_1_FD_132976 | JGI IMG/M metagenome (GOLD analysis project Ga0187867, IMG submission 132976) | Peatland microbial communities from SPRUCE experiment site at the Marcell Experimental Forest, Minnesota, USA - June2016WEW_13_10 | ecosystem: Environmental > Terrestrial > Soil >... | reverse complement strand
TGTCCAGGATCTTCTGCTTGCCCGTGTAGAACGGGTGGCAGGCCGAGCAGACGTCGGTGTGGATCTCGCCGTTGGCGGCGGTGCTGTGCGTGGTGAAGGTGTTCCCGCAGGAACAGGTCACCGCGGTTTCGACGTACTTGGGGTGGATGTCAGGCTTCACGTTTTCTCCTGCCTCGGGCGGTCGCCGGGTCGCCATAGCCGGGCTCCATCGGGGGCCTGGCTGTCGTGGCGTGAACCGGTACCGCGGGGTCGCGGCTTCCTAGTGTGCCAGACGGTTTAACACTGCGTGGTCCTCAGTGATTCCCGCCGGGAGCGGGCCGGGGGCGGACGCGCTCAGCCCCCGGTCAGCGCAGGTGATCTGCCGAAATAACACCGCAAGGCCGCTGGCCAGCCCTGGGTGAGAGCCTTCCGCGACGTGCCGCCCCCGCCCTCTTCCCGGGGGGCGATGGTACGCCTTCAATGAGGGGGCGGGAACGGCAGCGCATGGAGACCACGGAGTGGCTTTCAGCCCCGGCAAGCAAAGGGTCAAGGGATTGTAAGGGGGACCGGTACATAATCACCGGTGAACGAATGAACCGCCCCGTGATTCTTTTCGTGGTCACCTACAGGGGGACGTCCTAGGGATCGGGAGGAAATGGATGCGGTACCCGAAACATCCCTTTTCCCCTGACGAGGCGGCTGCCGACGCGCGCGCCGAGTCGCCGGACGACCGTTATGACATCGCACCCGAGGCGGCGCCGGACCGTGGCAGCGGTACTCCCCCACCGCTGCCACGCCGCACCGGGGACTCAGGATTCCGGCCGCGCGAACAGCCGGGCCCAGCGCTGCAGGATTACTGGGAAGCGGCTGATCCGCAGGGCTCCCGGCCGCTGGCTCCCCGGCCGCAGGCGGAGCCGCTGGACTCCTTGGCCCATGAAGACCCTCAGCTGGCCTGGGCCGCTGCCCCGCCGCAGGACGACACCCAGGATTCCTCGGTCCCGGTAGGCCCGCAGGAAGCGGAGCGAGCCTGGCCGCCCAGCGTGCCGGCGGCGGATGAGCCCCAGGAGCCGTGGGCGGAGGGAAATTACCGGCAGGCCTGGCCGACGGACGCTCCGGCGGCGGATGAGCCCCAGGAGTGGCCCGTGGCGGGAGACCGCCAGCAGGCGTGGTCAGACGGCACGTCACCGTCGGGTGGCGCCCAGGATCCGTGGGCTTACGCGGACCCGCGGGACTACCGGCCGCCTGAGGCGCTGCAGGAGGTAGAGCCCAGGGAGCCGTGGGACTACGGGGATCGGGGAGACTCCTGGCCAGCTGAGGCTGCGGGGCGGGAAAGTTCCGGGGGGTCGTGGGACTACGCCGGCCCGGAGAGAGCCCCGCAGACTGAGGCTCCGGCGCAGGGAGAGGCCCAGGAGCCATGGGCGTACGGCGATCCTGAAGGCTCGTGGGACCCGGCCCAGTCTCAGCAGGACTGGGCGCCCCCTCCCCCAGCGCAAGATGACCCGGACACCGGCTGGACCGGCCCCGGCGCCCAGCAGGACTGGGCGCCCACTCCCCCAGCGCAAGATGACCGGCGGCGGGAGCTCTGGAGGCCGCCCGAACGACCGCCGGTGGCGCCGGACGAGCCCTGGCTGCAGGCCCCGGAGACGCCCAGACGGCGGGCACGTGGCTGGGCCCGGCGCAAGGCGGCCCGATACCGCGGCGAACCGTCGCAGCCCGAGTCCGCAGTGGCCGAGCCACGGGCCGATCGCGTGGCAGCCGGGAGCGGAGGTTCAGCCGAGCCCGAGGCCGGGCCCGTTACGGAGTCGATGGGTTTCCAGGATCTGTGGGAATCCTGGGAGCCGCCGCGCGACCCAATTGGCTCCGTTTCGGACCGGGTAGTGCGGCCTGCGGCGCCCTATCCGGAATTCGTACGGGACGCGGAATTCGAAGGCGACCTATGGGAGATCCCGGCCGACCCGGCGGCGGCTGGGTCCGGGGGCGGCGGGCCGCGGCGCGGGGGGCAGCACGCGCGAAGCCTCCGGCGGCCGCGCCGGGTCGGCGGCGTATTCCTGGCTCTGGCCGGCGCGCTGGTGATCGCGGCCGGGGTACCGATCGGCATGCTGGCGGCCAGGACGCTGGCGCACCACGGCGACCAGACGCTGAAGACGGCTCCGCTGTCGGCGGGCCAGAGCGCCGGGTCAGCCCGCGGCGCAGCGACCTTCAGCGCACTTGCCGGACCGGGCTGTCCCGCCGTAACCAGCGCGACCGTATTCCCCTACCACGCGCCGAACGGGGACGGCTGGCACCCCGCGACCGCCTCCGGGAGCGGGCCGTGCGGCAGCTCCTTCGCGTTCAGCTACCTGGCCATGGTCCCCGGCAACTCCGGCGAATGGCATGACGATTACTCCTGGGTCTTCCGCACCGGGATGTCCAATCCGTCGTGCACGTTCAGTCTCTGGATCCCAGCGGCGCAGCAGGCGAACTCGAACGTCTACTACTGGTTCAGCGCCGGCGACACCAACGCGAACGACCGGATCGCTGACTTCACCATCGACCAGGCCGCCCACCAGGGCCAGTGGGTGACCCACGGCCCGTTCACGTTCCCCGGCGGCACGGTGCTGATCGAGGCCACCGACCGCGGCGAAGGACCGCCGACGGCGACGGTCGCGGTCGGGCCGGTCCGGCTGAGCTGCTGACCTAGTGGCCTGCTGCGGGTCCTTGTGCAGCCAGGCTCATCCAGCCGGGCTCATATTGTGCCGGTACCGGCACGGGGGTACGGCGGCCGCCGCCCGGTGCGGGCCCGCTCAGCCGACGGCAGGAGAAGTCGGGACCTCATGACGACTCCTTTCGACATGAGCAAGCCGAACATCGCGCGCGTGTACGACTACTGGCTCGGCGGCAAGGACCATTTCGAAGCCGATCATGAGCAGGACCGGCCACCGACCGCGAACGTGGCGGGGGCGGCGCCCCGGGCCGTCCCGGCGCCGATGAAGCCGATCGTGACCGAGCCGCCCGGGGCGATCGTCGCGTCATAGGACGCGTTCCCCGCCGTCACTCGGTGGCCGGATTGCGTGGCCGTCGCGTTCCACATCGAGCTGATCCGCTGGGCGCCCGGGAACGTCCACGTCAGCGACCACGGCCAGATCGCGGCGGACCCGGTGTCAGTCAGCACTAGCTGCGCCTGGAAGCCGCCGGGCCACGAGTCGGTCACCGACCAGGCCATCCGGCAGGACGCCGGAGCCGAGCCGGCCGGTGCCGGGGCTGAGGACGGTGCCGGGGCTGAGGACGGTGCCGGGGCTGAGGACGATGCCGGGGCTGAGGACGGGGCCGGTGTTCGGGGAGCCTCGCCCGGGAGACTCTGGCGGGGCGCGACCGCAGGGGCCCGGGCGACCGCGGGCACCTTCGGCGCACGGTCCTGTGCCGCTCCGGCGAGCGGGAACTGAAGGGTTGCGAGCAGGGCTTCCTTCGCGGCACTGGCGGGCGCCGCGCCATAGTTGCTGCCCAGCAGGTTGTACGGGTCCTCGCCGTTCAGCGCCCAGTACGTCCAGCCCATCCAGCGATCGGCGGCCAGGTAGGACACCAGGCTGCGGAACCACTGGCCCTGGGAGCCCGGCGTACTGCTGTCGACGTCGGCGGCGGTGTTGCCGGTGCCGAACTCGCCCACCCAGACCGGCGCGATCCGCCGCGTGTAGAGGTAGCCCCAATCACGGTTCCACGACGCGGCCAGGCTCGCGGGGGTCGTAGCGGCGCTGAACCAGGTCTGCGGGAAGAGGCTGGGCCCATAGTCGTGAGCCGAGTAGGCGACGTGCCCGGGCGAGCTCAGCGTGACCGGGTACCGGCCAGCCAGGGCCAGGTCGCCGCCCCACCAGGTCGTGTTGTCCGTCCCGGACGGGCCAGGGTTCTCACTGATCCCCTCGCAGAAAATCAGCGCGCCCGGGTCGGCGGCCAGGATCGCGTCGCCGGCCTTCTCGTAGCCGAGCCGGATATCGGTCGCCGGATTCCCGGTACCCCAGGTCGCTCCCTGGGCGTAGCTGTCCCCGGCCGGGGTGTGCGGCTCGTTACGCAAGTCGAAGCCGATGACCGTCGGGTCGCCCGCGTACCGGCGGGCCAGCATGGCCCAGTCCCGGACCCAGTCCTGGCTGGTGTAGGTGGCGGTATACCAGAGACCGCTCTGCTCGGCGGACTCGCCGGCTTCGGACCGGTGGTCGTCCAGGATGACCTTCAGCCCGTCCCGCCCGGCGTACGCGATGATCTTGTCCAGGATCTGGAGCGAGTTGAGGTCCTTGAGGTCAGAGTTGATCGGGCCCGAGGGGCCATGGGTCCCGACGCTCTGCGGCACGATCGGGTGCTCCACCATCTGGTTCGAGAACGGGATGCGAATCGTGTTGTAGCCGAGTTTCCTGATGTCATTGATGATCGTCCGGTAGTCCTGCGCCCAGAGGCCGTGCGCCACTTCGTCGGGCGTCTCGAAGCCATACCAGTTGATCCCCGCGATCCGGACCGGACGGCCGCGGGAGTCGAGGATCTGCTGGCCGCGCGTGTGCCAGTACCCCGCCCCGAGCCCGGTCGGGCTGACCCGGCTGGTCCCGGCAGCGGCTGGGCTGACCGTGCTGGCCCCGGCATCGGCGGGGACCAGGGTCGCAACGGCGGCCAGGGCACTCCCGACGACGACGGCGGATCGGGCCAGGCGTGACCTCATGCAGCCTCCTGCCCATGATCTGTGAGCGGAGGAAAACGCGTAATTTGACGTCCTCCCTGCCGTGAACGCCGGGGATTCCTCCAGCGCGGCTCACGCCGCGCTCCGGTGGGCTCCTGCTTCAGCGCCGGCTGCCACAAGGCGTGGTCTGAACCCGTCCAAGGTCGCCGTCCCGGCCCTGGTGAACAGCCTCAAGGGCGTGCCGGCGCGGCGGATGCGATCGGAGGCCACCGCCCGGGTGAACCGGCACATCAGGCACGGGCATTTCTGGTCGCCGTCCTCCTTCGCCGCATCCCGCGGCGGTGCGCCGCCGAGCACCATCCAGCAGCACACCGAGCAGCAAAGACACCCGGCTTACGCAACTTCCGGGCTAACCCCGCCCTGAAGGACGGGGCTTGCACCCGGCAATTTCGTTCACGACACGGTAACCCGCGAAAGTTGCAAACGCCGGTCACGCTCAGGCGGCCGGGGTGTCCTCGCCCCCCGGGGGCTGGGACCCGGAAGCCGGCTGAGCCTGCGGGGGCGGCTGAGCCTGCGGGGGCGGCTGAGCCTGCGGGGGCGGCACGAGGTAGAGGGCGACCAGGGCAGCGAAACCGGCTACGCCGACCCAGAACTGGACGAGCGCGAGCGCCGTGCACACCGCGTACAGGATCGGCCCGGTACCCCAGCGGACGCTGATCCGCCGCAGGTCCGCGGCGGTGAGCGCCGGGTCGGGATCGGCGGGGAGCCGGGAGCGAGCCGTCGGGGCATCATCTGCGCTGCTCGCGCGGGACAGCCGGCAGGCTGGCGGGCGGACCGGGGGGATGGCCGGCAGGCGGACCGGGGGGATGGCCGGCGAGCGGGGCAGCGGCTGGCTGGCCGGCAGGCGGGCGGTCCGGCAGCACGGCGTCCGCGGGGCTACCTGGGTCGGCGCTCACGGTGCGGAACGCCGCCGCGATCTCTGCCCGTCCGGCCCCGGCGGCGAGCAGGACGTGCAGCAGAATCCGCGCCTTCAGCGGGTCGAGGAACCCGGCCCCGATCAGGCCGCGCCTGCGCAGGTCACGTTCGGAGCCCGGGTAGGCGTAGGTGTGCGCCAGCACCATCCCGGTCCCGGTCCGGGACGCGAGCACCACCGGAATCCGCGCGGCGAGCGCGCCCAGATCCGCCGCCACGGCGGCCGGCGCGTGACCGGCGCCGAACCCGGCCACCACCAGGCCCTCGAACCGGCCGACCGCGGCGCGGAGCAGCTCGCCGTCGTCGCCAAGGACCATGGTGACCAGGGCCGTCCGCACGTTACTGGCTGCCACCGGAGCGGGGATGTTCAGCCGCGCAGGACCGGATGCGAGCATCACGACGCGCCCTTCGGTGACCAGGCCGAGCGGGCCGGCCAGCGGAGAGGTGAACGCGGCGACGCTGGTGGTGTGGGACTTCCGCACGTAGCGCGCGGCGTGGATCTCGTCGGCGAACACCACCAGGCAGCCCCGGCCCCGCGCGGCAGGGCTGGCCGCCACGTGGGCGGCGGCCAGGACGTTGGCCGGGCCGTCCGGGCCGGCCAATGTCGGGTTCCGCATGGCGCCGGTCACCACGACCGGGGCGTCGCCGTCCCAGAGCAGGTCCAGCAGGAAGGCCGTCTCCTCCATGGTGTCGGTGCCCTGGGTGACGACCACCCCGGCGGCGCCCGCGGCGACTTGCTGCCGGATGGCGGCAGCGAGCGCGATGACGTCGCTGATGGCCAGCGAGGAACTCGGTATCCGCCGGAAGTCGTGGACGTCGAGATCGGCGCCCACGGCGTCCAGCCCGGGCACCGCAGCCAGCAGGTCGGCTCCGGTCAGGCGGGGCGTCACTCCGCCGCCGGCTGCGGTGAGGCTTTCCGCTGGCCGCGCCGGGCCCGGCGCGGAGGTGCTCGCGATCGTCCCGCCCAGTGTGAACAGCGCCACCCTCATGATCACCATTGTCTCCGGGGCGGGGCCCCGCCGCCCGTGGAGGGGACGCGAGCGGCGGGGTGCCACTGGTTCTGGCGGTGTAACGGGCCACGCGCGTGAACCTGGTTACGCCCCCGGTCAGTCTGGCGCTCACCCCATGATGACGCGATGCCCCGCCCGGCGTGCTTCAACCCTGGGAAAGACCCGTTCAATTGCCCCTCTTTGGTGGCCTTCACCCGGCTGTGACCCGGGCGAAATACGGGTTTCTCTAGCTTTTGACAGTTACTATCATTTCATATGAGCTTCCCGATCGGGCCGCTGGTCGGCGGTGTGCTGCTGGACCGCCTTCCTGCCCCGGCGGGCCCGGGGCGGCGCCGCGGGCGGGCAGGAACCGGTCCCGGCCGGGAGCGGTGAAACGAGCTCTGAGCGGGCAGAATTGGGGATATGACACAGACGCCCGGACCAGCACCGGGCCTGCGGGAGCGGAAGAAGGCCCGGACCCGGGCCGCCATCCGTGAGCACGCGCTGCGCCTGTTCGGCGAGCAGGGCTACCACGCCACCACCGTGGAGCAGATCGCCGCGGCGGCGGAGGTCTCGCCGAGCACGTTCTTCCGGTACTTCCCCACCAAGGAAGACGTCGTCCTGCAGGACGACATGGAGCAGCTCATACTGGAAGCTTTCGACCGGCAGCCGCCCGAGCTGGGCGTGGTGGCCGCGATCCGGGCCGCCGTGCGCGAAATGCAGACCAGCATGGACCACGACCAGTGGGAGAACCTACGCCAGTCCTCCGAGCTGGCCCATAGGATCCCGGAGGTGCGCGCCCGGGCCCTGGACGACCTCTCCCGGACCATCGCGATGCTGGCCGAGGCGATGGCCAAGCGCACCGGCCGCAGCCCCGACGACATGGCCGTCCGGGCTGTGGCAGGCGCGATCTTCGGCGTGATCGTGTCGGTCACCATGCCCTGGGTGGACTACACCGGCGAGCGGATGAACGCTGACCTGTTCCGGCTGATGGACGGGGGCCTGGCCGAGCTGGAGAACGGCCTGCGGCTGTGAACAAGCTCCCAGGTGGGAATGTTGAGATTTCAAATATCGTTGTGGGGGCCATCGGAGCCTGACGCACCGGGGCGGGCCGGCCGCCCGCGCCAGGCCGCTGAGGAGGACACATGCCAGCCGTCACCGTCGAGGACACCCTGGTCCTGCCACGCGTCGCGGAGCCCGACCCGGGGACCTCCGCCGACCGCCCGGTCCGCACGATCACGACCGCGCCGAAGGGCTACGAGGGTGAAGGCTTCCCGGTCCGCCGCGCCTTCGCCGGGGTGGACCTGAAGCAGCTCGACCCGTTCATCCACATGGACCAGATGGGTGAGGTCGACTACGCCCCGGGCGAGCCGAAGGGCACGCCGTGGCACCCGCACCGCGGCTTCGAGACCGTCACCTACATGATCGACGGGATCTTCCGCCACCAGGACTCCAACGGTGGCGGGGGCCTGATCACCAACGGCGACACCCAGTGGATGACGGCCGGCGGCGGGATCCTGCACATTGAGGAGCCGCCCGAGGAGGTCGTGCTGAAGGGCGGCCTCTTCCACGGGTTCCAGCTCTGGGTCAACCTGCCCGCGAAGCTGAAGATGACCCAGCCCCGGTACCAGGACATCCGCGCGGGCCAGGTGAAGCTGCTCAGCTCGCCGGACGGTGGCGCGCTGCTGCGGGTCATCGCGGGCGAGGTCGGCGGCCACGAAGGCCCGGGCGTGACCCACACGCCGATCACGATCGTGCACGCCACCCTGTCCCCCGGCGCTCAGCTGCGGCTCCCGTGGCGAGCCGGCTACAACGCCCTCGCCTACGTGCTGGCCGGGTCCGGCACCGTGGGGGCCGACCACCGGCCGGTCCAGGCCGGCCAGCTCGCGGCCTTCGGCCCGGGCGACGCGATCACCATCTCGGCGGCCAGCCGGGCGGACGGCCCCAGTGCCCAGCTGGACATCCTGCTGCTGGGCGGCCGGCCGATCCGGGAGCCGGTCGCGGCGTACGGCCCGTTCGTCATGAACACCCGCGAGCAGCTGGTGCAGGCGTTCGAGGACTTCCAGGCTGGCCGGCTCGGCAGCATCCCGGCGGAGCCCGCCACGGTGCCGGCGGAGCCGCACCCCGGTCACGACGTCCTCTGACCATTCCCGTACGGGACCACCACCACACCGCGCCGCCTGTCCTGGCGGGATCAGGACAGGCGGTTCAGGTGAAGCGCGAGAACGGGGCAGTTGCTCACCGCGCGGCGCGCCCGGCGCTGCAGCGCGGGCGGCACCGGCCGCGGGTCGATCAGCGGGTATCCCCACTCATCCAGGCTGATCATCTCGGGCAGCAGCTCGGCGCAGGCGCCGTGGCCCGAGCACTCGATGGGATTGACGCGCAGCTGCTTTTTCATCTCAGCTCCAGTCCTCATCGCGGGCCGGCTCGTCCGCCGGCAGCGGCAGGAACGGCTGCCGGGAGCTGGCCGAGCAGACCCCCCGCTCGTGGCGGCGGAGCTCGGCCGCGAACACGGTCAGTGCGCTCCGCACGAAGCGGACCGAGCCGTCCGGATGGTGGCACGCGCCCCGGCCGCTGACCAGTCCGGCCCAGCGCTCGATGTCCGCCCGGACCCGTGCGCCCGGGCGCGGACCCGCCAGTACGGCCAGGCCGTCCGCGATCCGGGGCAGCCCGTTCAGGCACGGGCCGCACTGGCCGGCCGACTCTAGCGCGAGATAGCGGACAACGCGCGCCGTCTCGGCGAGGCCGCAGCTGCTGGCGGGCAGCGCGGCCAGCACGCCCGCGCCGACGCTGGCCCCGGCCGCCCGCAGTCCCGCGTTGTCGAGGGTCAGCCTGGCGGCGTCCCGCGCCGGAAGCCAGGTCCCGTGGTAGCCGCCGGCCAGGACGGCCTGCGCCGTGCCGTGCGTCCCATCGGTGCCGAAATCGGCCTCCAGGAAATCGCGCAGCGGCGTCCCGACGGCCGCCTCGACGATACGGACCATCCCGTCCGCGTGCCGGATCGTGGCCAGCATGCTGCCCGGCTCGGCCCGAGTGCCGACCTGCCGGAACCAGCCCGCGCCGTACCGGGCGATGAGGGCCATGTGCGCGAGCGTCTCCACGTTCTGAATGAGCGTCGGTGCTCCGCCCACCCCCCGCTCGAAGACCCGGGGCGGCGTGAAGGAAGGCAGGGCCAAACCACCGTTGAGCACGTTGACCAGGGCGGTCTCCTGACCGGCCAGGAAACGCGGGGGCGCCCCGGCCAGCCGGACCGGCACCCGGTCGATGCGCGCCAGCCAGCGCTCGGTCAGCACCCGCCGCAGCGACGCGGCGATCTGGTCACCCTGGCCGTCGTGCAGGTACAGGCACGCCTCCTGGGCGCCGACCGCCTCGGCGGCGAGCTGGATCCCGTCCAGCACCAGGTGCGGCGCCAGCCAGAGCAGCGTAGCGTCCTTGCTGGACGCCGGCTCACCCTCCGCGCCGTTGGCGACGACGAACGGCCGCCCGCGCGCCCCGGCGACCGCCTCCAGCTTCCGGTATGCCGGGAAGGAGGCCCCGCCACGGCCGGTCAGCCCGGCGGCCCGCAGGTCCGCGGCCAGCTGGAGGCGAGCATCCCGGTAGGGGACGAACCCGTGCCGGGCCAGGTGCTCCTGGAGCCCCTGCGGCCCGCGGGTATCGGCGGGCAGCAGCCGCGGGAGACCGTCGGGGGCGAGCCCGAACGGAGCAGGGCGGGTGGAGGCGGGTTCGCCGCGCCGCATGGGCATGGTCGGCACGCTCATTCGGGGTCTGCTCTCCTGAGTCGGCGCATGGAGGTCACGGGACGACGGTCGGGTTGCGCGGGCGGGTGGCGCTGGCCGGTGGCTGATGTGCCCCACGGGGGCCGGTGACCAGCGAGCGGGCCATCAGCGCGCTGACCCGCCTGGCCCGCGGGACCTCCCGGGCCACCGCGATCACCCGCCAGGCCAGCGCGGCCGCGATGAGCGCGGCGCAGGCGATGGCGAGGACGAGCAGCGGGCCGTGCTGGAGGTCGGTGCTGGAGCCGATGCTGTGCGCGAAGGCGATCGGCCAGCTGGCGTAAGCCAGCCAGTGCACGGCCCGCCACACCTTCCGGTTGAGGCGGCCGCGGACCAGGCTGGTGACGATCAGCGCCAGCATGATGTCCAGGGAGAT
>Ga0187867_10004541_pt1 | contig 10731 bp, 6 predicted proteins | sample June2016WEW_13_1_FD_132976 | JGI IMG/M metagenome (GOLD analysis project Ga0187867, IMG submission 132976) | Peatland microbial communities from SPRUCE experiment site at the Marcell Experimental Forest, Minnesota, USA - June2016WEW_13_10 | ecosystem: Environmental > Terrestrial > Soil >... | reverse complement strand
GTAGCCGTTCTCCTGTATCGCGGAGAAATGTACGAAAACGTCCTCCCCCGTGGAGCGCTGGATGAATCCATATCCTTTCGCCCCGTTGAACCACTTCACTGTTCCCTTCTCTCTCACGGAAAACTCCTTTCACTTCGTTAAGAATTGTTCCCCGGATTTCCCAATTGTTATCCCGGCGAACCGGGACGCCCCCTCAGGAAAGACGTTGGAACTCGGCTGCACTCGCGAGGGCCGAAGAAATCGCTCCAAAAACAAAAGACCCCTGGATTTAACGCACGCGCAGAAATTGCGGCGGAAACCTTCGGAGCCCTGCACCATCGACGTTGATTTCTACGACCCTACTCAAGACGTCAACCTGCCTCACAATGTCATCGCCGCGGCACACACCCGGCTACGAGCACACGCGATAATAAGCACTATTAAATCGTTTGACAAGAAAAATTAGAAGGTTTAGGCAAAAAGCGACCGCCGGTCCCCGTCGATTCTTTAACAGGGTATAACAAAAGCGACCCCGCTGGCCCTCGACTTTCGTCACCACCGGCCGCCGGACGCCGAGCCAAACCCTTGATAGGATTAACGCAACCACTGATGCCAGGTCAGATCACAATCCCGGTTCTCCCGCCGGCCGAATCGGAGCCCAGCGGCCGGCAGCGACTGGGCGGAAAACGTCCTTTGGGAGCGGTGGCCTCGACCTTGATGTACGTCATGAGGACCGATGTGCACACTTTTGCATTGTCGGTAGCGGCCAACTCGATCCTTTCGTTTTTCCCCTTTGTGGTGCTGCTCATGACCCTTATTCGCCGTGTCTTCCATTCGCGTGTGATGTATGACGTGGTGGTGGAATTGCTGCGCGACTATCTGCCAGCAGGCCAGGAGTTCGTCATTCGCAACCTGAACGCCATGGTAAATAGCCGGCATCGTGTACAAGCGGTTTCGCTGCTCATCCTGCTGGTAACGTCTTCCGGCGTGTTTATGCCGCTGGAAGTCGCGCTTAACCGGATATGGCATTTTCAAAATAACCGCTCCTATTTCGGCAATCAGTTGATCTCGCTGGGGCTGTCGTTCGCCTGCGGTGTGTTGGCGCTATTATCGATCGCCCTGACTGCGGGCAATGTGGCTCTACTGGAATTTCTGCTGCGCGGCCACGGCTCTGGAACGGTTCGCCTGGCGGGATTTGCCGTGATGAAACTGTTCGCCATCGCAGCCAGCATCGCCATTTTCTTCCTCGTCTACTGGGTGCTGCCCAATGGGAAGGTTCCGGCGCGGGCCGTACTGCCGGCAGCGCTGGTCATGGGATTGTTGTCAGAGGCTTTGAAGTATGGGTATATTCTGGCTCTCCCGTGGCTCAATTTTGGCGAAGTCTACGGCCCCTTCGCGCTCTCGGTGAGCATGATGCTCTGGGCATTCTTGTCAGGAATGCTGCTGCTGGCGGGAGCGAACCTGAGCGCCGAGGGGCATGCCCGGCGCTCTCTTTGATGGAGCATCCAACCGGAGCCGTACTCACGAACGAGCTAGCAGGCAGTCAGTGATTTTGAGCCCTGCCTCCGTTACCGCGGTTTAAGTCTGCAGGCGGGTAACAATGCCGGGCCGGCCCCGGATTACGAACTCTGCCTTCTGGGAACCGCCCGCGCGCAGCACAGTTCGACCGCGCGGCAGCGACACGAACCTACCAACAGCTGCTCGATATCTCGAAGAACGTTGACCCTGACTTTATCCCTGCTCAAGAAGCCCGGCGCGAACTGACAGCCCTGAGCGCTTCCGCGAAAAATTAACGGGAGCCAGGTCTTGAGCGCCTCCGTGCTGTTTCAATCCAGTTGTGCTCGGTCCTCCGGGTAACGATCTAACGCTGGCACCTGGCGATACCGCTACCACACAAACGGCAACGCCTGTCATCTCGAGTGCAGGCCAGAGCACGTCACGAGCGACGCCAATGGCCTGGCGAGTTTCCACCCGACCGTCGGATCATTTGGCGGACGATTGGAAGTTGAGATCCAGGTTTCGACGGGAACCTCCGCGACGCCGCAGGAGGGGATCGAAAGGTTCGACTCTCAGTGACGATTGCTTCAATCAGAGCGGAAGGGATCACGGTCGCCGCCGACGCGGCTTCGCTGAGATCGACTTGATCATCAGTTTGCGCCGCCCTCTCGCCGGCATGGGGACCTTTGCCCGATTCAGAGCCAGGTTCATCAGATCGCGCACTTCAGCTCCGTCGAGAACGCGGGCGTCAGGCTCGCCCGCATTGTAGAGCCGGATGTTCCGCACAACGTTACCCTTTCCCTGCAGGAGTTTTGCGGGATCGGGCAGGCCCGCGCCTTGCAGAAAGCACAAGGTCACGCGGCCGGGTGGAAGCCCCAGGGGAAAGATCGCCTCCGAGGGGCGCTCGGTTGGTGAAGCCGACGACCAGCCAGTTGTAGTTGTCGTAGACCATATTCGATGGCACCGGGAACGAGCTTGCGCATTCTCCTGAGCGTCCCTCGAAGGCGGTCGCCTCCCGGTCGTATTTCGCAAGGAAGGAATCGAGTTGCTGCTCGGCATCAGCTTGCAGGACGGCCGCCGGGGACTTCGGCGGTTTGCGATTCGTCGACTTCCGAGTAGGCATGATCTGGCTCCTGACGCATGATGTCCCGGAGGGACCATCGATCGTAGCCCGCCAGTTCACTGGCGGGATGCAGCCACAGAATGCGGCCCAAGTGCCGTAGGCACGACTGAATCATCTTCGTCGAACGAGGCAGTTTCAGGCCCCTAGTTGCGCTCGGCGGACAGCCGAGGCCGTCCCCACAGGGGCTGTGCTGAAGCCCGACAGCCGAAGCCCGCCTCACTTCTTCGTCCATCGATCCACCCAGTCGTTCACGGTCTTGTACCAAAGCTGCGAATTCTGCGGCTCCAACACCCAGTGCCCTTCGTCGGGGAAGTACAGCATCTTTGACGGCACGCCTTCCATCTGCAGCGTGGTGAAAAGTTGGAAGCCTTCGCTCACGTCGAGGCGGTAGTCCTTCTGGCCGTGGATGACTAATGTCGGCGTCTTGAAGTTTTTCGCGTAGTGGTGCGGCGACCATTTCTGATACAGCGCGCGGTTGTCGTAGGGAGTGCCTTTGAACTCCCAGTCGTTAAACCAGAGTTCTTCGGTCGTGCCCCAGGCCGATTCGGCGTTGAACATGCCGTCGTGCGACACCAGGCACTTGAAGCGGTCGGTGTGGCCCAGGATCCAATTGATGGCATATCCGCCGTAACTGGCGCCCAGCGCGCATTCGCGGTCTTTATCAATGAAGCCGTAATGCTCCTCCGCGAAGTCGAGACCCTTCATCAGGTCTTCAAACGGAGCGCCGCCCCAGTCGCCCTGGATGGCGTCGATGAACTTCTGTCCGTAGCCGGTCGAGCCGTGGAAGTTGATCATGATGACCACGTATCCGTTGGCGGCGAACAGTTCGGGATTCCAGCGGTAGCTCCAGTCGTCTCCCCAGGCGCCCTGCGGCCCGCCGTGGATGAGGAACTTCACGGGATACTTCTTGCTGGCGTCGAAGTTCGGTGGCTTGACCAGGAAGCCTTCGACTTTGTCGCCGTTCGCGCCCGGGAACCAGAAGGATTCGAGCGGCGACATTTCGACTTGAGCGAGGACGGCTTCGTTGGGATCAGCCAGCGCGTCGCCGAAGTGATTTTCTTCAGTTATTTTCTGCAGGCCAGGTTTTGCCTTCTCCGGATCGAATTTCATGTTGTATTTGAAGATCAGGCTAGGGTGTTCCAGCGACGTGCGCGTAAGCACGATCCATCTTGCATCTGGGGTGACCGTTGGGCTGTCGTTGTAGCCTCCGAGAAGGGCATCGCGCATACCGTCGGTTCCGGTCCAATACAAGACCGAGCTTCCTTTGTCCTCGGCAACGAAGTAAATTCGCTTTGAATCCGGAGACCAGGTGAAACTTCCAACCCACCGATCAAAATCCTCTGTCAGATTCTTCCTCTCTCCCGTCTTGCGGTCATACAGCATCAACCGGAAGCGGTCGGCCTCGTATCCGGGACGCTGCTGGGCGCGGTAGGCGATGTAGCGGCCATCGGGCGAATAGAGCGGCGTCGAGTCACTGGCGGGATTGTCGGCGGTGATGTTCTTTGCTGGGACAGATCCGGCCGGATCTCCGCTGACCGAAACGATCCAGAGATCGTTATTGGTGGAAGCCGCCGGATTCTTGTCGTGATTCGAGGTATAGCAGATCTCCTGCCCGTCAGGCGAAAAGGCGTAGTCGTCCTGTCCCCCGAGCGAAAACACGGGCGCGTCGTAATCGCCGGGCGTGAGGTCGCGGGGCGTGAGTGATCCGATCGATGGCCAGCGGCCCGGCGGCGGGGACGATTCAGAAACCGGAACGACGAAAATGTGGCTGCGTCTGCCTTCCTTGTACGCGTTCCAATGTCGATAAAGGAGATGAGTGAAAATTTGAGCCTTGACCGGCGACTTCTCGTGTTCACCCAATTTTTCCGCGTTGCAGGCCGCTGCCGCCTCAGGAGTGCCATCGCACTCAGGGTAGACATCGGACGTGAACAAAATGTTTTTGCCATCGGGGGACCACACCTCGCCGCCTGTCTCGGTTGCGATAGCCGTTAGCTCGTGTGCGCCACCGACGGTGCCTGCTGCGGTATCGAAATCGGCAATCCAAACCTGCGAGCCGCGCCCCCCGTCTGAGATAAATGCGAAGTGCTTGCCATCAGGTGACCAGCGCGGCCGGTCACCTTGAGAGTTTGGAAGGAGAATGCGCTCCTGCCCACCAGCCATGGGAACGATCCAGATGTGCGGCGTTTTCGTGTTTGCCGCAAGATCCACATCAACCACGCTGAAGATCACCCACTTGCCGTCAGGCGAGACTTCGGGCTCCCCCACGCGCTTGAGCTTCATCAGGTCTTCGAAGGTAAAGGAATGCTTGGCCTGGGCAAAGTCGGGAAGGGCGAGCGCGATGAGAGCTAGAAAAATGACATAACAACGGCGCATGACAGAACCCCTCAGGCAGACTGATGAGTGTAGCAGGGGAAGTGGGGAGCTTCCAGCTTCGTCCTTGATGTCGAACCGGAGAGCATTCCGATTGCGAGGACCTCAGGTTCCTCCACTTCGTTCGCTCGCTACGCTCCGGTCGGAAGGACAAAGTTTCTCTGTTTCTCTTAGGCCGCGGATTATGATCTGGCGGGCCGCCAGACATTCTCAAGTCGAACACCGCGACCTTCGAAATCATAGGACGTGAAAAGCCGAAGCCGGACACCTGAGCCCAGTTTTCTACACGGCAACCCTCTCCTTGATATGGCATCCAAGTTAGCGGCAGAACCGCAGCGCCCTACCCCCAGCCTCACTGAGCGGAGAGGGGTCGGGGGAGGGTTGCCGCGGTGTGCCTTCGGCCATCCTCGCCTTAGAGTGCCTGATCCGTTTAAGATAAGGGTTATGATTCGGTCGCACCGCATTTTTCTCTTAATGGCCGCCATCGCTGTATGTGGATCTTTTGCCCCAACCGCAGCCGCGCAGGAAGGTCCTCTCGAAAGCACTCAGCCCACCGGCATCATGCCCGAAGCCATCATCACGCGTTTCGCCGCGCAGGAAAAGCTATTCAAGGAAGCGCGAGAGCATTACACCTACCGGCAGGATATAAAAGTTCAGACTCGGGATGGCGACACGGTCACTGGGGAATACCATGAAGTCTTCGACGTTCTTTACGACGATAAAGGACATCGCATCGAGAACGTGGTGTTCGCTCCGCAATCGTCCCTGGAACAAGGCGGCCTGTCGCTCGACCAGGGCGACGTGCAGGACTTCCGCAACCGACTTCCTTTCGTGCTGACCACCGAAGAGGTTCCCGAGTACAACATTCTTTATGTGGGCCAGCAGCAGGAGGACCAACTGCACTGCTATGTCTTCGATATCGCGCCCAAAGAAATCGTCGGAAAGAAGCGCTACTTTCAGGGACGCATCTGGGTAGACGACCACGATTTTCAGATCGTGAAGACGTATGGACAGGCCGTTCCCGAAATAAAGGATACGAAGCGAAGAGGCAAAGAAGAGCACCTTTACCCGAAGTTCACCACGTGGCGGCAGCAGATTGACAACAAATACTGGTTTCCAACGTATACGCGCGCCGACGACACGCTCCACTTCAACACGGGCGACATCCATATCCGCGAGATCGTGAAGTACGAGGACTACAAACGATTTGGATCGAACGTGAGGATTTTGTATCAAGGCCAGGAAATTCCGAAGGCGGAGCAGAAAAAACAAACTTCGCCGCCGGATCAGAATCCGGTTCCAAATCAAAGTCCAGATCCGAAGAAGCCGGACGCGGCGCCGAATCCCCAGCAATAGGTGTCAGCTGCCAGACAAGGGCGAGATCCCTCGTTTCACACGGGATGACAAAGCGCGCGTGGAATGCATCTGGGGCGGACGTTTTTGCCGTCGTTATGAGAGCTGACGGCTGAGAGCTGACCGCCGATCGCTGTCGGCTCAGTAGAACAAATACTTCCTCCACTTATCGTCTGACCGGCCCATCAGACGCATGATGTGGCGGCTGGTATGGAGATTGAAAGCGCGCGGCTCGCGCATCAGCTTCATCCCGGACTCTGCGGGAAACTGGTTTCCTTTGCGCCGGTTGCACGTATGACAGCACGCAACCAGATTTTCCCAGGTGGACGATCCTCCGCGAGAGCGGGGGATCACGTGATCCAGCGTCAGATCGCTCGAAGGCAGTACCGTGGCGCAATACTGGCAGGTGTTGCGGTCGCGCAAGAGAATATTCTTACGCGACAAGGCTCGGCTCTGGTGCGGGATGCGGCGATACTCCAGCAGGCGAATCACCGAGGGTACGCGCATGGCGATCCGCGCCGCATGCAGGAAGTGCCCGTTCTCCTCTTCCGTCATGGCTACGCCCTTGAGCACCAAAACTAATGCACGGCGGGCTGCGCAAACATTGATGGGCTCATAGGACGCGTTTAGAACCAGCACGGGCGCATGCAGCGCGTGCCCATTATCGTCGCGATGGACTGCCGCCCCTGCAAACAGGCCAGCGGCGTGCCTGCCCGTGAGTCCCACATCGGCTTCCATCCTGGCTGACATGATGCTGGTTTCGTCTCCCAAACTACTTAGCTTCGATTCCGACCTTTCATAAGTAGGATGCCGCAGTCGACGCTGACATCTTTCCAGTACCAGCTGCCCCGACCTCGTTGCCACATCTCAGTTGCCCGCCGCCCGAGCCAATGAAATTTCTTCCACCTCGGACGGAGCGTCGCTGTCCCCTTCGTCCGGCAACTTGATCGGCACATGGTTCTGAGAAGCCTTCAGAGGCCGGGCCACGGTCGCTACCCATACTTTCGTTGCCCCCCGCGCGGCGCAGAACACGCGCGCACTCTGACACGGTCGCCCCGGTCCTGTAAACGTCGGCGACCACGAGCATCTCACGGCCCCTGACAGTTTCAGGGTGGACCATGCCCAAGGCGGCGCGCACATTCTCACGGCGCTGGTGGCTGGTGAGTCCAGTTTGCGACGCAGTTTCACGCTTCCTCCCGAGTACTTCGGCGCACCGGCGAAGGCGTGCGGAAGCTGGCGCACGTTTGATCGCGGCGCACGCAATCAGATCCGCGTGGTTGAATTCTCGCTCGCGAAGTTGGGCGCGATGTAAGAGTACCGGCACTACCGCGACGAAGTCGGCGGCAAGTTCGTTTTCAAACGGTGCGATCGCCTCCGCCAGCATGCGCCCCAAAACGTTCGCCGCCGGTCGCACTCCGGCGTATTTCAGCAAGTGAATCAGTTCGCGCAGCCCGCCCTGGTAACTGCCGAATGCTACCGCCCGGGTGAACGGGGGTTCGATGCGGCGGCACAGGCCGCACTTGGTCACCCCCTCAGCGGAAGAAAGTGCATGAGCGGAAAACAGACGTTCGCCACAAACGGCACAGACGCCCGCTCCAATCGGCCGCATGGCATCCAGGCATCGCTGGCAGACCGGAAGACGCGAAATTCTAACCAGCGGCTCGCCACATACGCGGCAATCAGAGGGAAAAAGAACCGCAAAAAAACTCCCGCCGAGGTCACCAGTAACCCGCCGCGGCCAGGATGGCAGGGCGTGTGAAGCAATAGGAGGCCCTGCGGCTGCGGCCTTGGCCGGCATAGCCCGAATTCGGTCTCCACTACTGCTGAAGACGGCCTCCGTGATCGTCGCAAGAATGGACGCCTTGCGCGTCGCCTGCTTGTTAGCCAGTATAACGGCGCTCAGGCCTACTAGGCAACGTCGCGAGTGTTGCCGGGCTGGATCGCGGATACCCTCTGTTTGCCTGCCGCTTCCGACAGCCGTTCCCTCACGGGCATGAAAATCAACCGATAGTCCCTCCGGAAACATTCCGCGCAACGCACCGGCTGCAGAAGAAAAAACGGAAGAAGGTAGCGTTCGGAAAACGTGCGGCGCCGCGAACGGAAGCCGGTGTCGCTGCCGCAATCGCTGCAGTGAAATTCAAAGAACCGCTGGGACCTCAGCTGGTCGAGGAAATCTTTCGTCACACTGCACCTCGGAAAACGAAACTTTGAAGGGATCAAACCACCGAGTAGGGCTATTTTACCTCAAGCCGCGTAGGACGCAAGAGGAACTGCTTTGGCCGCCCTTTGGCCATGATCGGAGCCCATCGAGCCCAATCGCCCTTGTAAAGCAGCCTCCCCGCATGCTAACGTGCGCCGTTCCACGGTTTCGCATAAAGTTAGATTATCGGGACTGATCCCGTCGCCAGGAGTTCGCCCATGAGTGCGGTCGCCCCACCGGTTCCAAAGAAGCATGTTCCATACGTCCCAGAAAACATGGAAATGAAAGAGTTCACCTTCCGCGCATTGCTGATCGGGCTGGTAATGACGGCGATTCTTGGTTCGGCGAACGCTTATCTCGGGCTGAAAGCCGGGATGACGATTGCGGCAACTTATCCGGCGGCAGTAATCGGAATGGCTCTATTACGTCTGATGAAAGGCTCTCTGCTGGAAGAAAACATTGCGCGAACCGTGGGCTCGATCGGCGAATCGGTGGCGGCCGGGGCGGTGTTCACGATCCCTGCATTTGTGATGGCAGGAATTTGGCCGGGACTGACCCGAGAGAAATATTGGAACTCGGTGGCGCTGATGGTGATCGGCGGCACGCTCGGCATTTTGTTCGTGACCCTGCTGCGCCGCGTCATGGTGGAGGATCCGGACCTTCCCTACCCCGAGTCAGTGGCTGCTTCCGAGATTCACAAAGCAGGGCAACAAGGCGCCAGGGCCGCCAAGATTCTCTTCGCCAACATGGGCTTTGGCGGATTCATGTATCTGCTGGGCGCCGTCAATGTCTTCGCCGCCAACAACACATTTCCGGTCACCATCAGCGCGCTCGGCAAGAAGCTGCTGCTGCGCACGGGTACGAATCCCAGTGTGGCCACCACGATAACCGGAGGGGCAACGCTGTTGACTGCCCCGGACATTAGCCCCGCCTATCTTGGTGTTGGCTACATCATTGGTCCGCGGCTGGCGGCGCTCAATTTTGCCGGGGGCGTGCTGGCCTGGGGACTCTTGGTTCCACTTCTAACGTTCACAATTGGTCCTTACATTCAGGCGGCACAGCCTGCCGGACATACGCTCGCGTGGCCGCTTCTGGCGGGAGCGATCTATTACTCGATCGTGAGACCGATTGCGGTGGGGGGGATGCTGGTAGGAGCGTCCTACACCCTGTTCAAAATGCGTAAGCAACTGGGCGCCGGGATGGCACGCGCCGTCTCGGACCTGAAGAAGTCTGCCGCCGCGCATGCAGCCACGAATCGCACCGATCGCGATCTTCCGGCGAAAGCAATTTTTGTGGGTATTGGCGTCGTGTTTCTGGCCATGATTGCGCTTTACTACTATTTCATCGGTGGCGCGGGAAACCTGTCCACTTCGCAGGTCCTTACGGCTGCGGTAGTTGCTGCGCTTGTGATGATCGTTCTGGGCTTCTTCTTCGCCGCAGTCTCTGGAAACCTGGTCGGCCTAATCGGCTCCTCTAATAATCCGGTATCGGGTCTCACGCTCTGCACGCTGGTGATTGCCGCTCTTTTGATGGTGGCATTGGGAGTCTCCGGAACCGGAGGCGTGGCGGCGGTATTGGGCGTGGCGGCTGTCGTCTGCGTGTCATCCGCAGTTGCTGGTGAGATGCTGCAGGATTTAAAAGTCGGACACATTTTGGGCGGCACACCGTCCAAAATGCAGATTGGAGATCTATTCGGCGTGGTCGTGGCATCGCTGGTCTTGTTCTTTCCGTTAGCCATTCTCGACAGGGCGTATCACTTTGGCAGCGCGGCGTTGCCCGCTCCGCAGGCCGGACTTATGGCCATGCTTTCCAAAGGTATTGTCGGCGGTGATATGGCGTGGCCGCTGGTGATTGTTGGGATCCTGCTCGGCATCGCCATGATCATGATCGAAGTGAAGAGCGTGATGCTGTTCGCGGTGGGAATGTATTTGCCACTGGGGACCACCTTTGCGATTTTTGTGGGCGGCGTAGTCCGCTGGGTTACCGACAAACTCCGCGACCGGCGAGGTTACAACGATGCGCAAAAGGCGCGGGTCGAAAACACCGGCGTGCTGACCGCATCCGGACTGATCGCCGGAGAGGCCTTGTGCGGACTGGTGATCGCCGGTCTGGTGGGGTCAGGCAAGGATGTGACTCTCGTCCATTGGACGCCTTCGTTCCGGGTGGCCCTGGCCGCACTGGCTGTGCTTATCGCAGTAATGGTGCGGGT
>Ga0187867_10004535_pt1 | contig 10736 bp, 11 predicted proteins | sample June2016WEW_13_1_FD_132976 | JGI IMG/M metagenome (GOLD analysis project Ga0187867, IMG submission 132976) | Peatland microbial communities from SPRUCE experiment site at the Marcell Experimental Forest, Minnesota, USA - June2016WEW_13_10 | ecosystem: Environmental > Terrestrial > Soil >... | reverse complement strand
TCGTCGGAATGAGCGGTGGTGTCGATTCCAGCGTAACTGCCTATATGTTAAAAGAGAACGGGTTCGAGGTAGAAGGCGTTAGTTTCGTCCTCTGGGAAGCGAGGACCAGGACTAATTTCACTACATGCTGTTCGCTGGAAGCAACAAGTGGGGCTTCAAGCACTGCTGCTCGTCTCGGGATACGACATACGTCACTCGACGTAAGGGGAGAATTCATCGAAAGGGTCATAGAACCCTTTGTTGATTCTTACATAAAAGGCATAACACCAAACCCGTGCATCCTCTGCAATAGATACATCAAGTTTCCCTTCCTCCTCGAGATGGCCAAAAAAAGAGGGGCTGAATTCATTGCAACGGGTCACTATGCAAGAACGGCTGACCGGACTGATCGTGAAAATGTCCTTTTAAAGAAAAGCGTGGATCCGAAGAAGGACCAGTCCTATGTCCTCTATATTCTGCGACCTGAAGAACTCCGCAGATTGCTCCTCCCACTCGGCGAATACCATAAGCGGGACGTAAGAGAGATCGCCCGGTCTTTGAAGCTCGATGCGGCCGACAGGCCCGAGAGCCAGGAGATATGTTTTATCGAGGACAGAAACTACTTCAAATTCATCGAGAAGCTCTCCCCTTCCGCAGGAGATGCGGGCCTGATCATGGACTTACACGGAAAGATTCTCGGCATGCACAAAGGAATTTACCGTTACACGATAGGGCAGAGAAAGGGCCTTGAGATATCTTCGCCCGAACCATTCTATGTGACAAAGATAGATAGGGTAAAAAATACTATCTATGTGGGCACCTGTGAAGATGCAAAAATCAGGGAATTTTTTGTCGGAAATCTCAACTGGATCATGCCTCCTCGATCCACTTCTTTCAGGACTACAGTGAAGATCCGTTCTATGATGGAGGACAAACCGGCAAGTGCGGAACTCTTTTATGATAACGTTCGGGTTGTTTTCGATGAACCCCAGTGGGCACCGGCTCCGGGACAGAGCGCGGTTTTTTATGACGAAGACAGAGTGACTGGCGGAGGGATAATCGAGTTGTGCATATACCAGAACCCTCAATGAACTTTATTCAGCAAACAAGTTTGAGGGCATCTTTCGCCACAGACACCCTCGCTGGTGAAACACCAAGATAATCACCGTCTGTCTGGATATGGGCTGCCCCTCGGATGTCTATATCCGTGGCTTTCACATACGTGATGTCACGGTATTTTAGATGTCGGCTCGTCATTACTCCGAAAATATATCTCAGAAAGTCCGAGCGTCTTCTTCCCTTGAAGATGCATGCATAAAGGGACGGTTCTCGCAGGTCCGCATCCGGGGTGACCTTGAAATTACCACCGTATCTACTTGCTTTGCCAATAATAGCGGAATATCCGGACAGTTCCCTTCCTTCCACAATGAGAACAATCTTATCAGGTGAATTCGTGATCAGATTTCTCATCCCACTGAATAGGTATGCCGCCGCGCCGGAAATTCGCTTAACCGACATGTTGACTTCGTACACGGTTTTGCCGTCAAACCCGATGCCGGCCATGAGACAGAAATATCGCGGTCCTGCCGATGGAGGTCCCATAATTTCGATCCTGCCAAGGGAAACAGTTCTCGGTCTTCCTGTTGTAGCAGCTTCCATCGCACCAGACACGTCTTCCGGAATGCCGAGTTCCTTCGCCAATACATTTGTTGTGCCAAAAGGAAGCAGCGAAAGAGGGACGCCGGACCAGACAATGCCGTTTATCACCTCGTTGATAGTTCCATCGCCTCCGGCAGCAATTATCAAAGACGGTTCTTTTTTAGCAGCCTCGCGCGCGAAATGCTCCGCATGGCCCCTCTGTCCGGTCACGACCACATCGGTATCGAACCCTTTTCCCCGCAGAAACGAAGACGCTTCCTCGACCTTTTTTTTCGAAGCTCTCCTCGCGGCCGGATTAAATATGATGATTGAGGATTTCATCTATTGAACATGCCCCCCCGCATCCTGCCGCCTTGTTGATGATCACCGGCGTATTTTTAAGAAAATCGATTACGGATTCTCTATCCGCATCTTCCGCGATAAAAAAAACCCTTCCGCCGTTTACAGATCCTTTTTCTTTCATGTGGGGAATCCTCACATATCCATATTCCCTTGATGCTATATAACCCGTAGTATATCCCGGGTCATCGGACATGCAGAGTTCTGCCATCACCTGTCTGCACGAAGCTACCTTCGACGCAAGAACAACCGCTTCTTTTACCGTGATCGTGTTAATGCCCTTTTCCGTGAGTTCCTTTGAAAATTTTCTATCGGCGTTCTTGGCTATCCCGAGTCTAGAAGCGCGTATTCCCCTTTTCCTATCCGGTTCGACCCTCTTGCCCGATTCGCAACAAATCAATGAAGCGCCGCGCATCGCGTTATCGCTGTTCAAAACTCTCAGTGCATTTTTGTATGCAATTCCGGAAATACCTATTGCATCAACGATTCTTTTTATATGTCTCCGCGCCTCGTAAGGTGAACGACAATAAACTGTGCGGACGAAAAGCGACCGAACCATTTTCGGTTTCCGGTGTAGCTTTTCGATCGTGATCACGATTCTATCAGGCTTCCCCCTCGGATGACTGAGAGCTCTTTTCATAAAGACCTCAACAATTTTCGCTCTTTCTGAATCTCCATATATCCCTTCCGCCCCGGATATGTGAATTTCTTTGACCCCACGGTTTTGCGCTCTGAGTTGTAAGTTGTTACCTTTAACGTTCGACTCTTGACGTTTGACGTTTTTCGACGCCCTCATACGTATGGTGAGCAATTCTTTCACTTCGCCAACTCCGTCTTCAGTCCTAACTTTTGAATAAGTCTCCGATCATCTTCGAATCCCCTGCCGAGCTCCGTAAGATAATTCCCAGTCAATAGTCCGTCAGCACCCGCAAGAAAGAGGAAGGGTTGAAATTCGCCAAGGATCTGCATACGGCCTCCGCAAACCCGAATTTCCTGACCCGGCAGGATAAACCGGTAGAGACTTATTATCTTCAGCGCTTCGAAAGGTTCAAGATAACTCCGCGATCCGAGCCTTGTCCCCTTTATAGGTATGAGAAAATTGATCGGGACTGAATCGGGTCCTATTTGCCTGAGGGCAAAGGCCATGTCGATCCGGTCTTCCCAGTTTTCTCCTAGACCGAAAATTCCGCCCGAACACAGTGAAAGACCAGTCGATTTTACATTTTCTATCGTTCTCATCTTGTCTTGATAGCTGTGAGTCCTACAAATGATCGGGAAGAACTTCTCAGATGTCTCGAGGTTATGGTGGAACCGTTCGAGCCCCGAGTCCTTCAAAAAAGAGAGCTCATCTTTCGACAAAAGTCCAAGTGTCGCACAGGGAAGAAGTCCAATCGCTCTAACTCCGGAAATCATCCTACCTATCCTCACGAGATCCCGCCTGGATACCCTTCGCCCTCCAGTCACGATGCAAAACCTCTTTGCCCCACCCTCTTTCGCTTCCCGGGCTTTTTCGAGAACAACGTCCTTTTTTAAGAGAGGAAAGACGGCAATGTCGGCTGCGCTTTTCGAAGACTGGGCACAGTATGAACAGTCTTCGGAACACGCACCGGCTTTCGCGCTGATTATCGCGCAGAGGTCAACATAATTGTCCCTGAAATGCTGTTTGATCCTATAAGCCGAGACAAAAAGATCAAAAAAAGCGGGTCCTGAAAGGGAAGAAAGCATGAGGGCTTCATCCCTGCCTATTCCCACTCCGGTCATTGCGTCCCTTTCGGATTTTTTGAGCACCAGTTTAATGCTTGCAGAAGGCATGTATGATTTCACCGCGGAGATACATATGATTTACGGTCGTGTCTTTGACCTTATTCGCATTATTAGTTCTTCTCTTGTAATAACACCTTTTGAGATCAGAAGATTGATAAGACCTTCGATGACTTTTTTTTGGGATTCTTCCGACGAGGGGGCCGATAGCTATAGGCCCTCTTCTGTAAGCTTCCGGACTTCTCTCAACCGTCATGTGAGATCTTTGTTTCCCTTCGTAATAAATTGCGCTTACCCCTCATAATATGGGATTCCGGACAAGTACCGCTTTTATTCTCATCCCGAGCCCGGAACCAACCTCGGCGAGCGTGTTCAAATCGCTTTTCCGAAATGAAACCCTTCTTGATGCGCATAGAGCCGAGTTTTTTCCCCACTCACTCTGGAAGGCAAGCGTAAAATTCGGTTGAAACTCGTCAATCGAGCCCAAGTGAAAAAGCAGTTCTTCGACCTTCTTTGCCGATTTTTTCATCAATATTTTATTTCGAAGCCCTTCACTTCACCGGTGTAATTCTCCCATATCACTTCGATATCTGTCACATATGCACCGGTCGGACCTTTTCTGCATTCCAGTATAGCCTGGTCGATAAGCTTCCGACAGCCCTCGAAAACCACTTCGACACGGCCGTCGTACAGATTTTTCGTCCACCCGTGAAGTCCCAGACGTGCTGCAACATTCCTGACAAAAGCCCTGTAGAAAACCCCCTGAACCCTCCCTTCGATAAAGAGATGTGCCCGCATGTTTTCCACGCCAATATTATAGCAGATAAGAAAATATTGAAGAATCAGCCTCGTCTTTCACTCACCCTGTTACAAAACCTGCTTCAGGATTAGCGATACCTCCTGAACCAAAAGCCACCGGGTTCTCTATGAACTTCATATGGGGCTGATTTTTGGTGGGAAAAGAGGGTCATCTTCGTTAAGAAACAACATCGGTTAAACATCTTATGCCGATTGTCGACACCGGCCGCAGACTATTCACGGAGCAAAATGTAGTCGGCATCGTCAATCGTCATGTTATTCGGTTCTATCTCATCCGGCACCTCCGGGAGTATCACCTTGTACGACAATTTTTTGGAAAGGTCACGAATTTGATCCGGTATTCCTCTTTTCCATGAGTGTCCTGTACCCGCAACCACGACAACAGTTCTTGATCGATCTCTCTTGAGAAATTCGATGACGTTCCATGCCATCGCTTTGTCCCACAGGATCTGTGCCTCACAGAAATGCAAAAATTTGTCGTTCTCGCTGTGGCTGCGGTAAGCCCTTTGAATAAATGTTATGTACCGTTCATTCACGGTGCAACTTATGCCGGGAGGCAGCGTTCCCAGTTCCTTCAGCGACAGGGCTGAAAAGCCCGATGAGGCCACTTTTTCTGAAATCTCCGGGGGGATATTCAGCCCAACAGCCGGGATTTTATGATCCCTCATGTAAAGGAGTATGCCACTATATAAAGGCCACGGCATCCCCCAATTCCTGTAGTATATTTTCATGAAATCATCGACCGGAAGCCGCCCGTTCACCCACCGGTTCAGGTCATCCTGGCTCTCTGCAGTGAACATCTCAAATCCGACGGCGAGGGGGGCCCCTGAGTCCTGCAAAGCCTTTATAACAGCGAGCTCCAGCCGGTGATGAAATTGATCATCATGGAGTTCGCCCACAAGAATAATGTTCGTCTTGTTGAGATCACCGATCATTTGTTCAAAGGTGATGATCTTTCCGTCCCTCAGCCTAAATACACGCGTCGCCTGTTCTTTTCCGGTAAACGTTATGTGAAGGACGGCAAAAAGTAGAAGGAACGCAATAACTATTTTCCCGAATGTGTTCACGATTTATTATATAAAATTTTACAATGCTGCACACACCTTCTTTCGCTCTCCGCCCTGACTTCTGAAAAATATTGTCTGCACCTTCTTGGCGGTGTAAGATGATATCAGGAAAATCCTTACGCAGGGAGGGTGAGATGCTTCAACTCAATTTTGCAAACATGACGGAAGATTCAATAGGTCTGAAGGGAATAAATGTGAAAGTCCTCGAAAGCCTGAAGGTCAGGGTTCAGCAAGAACACTCGACAATAATTGAAAGGAAGATGGGGGGTCTTGATTTCTTGGATCTTCCGAATAAGGACGCGTCCGAAATCAAAAGTTTAGCGAAACATATAAGGGAGGGTTCTGACAATTTTTTGCTCCTCGGCATCGGCGGTTCGGCACTGGGTCCGAGGGCCATTTTCGAAGCGCTCAGCCCCTTTCACAACCTTATAAACAGTCCGAGGATTTTTATTTATGATAATGTCGACCCGAGGACATTAAAATACATCACGTCGCTGATAGACTTGAGAAAAACAACGGTCAATGTCATCTCGAAATCAGGAAGCACGGCCGAAACCGCGGCTTCATTCATGATACTCTGGGATGAAATGAAAAAGGCTTTGGGAGACAGCTCTGCAGCGAGATTCATAGCTACGACAGACCCTGATTCCGGAAGTCTGAGGAAGATCGCAGAAGAATACTCCATACGGACCCTGCCGATAGAGCGGAACATAGGGGGAAGATATTCGGTACTCAGTCCGGTGGGACTGCTCCTCGCTGAGATCATCGGTGTCGATTCGTCTGAACTGCTCAGGGGGGCGAGAGACATCCATGAGAAATGTTCTAGTTTCGAACTCTGGCAGAACCCTGCATACATATTCGGGACATTGCTTTACCTCATGAATACTGAGGAGAAGAGGAACGTTACCGCGGTCATTCCATATTCCGACAGCCTGAAATACCTTGCTGAATGGTTCTGCCAGTTGTGGGCCGAAAGCTTGGGCAAGGTCGGTCTCGGGATGACACCGTACCCTTCTGTGGGAACCACAGACCAGCATTCACAACTCCAACTCTGGATGGAGGGCCCCGAAGATAAAGTCGTCGTTTTTATCAGGGTTGATGACTACGGAGTTGACTTTAGGATACCTGAGGTTTTCTCTGACATAGAGGACATGCACTATCTGTCTGGACATACCCTTTCCGAGTTGATCAAGGCCGAGGAGGAATCTACCGAACTCGCTCTTGCAAAAAGGGGACATCCCAATATGACCATAAAAATACCATCCATAGATGCATATCATCTCGGGCAGTTGTTCAACTTCTTCGAGATTGCTACTGCATTCACGGGTCTCCTCATGGGCATCAACCCGTTTAATCAGCCCGGTGTTGAGGAAGGTAAAAACCTTACGTACGGCATGATGGGCAAAAAGGGCTTTGACGTTAAGAGAGAGGACGTGGAAAAAGCAAGGGAAGGCAAGGCCTGCTGGAACTTATGAAATAACAGGGGCGAACAGCCGTTCGCCCCTGTAACAGATCACATTATTTTTTGGATTTAATCTTTGAGACAATCTTTTTTTGTTTTTCCACCATTGTCGAGCCCTTCTTTTGCAATGCGGATGTCTTATTCCCCTTTTCAGATTCCAGAACGCCGAGGATATGCTCCTCACGGACCATTGTTATTTCCCCTTTAAATGTCTCCAAATCCCTTGCCATGTATTTCTCATAAAGAACCCTGTCGCCGGCTTTTACTTCGGTGGGAACAAATATTTTCTTGTCTTTTCCCTTGTTTTTTCCTTTTTCGCTTTTGTAGGCCCCCGGGCCGGCTACCACGACCGTGCCCCACTGAGGTTTCTCTTTCGCTACTTCCGGAATGATGATTCCCCCGGGGCTTTTTTCCTCTGCATCGGCCTTCTGAATTACCACCCAGTCATGTAATGGCTTTATTTTCATACAGCATCCTCCTTATGAATAAAATGAATTTCTCCCGCCTCACGACAATGATATAGGGAAGATCACAGCCTCAGCGCGATCCGTTTAATATATTATATTTAAACCGGATAATGGATGAATGTCAATGGATGCAGACCATGAAACCGAAAATTCTCCTGATAAACCCGTGGATCTATGATTTTGCCGCGGCAAATTTCTGGTCGAGACCGCTTGGCCTTCTGCGCGTTGCCGAATGCCTGAGCCGCTTTGACATCGATCTTAAACTTATCGATTGCACCCACATCAGGGAGAGCGCGAGCTTTGGGAAAGGAAAATACCACAAAGAGATCGTCGAAAAACCGGAATCAATAAAATCGGTGCCTAGGCGTTTCGGAAGATACGGCATGCCGGTCGATGAATTCAAAAAAGCCCTGGAAAAAAACGCACCCTTTGACATGGTTTTCGTTACATCTAACATGTCCTACTGGTACCCTGGCGTACGGAAAGCGATAGAAGTGATCAGATCCTTATACAAAGAGGTTCCTATTGTTCTCGGCGGAATCTACGCTACTCTTTGGAACAGACATGCATCGGATACATCTGGCGCTGATTTTATCTATCGAGGTCCCATCGGCGAAGATATCTCCTTCGTCTTTAACACGTTTGGGTACAAGATGAAAAAGAGGCGTGAGCAAACACCCTACTACAGGCTCAATCTCTGCGAACCGCATTCCTTCGCCCCAATTCTGACAGGTTCAGGATCTCCTTACCGTTGTGGGTATTGCGGCTCTCACCTATTATTCGAGAGATTTGAGAGAAAAGGGGTTTCAGATATAACAAAAGAGATCAACGAACTCTACCTTATGGGCGTTCGCGACTTCGCTTTCTATGATGATGCGCTCATAGTAAATGCCGAAGAACATATCAAGGTCATACTGCGACAGATTATTAAAAGCGGTCTTCATGCGCGCTTCCACTGTCCCAATGGTCTTCATGCAAGGTTTATCGAATGGGAACTGGCGGACATGATGAATAAATCTGGGTTTAAGATGGTGAGATTGACCCTCGAAACGGTCAGTAGCAGCAGACAGACGTGGACTGGTGGGGAGGTAACCACACGAGATCTTGTTAATGCCGTGGCAACTCTGAAAAAACACGGCTTCACAAAAAAAGAGATCGGGGTTTATTTGATGTGTGGCCTCCCGGGTCAGACATTTGAAGAGGTCAGAGAAGGCGTAGAATTTCTTAAATTGCTCGGTGTGAGAATATTTCTTGCCGAGTTCTCTCCTATTCCCGGGACATCGTGCTGGAATGAACTCTTAAAAAGCGGCATTATTACGGATGATATTGACCCGCTTTTAACAAACAACACGGTTTTCCCATATCTTTTTTCCGGATATAGAGAAGATGAAATGAAAAAATTGAAGTTGGAGGTCAAGGATTATAATTCCCACTAAAAGAGAGTTTGTATTTTATCGAAGTAAGGACCATCAGAGGGCCGGGACAGGTAAAAAGACAGTGGGTTCTCCAACAGCTCTTTTGAGATAGGCAAGAAGGACGACATAGTCTGTTGCCCTTACCCACTGTGCTGAACTTCTACTGATAAATTCCGGCCATATCTCTGAGAATTTTTTATCGAAGATGGTCTCGGCATCGGCTTTCAGGACAAACCAGTCGCCTCTCAGCACTTCCCGGTCAAGTTGACCGACCTCCCAGCCGGTATATCCGACATAGAGGCGAAAATTATCCTTTTTGTTTGCACGACCGACCATCTGATCCAGAGCCATGCGGCTTGAGCTGACATAAACATCACCAAAAATATGACTGGATTCCACAGGTTGGATGTCTGACCTCATAAGAAGCAGCGGGTGGTTCCTGTTGACTGGCCCACCGTCGTAAACGTTTTTCTCAGTGTCTTTAAGACCCTTCATTGTCGGGAACAACTCCGAGAGTCTCACTCCGGTGGGCTGGTTGATAATCACGTCGACAGCGCCGTGCATACCGTATTCTATGAGCAAAACAACAGTTTCGAAAAATCTTGGGTCTCCTATAGTGCGGCCGGCAACAAGAAACTTTCCCGCCGAAAGATCGTTCGTTGAGCGTGAAGGGACTCGAGAGGCAGCAATGGTTGGGAACACCTGGACGAGTATCAAGGTGAACGCCAACGCAATAGACAGCAATTCCTTTTTTTTCGTAACCCTTTGACTACCCACTTTGGGATGTTTCATCGAGGGCCTTCAAAATGTTCGCCTCGTTTATCTCCATTATTCCGACCATCTTGACCGATTTTTTCGTCCTCGTGTTAGTAACGACAACCGTAGGTGTGGAATTAACCTGAAACGTTCTGACGATCGCCTCATAATATTTTATGCACTTGTTGAGAACAAGAAAGGACAAAGGCTTGTACTTTACATGCAAAGAAGCCACGACTTTTTGGATCTCATCCTGTGTGGGTTCCTTTGTTTTCAATGTCAATGTCGCAAGCGCTTTTCTCAGCTCAAGGTACTTCTCCTTCTCATAAACAAGAAAAGACAGATTGTACGGTGTATAGTTCATTGTCTCGGCATGAACAGGAACATCGACAAAGATGATCCTAGTATTTTTGCCGATGGCGGGCACAACCCTTTCGATTTCTTGTTCAGCCTTCCTGCATGCGGGGCAGAACCAGTCGGTTATGATATAAACTTCGGAAAAACTACTCTTGTTTCCAAGGGATATGTCCGGCAGGCCATCATCCGCCTCACTCTTCTGCGCACCCTTATAGGCAGCCAGGAAACCGATGACAAAGACCAGAAAGACAATCGCAATTTTTTTTGAGGAGGTCATAAATGTCTCCTTTCTTTCTCTGAGATCTAAGATAATGCCTTTTATTCTTTCAGCAGACAGCAGTAACGCAAGTATATACACCGTTGACGCAATGCCGATGCACAGCGGGCACCACTGCCTTATTTCGAATTTCTGGATCAGAATAAAGGCGCCCTCCGCACCGCTTGCGCCGGAAATCATCAACAGGAGAAGGTCCGAAAATGTTCGGTAAGAACGACCGATCTCATATACAAGCCAAGCTCCAAGAAAAAAAACTGTTCCGAAAAGCGCAAAAGGCAGCCCGAACAGTGTATATTTATGGGCCTCTGTGCAGGCAGATGTACCGCAAATATCAAGTTCCGAGGCAAGACAAAGAATAAGCCCGGCACAAAAAAGCAC
>Ga0187867_10004526_pt1 | contig 10742 bp, 10 predicted proteins | sample June2016WEW_13_1_FD_132976 | JGI IMG/M metagenome (GOLD analysis project Ga0187867, IMG submission 132976) | Peatland microbial communities from SPRUCE experiment site at the Marcell Experimental Forest, Minnesota, USA - June2016WEW_13_10 | ecosystem: Environmental > Terrestrial > Soil >... | reverse complement strand
TTGCTCCCGGGCAGGCCGTTGCTCCCGGGCAGGCCGTTGCTCCCGGGCAGGCCGTTGCTCCCGGGCAGGCCGTTGCTCCCGGGCAGGCAGGTGTCCCCGCGCAGGCCGGTGTCCCGGCCGAAGGTGTCCCGGCAGAAGGTGTCCCGGCCGAAGGCTTCCCGGCGGAATCGGCCGACGAGCGGGTGGCCGCGGTCTGCGGGGCGCTGTCCGACGTCATCGACCCCGATCTGGGCGTGAACATCGTCGATCTGGGATTCGTCCGCGCTGTCGCCGTCGAGGGGCGCACCGCCGCCATCACCATGACCCTCACCTCCGCAGCGTGCCCCCTGACCGGCGTCATGGAGAACCAGATCCGCGCCGGGCTCGCCCCGCTCGGCGGCATCGAGAACTTCCGCATCGACTGGCAATGGATACCCGCCTGGCGGCCGGCCGACATCACCGACGGCGGGCGTGAGCAGTTGCGTGCCATCGGCTTCACCATCTAGGGCACGAATGCGCGGCCTGCGGACAGCGAGAGATGGTCCGCAGGGCACCCTCCCTGCGCGCCTCGCCCCGGGCGACGTCTGGTTACCAGCCCCCGAAGGACAATCCGCCGTTCACGCTGATCGTCTGACCGGTCACCTGCGCAGCGGCGTCGGAAGCGAGGAAAACGGCCACCTCCGCCACCTCGTCCGCGGACGGAGGGCGGCCCATCGGGAAGCGCGCGACGGCCTTGGCCAGCATGTCCCGCTCCAGACTGGCACCCGTGAAGAACCGGTCCCACGTCGGAGTGTCTGAGGTGAGCGTGAGGGCGACGCTATTGACCCGGACCTTGAAGCGGCTGAATTCCTTGGCCAGGACCTTGGTCATCATCATGACGCTGGCGCCGACCGCGCCCAGCACGGATTCACCCGGGGTGGGCTGGCGGGCGGCGTCGGTCGTGAGCAGGACGACCGATCCGCCGTTCTCGCGCAAGGCGGGCAGCGCGGCATGCACCGGGAAGATGCGGGGCAGCAGGCGAGTGCGGATCGTGCTCTCAATCTGCTCGGGGGTCATCTCGGCGAATGGCGCCGGCCCGTCTCCCTCCGCACCGGCGCTGATCAGGATGTCGAGCCGCCCTGCCATCGACCGGGCGGTATCGACCACGGCCGCCACATCCGGATAGGAGGCGCAGTCGCCGGCGACGAACCGCACATCGGGGCTGGCCTGGCGCAGCTCCGCGGCGGCCTGCTCGCCACGCTCGGCGGAGCGGCCATTGATGAAGACCACGGCACCGGCCTCGGCGAGCCGTTCGGCGATGCGGAAGCCGACGCCACGAGAGCTGCCGGTGACCAGGGCCACCTTGCCTTTGAATGCTGCGCCTTTGAATGGTGCCGGGCCGGTCATCGGGCCTCTCCTCGTCAGCGCTGGGCGCCCCGCACTCAGGGCAGCCGATCACAAGTCCACGACCTTGGCGGCATCCCACGGCCGCTCCCACCCGCCGAATGCGAGCAGGCGGTCCACCAGCGCGGCGGTGAACCCCCAGATCAGCATCCCCCGGACCCGGAACGCGGGCAAGATGAAGCCACGCGGCCCGTGCACCATCAGCCGGACGGCCGGATCGGCGAGCTCGGTGAGGCTCACCCGCTCGACCGCGGCCACCTCGCCCGTGTCAACGGGCGCGACCGCGCACGGCTGCCGCCACCACGCGAGTACCGGAATGACCCGGAACCCGGTCGGCGGGATGAACGCTTCGGGCAGGGTACCGATCACATCGACGCCGGCCGGGTCCACACCGACTTCCTCGGCGGCCTCCCGCAGCGCCGTCGCGACCGGCCCCTCGTCCCCGGCGTCGATGGCCCCGCCGGGGAAGGCCGGCTGGCCCGCATGCAGGCGCAGGCCCGGGCCGCGCTGAATGAGCAGCAGGTCAGGGCCACTGGGGCCGTCGCCGAACAAGACGAGGACGGCCGACGGCCGGCCGCCCGCGGCGGGCGGCGCGAGGAGCGGGGAGATCTCCATCGTCTGGGCGGCGGCCGCCAGCTGGCACAGCCACGCCGGCGCGGGCCCGGCTGGCGCGGGCCCGGCTGATATGGGCCCGGCTGATATGGGCCCGGCTCGTATCGGCCCGGCTGGCATGGGCCCGGCCGGCGCGGGCTCGTGACCTGGTGCCACTGCTCAAGCGTAAGCCCCGGAAGGGGACAGGAGGCAGTGCCGAAGACGGCGCCGACGGCAGGCAGGCCGGCGACGGGCGGCGCGCCAGTCGGCACTGGCCAGTTTGGCTGTGCGCTGGCGGATACGAGCGCAGCCATCCCGAGCTGACAATCACAGGGACGGCATGGCCGCACGCACCGACTCACAACGAAGGAGGCCGGCACTGTGAACACGTGGCTCAACACATCCTTCGAGATGCAGTTCCGGGTCATCGACGGGCTGACGATCCGGTTCGCCCGAAGCGAGGACCGCAGCGACCAGGCCCTGCTGCTCAGCCCGTGGCCGGAGAGCCTGCTGGCCTTCGAGCCGACCTGGTCGCTGCTCGCCGAGCACACCCAGCTGGTGGCGATCGACCTGCCGGGATTTGGTCATTCCCAGCGCCGTAACGCGCTGATGTCGCCGCGGGCGATGGGCGAGTTCATCATCCGCGCGGCCGACGCATTCGGGCTCGAGCAGCCGCATGTCGTCGGTCCCGACATCGGCACCGCGGCCGCGCTGTGTGCCGCGGCCCGGTATCCGGGGCGGCTGCGCAGCCTGGTCGTCGGCAGCGGAGGCGCGGCCGTCCCGCTGCAGCTGGGCGGGGTGCTGAGGGACTGGGTCGAAGCACCGGACCTGGGCCAGTTCCGCCACGGCGACCCGCGGGCGATCGTGGCCGGGGCGCTGCAGGGCATCAAACGCTATGCGCTGCCCGACGCGGTCCGCGAGGACTACCTCTCTTGTTATGAGGGCGACCGGTTCGTCGAATCGATGCGCTACGTGCGCAGCTACCCCGCCGAACTGCCCGCCCTGCGTGACCTGCTGCCGCAGATCCGCACGCCCGTGCAGATCATCGCCGGGACGCGGGACACCGCGGTGCCGCCGGCCAACGCGCAGTTCCTGCACGACCGGCTGCCGCACAGCACGCTCGATCTTATCGACGCCGGCCATTTCACCTGGGAAGACGCGGCAGACGAGTACGCGGCGCTCGTCACCCGCTGGTGGGCCGGAAGCTACGCGGCCACCGGTACGGTCACCGAACAGCGAGAAGGCGGAAGGATCTGAGGAGCATGCACGCCACCCACCGCACGGATGGGTACCTGGCCAGGGACCGCGTTCGGCCCCCGGACACCAGGAGAAGGCCGCACCTGACCGGGCTCGCAGCCACCATGCCGCCCCCGGCACCGTCCGGTGCGGCGCCCGAGCGAAGGCTGTATGGCCGGCACCATGAGCGCGAGGTGCTGGATCGGCTGATGGCGGGTGTGCGGGCGGGCCGGAGCGAGGTCCTGGTGGTACGCGGGGAGGCGGGAACCGGCAAGACCGCGCTGCTGGAGTACCTGCTGGAGCGCGCGTCCGGTTGCCAGGTCGCGCGTGCGGCGGGCGTTGAGCCCGAGACGGAGCTGCCGTTCGCCGGGCTCTATCAGCTGTGCGCGCCGTTCCTGGACCGGCTCGGGCGGCTGCCTGGCCCGCAGCGCGACGCGCTGGGCACGGCGTTCAGCCTGCGGGACGGGAATCCTCCGGACCGCTTCGTGGCCGGCCTCGCCGTGCTGAGCCTGCTGTGCGAGGTGGCCGGGAACCGGCCGCTGGTGTGCGTGGTGGACGATGCGCAGTGGCTGGACCGGCCCTCGGCGCAGGCCCTGGGGTTCGTGGCGAACCACCTGGCGGCCGCGCCGGTCGCGATGGTCTTCGCGGTACGCCCGCCCGCCGGCGGCCCGGACGTGACCGGCCTCGGCGGCCTGACCGGCCGCGGCGGCCTGTCCGGGCTGGCGGAGCTGAGGGTCGGCGGGCTGGCCGACGGTGATGCGCGGACACTGCTGGAGGCCGCCGTCCCCGGCCTGCTGGGCCAGCAGATCCGGGACCGGATCGTGGCCGAGACCCAGGGCAATCCGGGGGCGCTGCGGGAGCTGGCCCGTGGGCTGACGCCCGCCGAGCTGGCGGCCGGGTTCGGGGTGCCCGGCGGGCCGGCGCTGCCGGGCCGAAGCCTGGACCGCATCCGGCAGCGGCTGGCGCCGCTGCCGCCGGCGACCCGGCTGCTGCTGCTGGTCGCCGCGGCCGAGCCAGCCAGGGATCCGGTGCTGGTGTGGGGAGCCGCCGGCCAGCTCGGCGCCGGCGAAGACGCTGCCGCACCGGCGGCCGCGGCCGGGCTTATCGAGCCCGGCGGGCAGGTCCGGTTCTCGGATCCGCTGACCCGGTACGCGCTCTATCAGGCGGCCTCTCCGCAAGAACGCCAGCGTGCCCACCGCGCCCTGGCCGAGGCCATCAGCCCCGCTAATGACCCCGACCGGCGCGCCTGGCACCGCGCGCACGCGGCGCCAGGGCTCGACGAGGACGCCGCCGCCGACCTCGCACGCACGGTCGGCCAGGCCCAGGCCCGGGGCGGCCTGGCCGCGGCGGCCGCATTCCGCGGACGCGCCGCCGAGCTGACCTGCGGCCGGGCCCGCCGGGCCCAGCGTGCCCTGGCCGCCGCCGACACCAATGACCAGGCCGGCACCCCCGCCGCGGCGCTGCGGCTGCTGGCCATGGCCCAGGCCGGACCGCTCGGCAAACTCGGCAGCGCCCGCGCGGAGCTCGTCGGCGCCCGGCTGGCCGCCGACTCCGGTCAAGACCGCGACGCCGCGCCGCTGCTGATCAGAGCGGCCAGGCGGCTCCAGCCGCTCGACCCGGGCCTGGCCCGGGAAGCCTGCCGCGACGCGTTCTCCGCGACGCTGAAGGCAGACCGCCTGGCGGGCCGCGGCGCACTGCTGGAAGTCGCCGCGGCCGTACGCGCGGCGCGGCCGACCCCGGAGCCGGCGCGTGCCCCCGATCTGCTGCTGTACGGGCTGGCTGCGGTGACCGCCGAAGGCTGCGCCGCAGGCGCGCCAACGCTCAGGCAGGCGCTTACCGCATTTCGCAGCAGCGAAATCCCCACCGGGGAGGCTTTGCGCTGGCTGCCGCTCGCGTGCCGGATGTCCCACGATCTCCTGGACGACGAGAGCCTGGATGGGCTCTCGGCCCGGCTGATCGGATTGGCCCGATCGGCCGGCGCCCTGGCCGTACTCCCGGCCGGGCTGCTGGCGGGCGCGACGATTCGGCTGCTCGGGGGCGAGCCCGGGGCGGCCGCCTCGATGGCGCGGGAGGCGGCGGCGGTCACCCTGGAGACGGGTAACCCCGTGGCGCGTTACGGCCCTTTGCTGATCGCCGCCTGGAGGGGACGGGAAACCGAGGCTGCCGCGCTGATCACGGCCGCCACGCCCGAGATGACGGCACGCAGGGAAGGACAGTGGCTGACCACCGCGCACTGGGCGGCCGCCATACTCGGCAATGGCCTGTGCCGGTACGAAGAGGCGCTGGCCGCCGCCGAGCAGGCCATCGAAGGCCCGCAGCAGGGCGGGCTGGCCACCTGGTCGATAGCTGAGCTGATCGAAGCAGCCGCGCGGACCGGGCGGCCCGGGCGGGCGGCGGCCGCGCTGCACCGTCTGGCCGAGATCACCAGCGCCAGCGGCACTGACTGGGCCCTGGGCATCCAGGCCCGTTCCCGGGCTCTGCTCACCAGCGGTGAGGCCGCCGAGCCGCTGTACCGCGAGGCGATCGAGCGGCTCGGCCGCACCCGCGTCCGCACCGAACTGGCCCGCGCGCACCTGGTCTACGGCGAATGGCTGCGGCGCAATCGGCGCCGTGTGGACGCGCGTGAGCAACTCCGTGGCGCTCACGAGATGCTGACCGCCATGGGGATCGAGGGATTCGCCGAACGCGCCCGCCGCGAGCTGATCGCCACCGGCCAGACCCTGCGCAAGCGCACGATCGGCATGGTGGACGAGCTCACCGCCCAGGAAGGGCAGATCGCCCAGCTCGCCGGTGAGGGGCATACCAACCCGGAGATCGGCGCCCAGCTGTTCATCAGCGCACGGACGGTGGAGTGGCACCTGCGCAAGGTGTTCACCAAGCTCGGCATCAGTTCCCGTAGGGAGCTTCACGCGGCGCTGCCCGACCTGGAACGGGCGAGGGTGCCCGCCTAGCCGGGGAGCGCTCTGCGCAGGCCGTCGCGGCCAGCGGTGGTTGTCCCGCTGAAGCCCTGCCCGGCGCGCTCCGCCCATTCCGCATCGCTGATCGCATCCGGGTCAGCCGGAAGGTAATGGCTGAGGATCAGCTCGCTCACCCGCGCGCGTTCGGCGACGCCCCCGACCTCGGTGACATCGGTGTGCAGCCTGGCCTGCCCTTCCAGGGCCGCACCGGTCGTGCCGTGCCGCTTGAGATAGTCAAGGTCGGCGACCTGGTGAACGAGGATGTCCGCCCCCTGCGCGAGGGCGATCAGGTCATCGTTGACGGTGGTGTCACCGGAGAACACGACGGAGCCGTCCGCCGTGTCGAAACGGTACGCCAGCGCCGGCACCGCGTGGCCGTGCGTCACGGCCACGGCGGTGACCCGGACAGCTCCGTCGTCGATGACGGTCACCGGAACCTGGGGGACGCCTTGCCCCCGGGCCGGGACGCGGACGTCGGTGGCCCGGACGAGAGCGCCCGGGTCCGGCATGGGGGTGTCGAGGGGCATAACGTTCAGATGGTAGGCATACCCGGCCAGGATGCAGTCGACCAGGTCCGACGCCCCGGGGAACGGCCGTTCCGGGTGGATCGTCGTCTGGCGGTGGAACGTGGCGTCACCAGTGGGCGGCGATTCCGGGGGCGACGGCCCGTACACGTGGATCGGCGGGAGCGGGCCGTTCTCGCCGGCGCGGACGCCCCATGGGTAAAGGAGCATGCCGGGCAGGTCACCAACGTGGTCCGCATGAAGATGGGTCAGGAACACCGCTTCCAGGCGGGTGAAGTCGAGTCCCGCGGCGGCGAAGGCAGACGGCGACCCGCGGCCGCAGTCGATGACGAAGACGCGCTCACCGACGGTGAGCGCCGATGAGATCCCGCCGCGTCCCGCCACGGGATTGGGCGCGCCGGCCGTGCCGAGCAGGACCAGCCCGGTGGTCAACGGAGCGCCGCGAGCAGCCGGAAGGCGGCTCCGGTGCCCGCCCCGTAGGCGAGGTGCGCGCTGAGGTCGCTGGCCAGGGTCTTCGCGTCGTACTTCCAGATCGGCTGGTAGAGCCCGCCCTCCGGGAGCACGATGTAGCCGGTAATCCAGACCACAGCCCCGAACGGCAGGCCATAGCTGGCCCGCGGCCGGCGCAGTGACCCGGCCAGGACGCCGTAGGCCGCCCCGTTCGCCGATCCGTAGCCCCAGTGCATGATCGTGCTGACCAGCCACGCCCACCGGTCCGGCAGTTCACGCTGCGTGAAACCCTCGATCAGGCGCTTGCCTACCTGTCCGGGGGCGGGGGCCTTCTCCCAGCTGTCGACCGGCGCGAACTCCCAGGCGAGCGGGCTGTCCTTGCCCCCTCCGCGGCGGTACTTGACGTACTGCACCGTGTCCAGGCCGACGGTCCCCACCGCCCCGGCCAGGAAACCTCCCACGATGGCCGCGAGCGGGGTCATCGGCCGCTTTCCGTTGCGCATTGCGGGTCCAATCTCTGGGTGGCTGAGGTCGCTGTGCCTGAGGTCGCTGTGGCTGAGGTCCGGGGGCGGCTAAGCCCTGGTGATTACGTTCCCTGTTCTGGCGCGAGCCACGCCAGGGCGGCGGTGGCCAGGGTCTCGGTACCGGTGCGCAGGGTGGGCTGGAGCGGGGGGAGGAATTTCGGTGAGTGGTTGCTGGGGAGGTCCTGCAGGCGCCCCTCCTTCTCGGCGGTGAGGTAGACCTGCCGGTCGGTGCGCCCGATGCTCCAGTAGGTGTACGGGATGCCTGCGGCATCGGGAATGGCGCTGAAGTCCTCGCTGACGGTCTGCGCGGGGAGCTGGCCGGCATGATCGCCAAAATGTGCGGCGAAGGCGGCCGCGACCCGCTCCGTGGTGGCCGGGTCGTTGTCGGTGAGCGGGAAGCTGCCGAGGGTCTGAAAGTCGGGGTCCTTGGGTGAGCCGCTGGCCTGGCACTCGGCGCGGACGATCCGCTGGACCGCGGCGAGGATGCGCTGGCGGCTCCGCTCGGAGTAGGCCCGCATGTTGAGCTGCAGGACAGCGTGGTCGGGGATGATGTTGCTCCTGAGGCCCGCCTGGATGCTGCCGACCGTAACGACGGCGATCTCGCCGGGCGCGACTTCGCGGGACACGATGGTCTGCAGCCGGACGACGATCATGGCCGCCAGGACCACCGGATCGATGGAGTTCTGCGGCAGGGCGGCGTGCGCGCCCCGCCCGTACACGGTGACCTTGATGCTGTCTTCGGTCGCCATGAACGGCCCGGGCCGGGTGGCGACCGTCCCGGCGATGCCCGGCAGCAGGTGCTGGGCCAGCGCGACGTCCGGGGCGGGGATGCGCTTGAGCAGGCCGTCGTCGACCATGCCCTGGGCGCCGTCGCCGGTCTCCTCGGCCGGCTGGAACAGCGCGAGCAGCGTGCCGTGCCACAGGCCGGGATGGTCGGCCATGAGCTTGGCCGTGCCGAGCAGGCAGGACATGTGCATGTCGTGGCCGCAGGCGTGGGCCACCGGCACCTCGTGGCCGTCAGCACCCTGGACGGTCACGGTGCTGGCGTAGTCGACGCCGGTGTCTTCCCTGATCGGCAGCGCGTCGAGTTCGGCCCGGAGCAGGACGGTGGGCCCGCCGCCGTTGGCCAGGGCGCCCACCACCCCGGTGCCGCCGATCCCGGTCTGGACCGTGAACCCGTCTTTCTCCAGCTGCCCGGCGACCTTCCCGGCCGTGCGGTGCTCTTGGTGGGACAGCTCCGGATGCTCGTGCAGGTCCTTGTAGAAGGCCTCCTGACCGGCCTGGAGGCTGCCGTAGCCGGCCAGGATCTCCTCAGCGGCGCTCATTCCTTTTCTCCCCCGGAGAAGATCTGAATGAAGAACAGGAAGACGTTCAGGACGTCGAGGAAGATCGAGGCGGCCAGGAAGGGCGCGGAACTAATGTCCGCCGAGCTCCGCAGCCGCTGGAAGTCGAACAAGGTGAAGCCGGCGAAGATCACCAGGCCCAGCACGGAGTAGATCAGCTCGCCACCCGGGATATGAACGAAGATCAGCACGATGCCGACCGCGATGAGGGCCAGCAGCGCCCAGAAGCAGACCCGCGCGATCGCGGACAGGTCGCGCCGGGTGGCGTACCCGGCGGCCCCGAACCCGGCGATGAACAGCGCGGTGGCGCCGCCTGCTTCCCACAGCGCACGCGGGTCGGCGCTGGCGTAGTACGCGAGCGTCATCGACAATCCCAGCCCGATCAGCAGGCCGAAGGCGGCCAGCAGCCCGACCGTCAGCTGCGCGGACTTGCGCACCGCGAACCGCATGCCGATCAGGCAGGCGAAAGCGGCGATGAACCCGACAAAGCCCACTCCGCTGCTGAGGTTGCGGCCCAGGTAGGCGCCCAGGGCAAAGAGCGCGGCCGTGACCGCGACGTACCCCATAGTCTGCGCGAAGAGGGTACGAGTCTGGTCGGCGGGCGCCGCCCCGATTCGCTGATGGGTAAGTGACGCACTCATGACGCTCTGCTCCTCGCGCCGTCCGGCGGTTCAGTGACCAGGCCGGCGTCCGGCCGCCGGCCCTGCCTTCAGGGTGGCAGCCGGACGGCCCGGTCGCGCCCGGGCAATACCCTGGCCGTGCCCTGGCCCGTGTCCGAGGACGCCCGTATCCACGGCCGGCCCGGCAGTCTGGATCCGCTTGATGGTCGCGAACCAGCGGGCACGCCAATCCAGAGAGCCTGACTATTCCCCGGCACCCTGCGCTCCAATCCACTGTCAACGCCACGCTCACCCTTGGCGGGTGATGCCTTTCGGCTGGGGTAGGCCGAGACTTGGCGTTCGTAGGTCATCTGGCTTGACAAGCGATAGGGCAAGGCGCATAGCGACCGGGACGGCATATAGCTTCGCTCTGACCTGGCCAATGAGCGGGCTGAGTCGGCGTGGCTAGCGCGCGTGCCCGGATGGTGGCGTCAACGCCTGGACATCGTCGCGGACAGTCATGACGCTGACCACGCTGGCTGCGTCGGAAACTGCGGCCTCATCGTTCAACACGGTGATGGATCACGTGGCCCAGGGATTCGAGGCCCTCGGCGCCCTGATTCTGGTCGTCGGCGTGCTGTGGTCGTTTGTGCTGGCGGTGCTGGCGTTGCGTCGGCCGGGGCCGCCGAAGCAGGCCTATAAAGTGCTGCGCCAGGCGTTCGGCGGCACCATCCTGCTCGCCCTGGAGATCCTGGTTGCGGCTGACCTGATCAGGACCGTCGCAGTTTCCCCGACGCTGGACAACGTCCTCGTCCTCGGGCTGATTGTGTTGATCAGGACATTCCTCAGCTTCTCCCTGGAGATAGAGATTGAAGGGGTGGTGCCGTGGCGGCGGGCACTGGCCAGCGGACTGGGACCCATCAAACAGGCCACCCAGACGGCGCTCGGGCCTGACCGGCGCTAAGCGCGCCAGGGCCCGGGTACGCGGGCCCCTGCATATGTCCAATAGGCCGCCATCCTCGAACCATTTCTTCTCTCATCCCATTTGATCGAGAGATGTCCGGGCAAATCTCAACGGTATGCGCAACGTGAAATCATCCTGCGAAACCGCGACTGTAATACCCGCCAAACGAGGGCTAGTGGCAACGGGTCAGCA
>Ga0187867_10004524_pt1 | contig 10742 bp, 9 predicted proteins | sample June2016WEW_13_1_FD_132976 | JGI IMG/M metagenome (GOLD analysis project Ga0187867, IMG submission 132976) | Peatland microbial communities from SPRUCE experiment site at the Marcell Experimental Forest, Minnesota, USA - June2016WEW_13_10 | ecosystem: Environmental > Terrestrial > Soil >... | reverse complement strand
GGCCAAGCGCATGCTCGGTGTCGTCATGAACCCGTCCATGACGGCGGCCGATGAGATCATGCGGGCGGTCGCCGAGGAGATGGGAGTCGCCGACACGTTCGTTCCGACCCCGGTAGGGGTGTTCTTCGGCGAGCCCGGCGTCGAGGTCGCCGACCCCTACTTCGGAGGTGCCGGCCCGGCCCGCAAGGGCTGCATCGAGTGCGGCGAGTGCATGACCGGCTGTCGCCACGGGGCAAAGAACACGCTCCTTAAGAACTACCTTTACCTCGCCGAAAGCGCAGGCGCCGAGGTGCACCCGCTCACGACGGTCACCGGCATCCGGCCCTTGCCCGACGGCCGTTACGAGGTCACGACCGTGCGCAGCGGCGCCTGGGCGCGAAGGCGCCCGAGGAGCTTCGTAGCCACCGACGTCGTTCTCGCGGCAGGGACGATGGGTACCCAAAAGCTGCTCCACTCCATGCGCGACACGGGTCAGCTCCCCAATCTCTCGCCCCGCCTCGGCGAGCTGACGCGCTCGAACTCCGAGGCGATCCTAGGGGCGCGCACGTTCCGGCGGGATGCAGACTTCACCCGAGGCGTCGCCATCACCTCCTCGTTCCTCCCGGACGCGCAAACCCATGTCGAGCCCGTGCGTTACGGGCGGGGCAGCAACGCCATGGGCCTGCTCGCCACCGCCCTTGCCGATGGAGGCGGCCGATCGCGACTTTTGACATGGGCGGGCGAGGTGCTGCGCCATCCGGTGATGATGGCGCGCAATTTGAGCATGCACCGCTGGTCGGAGCAGACCATCGCCACCCTCGTCATGCAACCACGCGACAACTCCCTGACCTGTTACACGACCTCGGGCCTGTTCGGTCGCCGTCTCAGCTCCCGACAGGGCCACGGCGAGCCGAATCCGACATGGATCCCGGTCGGTCACGACGTGGTGCGACGCATCGCGAGGCGCATCGGGGGTTTCGCCGCTGGGGGCTGGAACGACGTCTTCAACATCCCCATGACGGCGCACCTCCTCGGCGGGGCTGTCATCGGCGACTCCCCCGACACGGGAGTGATCGATCCCTACCACAGGGTCTACGGCCACCCCGGCCTGCACGTCGTCGACGGTGCCGCGGTCTCCGCCAACCTCGGGGTGAACCCGTCGCTCACGATCACGGCCCAGGCCGAACGGGCGATGGCGCTGTGGCCGAACCGGGGTGAGCAGGACAAGCGGGCCCCCCTCGGCGAGCGGTACCGACGCATCGAACCGGTCGCGCCACGCCGCCCCGTCGTACCCGCCGACGCACCCGCCGCCCTACGCCTAGGGCCGGCGCCGCCCCGCCCGTGAGGCAAAGCACCCGCCGCCGAGGCTGCCTCGCCTAAGACGTCTCGACCCTTAAGAAATGGAGCCGTCCCTCGTCAAAGGCGCGCCCTTCTCCGTGACGGGAGGTGTCGACTCAACACTGCACTGCCCAATCGGGCATCTGCCTCGGCGACCGTCTCGAGACCTGCAAAAGACGAGCCTATGGTGCTCGCTCGTCTACGGGCGGCGACGCGTCAAGCTGCCTTCGTCGTGTCGACTATCAGCACGGCGCACGGCGCGTGGTGCGCAATGGAGTTCGGCACGCTCCCGAGGACCCTTCTTGCACCCCTCATGCCCTTATTTCCGACGATGACCAAGTCCGCCCCCACGCGCTCCGCGACGCGGCAGATGGCCTCCGCTGGCTCCCCGGTGGCGGCATGGACCTCAACGTTCACTTTGGCCTTCTTCGCGATCGATTTCAGCTCAGCGAGAAGCGTGTCGGCGGGATGGACGTTCGCGGTGTAGCGGAACTCGGCGGGAAGGTCGGGAAGCTTGACCGACTCAGGCTTATACGCGGTGACAATGTGAAGCTTGGCGTCGAAGATCTGCGCAAGCTCGACGGCCGCCTCGACGGCGCGAAGTGCGGTCGCCGAACTGTCGGCGCCGACCAGCAGGTTCTTGTACATCCGGCCCCCTTGCTCGAGCGGCAAACGCCGCAGCCTCGTCGGCCGTATTCTGCTATACGTACCGCCCGCGTGCGAGGGATTTTCCTGCCTGCGCGGCCGCGACGAGCGGCAAGCCCCTCTTATGGTCGAGAGGCGGACCGACCCAGGTCGAGAACGGTTCCCTGCACTGCCGCCGTCACCGGTATCTCGACACCCTTGTAACCCGTCACGATGGAGTCGATCTCGTCATCGGTCCGCGCGGGATCGTGATGGTAGAGCATGAGCTGGCGCACCTCGGCAGCTTCTGCCAACCCGACCGCGTACCCCGTCGACGCGTGCCCGAAAGACGCTCGGACCGGCAGCTCCTCGTCTGTGTACTGGGCGTCGTGGAAGAGCACATCGACGCCATGAGCGAGCGACATGGCCGCCTCGTGGTACTCCCCCATCCCTGCCGGACCGGGTCCCAGGTTTGTCGGGCAATGGTCGGACAGGTAGGCGATGGTCGCTCGGCCGTCGGAGATGCGGTAACCAAAGGCACGTCCGCCCTTGTGCGGGATCTCCAGTGCCAGCACGGAAAAGCCTGCGATCTCCGTCGGGCCGGGCTCGAGGGCGTGGAAGCGCCACGAGCCCATCAACTCGCTCGGACCGATGGGGAAGTGCGGTGGCGACATGAACCGCCCGAGCACGCTCTCGGTGTCGCCTTGGGCGGGTGCATAGAGGTCGACCCGGGAGCCGGGGTTGTTCCCGGCGGCGAAGAACGGGAGTCCCTGGGTGTGATCCCAATGCAGATGCCCGAGGACGATTGCGCCTTCGTACGGTTGGCCGTCGAACAGACCGGGGCTAGCGCCGAAAAGGTCACTCGCCAGGCGGATACCAGTGCCGGCGTCGACGATCAGGCTGGGGCGTCCCCCGTCATGGGCAATGGCAATACAAGACGTGTGGCCGCCGTAGCGCTCGAACTCCGGCCCCGGCGTCGGGGTAGAGCCACGCACGCCGCATATGAAGATTCGCATTGACACAGTGTTTCATGTCGCCGGTACGCGCTCTGGCACTGGTGGTTTCCGGCCCCGTGTGCGCACCGGCGGTCAGGTGTACGGCTCCAGCGCCCAATAAGCTCCCGCCATGGCCATAGTCCCCGACGACAAAGACTGGACGTGGGTACTCGAGCGGCGTTGCCCGGAGTGTGGCTTCGAGGCGTCCGACTTGGCAAGAGACCAGATCGCCCCCATTGTCCGCAGCAGCGCCCGGGCTTGGGAGGAGATTCTCGCTGGCGATCCGGCGCGACTTGCTCGCAGGCCGGAAGAGGACCATTGGTCGCCCCTCGAATACGGGTGCCACGTCCGCGACGTCTTCCGGCTCTTCGACGAGCGCCTAAGGCTCATGCTGACGCTCGACCCCGCGTTGTTCGAGAACTGGGACCAGGACCGGACCGCCGTTGAAGACCACTACGCGGTACAAGTCCCCTCAGCGGTTGCAGTTCAGCTGTCCGAAGCCGCGGCCGTGGTGGCGGCGGATTTCGACGGGGTTGAGGGGGCGGCCTGGGAGCGCCGCGGCTCGAGGAGCAACGGCTCGGTCTTCACCGTTGCGTCCCTGGGACGGTACATGGTGCACGACATCGTGCATCACCTGCACGACGTGAACAGCGAAACAACGCCTCTTCCTTGATCCTCAACAGGGACCCACGCGAGGACTGCGGCCTTGAGTGAGAGGGCGAGACGACCTAACGCTTGGTTCGGCCAGCTCGTCGAGCCTCTGCGCATTCTGCTCGACAATCGGTCGCTCACTTGGTTGATGCTCGCCTTCGCGGGCTTGACGCTTGCCGAATGGGGATATGTCACGGCCCTGGCGGTCGACGCATTCAGGCTTCACGGCTCCGTCGCCGTCGGGCTGGTCGGGTTCCGGCTCTTCGTGGCTTCGGTCGCCAGTTTCTTCAACATCCCTTATCTGGAACGGCACCCGAACGGCAGAGTGCTCACCGCCATAGCCGCCACCCGCGCCGTCATCGTGGCGACGAGCGCCGCGCTCGCCGGCATCGGCGCCCCACTGGCCCCTCTGTTGGTTCTAGTAGCGGTGGACGCCGTCGTGTCGGCTCCATACAGACCCGCCCAGTCGGCCATGGTGCCTGTGCTCGCCCGCACACCGAACGAGCTTGCCGCGGCGGCGGCGGGACTCAGCACGGTAAAGACCCTGAGCCAGGCTCTCGGTGCTATCGCCGGCGGTTTCTTGCTAGTGGTCACCTCACCTTCCGTCGTCTTTGCCGGTGCGGCGACGGTGATGCTGGCCGCCGCCGGCGCGACGGTTCGTTTCGCCGCCACCCCGATCCGTGTCTCCGAGGCCGGCTCCTCCGGTGGGATGAGAGGGCTGGCACGCGACAGCCTCGAGGTGGTCCGTCATCCCTTCGTCGGCGGTCTTCTTGTCGTAAGCGGGCTGCGAACATTCGTGCGGGGAATGTGGATCGCCGTCGCTGTCATTGCGTCCTTGCGTCTGCTGCACGCCGGCAGCGCTGGCGTTGGCCTCTTGATGCTTGCCGCCGGAATCGGCGCCTTGGCTGCCGTGCCCCTCTCGGCGGCGCTAATAGGCCGGTCCCGGCTCGGCGGGCCGACAATCCTGGCGTTCCTCGCCTGCGGGATACCCCTCGTCATCATCGCCGGGGTTCCAGTGCTCGACCTGGCGTTGTTCTTCGTGGCGGCTTGGGGTGTCGGCATGGCCGTGGCCGATGTTGCGACTTTCTCTCTTCTCCACCGTCTCCTCGACAGTCCGCTCCTGCCCCGCGTCACCGGCGCCATCGAGTCGGCCAAGCTCGCGCTCGAGGGCCTTGGCGCGCTGGTCGCCCCAGTGCTCGCTTCCACGATCGGTATCCGATGGGCACTCGTTATCGCTGGACTGCCGCTTCCCGCTGTGATCCTCACAGGCCGGAAACTGGTTCACCGGCTCGACGCCGCGGCGACCGGGCGCACCCGCGTCCTTGCCTTGCTCCACGGGGTGCCTTTCCTTGACCCTCTCGACATGGCAGCCCTCGAGTCGCTCGCCGGGCGGGTGACCCACCTCAGTGTTCCCGAAGGGACCGACATCGTCCGCCAGGGCGAGGCGGGTGATTGTTTCTATGTGGTCGACGCCGGAACGGCGGAGGTCCTAGTGGACGGCTATCGCGTCGGCACGGTCACGCCTGGTGGCTATTTCGGCGAAAGGGCGCTGTTGCGCGAGGTGCCCCGCATGGCCACCGTACGCGCACTCGAGCCGATGGAGCTGCTCGTGCTGCCGCAGTCCGACTTCGTCACTGCCCTGACAGGACAGGCGGGCGTCGGGTCCGTCGGCACTGCGACGCAGTCGTTCTCCAACACCTTGGAGTTGACACGCCGCCAACGGGTGGACGTGCTCTCCCGCGTCAGCCTTTTGTCCCACCTCGATGCCAACTCGCTCCGACAGCTCGCCGAACACAGCGAAATCGAGCAGTGGCCCGAAGGCGCAGCCATCATCCGCAAAGGTGAGCAGGGCGACCGTTTCTACGTGATGCTCCATGGCCGGGCGATTGTCTCGACCGGCTCCGAGCCGGTGAGCGAACTGCACCCCGGCGACCAGTTCGGCGAGATCGCCCTGCTTCACGGGGTGCCCCGACGAGCTGACGTGACGGCCGCAAACTCGGCCTCAACGTTGAGCCTGCCCCGCGATGCCTTCGTGTCGGCCGTGCGCTCCCGCGTGCTCGCCGGGTGAAGTCCTTGCGAACACGGCTGGGCGGCGTTGCAGTTCCGCAGCTCACCCATTGCTGAGCATGCCCGAGCCCGCGACGTTGTCGCCAGCACCGCGGAGCAGCCAGGTGACCTACAACCTAGGACCGGAGCGTCCTCGAAGCATCCGGGCCGGCCAAGGGTCGTAAGGCCGGGCGCGCCCGGAGCGCGACGATCCGGGCCTCCTCGAAGAAACTGAACGGGGAACCGCCAGTCACGAGCCCACCTTGGCGCGGGTTATCGTTCGGCGAGCCCAAGGCACGAAAAGGAGCAAGACCCCATGGCCAACGAGACCGTCTTCAAGCGCTACGTCGGCAATCCCATCGTCACCGCGAGCGCGGTCCCACGTGCCAACAGCATCCACAACTCGGCGATCGTGAAACGGGGCGAGGGCGACTATGCGGCCGTGTTCCGTGTCGACGAGATCAGCTTCGAATATGTACTCCATGTGGGCTTCAGCCGCGACGGGATCCACTGGGACATCGATCCCGAGCCGCTTCGGATGCAGAGCAACGACCCGGAGGTCTCGGTGAGCAGCACCAGCTACGACCCTCGCCTCACGCGGCTCGAGGACACCTACTACCTCACCTGGTGCAACGCCGGCCCCCAGGGTCCGAAGATCGGGTTCGCCACCACGCAGGACTTCAAGACCTTCACTCAGGGCGAGGACCTGCTCCCTCCCGCCAATCGAAATTGCGTCATCTTCCCCCGGAAGGTCGATGGCAAATATGCGATTTATCACCGGCCCTCTGACCGCGGCCATACACCCTTCGGCGACATCTTCTATGCCACAAGCCCTGACCTTGTCCATTGGGGTTGCCACCGCTTCGTCCTCGGGCCGAAGGGCGGTTGGCAGAGCCTCAAGACCGGTCCCGGGCCGGCGCCGATAGAGACGGAGGAAGGCTGGCTGCTCATCTATCACGGGGTTTGGCAAAGTTGCAACGGGTACCTGTATTACGTCGGTGGCGCGCTCATGGACCTCGACAAACCCTGGAAGGTGCTCTACCGCACCAAGGACTACCTGCTCGCGCCCACCGAGAGCTACGAACGGGTCGGTGACGTCCCGAACGTGTGCTTCCCCAGTGCCGCCGTCCTGGAGCCAGATCAGACCTTGCGTATCTACTACGGCTGCGCCGACACCTGCGTCTCGATGGCCGAGGCCAAGCTGTCCGACGTGATCGAGTTCGTCAAGAACCACAGCTTCTGACCCGCAGGGCTGTCTCAGGAGCGACGAAGCCGAAAACCAGTCCGCGCGCGAGATCCGCCGGGAGAGCTCAAGGTTCGCCGCCGACGGGCGAAAGACCTCGCCAACGATGCACGCGAGCAATTCGGCGCGACCCAGCCAGGCGAACGACCGGCCTCAGGGAAACTGACCCTGGCGTTCCAGGCCTCCTGAAAGTACTCTTTCACTAACCGATTAGTGAAAGAGGGTCGATGATCGAATTCCAGCTCGACACCGCCTCGGGCGTCGCGACCTATCTCCAACTTGTCCAGCAGGTCCACCAGGCCCTGCAGCTCGGGATCCTCGAACCAGGTGACCAACTTCCGACGGCCCAACAGGTCGTGGCGAAGCTGGCCATCAACCCGAACACTGTGCTCAAGGCCTATCGGGACCTCGAGCGCGAAGGCCTCGTGCGCGCTCGACCGGGCCTTGGGACCTTCGTCACCCGCTCGCTGCCCGGCTCAGATCCGGCGACACTGGCGAGGTTCCTCGACTCGATGACGAACTGGCTGGAATCGGCGCGCGCTGCCGGCCTCGGCCCCGATGACATCGAAGCGATCTATAGAACAGCGATCCGGAGCCACTTTGCAGAGGGCGTGGCGTGACCGCCGTCATCGAGACACGCGGGCTCGGCAAGCGGTACGGGCGCAAATGGGCTCTGCAGGACTGCACCATTGCCGTCCCGGCCGCCAAGGTCGTCGCGCTCGTCGGCCCGAACGGAGCCGGCAAGACCACTCTGCTCAATCTGTCTGTCGGGCTACTTGCACCGTCCGCCGGGACGATCGCCGTTCTCGGGGGTCGGCCCGGCGCCCGCCCGCAGCTCGAGAGGGTCGGCTTTGTCGCCCAGGAAACGCCTACATATGCGTCCTTATCGGTTGGCGAGCATCTTCGCATGGGTGCTTATCTCAACGCGAACTGGGACGGGGCATTGGCGCGGCGCCGCATCGAACAGCTCGGCCTCGACCCGCGCCAGAAAGCGGGAGCATTGTCTGGAGGCGAGCGGGCACAGCTCGCTCTCACCTTGGCCGTTGCGAAGGGACCCGAGCTGCTGCTCCTCGACGAACCGGTGGCCGGTCTGGACCCGCTCGCCCGGCGCGAGTTCCTGCAGAGCCTGATGCAAGACGTCGCCGAACACGGCGTGAGCGTCATGCTGTCCTCGCATCTCGTGGCCGACCTTGAGCGGGTCTGTGACTACCTCGTCGTGCTCATCGCCTCCAAGGTTCAACTTGCCGGAGAGGTGAGCGCTCTTTTGGCCTCGCACCACCGCATTTCAGGTCCGCGCCGAAACCCGAGCAGCTTGCCTTCGGACCAAAAGGTCATTGAGCAAAGCCATACCGACAAGCAGAGCATCTTCCTCGTGCGCACCGACGGGCCAGTCCTCGACCCAACCTGGACTGTCAAGCCAGTCACGCTCGACGATCTCGTGCTCGCTTACATGAGCCGGGCGCGCGACGCAACCAACCCCCGCGGGCCGGCGCTCGGGGTCTACGCATGATCCGGTTCACCTGGCTCCAGTTCCGCTCCCAGGTGGCAGTAGCGACTGCGGGGTTGCTGGCCGTCGCCGTCGTTCTCGCCGTGACCGGCCCGAACCTCGTCCATCTCTACGACACGACGGTCGTCGCCTGTGCAGCGAGCCACGACTGCTCGGATGCGACGACCGCCTTCCTCGACACCGACGGCTGGCTACAGGTCGCCGCAGACTTTCTTCTCCTATTTCTCCCCGTCATCATCGGGATCTTCTGGGGGGCTCCGCTCGCAGCTCGCGAGTTCGAGGCGGGGTACCTACCGCCTCGTGTGGACTCAGGGAGTCACGCGAAAGCACTGGCTGGCGGCGAAGCTCGGATGCGGAGTGTTGGCCAGCATGCTCGTCACCGGGCCGTTCAGCTTGATCGTCACCTGGTGGTCGAGCCTTCCGACCAGGTAAGGGGCGAGCGTTTCGATACCTTGACCTTCAGCGCGCGCGACATCGTGCCGGTCGGCTATGCCGCTTTCGCCTTCGTGCTCGGCTTCAGTGCCGGGCTGCTCTTACGTCGAGCGCTGCCGGCGATGGCGCTCGCACTCGGAGGATTCGTCGGTGCCCGGCTGGCCATCAGCTCTTGGGTGCGACCGCGCCTCATCTCTCCGCTCCGCACGACCATGTCTATAAACGGCAACTCCCCCTTGAACATCGGCCTGAACCCGCAGGGAGTACACGTCGTCGCGACAACCCGCGGGATCCTGCCCGGCGACTGGGTCTACTCAGCCCAGATCGTGAACGCGAGAGGTCACGCCCCCACGGCCGCCTTCCTTGATCATGCCTGCCCCTTCAGCAAGATCACGTACCAACCGAATATCCCGGCCTGCATCGCCCACATAAGCGCGAAATTTCATGAGCTTGTGAGCTATCAGCCGGCCAGTCGATATTGGGACCTCCAGTGGTACGAAACGGCGATCTTCCTCGGTCTGGCCGTCGCGCTCGGCGCGCTCTGCTTTTTGTGGATACGGCGTCCCGTCTCCTGAGGGGTAACAGACTCGCGACGCCAGCGGATGAGTCTCGCCGCCGTGCTGTCGCCTAGGCATCGTCATGGCGAGATATAGCAGTGACCGGGAACCGCCTATGGGCCCTCGGCCCGGGCAGAGCCCGAAGAACCCTTGGTGTCAGGAGCGGAGTCTGGCGATCAGCTCGATCTCGACCGCGATGCCGAAAGGCAGCTCGGCGAGGCCGACGGCGGAGCGTGCGTGACGGCCGGCTTCCCCGAATATCTCGACGAGAAGCTCGGAGCAGCCGTCGATGACGGCCGGCATGTGGACGAAGCCAGGCGCCACGTTCACCATCCCGAGAACCTTCACGATCCGTTCGATCCTGTCGAGATCGCCGAGATGGGAGCGCAGCGTCGCGAGGATCGACAGAGCCGTCATGCGGGCTGCGAGGCGACCAGTCTCCAGGGTGAGGTTGCCGCCGACCTTGCCCCTTATGATCTCGGCCCCGGCGATAGGGCCGTGTCCGCTCACGTACACGAGACCATCGTCAATGACGCATGAGAGGTAGTTGCCGGCCGGAGGAGACGGTGGCGGTAGCTCGATTCCGAGCAGATGGAGCCGGTCCTCGATCGTCATAGGTCTCCTCCTTCTTCGGCTAGTTCGAGCTATTGCCCGTACCCGTTGAGGTCCGGGGCAGACGATGTCCGACCCAAACAGCCGTCTCCGAGATGTCCGGCGCTTATCACGAGGCACTCTCGCCAAGCCGTGGCAAAAGCCAAGCGACCCACCTCGCAGGTCCATCTACCAGGCCTTTGAGGCTCTCGCAAGCGGTTTGATTCGGGTGACCTGGCGAATCGAACCGTTGCCAGGTGCCCTTGGTTGCGCGGGCGCCGAACGCCCCGCCGCGACTACTCGGGAGCCGCCGCGCTCAACTCGCCGAAGTAACCGCCCTCGTCACGGAACGGATGTGTCCGAACGAAGGTGCGAACGGTCGCAAGCACGCGTTGCGCGACCAGGGCCCCTTCTGCGACCCGCGGTGGGACTGTCGCGCTGATCTCGCTCGCTGTCTCTTCCAGGCTATGGCCCTTTATCCCAAGCAGATACTCGTCAAGCTGGCCACGCTCGCCGCAATCGCGCACCTTGTAGATGATTGCGTCGACGATCGGAGGCCACTCCTTCGCGTCGTCGAGGGGACTCGGCGTCATGGAGGGTATGGGAATCCCTTCGGACGCCAGCTCCTGAAGCCGTCGCGTGGCGACTCTGTCGTCGATCAGGTCATTCCTGAAGGAGGGCTTGTTGTCAAGTAGCGCTCCTCGAAGAGGAGCACGATTATTGCAGTTCGCATAGCTCTCTCGACCTGATCGCGGCCGCGCGCCATCGCCAAGGCAGGG
>Ga0187867_10004517_pt1 | contig 10749 bp, 10 predicted proteins | sample June2016WEW_13_1_FD_132976 | JGI IMG/M metagenome (GOLD analysis project Ga0187867, IMG submission 132976) | Peatland microbial communities from SPRUCE experiment site at the Marcell Experimental Forest, Minnesota, USA - June2016WEW_13_10 | ecosystem: Environmental > Terrestrial > Soil >... | reverse complement strand
GGGGTTTGCGGTCGAGCAGGTTGTATTCCGGGCGCGCCGCGTGTTCGATCACCAGGGTCTTGGCCTTTTGGTCCACATTGTGAATGGTGTAGGTCCGCGTTTCCACGACAGCGTTGCGCGTGGTCAGAATGCCGCGGCGCGCGTGGATCTCGCGGATCTGTTCGGCCTTGCTGTCCCACTGGGTGGTGATGCGGGTGCCCAGATCCACGCCGTAGCTGATCAGGCGTTTGTCGCCGGTCTTCACCGTTTCCATCAACGCTTCGCCCGCATAAGCGCCGCTTTCGTATACGGTGATCGGACCGCCGTCCAGCGTCTTGCCAGTGGAGTTGGCGATCTCGGCGGCATCCATGGGATGGGCGGCGGACGGATCGGAGTAGATCAACAGCTTGCGGGTGTCCACCTTCTGTTGCAGAAAGGGCAGCATGGCGGATTCGTTGCGGCGCACCGTGACGGGCGTAGGGATGTGGTACTCGAACAACTCGCCGAGTTCGCGGGCGGCGGCGGGCGCTGCGATACTGGAAACCGGCGGAGGTTTCTGGATACGGGCGAACTGCTCCAACCGGCTTAACCCCGCGGAGGGCACCAACATATCCGCCGCTACAGGTTGTGCGGGCGGTGGTGGCGGCGCCGCCATCGGGACCGAGCCGGCGATGCCGCCAATGACGCCCCCAGCCTGGCCCCGCCCGTCCATGGCGCCTTCATAAACTATCGGCGCCGACGCGTAGTCTTCCGGCAGCTCCGCCGCCTGCCGCGTGACGTACCGCGGTTCATACAGCCGGCTGATAAACGAAATGGGCCGGCCGGAAACCAGCGACAGATCCACCTTGTTCCAATCTTCGCCGGAGGTGTTGTCCACAATGGCCCATCCCTCCAGCGTGGGTTGCGCACCGTCGCCGAAAATCAGCCGGTAGCTGGATTTCCAAACCGCCGTGGGCACCATGTAGCTGGCCACCACTTCGCGCCGCTGGGAGCCGGTGGAGTCGATATAGACCGTGCGCTTTTCCCTAGAGCGTGCCTCGGTCAGCGCGGCCAGGTAATCCTTGAACTGCGTATGTAGCCGGGCATCGGTGAAGCGGATGCCGGCCGCTGCGCCCAAGTCGAAGTTGCGCAGATCGCCCGCATCCATCAGCAGGGTGATCTGCTCGCGCTCCGGGCGCTTGTCGTCGCCGGGCGTCAGGCGCGCGGCCACGATGGCGCCGGTCACGGTTTCATTCGCGAATTTCAGCTCGATTTGCGCGCCTTTAAGCTGGTCGAGCACCGCGCTCAACGGCTGCGCGGCGCCAAGCTGAAAGGGAAAATCGGCCAACTTGTGGGCCAGCGGCTCGCTCGAATCGTAGCGCAACCCCGAGACCTTGGCGCCGCCTTTTTCCTCAATGGTGAGCGATTTCAGCACATCGTCCATCTCGGCGGCTTTGAAATCCAGGCGCGCCGATTCGCCGGGCGCCAGTTCGCCGGCCCGCTCGAAGTAGCCCACGCCGTGCTTGTAAAGGACCACCTGCCGCACGGGCAGTTCCGCCGCTAGCGCGCTCAGCGCCACGGCGCACACAAATAAGAAGCCTCGTTTCATAATTGGTAAATGCCGCCTGTGCGGCGATCCTTTCGCTTCACTCGCCCATCACCTTAATGATGACGCGCTTGGACCTGCGGCCGTCGAACTCGGCATAATAAACCTGCTGCCAGGGGCCGAAATCCAGCTTGCCTTTGGTTACCGGCACGATGACCTGGTGGTGTACCAGCAGGCTCTTCAAGTGCGAATCGCCATTGGTTTCGCCGGTCGCATGATGCCGGTAGTTCTGCCGGAAAGGCGCCAGTTTCTCCAGCCACTCGTCGATATCGGCCAGCAGGCCGTCTTCGGCATCGTTCACCCAAACTCCGGCGGTGATGTGCATGGCCGAAACCAGGATCATGCCGTCCTGAATGCCGCTTTTGCGCAGGGCGCTCTCCACTTGCGAAGTGATGTTGACGTATTCGCGATGCTTGGCAGTACGGAAAGTCAAATATTCTGTGTGAAATTGCATATGGGGATGATAACTCTGATAGCATGCGGTTGATGGCATACGCGGCCGGCCGCATCCTTATCGTGGACGATGACGCTGCCCTGCTGAAGGTGATGGACATCTACCTTTCGCGGCTGGGCTATCGGGTGGATGCCTGCCGCAACGCCGCGGACGCGTGGGCGTTGGTCGAAGCCAGTCCGTCGCTATACGCGGGAGCGTTGGTGGATCTGAATATGCCCGGCATGCGCGGGGATGAACTGGCCCGGCGCATAATGAACTGCAACGCGTCGATCCGCCTGGTGGTGATGAGCGGCTATCCGGCGGTGCCGAACGCAGAGACGGTGGGCGGCAACCGGGTCGGCTTTCTGCACAAGCCATTTGCTCCCCATGAATTGGCCGAAGCGCTGGAGGGCGGGTGTTAGAACGTCCGCTTGCTCACGCGCGCGGCTCGGTAACCCAGTTACATCCCCAGCCATTTCACCGGTAGCGTGGTCAGCCACGGCACGTAGGTAATGAGCAACACGCCGGCGAGCAGGATCAGGTAGACCGGCAGCGTGGCACGGTATACGGCGGTCATGGGCTGCTTGAAACGGTAAGCCGAAAGGCATAAGTTCATGCCGATGGGCGGCGTGAGATAGCCGAGCTCCAGGTTGGCCAGGAAAATCACACCCATTTGCACCGGATCGATGCCGAACTTAGCGGCAATGGGCTGGATCAGCGGCACCATCACGATAATCGCCGAGAAAACGTCCATGAACGAGCCTTTGATCAACAGCACGATGTTGAGCAGCAGCAGGAAGACGTACTTGGAATGGATGTGGGCATCGACCCAGTTGGTCAGGATGCCCGGCACGTCCTGGATGGCCAGGTAGTAGGTGAGCCCCTTGGCCACGCCGATAATCAACAGCACACCGCCGACCATGGTGACGCACTCCACGGCCACGCGCGGAAAATCGCGGCGCAGCGAGATGCCGCGCAGGATCCAGCACTCGGCGATGAAGGAGTAGACGACGGCGATAGCGCCGGCCTCGACCAGCGTGCCGAACCCGCCGAAGAGCCCGAAGATGACGATCACCGGGAGCGCCAATTCCCATTTGGCAATCCAAACAGCCTGGCGCGCCTCCGCCCAGGAGAACCGCGAGCGCTCGGCCCCGCTTTTCACGCCCTGGTAGGCGCCCCACCCCGAGACCATCGCCACCATGAGCAGTCCGGGCACCAGGCCGCCCACGAACAGCGTGTCGATTTGCACCGTCTTGGCGTAAATCGCATAGAGGATGACCGGCAGACTCGGCGGAAACAACAACCCGAGAGAGCCCGATCCATTGATCAGGCCGATGGAGAACTGTTTCGTATAGCGCGCTTTGAGCAGCATGGGCAGCATCAATCCGCCCATGGAGACGATGGTGACGCCGGAACCAGCGAAGGTGAAAATGGCGAAGGTAATCGCGGTGGCGATAGCCAGGCCGCCCGGCATCCAACCAAACAGGGCGGCATAGACGCGCAGCAGACGCGTGCTGGCGCCGCCTTCCACGAGCAGATAGCCCGCCAGGGTGTAGAGCGGGAGCGAGGGTAAGACCTCGGAGACCATCAGGGAGTAGGCATTGTCGGGCACCACCACGGCGGGCTGCCCGATGTGCCAAAACAAGAGCAGAGCCACGCCCCCCAGGGTGGCGAAGATCGGCAAGCCCAGCACGGCGCCGGCAATGATGACGCCGATCCCGATCCACAAGATCGCCGGCCCTTCCGGCCGCGGCGCAAAATTCAAAATCAGCGGCGCGAGCAGAAACAAGGCGGCGGCCAGACGATGACGAGAGCTGGCGCCCGCGCCCCGGATCGCGCGCAGGGTGATCAGCAGAAAACCGATCGGCATCACCAGCGCCAGAACCCAACTGGGCACTCCCAGCGCCAGCGTCTTTCCAATCGACCTTTCGGAAACCACGAACTGGTAACTGGCCCAGCAGAGGCTGGCGGAAATGGACGACGTCAGGCCGCAGCCGAAGATGCGCACCGGGACGGCCCACTTCGCCGGCACGAAAGTGTTGGCCGACATCCCCAGCAGTTGGTCGCCAGAGGCGGCTAGGGCGGCGCCGACAAAGGCGATCCACAGGGTCAATTGTTGGACGAACACCACGGAACCGGGAATTCCGCGGACACCGGCCAGACGCGTGGCCATGGCGATCAACGGGAGCAAGGAGGCCAGCGATATCGCCAGAACAGCGACGGATCTCTCCCAACTTCCCACACAGCGCCAGAGGCCGTGCCAAACGCGTGTCATTTGGCACTGCCTTTATTGGCGGCGACCTGATCCGGCGTCTTGGCGGCGTGCTTCGAGCGGTACTCGTCGCGCAGCTTCTGGACTTCGGCGAAGAGGTCGGGCGGGACCATCTTTTCTTTCATCTTGGGATACATGGCTTCGGTCTGTTTGCGCCACTCCGCCAGGGCGGCCGCGTCGGGGCTGGTGACGGTAAGCTTCAAAGCCTTCTTGCCAGGCTGTCCGGCCATCATGGTGGCGACGGCCCTCGCGCCCTGGGCGCGGATATCTTCCTTCAGCGCGTCTCCGGACTTGTGCGCCGCCGCCAGCAGGGGGCCGCGCTCGGCCGCGGGAATCGTTTCCCACACCTGTTTGGAAATAATGGTGGCGCCGACCAAGGGCGCCCACTTCACGTCGCACATGTACGGGGTCAAGCTGTACAACTGGGTGGTCTCGGCGTAGAGAGCTGTTTCGGGGACGGCATCCAGATTGTGCATTTTCAATTGCGTGATGATATCGGTGGCGGGTAGCGGGACCACGCGAAAACCGTTGGCTCTCCACAACTCTTCTTCAGTGGCGTCGCCGGCCCAGGTGAACAGCCGCAGTTTCCGCAGATCGTCCAGTCTCTGCACCCGCGTGGTGGAGAAGAACTGGACCCAGCCCACATCGCTCCAATAGAGCACCACGTAACCCTTTTGCAGGAGCCTTTGCTCCAGCTTAGGCGCCACGCGATCGCGCACGTAGTCGAGCTCCTCGTAGGAATCGAACATCATGGGGATCTGGAGGCTGTTGACGCCTGGGTCGATGTCGCCCAAGCCAGCGCCGGAAAGTCCAGCGGCCTGGATGGAGCGTTGATCGAGCCGGCGGACGCACTCCGGCTCGTCGCCCAGCACGCCGCCGGCATGGATGACCAGGTTGACGCCGCCGTTGGAAATCTTCTTCCATTCCGCGCCCATGTTCTCCATCACTTTGAACCAGGTGGAGTCCGCGGGCGCCAGCGTGGCCATGTCGATCTTCTGGGCCCGTGCCGTCAGGCCCAGCCCACAGAAAGCCACGGTGAAAACGATTCGTCTGAGCATTGTGTCCTCCTCTTGATTCTTCTAGTGGGGCAGGCCCCCGGCCTGCGCGGGGCTCCCAGCCCCGCCCCCTCCTTCTAAAAACAACTCGTCGACATGCTCCAGCAGCCAGCGTGCGCGGCGCTGCGCCACCAGAGTAGCCAGCCGGTGGTCGGGATCGGCATCCGGATCCAAGGCAAGAGCTTTTTCCAGCATGGACTTGAATTCCGCCGCATTCTGAGCTGGCACGCATGCATTTTCGGCGAAGGAAACATAGGTGCCGGCGCGCTTCCCCTTGGACAACTCGATGGCGCGGTCGAAGTGCTGGCGCATGAGCTTCTGTTGCTCCACGGCGGTGACGCCCGAGCGCGCCGCTTCGAAAGTGATGAGGAACTCGGGCACGGCGCCGTCTCCGAAGCCCTCGTCGAGTTGGGCGACGCGCCGGACCATGGTCTCCACCAGCGGCAGATAGGCGATCGCCTCGGGGCTGTTCTTCGAAAGAGAAATGGCCAGGCCGCGCGAGGCGGCGGTCCAGTAGAGCAGTGGCACGTCGCGTTTGCCGACGCGCTGGAGCGCGGTGTCGGCATCGTTATCCAGGGCTGCGCCGAACCCGGGATGCCGGGATTCGAGGCCGCGCATGCCGTACCGATTGGCGCGCAGGTAGAGCTTGCGGGCGCGCTCGCGGAGGGCGTTGGCGCGATCGAGGCTCTCGCCCTTGGCTTCATCGATGCGCGAATCGACGAACGCATAGGAGTATTCAGTAAAGCCCTCAGCCGCCGCCAACAAAAGCCCGGTGTGCTTGGGCGACTCGGCGAGCAGGCTTTCGTACGTCTTCAGTCCAAATGGGATGGCGGCGGCCACCAGGTCGGGATCGTCGTCGCTGGTGAACGTCGTGCCGCCCGAGGCCAGCGCGTTGCCCACCTGGTTCACCGCCATTCGCTTGATGGAGCAACCGGTCCCGAGGACCAGCAAAACAATGATCACGAGCGGTTTCATAAGTGCTTCACTTTCCCTTCGGCGCGATCCGGCGCAATTCGCATTCCTCGCCAAATGCCCGGTCGTCGCCTGCGTACGGCAGCAAATACTTGCGCAGTTCGGCTGACGACGCGGTCAGCACAAGCCTCAGGTCGCTTTCGGTAAGGAGTTCATGCCGCAGTTCGCCGCGAGTTTTGATCTGGTGCTGGAGCCAGTCGCTGTCCATTGCAGCCACCCATGCAGTGTCGTTTTTCATGCGGAGCCTGACGAAGAAGTGCACCGGAAGCTGCTCCCCGTCGCTGGGACAATAAACATCCAGCAGGTACCGGTCGCCCACCTTTATGAGGTATATGGTTCCCTTCATTTCGTCGGCTCCCATAACTACGCGAAAGCTGTAACCGGAATCGGCGCGGGCGACCGTGTATCTGTTTTTCGCAACATCGCCCGTTGTTTGGGCTTCCTCCCAAGTCCCCAGCAGAGCTGGGTCGAAAACGACACCTTTACCGTGGGGCAATGCCAGCGGATGCAGCGAAACAACGCCGCTGCATCCGGTCAGGTAAGCCAACGCCGATATGAGCAGGACAACTTTGGCTTTCGACCGCGCCCGGTGAATCCGGGGGCAGGCCTTTCGGGTTGTTTTCGTTCGGAACATGGCATTCTCCCGGTCTTTTTGCACCCGGCCGTTTTCGGCTCTCGTTAGTAGTGGCGCGAAACGAGCCGAAAAACCGACAACCGTTCTGCGGCGTTGGCGGCCTAACTAAGAGGCCGCCGAGGGCCGAGGGCCCGCCCCACTACAAAGGCTTCACTGCAAGATCGCGACAAACGCCTTAAAAGGGCCGCTCCAACTCGCCCAGTAAGTACCGCATAGGTCTGCCCGATCGTTGATGCCCACGACAGCCGTCATTTCGGGGCCCGGAAAGTTCACGGCCGTGAAGACCCCGCCGCTGGTTGCCACGAACCCCTCCGCCACGCCGGCGGCGTCAAAAATCTGCCCCTGGATGATGCCCCTGTTGTTGATACCATCCGGATAGGTATCCTCCGCCCCCGGCATATCGACGATCGTATATGTGCCGTACTCGTAGATGAAGCCGTGGTACGCGCCGCTCGCATCCGCATAGTACCCTGCTACCTGATTCTTATCGTTGAGGCAGCTCGGAGATGTGCTGTTCTGTGCCGCTCCGGGAACAGCCAGGAAGGAGTACGAGAGCGTGGTTGGGTCCCAAAGCCAGCCAACGGAGGTGCTGCCTTCGAAAGCGGCCCCGACCGCAACGCCGAGATCATTGATACAGTACCCGTTATTTTCCGCATAGCTCGGAATGTCCGGAAGCGCGGCCCATGTGCCGGTCCCGACGGCATACGTGACGGTGTGGTTCGTAGTGCCGTCGCCATAGTAACCAATGGCCACGCCCCGGTTGTTCACCCCATAGAGATACGTATACGCTGCGCCTGGGTAGTCCACTGTTTTGAAAACGCCGTTCTGCCACACAAAGCCGTGAAGGACGGAACTCAAATCCTCGTAATACCCGGTGACCAGTCCTTCATTGTTGATTCCGTCCGCCACGACATAGGGCGAGTCCTCAGGGCCGATCGTCAGGAACTTATAGTGAGCGCTGGACGGGGTATCCGACGCGGGTTTGGCCGATGACGCCGCCATCGAGAAGTTCGGTGGCCGGTGGGGTGCGCTGAAACTGGGTGCGGTTTGGCTCCAGACAGGCGTGGCAGCTAACAGCGCCAACACCCACATGAGTCCGCAATATGTGTAACTGAGTTTGCCGGCAGGAGCGAATCCTGTCAGCGCTAACATCCGATTGATACTCGTTTTGTGCATGTTCCTCTCCATTTTTGGCCGTTTGCTGTGGGGCAGGTTGCCAACCTGCAGGCCGATTGGCAATCGGCCTTCGCGAGCGAAGCTCGCGTTAGCCGGCTGACAGCCGTCCCCAGAGGGGACCCCGGCCAAGATTGGCATGCCAAGATTGGCCGCCCTCCAACACCCTCACTTCGCCGAATAGATCAGGTCCTTATGGTGCCCTGGAATCAGCGCCCCAATCCCTGCGCCGACCACCAGGCCCACGCCTCCCACCGCCGCTGCCACGGTGCCGCGCCCAACGATGCAGAGTTGGCCCTGGCGACAACCGCCTACTGCCGCGCCGATCGCGGCCCCTCCGCCAAATCCGATCGCCGCGCCGAGGGCGGCGTGCCTGGCCCGCCCCCAGCCTCCCTTGCGGTATCGCTCGATCTTGACCACGTCCTCTCTGTGCGCGGTCACTGTCCCGGCTGTCACTTGTTGCGGCGTCCAGTTCCGGAATGCGCCATCGACCGGCCCCGTCTTCATGGACAGGCGAATCTTATCGCCCGCCTGCAACTGCGCGAGCGATTGCCAGTCGCGCGGGTCCTGCCCGTTAGCCGCCGTTCCGAGCGCACACAAAAGCACCACTGTCATGAATGAACGCATGGCCATATCCTCCCCTTCCGATGTCACGGTGCAAACGTCGCGACCAGGCCCACGTGATCGGACCCATCCGGCGGCGAGAACCCGGCCGGCGCCGGCGCGATCACCTGATCGTCCGAAAGCGCGGACAAGCCGAGCGTGAAGAAAAGGTCGATCCGCTCGACAGGCGTCTGCGCCGGAAAGGCTGTGGGCAGCAGATCCTCCGCATAGAGGTTCCAGGTATTCCCAGGATCTCCGCTGTGGAGCAGCTTCCACACATCCGTGTACCCGGCCGCCTGAATCATGTCGGCCGTCGGAGTCGGGTCGGGCGCCGCGGGATTGTCGTTCGCGTCGGAGTTAAAGTCGCCGCAGATGAGCACGGGCACCGTGGCGCCGCTCAACGTCTGGATCAACTCCTGGGCCTGCGCTTCCTGCACCGATTCAGCGTCCGTGCCCGGTACCGTGCTCTCCAGGTGAACCATGGCCAGAATGAATTGTTTGCTTCCCACATGGACCGTAGCCGAAATCCATCCCGCGGGAATCTGCAAGGTGCCAATGGTCAGGACCGAGCTGAAGACGTGCGATTGCACGTCGGAAACGTAGAAGGGAGGCCACCGAAACTCAGCGCGGACCAACAAGACGTTCCGCTCGGTGAGACGCAGTGCGCCAATCTGGTTGCCGGCCAGCGCGATGTCCTCCGGTATGTTTATACCTGCGACAACATACGGAGCACGGAGCCTGGCGAGATCCTCGACAAGATACGCGAGTTGGTCGTAGAGGGGCGTAAAGGCGTGTTGAGGATCGGGCCCGGTGCGCCAGAGCGCCACTTCCTCCAGGGCGACGATGTCCGCCTTCTGCGCAGCGATCTGACCAGCAATCAGCGCGGCGCGTTCTCTCAGGTGGCTCGCCTGCAGTTCGGCATAGGTGAGATCCACCGCGTCGGGCAGAGGCATATAGCCGAACAAGGCCTCGACGATGAAGGTTTCGTCGGTGCCTTCATCGATGTTTTGGGTCATGATCTTGACGGTCGAACCTTGGCTGGCCGCGGTCTGCGCCTGCGCCGGCGCTATCGCGAAGGCTGCTACTGCGCAGGCGAGCCATAGCCGGCTCCGGCGTTCCCGCTGTTTTGGTTGGCCGGCAGGCGCGAGTCCCGCCAGCGTTGACGTTCGCGTTACTTTCGTTCGAAACATGGTCAGTCTCCTTGGCCGCGCTCGACCTATAAACTGATCTCGCGGCCCGCCGTTCTCGGCTCTCGTTACTAATGGCGCGGAAAAGGGCCAAAAACCGACAACCGGTCTCAATGTGGTAGAATCGCAACGATTTTGATGCTGCCGGACCCCAGGAACCTATGCAGGGCAAGCGTGACGGCGAGATAACCCGTCTTCTCGGCGCTTTCGGCAAGGGCGAGCCGGACGCCGAGGCGCGCCTGATGGAACTGACCTATCGCGAGTTGCGCAAGATCGCCGCGGGTCACATGCGCCGGGAGCGGTCCGGGCGCAGCCTCCAGACCACCGACCTGGTTCACGAAGCTTACCTGCGGCTGGTGGACCAGGCCGGCACGCCCTGGCGCGACCGCGCGCATTTCTATCAGGTGGCCGCGCACGTCATGCGCGAGGTGCTGATCGACCGCGCGCGCAAGCGCCATGCGGGCAAGCGCGGAGGCGGCGTGCCCGAGATCAGCCTGGATCGGGCCCTGAATATTGCCGAAGCGCATTCCGGAGACCTGCTGGTGCTCGAAGAGGCGCTCACGCGATTGCAGAAGCTGGATGGCCGCCAGTGCCAGGTGGTGGAGATGCGTTTCTTCGCCGGCATGTCCGAGGATGAGATCGCGGAAGTGCTGGGAGTTTCGGCCCGCACTATCAACCGCGAATGGCGGATGGCGCGCGCCTGGCTATACAAGGAAGTGTACGGATGACCCCGGAGCGGTGGCCCCGCGTCAAGTCTCTGTTCGAGCGGGCACTCGACCAACCCGCGGCCATGCGCGACGCTTTCCTCGACGCGGCGGGCGAGAGCCCCAGCGTAATCGCTGAAGTGCGCAAGCTG